>Ga0307479_10001639_pt1 | contig 20460 bp, 35 predicted proteins | sample atmos_gasesECM4C_FD_203743 | JGI IMG/M metagenome (GOLD analysis project Ga0307479, IMG submission 203743) | Hardwood forest soil microbial communities from Morgan-Monroe State Forest, Indiana, United States - atmos_gasesECM4C_515 | ecosystem: Environmental > Terrestrial > Soil > Temperate...
CGGGCGCTGGTCGAGCTGATCGAGGAGGCGTCGCGCGAGGCGATGCTCGAGCCGCTCCAGCGCGAGCAGATCCAGCGGATGCTGGGCTGGGAGGTGAGGCCGTGAGCGAGCCCGAGGTCCATGTGATCGTCAGGACGACGCTACCCGGCTCGGAGTACGAGAACATCCGTCTCGTCCGTACCAGGAAGGGCTGGCGCGGCTACGGGGACGACAGCGGGGATGAGATCCTCGGCATCGGCGCCTCCTCCAGCGCGCATAAGATCACCGACGACAACGTGGGGGGTTACGTCGAGGACATGATCTGCTGTCGTTCCGTCGAGAACGACAGCGTCTGCGCTGGCCCCAAGGCAGCCGCGGTGGACGAAGTGCCGTCCTCGAGCCGCGGCGGCATCCTGGCCGAGCCCGCGGACGACACCATGTGCCAGGTGACGGCCAACCGCCACTACCGCCCGGGGATCGACGAGGAGCGCAGTCCCTGGCCCGAGTACACCTGGGCCGAGGTCAAGCGGCGCCAGCTCACCGGCCTCATGTGGCACTCGGGCTGCGACGAGGACGCCCTGGTGCTCATCGCCGGCCGGATCGTCGGGATCGGTGGCGCCGCGAGTCCGGGGATCGAGGTGGACCCGGCCGCGTACAAGCCGGGGCAGATGGAGACGGTGGCGAACGTCGGCGACGCGATCGACTTCTACGCGGACCTGGCCGGGATCACCATGTTCGCGGGCGTCCCGACCGACATGCCCTGCGGCGAGTGCCAGGTTGCGCCCGAGTCCGAGTGCGGGGAGTGCGAGGGCCGCAGGAGGGTTCCCACCGACGCCGGCCTGGCGCTGGCGAGGTTCTTCGCCCGTACGATCGACTGACGACATCCCTACCTCCGATCGAGAAGCCCCGGGATCGCCCCGGGGCTTCTCTCGTCTCCGGGTACAACCCCATCCTCCCCCATCCCTCCAGCGCGGGGAGCAGCGTGAGCCCAGGTCGAGCACAACTCGCGAAACCGCGTCCCCCCTCACCCAACCCGTCCAACCCCGTCGGCCGCCGTGCTGGACGCCCTGCTCGCTCCGCTACGCTACGACCCGCATGGCGGACAAGAACCCCCCACTCGACACTGCCCATGAGCAGCTCGTAGCCACGTGGCGGCTGGCGGAGCGCGCATCCCTCCTCGCGCTCGCCGCCCCCTTGGTCGCCGTTCTGGTGGGCCTGGGGGCGGGTGTCCTCTTTGCCGTTGGGCACGATTGGTGGCCCGTGGCCGTGGCCGTGTTCTCCATCTGCGTCTCGGCGGCGTTCACCTTCGGTGCCCACCTCCTCCGGCGCTGCTGGTACCTGGCGTGGCAGGTCGCGCTGGGATACAGCGCAAACCCGGAGCAGGCGATCAGGCTGATCGAGGAGATGTGGGAGTCAGGGCGATGACCGAGAACCCCCCGCCGGCGCCCGAGGAGCGCGAAGCCGCGCATCGACAGCTCGTCGCCACCTGGCGCACAGCCGAGCGCCTCGCCACCGGGGTTGGCGTCGGCGGCGCCCTGATGCTCCTCGGCAACCTGGGCGTCGGCGTCTACTTCGCGCTGGGCCACTTCTGGCCCGGGGTGGCCCTCGCCGCGTTCTGGTGCGTCTGTTCGGCGATGGTGATGCTCTCCGCCCACATGACGCGGGGGGCGTGGTACGCCGCCCTCACGACCAGCGTCAACGCCGAGCAGGCGATCAGGCTCGTCGAGTCGATGAGCGAGCCGCGAGTGGAGCGAGGCGGGCTTGAACCGCCGACGCGCGGGTCTTAACGCCGCCGCTCTACCACTGAGCTACCGCTCCGAGGGCGATGGAGAATTCGAGGAGCGGGGTGGACTCGAACCACCGCACCGGGCGTAACCAGGCCGCGCCGAGCTCTGCCGCTGAGCGTTACCGCCCCGAGGACGAGGTGGTCGCGGGCTCGCCCGTTACCCGAGTAGGCGTACGGCTGTGGATGCAGAACGAACGTCAATCCCCGGAGCGCTCCCGCGACCGCCCCGGATCGTAGCCGGCGCTGGGCCATCGACGCCAGTTGCGAAGGGCAAATCTCCGCTTCGTGATCGGAACTTGTAGGCCCGACCAGTAAAGCCGTACGGTGCGGGTTACCCGCCGGGCCCCGGCAACGGGGTCCACCCAGGACACCTGCACGAGGACCACTTGCCAACATCAGAATCCATCCGCCCCGGAGGCGTCGAGCGCCGCTACCGCATCCGGAAGCGCTTCACGTTCGAGGCGGCGCACCACCTTCCGCAGCTCCCGGCAAGCCATAAGTGCTCGAGGCAGCACGGACACGGATATGTGGTCGAGGTCACGCTCGCGGCCGACCACCTCGACACCAACGGCTTCGTCCTCGACTACGCATGCCTTGACACCTTCAAGCGCGTGCTTGACGAAGAGTACGACCACCGCGACCTCAACGAACTGGTGCCCTGCAGCCCCACAGCCGAGGCGCTCGCCGCCTGGTTCTACCGCATCGTCTCCCGGCTGCTGGAGGGCCACCTGGAGGCCGGTGCCCGCCGGGGGCTACGCGTGGAGCGGGTGATGGTGAGCGAGACGGCGAACACGACCGCCGAGTACGTCCCGTGACCGGTAACCCGGCGGTCGCCACCCTCTCCGCGCCGCCGCCGGCCCGCGTCCGCCACGACTCCCCGAAGCTGCTGGTAAGCGAGGTCTTCGGCCCCACGATCCAGGGAGAAGGGCCGGCGGTGGGGCTGCCCACGGTATTCGTGCGGCTCGGCGGCTGTTCCTACCGTTGCTCCTGGTGCGACTCGCTCCACGCGGTCCTGCCGCAGCACCGCCACGAGTGGGAGTCGATGGATGCTGAGCGGGTGATGGAGCTCGTCCAGAGCCTGTCGCCGGCGCCGATCCTCGTCACGCTCTCCGGCGGCGATCCGGCCCAGCAGGACTGCGGGCCCTTGATCGCTCTCGGCCACGGAATGGACTACAAGTTCTGCGTCGAGAGCCAAGGCGCGATCGCCGCGCCTTGGCTCAAGGACGCGGACATGGTGGTCCTGAGTCCGAAGCCTCCGTCGAGCCGCCAGCGCATCCGGTGGGACAGGTTCCGCGAGTGCTTGGAGGCGGCCGGCGTGACGAGGGCGTGGGCGGACTTCACCGTCTTCGTCAAGGTTCCGATCTTCGACCGCGCGGACCTGGAGTGGGTGCAGGCCGAGCTGATGCCTCGCATCGAGGGGCTCCCGCTGTTCCTGAGCGTCGGCAACGGGCACCCGCCGGCCGACTCGGCCGCCGACGACGACTGGCCTCGAGGCGTCTACGACCAGGACCTCCTGTCGCTGCGGAGCTACTTGCTCGACCGGTGGCGGTGGCTCGCGGAGGAGGTCCTGGAGCGCGGCATCCAGGCCCGCGTGCTCCCGCAGCTCCACGTGCTGGGATATGGCAACGAGCGAGGTCGCTGACGTGGAGGTGCAGGTCAGCGTCGCGAGGGTGTGCCCGCGCTGCCTTGCGCACCAGCCGGGGCCCCACGCGGCGCAGCACTGCTTCCGCTGCGGCTTCCGCCTCCACGTGCCGGCGCCGGACATCCGCCACCTCGAGCACGTGGGGGAGCAACTCCTCGTTGCCCTGGGCCTGGATCCCGGGCAGCCGGGGCTCCGCGACACTCCCGGGCGCTGGGCCCGCTGGTGGTTCGACTTCGCCACCTACCACGACGACAACATGCACACCGCGTTCGAGACGGTCTCCGCCGACCAGGTGGTCGTCGTCAAGGGCATGCAGGTCTGGTCGATATGCGAGCACCACCTCATGCCCTTCTCGTGCGAGATCGCCGTGGGCTACATCACCCACGAGAAGGTGCTGGGGCTGTCGAAGTTCGCGAGGATAGCGCACCAGGTGGCCCACCGCCTCCAGCTCCAGGAGCGCCTCGTAGAGCAGGTCGCCGACGCCGTCCAGGACGCCACGAGTTCCCCGGACGTGGCGGTGCTGGCACGCGGCGTCCACCTGTGCATGGTGGCCCGCGGGATCCGCACCGAGGGCGAGATGGTGACGTCGGTGGTGCGCGGCGTGTTCCGCGAGAGCGCGCAGGCCCGCGCCGAGTTCATGGGACTAGCGTCGTGAGCACGGCGCCGGCGGCGAGCTACGTGCACATGCCCCCGGCCGATGGTGTCTGGTGGGGCAACCGCCAGCTCCTACCGCTCCTGGTGCCCGTCGAGCGGCTGCGTGAGGATCCGGAGAACCTAAACCAGCACGGCGAGTTCAACGTCCGCACGATCGCGGCGAGCCTGCGCGAGCACGGCCAGCAGGGCATCACGATCGTGCGTCCGGACGGGACGATGGTGGGCGGATCCGGCACGCTCCGCGCGGTCACCGACGAGACCGTCGGGCTCGGCTGGACCCACATCGCCGCGATGGTGTTCGAGGGCCCCAAGGACGAGGCGGACATCCTCGCGATGCGCCTCAACCGCACGGGCGAGCTGTCAACCTGGGACTACGAGCGGGTGGGCCAGAAGCTGGGCCTGTGGCGCGACGTCGGCATGAACATGGACGAACTGGGCTGGCGGCAGTACGAGGTGGACTCGCTCGCCGGCGCCACGTTCCTCGAAGACATCGGGGACATGCCCGACGCGGAGGCCACTGGGCGGGCGATCAAGGTCAACCACCAGCAGCGCCAGGTCTTCGACGAGGCGTGGGCGGCGATGCGGTTGGGCGCCGACGACCTCAGCCAGGGCGAAGCCGTCGAGCGGCTGGCGCGGGACTGGCTCGATATCCATGCACGGGAGTTCGCGTCGTGAGCGTCCCGGCCCAGTACCCGCCGCCGGCGAAGTACGGCGATCGCGTCCGCTTCCACCGGCGAGACAGCCCAACCCGCCTTGCCGCGGAACTGAAGGGCGAAGGGACCTTCGTGCTCGCGTGGCTGGGCATCGAGGAGTGCTGGGAGGTGGAGCTCGCCAATGGGACCAGGGTTGGCCTCTTCCCGTGTTTCGGGGACACGATGGAGCCTGTGGGGGCGTGACCACGCTGCGGCTGGCGGTTGGCCACAACGCCAACATGATGCGCCAGGGCTTCCGCCCGGACTACAAGCCCTACGCGGCCATGCTCTGTTCGTACTTCTACCTGTGGAAGTTCGACATGATCCGAGGTGAGAGCCCCGGGATAGCGATGCGGGACTGGTCGATGGACTCGGGCGCGTTCACCGCGTGGGCGCAGGGCGAGAAGATCGACCTCGAGGCGTACACGCGGACGTGCGTGGAGCGCTTCCGGGCCGATCCGGCGCTGGTCGAGGTGTTCGTGCTCGACGCCATCGACGACCCGGAGCAGACGCTGGCGAACGTCGAGTGGATGTGGAAGCACGGGGTGCCAGCGATCCCGGTGTACCACTACGGGGAGCCCGAGAAGTACCTGCTCCACTACGCCCAGCACTACCCGAAGCTGGCGCTGGGCGGGGTCGCGTCTCTGCGCGGGGGCGACCGGCACAAATGGATGCGCCAGTGCTTCGCCCGCGTCTGGCCAGCGCTCGTCCACGGGTTCGCCGTCACCGCCGAGACCGACCTCCTGTGCGTGCCCTGGGACAGCGTGGACTCCAGCTCGTGGCAGGGCCCGGCGCAGTACGGGCTCAGCAAGGCGTTCAACGTCAATAGCGGCGGCAACGTCCGCGGTCGCAAGGCGAAGATGCGCAGCTCCTACCGGGCGCTCGCGAGGCCGGAGGTGGATTGGTACCTCAACCTGGAGCTCAAGGCGAAGGGGCGCCACCGCGGCGCGCTGGAGGAGGCCATGCGTGCCACGCTCCAGCGCTTCCCGGACTACCCCTACCGGGCGATCGAGGTCGCGTCGTGAGCGTGATGGCCAGCGTCCAGCGCCTGGCGCACTGGACGATGCTGCTCGCGGGGTGGCAGCTCGGCACGCGACTGGATACCGATCCGGAGGCGAGGGCGGTGCGCGACCACCGCCAGCTCAGCCTCTTCCTGCGTGCGGAGGTCAGCGCGATCGCGGGCATCCTCATCGAGAAGGGGGTCGTGAGCCTTGAGGAGTTCCAGGACCGCGTAGACGTGGAGGCACAGCGCCTCGACAAGGACTTCGAGAAGCGATTCCCGGGCTGGCGATCGACTGACACCGGCCTGGAGACGACCGACTTCGAGCGGGCGATGGACGTGCTCCGGGGCTTCAACCGGTGAGCTGGTGGAAGCACGCGGTGGTGGGAGCGATCGCGGGGGTACTCCCGGACGCGGCCCTGGCGCTGTACGGCTGGCGGAGGCGCCGCCTGGGGGACGATGAGGTACCAGTACGGGTACACCGGGTTCTCCACGGTGCTCGCGGCCTGGTGCTCGCCGTGGGCCTGGCGTACGCGAGCCACCTCGTGGCTGACCGACTGACGAAGCACAGGCTCCCCGCGTGGGTGTTCAACGACGAGCACTGGTGCGGCGACCTCGCGCCCCTCGCCGTTCTCGCCGCGGGCTACCTCGACGTGGGGCGTCACGGAGTGGAGGTCGGCACCGGATGAGCGGACGCATACTGCTGTTCTCGGGTGGACTCGACTCGTTCATCACCTGGCGGATGCTCGACAAGCCGCAGTGCCTGTACGTGCGCCTCGGCCAGCCCTACGAGCAGGCCGAACTGGGCGCGATAGGTAGCCTGCTGGACTGCGTGGACATCCACCTGGTGGAGGCCAGTCTCGGCCGCCACTACGGGCACCTCGCCCACCACGACGGGCACATTCCGCACCGCAACCTCGCGCTCGTGACCGCGGCCGCCGCGCTGGGTGCCGAGAGCGTCTGCATCGGGGCCCTGCGCGGAGAGACGAGCCGCGACAAGTCGGGGCGCTTCCTACGCGACGCCTCGCGGCTGCTCACCTACCTGGAGCACCCGGTGGAGGTGGTGGCGCCGTTCCGCCACCTGACCAAGACCAAGCTCGTCGCGGCCTACCTGGAGCGTTTCCCGAGCGAGCACGACCGGGGCCTGCTCTCGCGGACCCGCAGCTGCTACGACTGGCAGGGCCCGAGCTGCGGGGAGTGCCAGGCGTGCATGCGGCGATGGGTGGCCATGACGCTCAATGGCATCGAGGAGGAGTACAGGACCCCGCCGGCGCGGGCCATGCGCAACATCCTGCGCCGGCAACCCGGACGGCCATGGGCGCACCTAATCCGGACACCCCTCGTCGAGCTGCCCGGAGTGGTGGCCGCGAACGCCGAGGCTGTCCGGGCGATGCTGGGAGCGAAGCGATGACACAGGAGGGCATCCCCGCCGGCGTACTCGCGCTCCCGGTGGATCCGGATCGCCACGTGCCGGTGCCGTGGTTCGTCGCCTGGGTGAAGGGGAAGCCCGACTTCCGGCTGGCCGACGATCGGCGGCTCGACGCGGCGCTCGCCCGTGAGCTGTGCTGGGTCTGCGGTCACCCGATGGGGCGCTTCCGCGCCTTCAACATCGGGCCCATGTGCGCGGTCAACAGGATCTCGGCCGAGCCCCCCAGCCACAGGGGCTGCGCGGTCTTCTCGGCACTGCGCTGCCCCTTCCTTGCCAACCCGAGGGCCGTCCGGCGCACCACCGGGTTGTCGGCCGAGGTGCGGAGCACGATGCACGAGCCTCCGGGGATCATGCTGCGCCGCAACCCCGGGGTCGCGCTGGTGTGGGTGACCAAGCGCTATCAGGTGGAGCGCCACCCAGGTGGAGTGCTGGTCCACCTGGGCGATCCCACGGAGGCGCTGTGGTTCGCGCAGGGACGGCCGGCAACGCGTGCGGAGGTGCTGTGTGCGATCGCGTCCGGCTACCCCGCGCTGCTCGACCTGGCCGAGGCCGAGTCGCCGGCGGCGGTCGTCGCTCTGGAGCAGATGCGCGACGCGGCGATGCGGTGGGTTCCGGCGTGACGGCCGAGGCGTACGTGGAACCCTCGCGCCGACTGCCGCCGCGACCAACCCCGGGTGCCGACGTCGGCGAGCGGCACCAACCGGTCGAGGTGACGGTCATGGTCGTGCACCGCGAGCCGAACCCGAAGATGCGCCGCCGCGGCGACAGGCTCTACCCGCGCGAGGTGCGGCTGCGGTACCGGACGTACCGCTACGCCATGAACAGCGACGACGCGCTCGTACCGGACGGAGGCACGGCCCTCGTGATGCGCGTGGCGCAACTCCTCGCGCGGGATCTCGCTATCGAGGAGTGGCCCGAGCAGGTTCGGCTCGGGCCGGGGAACGTTAAGAGCCGTGCGTGACCTGGAACGCTTCGCGGAGGAGTTCGCCCGCGCGGCGGTGGAGTTCAGGCCACACCTGGTCTGCCACACCCACAACCAGGACCTGGTGGTGACGTTCGACACAACCAACCCGCCACGCCCTGAACCCGTCCGCGTGTTCAGGTGCCAAGACCTCGAGTGCCCCGTCCGGATTCGCGTCGAGCTCCGCCCGACGTCCGCCCAGGAGGAGGAATGAGGATAGCCATCTGGTTCGATAAGGGACACATCCAGCGCCACGCCGGCGTGTCATGGCACGCCGAGGGAGCGACGGTGACGGACCTGACCGACCTCGAGCTGCGCCTGGGCAAGCTGGCCGAGGACTTGGACGCCGGCATCGAGCTCCCGTCCGCGAAACACAACGCGTACCAGATCGACCTCGGGCCCAACGGCGTGGTGCCGCTCGACGCCGACGACGTGCTGGTGCAGCTCACGCGATCCCCTGGCCAGCCCTTCACCGCGTTCGACTTCCTCTCCTGCGCACGTCCGTCGGCGCTCCAGGCACGCGTGGCGGCGAAGGTCGCCGACGCGCTGGCGTGTGGGGTGCTGGGCCAGATGATGTCGGCGTCCGCTGCTCACGACGCAGAGATGCGGCGCCAGGGGGAGCAAATCGCCGCCGGCCTCAACGGTCCCGAACGATGGCCGCAGTAGGTCGGGCGCCCAGCCGCCGGCGGCGTACCCCACCCCGGGGCAGCCGCAGCGAGGTGCTGACGAAGGTCGCTATCACGGCGAGCCCGCTCCAGGACCCCGGCTGGCTCGCGTGGGCGATCCGCGACGACCAACGCTCCGCGGACAGGATCCTGGTCGAGTCGCCGGATGGGCGCCGCGGGGAGCGAGTGGTCACGGATGCCGAGCGCCAGCGGGTGGCGTATGCGCTGCTCCCGGAGGTGGAGGCCGTCGAGGAGCTGGTGCGCCAACTGGCCGAGCAGGTTCCGGTCTCACCGCCACCGGGTGGCGAAGTACATGAACGCGATGATGACGGCCGCAGCGCAGAGCGCGACGACCGAGGCCGCGAAGGCTTCCGGCCAGTTGAGATCGACACCGGGCACGCTGGCTGACTTCGACAGCTCGTACATCATCCGCGCAGGGTAGGCCAGCGGCTTCACCGTAAGCCAGGGCCCATTGGCCGTAAGCCACAGATCGGGGCAAGTTGCCGGCGCTGAAAGCCTCAGACCTGTGCAGCGTGCGCGGTCAACTCAAAATGGTCGGGTGACGACTCTGAGCTGGCGGGAGGACCCCGAGATCCGTGCTCGCTTGAGGCTTGTGGACCAGGTCTATGGTCAGCCTGCGCACCGCGGCCTCGACATCGTCAACCGGCAGCTCAAGGCGGTCGGGCAGCCGGAGATCAGCCTCGACCAGTACTACACCGACCGGCAGCATGTGCGGGAGATCCTCGCCCAAGAGAGCCCCCAGGGCCTGGCCGAGCACATGGTGAGGCTTCAGCGAAAGCAGGCTGAGATAGAGCGCGACATCAACCAGACGCCTCCAGGGCCGAACCGAGCTGCGCTGTATGCGGTGTGGTCGCGGCTCGAGGAAGACGTGATGAAGATCGACGGCACGTGGGGTGGGCAACGCGAGCCGGCCGGCCTCGACGTGGATGTCTCTGCGTTCGGGCCGTCACCGCAGGAGCTGCTGGGCCGCGGCGAGATCAACCGCGTGCAGTACCAGGAGTACCTTGTGCTGCTGGCTCGGACGACCGGTGTCGAGATCAAGAAGGTGAAGCGAGCTGGCCCACAGCAGGCTGAGCAGCGCGCGCCACAGCCTCAGACGACTGGACCGACGATCGCGCGCGGGGGTGTGCGCCACGGGTTGCCTGAGCCCAAGCCTGGTGTGGAGCGCAAGGAGCAGCTCGACCCGCTTCGCGACGCTCTACGCGTGGTGGAGTGGGACGACGAGGGCTGAGTAAGAAGTCTTTCCCTGGTTCTGGTTACGAGCCAGAATTTACGAGCCACGCCGTTCCAGACCAGCTCTCACCACTTTGCCCGGCCCCTTGCCTCCCCCTCCTCTGAGCCCCGCGTCCTGGGTGCCCGGGCGCGTGCCGTCCGCAGCCTTGCCGCGAGGCGCCCTCGCCTGCCGCGCCAGGGCAGGCATGCGGAAGCCCCGCGAGGCGCGTACCTCGCGGGGTCGATTCGGGCTGAGTGGGTGGCGTCAGATCGTGGTATGGCCGCACTCCAGGCGGTAGGTCTCCGTCGGATCGCTGCCCACCACCGGGCCCAGGGCGATCACCAGGCGCTGCGGGGCGGTGATGCCGTCGAAGCCGCCGCACTCGTAGCAGGCCATGAACTCGGGCGTCCCGGCCAGTTCGCCGCGCAGCTCCTCGATCGCGTAGTGCAGCCATACCACGATCTCGGCCTCCGAACTGCCCCCGGTGGGGAACAGGTCGGCGTGCCCGACGTGGCCGCACTCGCCGCACTTCGCGTACTCGTGGCCGTAGCTCTTGGGGCTGGTCGAGCAGCAGATGGGGCATTCGACGAACTGCGCTTCCAGGTCGCCGACCTCGCACAGGCGCTTCCCGCCCTCCGAGATGACGAGCACCATCGCCTTCGACTCGCCGTTGTTGAGCGACCGGTAGACCCACTCGGCCATCGGCCGGTAGTTGCGGCGATCGAAGTCGATCTCCGTGGTGGCGCGGTAGCCGTCCTGGTCGGTCAGCTCCAGCGCGAAGTGGCGGGGCGTCGGCTCCGTGTACGCGTTTTCCATACCTGTATGGTAACACAGGTGTGTGGGGGAGGTGCCTGCCGCGTCAGCGCTCCGCGGCCAGCTTGGCGGCCACCTGGGCGACTCGCTGGCGCAGGGCCTCCAGTCGCCCGCGAGCGGCCTGCGCCGGGTCCAGCAGCGTACACCACTGGTTCGGGCATCGGCGGCAGCCCCAGGTCGTCACGACACAGTCCTCGCGGACTGAGTCGTGACGGATCGGACGGGCGTTGCTCTGTGCCTGGCAGTTGTGCCGGCGGCTCATCGCCCGCTCTCAGCCTTCGCGATCTCCGCGTTCACCTGGTCGATGCGGCGCTGGAGGCGATTCGCCATGGCCTCGAGCAGCGTGACCTCCTCGATGAGGCCGGAGCGCAGGAGGCTGTTCGCGGGCATTTCGTCGGCGAGGCTGTGCAGGCCCGCGCGGAGGGCGAGCACGCGCTGGTGCTCCTCGCTGAGCTGGCGGCGCAGGCAGGGGCCGCACCGCTCCGGGTGCTCGCCTGCCACGTGCCCGCCGCCCCAGTGAGCCGCGGCCCAGTCCCGGCCGAACTCGTTACTGTATCTTCCGTTTTCCATGAAGGAATGGTAACACATCTGTCCGCATAGGCTGCCCGCCAGCGTACGTAGAGGGCAAACCTGGAGGCGCACGAGGCTAACACGCGTGTTACCATACAGGTATGGAAAACGGTACGGGAGCGGAGCGGACGATGTCCCCTCCGCGTACGCAAACGATCGAGGAGTACCAAGCTCGGCGGCGCGAGACGGGGCCGGGAGCGCGGGTGCGCCTGGAGCTGCCGTTCAGCGAGGTGTGCATGCACATGCGCGTGGCCGGCACGGTGATGACCGTGGAGATCCGCGAGAGCGGGTGCGCCTGCGGCCACGCGTCCTCCGTCCACCACGAGCCGGACGACAGCCTGAAGGGCCGGATGCGGGGCGCGTGCCTGAGCTGCGCGAGCCACTACCCGTCGAGCCCGTGCACGCACTACCGGATGCGGTGCGTGGCGCAGATCCTCAACCCGGACGGCACGCCGTTCTCGGCGCCGATCGGGCTTGGCGAGGCGGGCATCTACGTGGGCGTGGACTACGAGCTCTACTACTACGCGCCGCGGGAGGCCGCGTAGGTGACGACCAAGGTCATCTACCTGCTCCACTTCGACGAGCCCTTCGGCCACGCGCGCCACTACATGGGCTCGGCCATGGACCTGGAGCGGCGGCTGGCCGAGCACGAGGCGGGGGCCGGCGCCCGCCTCCTCTACTGGGTCCGCAAGGCCGGCATCGGCTGGCAGCTCGCGCGGACGTGGGCCGGCGGCCGGGTGCGCGAGCGCCAGCTCAAGGCCCGCGGCCACACCCGCCACTGCCCCATCTGCAACCCGCCGAGGGCGCCGAAGAGGTGCGCCAAGTAGGCGCGACGCCTCGTATCGTGCGAAGAAGCAAGCTCCCTTCCCGGAGGAACCCGGACACCGCGTCCGGGTTCCTCTCATGCCTGGGGTGGCACCGTAGAGCAATCCGGACGCACCCGAGAAAGCGGGCGACTTGGGTGCGCGGTAACCGGACACCCGTGTTACCATAGGGATATGGAAAACGGAGCCCACCCCACAACCCGCGGGTGGAGCATTCAGGAGACGAGATGCCCGTGAAGAGGTACGGCCAGATGTCGATAGCGGAGCTGGAGGCCGACCTGGCCGATGGCAACACCAGCATGGCGCTGCTCAAGGCGCTGGAGCGCAAGCGCCTGGAGTACGCCGCGAGCCTGGAGCGCACCGCCGCGGCCAGTCCCGAGGCCGCGCCCGAGCAGCCGCCGACGCTGGAGTCCACCGTGACGTCGGTGCTCGAGGCGCTGGGCGTGACGCCCGAGCCCGCCGGGACCCCCTACGAGGAGGCTGTCCGCGCCGGCGCCAGCGAGCGTGAGGCCGACGACGCGGCTGCCGAGGCGGCCAAGGTCGAGGAGGCCGACAAGCTGGGGCCGAACGAGACGCCCGTGACCAACAGGTACCCAGCCGGCACCCCGGTCCACCTGGGCAAGGTGCGCGGTACGGGGCGGCTCTACCTGGTCAAGGCCAAGACCTCGACCAGGATCGGTACCGACTTCGCCGACGAGGCGCAGGCCCGCGCGTTCGCGGAGGCCCGCGGGTGGGTGCCGGTGAGCGGCTTCACCACCGAGCCGTCGCCGGTCGAGGCCGACAGCGACACGCCCGAGGAGCGCGCCGCGCTGGCAGCCGCCTCGAGCGCCGCGGAACTCCGCGCCGGCACGCAGTAAGCAAGACATCACGTTTTCCATGCGCAGGGGGCGGGCAAAGTGCTTGCCCCCTCGTTCATACCTGGAGGCGCACAAGGCTAACACCTGTGTTACCATACAGGTATGGGAAACAGCGGTACGGACGGGACGATCCGGATGGCCGACGGTCGCAGCGCGAAGGTGGGCGACCGGGTCTACGACTACTACGACCGCGAGTGGGGGACGGTGACCAGCGCGCCGAAGGGCGACGGCTGGTTCGAGTTCACCAGCACCGCCGGCGTGTTCCGGACGCTCAACGGCGAGCGGGTCGTGGCGCGGATGCCGGAGCAGGCGAGATGAGCCAGGGTAGCCGGCGAGGCAGCATGGAGACCCCCCGGGCTGGGGAGGATCCCCGAGCAGGCCAGCTGCGGCTACTAGCCATGAACGGGCACCAGCTGTGGGACAGCGACGTGCAGATGACGCGCGTGCAGCTCCTGCGCGAGCGCAACCACGACCTCGAGGTGTGGGAGGCCGCGGACGTGAGCACCGGCAATGTGGACCTGGTGCGGTACGACAGGCTGCGCGGCCTCGTCGAGGTGCTGACGTTGTGGGACCGCCTGCAGCTGTGTCGCATGGAGCTCGAGGCAAGCCTGCTGAGCGCGAACCTGCTGGCCGAGGAGGTGTAGCAGGTCGGCACTGCGGGGTCGTGGCGCGCCATGCAAAGCCCGCCACGACCCACGCCACCCGGCTACCTGCGTGCTGGCGCACCAACGCGCAGTCTGTGCGAGCCAGGGCTTGTCCTGTAGGCCATCGGTACCACGCGCCAGCCGCAGGACGTGCGTAACCGTAGCCGCGGCGTTGCAGGCTGGCACAGGGCCACCATCAGGCCAATGGGCGTGCTGAGATGTTGCCAGGCAAAGAATTTAAGAGGCAGGATTTTACGAGGCACGCCGTTCCAGACCAGACCCTTTCGGGGCTCCGGGCCCGTTGAGGCGGCCCCTGCCGAGCCGTGAGGCTCACGAGGCTCATTGGCACACGGGCCAAGAGGCTTAGCGGGCAAGAGGCTCAGTGGCTAAGAGGCTCACGAGCCAGGAGGCTCACCGGCTAAGATGCTTCCGGGCATGGCGATACCCCGGAGGGTATCGCGTACCGTCCGGGGCGCGTCAAGTGGCGGCTTACAGCGATCGGCGCGTCCGTACCGGTACCAGGTGGGACACCCCAAACTCGCGGCGATCCAGCGCGCGAGGGGACAGGAACACCGGACACTGGCAGTTGAGGGGGAGCTGGTTACACCTCCAGCAAACACCCGAGGTACGCGCGCTACGCGCGTCGTCTGCGCGGTACACGCGGGGGGAGCTGTCCTCCGTCCCGTCGTTCCCGATGGACACGCGTACGGGACGCGCGGGTGAGGTACGCGAGGGGGACACCCACGCGCGGAGCTGGACGCTGTAGTAACCGCTCACGTTTTCCATGCGGATATGGTAACACACATGTCACCTTAACCCCATAGGTAATATGTCCCGAGTCCAATCGGGACGGATGTCCTACGAAATAACCCGTGCGTATGGTGTCACCTGTGTTACCATATGATCATGGAAAACGAAATGACGGGAACGGCGGCGGCGGAAACCACGGGAATCACGATCGATGCGGAAACGCTCACGATCTCCGATGTCCCGGCCGATCCCCACGCGACAGCCAGCAAGGCCGGCAAGGGGACGCGGGTCCACCTGGGCCGGAAGGGCGACAAGACGCTGTACATCGTCCCGGCGCATACCTTCCGGAAGGTGGCGGTCGATTTCAAGGATCAGCCGACGGCGATCGCGTACGCGCTCGCTCAGGGCTGGGTGTTCGTGTCCGGGATCAAGGACGGCCGGCAGGAAACCCGCCGGCCGCGCGGGAAGCGCGCGGAGGTGGCCGAGGTGGTCGCTCCCGTCGAGTACCCGGACGGGTGGAAGGCGCCGGCGAGCGTCCTCGCGGAGCTGGGGATCGGGACGGAGGGCGCGGCGGACACCGCGTCCGCCACCCCGGCCGACGAGCAGCCGGTGGCAACGGTCGAGCCGACCCCGGACACGGAGCCGGTGATCTCCGAGCCGGTGGAGCCGGTGGCCTCGCAGCCGGCCGCGAGCGACGGCCGGACACCGGACCTGTCGCTCGGGAACCGGAAGCCGGGCCGGAAGGCCCGCAAGGCGACCCAGCGCGAGCAGGAGATGATGGACGAGATCGTGCGGCGACCGGACATCGCCGCCGAGGAGGCCGCCGGGATCGCGTAGCCACCCGAGCAGCCCTGGGACCGGCCAAACCGGCCGGTCCCACCATCCCGCACCCAGGAGCACGCAATCCAATGACCCGCATCGCGCGCATCGCCCTCGCGGTCGCCTTCGCCGCAGCCGCCGCCTGTGGCACCTCGAGCACCTCGGCCCACAACGCGGCCCAGGGCAACACCCCGCAGCACACGGCCGCCGCCACCTACGACCCCAGCATCGATCCGACGGCCGCCATGGGCGGCGGGCCGGACGGCACGACCCCGCTGTGGTGGAAGGTCAACCCCAGCCACGCGGACTGCGCCACGCTGGGCTACATGGTGGGCCTCGGGCAGCTCGCGCCCGAGGCGGTGTTCGGCCAGCAGGCCCCCTGCCACCGCGCGCAGTAGCGCAGCACCCCCAGCCACCCACCTACCGGAAGGCCACCACAGGGCTCCTGTGGTGGCCTTCGTGTGCCCGCGCGGGCCGCGTGGTAGTACCACCGCACCCCGGCCCCGGCTCGCCAGGTGCTCGACCAGGTCGCGACCGGAGGCGCCTTGTCGGGCGACAAGGCGCACGGGTCTGCGCCTGGGACCCCCTGCTCGCCAAATCGCCGCGAACACTCCTAGCCAGCCTTGGACCTCCGTCGAGCAACCCCCCAAATCCGCGCTGCCTCCTGGGCAACTCGGGCTCTGAGCCTCCCTGGACTCCGTGGGATCGTCCCCGAGCCCCCTGCGCACTGAGCCCTCCGAGCCTCCGGAGCGCCGGTACCGGTACTGGACCGCCGAGGAGGACCGAGCCCTCCTGGCCTACGAGCCCGGGAAGGGACTGAGCCTCCGCGACGTCGCGCTGAGCCTCAACCGGACGTACTACGCCTGCAGGGCACGTCGCAAGGAGCTGCTCGCCAACCGCATCCAGCCCGGCGGGCGGTACTCGTGCGTACTGTGCTTCGAGCCTCTCCCCGAGGGCCAGAAGCGCGGGTACTGCCCCTCGTGCCGCCGGCGACGGGGAACCCGCGTCAGGAAGCAGGGCAGCGCTCCGGTAGGGACGACGTGACCGCGCGGCAGGCGGCGTCGTTCGCCACCCACCGACCGGACTACTGGCAGCAGGTCGCCGCGCACTGCGCCCACGACTTCCTCTCGTACCAGGTCTTCGTCCACGGCTACCTCCCCGCGCCGCCCCACGAGATGGCGTGTCCCACGTGCGGCGGCGAGCCTGCGCCCGGGTCGGGCCGATGCGACACGTGCGAGGGGAGCGGCGTCTACGTCATCCCGAGCCACCACGAGGTGATCGCCGAGCGTCTGCTCTACGGGGAGCGCCTCGAGCTGATCCTCGGCCCGCCCGACACGGCGAAGAGCACCTACGGGGTGGGGTTCGCGGAGTGGACCCTGGGCCGCAATCCCAACTGGCGCTGGCTCATCGCGTCCGAGGTGGCCGCGGGCATCGCCACGACGATCGTCACGCAGATCGGTGAGACCATCAGCGACAACGAGCGGTTCCACCTCGTGTTCGGGGAGCTGCGCGACCCGCGCGGGAAGGGCGAATGGAGCTCGCACAGCGTCCGCCTCCGCACGCACATCAGCCCCCAGGAGGCCAAGCGCAGCGGCCGGCCGGTCACGCCACCACCGCCGCCCTGGCTCCTCGTCCCTGAGCCGGACCGGCCACCGCGGGTCACCCCGATCTTCCCCCAGCGCGGACGCCGACCGGGCCTCGCTCACCCCAACGTCAAGGCGGTGGGGTGGCGAACCGGCTACACCGGCGTCCGCGCCGAGGGCCTGATCGCCGACGACCTCGTGAGCGACAAGTCCTCGCGTTCCCAGCTCGTGACCGAGACGGTGTTTCGGACCCTACACCAGAAGATGCTCGCCCGCCTCACCGGGGACCAGCAGCGCGCGATCCTCTTCGGCCAGCGCTGGGCTCCGCGGGACCTGTATGGTATGTTGTTGGAACATGCAACCGTTTGCTACGACAGCAACCCCCACCGCGAGGGAGTCTGGGTCCTCGACCGGGAGCTCTCTGCATGAGCGGCGCCGACCTGGACGTCCAGTCGGGACGCGTCGTCCGCTGGCCGACCGGTTGTGGGAAAAGGTCGATCGATCGGGCGGCCCGGATGCTTGTTGGCCGTTCACTACCGGTCGTGCGATCCGCGACCGGGTGTACGGCACGATCCAGGATGGCGGACAACCCGGAGTGGCCAAGAGCACGCGATCGATCAACGCCCACGTTGCGGCGTGGATCGTCACCTACGGCCCGGTTCCTCGCGAGCAGGAGGTGTGTCATCGCTGCGACTACCCCCCGTGCTGCAACCCCTGGCACCTCTTCCTGGGGACACAGGCCGAGAACCAGGCCGACATGGTCGCCAAGGGGCGCCAGCGGGGGCCAGCGCCGGCGGCCCTTGTCGAGTTCACGTGCGAAGGATGTGGGGAGACGCAACTTCTGGCCAAGCGTTACCTCAAGACTCGAGTGGGAGGCAAGACGGTTCCTCGGCGCTTCTGTGGGCAGTCATGTGCCAACCGAGCGAGTTCTACTTCGAGGGACCCTGCCTTGCGGAGCGAACATGCCATCGCGGGCTGGGAACATCGCGCTCGAGCGGAGTGGCTCCAGGGTCGATGCGCTGTTTGCGATGCTCCCTTCGCGTACAAGAAGTCGAAGCCGCGGAAATACTGCTGCCACGAGCACCGACTCATCGGACTACACGAGGGGAATCGGAAGGCGTAGCGACAGCAACCCGCACCGCGAGGGGACATGGGTGCTCGACCGGGACCAGGTGGCGTGAACGATCGCCCAATCCTGGCCATCCGCGCGGTGATCGACGAGCTGGCGGCCGACCACCGGGAGCTGCTGGGGCGGCCGGGGGCTATGGTCCTCTTCCGGATGGCCTCGACGGAGCCGGACCGGTTCGTGGACCACTACGAGGCCAACGTATGTTGCCCCGGCTGTGGCGCCCAGGTGGTGTACGAGACGCCGGCGACGCACGAGATCACCGGGCCCGAGAGCGCCCTCGAGTGCAGCCAGGTGTGGGTGTTCAAGGTCTGCTGCGGCTGGCGCGGGTGGCTCCGCGAGGGGTGGTGGATCGCCGACCCCGAGGTCACGGTCACCAATTGACGTACTCGCGCGCCGGGTCGCCGTCCGGCCGCCGCCGGCCGGTGGTGGGGTGGCGAAACCAGCCCTCGGGCTCGCCGGTCCCGTCCCACCGCTCCAGGGCCGCGACCGCGGCCTCAGTGGTGGCGTATCACCAGTTCTGGTCGTACGTCACCGGATCCAGCCCGACGCAGAGGGTGCTGTTGAACTGCCGCCTCTGCACCGCGGCGATCCTGCCGTCGGGGAGCTGCCGCCAGGTGACGTACTCGGCCAGGACCTCGCCTAGCTCCTCCGCCGTCCACATGGCCCTACATGGTAGGCTGGGCGTCGGCGACCGGCGGAGACACCTCCTTGCAGGCGGGGCCGCATCGAGCGGGTTCCAGCTCGTCAGCCGGAGGCCGGGGAACCGGAGCGGTCGCTCAAGCCGGGACGGTAGGCGGTGGTGGCGAGCGCCGCCAACCTCCCGGCCTTCTTCTCTTTCTGGGCAACTCAGCGCCCCGAGGTAGGATCTCTCGATCACGGACCCCGAGCCCTTTGAGCCAGCCCTCAGATCTCTTGAGGACCACCGTGCTCGCCTCCGCGCAGAGGGCTTCGATGTGGGGAGCGACTTCGAGGCGCTCCTCGACGGGGAGCGGGTCCACGTGCAGACGGTGCTCGAGCGCACGGTGGTGTACTGGTCGGTGGGGACGGCCGGCGAGAAGCAACTCGCGGCAATCTCCCGCGTCCAGGTCGATGTTGCGCGCACCCCGGTAGTGGCGCCTCGCGAGAGCGTTCGCGATCGAGCGGCGCGGCGAGGGCGGTCGCGGTCGGCCGAGACACTGGTTGCCCGCGGCGGGCATCTCGCCGGACGTCCGTCCAGCAGCTACAGCAACTTCAACCAGAAGGGGTGATGGGGCGGCCGGGATCAGCCGCCCCGTCTGGAGTCGGTGACCAGGGCAGTGTAGCTCCCGGGGCAACCTCGCACAACGGGGAGCGTGGCGCCCATGGCGCGCCGAGGCCGCGAGCAGCGGACCCCCAAGAGGTTTCGGAGGCTCACCCGCGTCCCCCCGGAATCCGAAGCCCTGGGCCGTCCATGGCGCGCCAGCGTCCTGCGGGCCGTCAACCCCGACGGATCGATCCTGTGGCCGGAGCACAACTCGCTCGAGCACTACCGCGACATCTACGAGTCAGGTGGTGCGGCGCTGTTCATGTCCATCTGGATGCAGGACCCCTCGGGCCTGGCCGGCGAGGTCTTCCACCCGGAGTGGATCCGCGAGTTCTGCTACTCGACCACCACGGAGACGCAGCCCTCGGCGGTGACCCCGGGCCAGGAGGTGATGCTCACCGCGAAGGAGCTGCTCCGCGAGGGCATGGTGCAGGCGATCCTCCCCGACGTCCGCCAGCTCACCTCGCTCCAGGCGCACGACCTGGCGATCAAGCAGACGGAGACGAGCGACTACTACGTGAGGGCGAACGGGTACGCGGCCCGAACCGGGGAGCTGTTCATCCACGACGTCCGGCAGGCGAAGCTCACCGACCTGGAGATGGTGGACGACATGGCCCGAGCCGGCCGCGACTACCACGCGCGGGCGATCGGGATCGAGTCCAACGGGTTCCAGTCGCTCGTGTTCCGGATGGCCAAGCGTGGCCACGGCCGGCTGCCGTTCATCGAGCTCGACCCCGCGGGGAGGGACAAGGTGCTGCGCGCCCGCCCGCTGGCCGACCACTTCGAGCGGCGCAAGGTCTTCCTGCTCTACGGCGCGAGGTGGAACCCGATCGTGCGCTACCAGCTCCTGGAGTTCCCCGGCGGGGCCAAGGACGACATCGTGGACGCGCTCGCGTACCTGTACGAGATGAGCCTCCGCTACGCGCCGGGCGACTTCGCCGACCTTGCCCGCACCCAGGACGACCTGCGGAGGGCGGCGCGCGGTGGCGACCTGGGCCATGCCCTTCCCCTTGGCCGCCTCTCCGACTTGGGGTGGTGAGGGAGAGGGTAGCGTGCTGACGAGTCCCTCCCCCTCGGCCGAACCCCAAACGACTCGACCAGTTTAGCCCATCGGTTCGGCGTCGTCCTGGGGCGAAGGGGTGATCCA
>Ga0307479_10001641_pt1 | contig 20451 bp, 12 predicted proteins | sample atmos_gasesECM4C_FD_203743 | JGI IMG/M metagenome (GOLD analysis project Ga0307479, IMG submission 203743) | Hardwood forest soil microbial communities from Morgan-Monroe State Forest, Indiana, United States - atmos_gasesECM4C_515 | ecosystem: Environmental > Terrestrial > Soil > Temperate...
GAGGGGCCGCGCCGCGCCGGCGCGCCAGGGCCGCGCGGAGGAGGCTGCCGTGCTCCGCCTCCAGCGCGGCGATGCGCGGCGCCGCCCAGCGTACCGCCAGCCGCTCCGGATCGCCGGCATAGACGCCCGAGACCACCGGTCCCACCACCAGGTCGAGGAACTGCCGGCCGGCCCTGCGGCGCACGAAGTTGGCGATCGTCTCCTCGCCGGCGGCCGGCGGCGGCGGCGCCCACGGCTCGCGCAGCAGCCGCAGCTTGGCGCCGGGAGAGAACAGCGGACTGAGCAAGAACGCCAGCGGCCCGCCGGGCAGCGGCCTGAGCCGGCCGCGGTGCCAGACATAGCGGCGGCGCGCGGCCGGCGAGGGCGCCAGCCGCTCCCCGGCGAGGCCGCACGCCTCGATCAGGGCGGGCAGCCCCGGATCGCTCTCGACCACGGTGTTCGGCCCGAGCTCGAAGCGGAAGCCGCCCTCGTCGTGGGTGACCAGCGCGCCGCCCGGCCGCGGCGACGCCTCGAGCACCGCCACCCGCAGGCCGGCGCGCGCCAGACGGAAGGCGGCGGACAGACCGGAGATGCCGGCCCCCACCACCACCGCCTCGAACGACGGCGCCCTCCCCGCGTCAGCCTCCCCGCTCATGCGCCTCCTCGTCCAGCCGCCGCCGCCCCCGCGCCGCTGACCGGCGCCTCTGGGCGCAGCGCCGGCGGCCCCGGGAACTCTACCGCCAGGACGCCTGAATGAAATCTACAATGCGTTGATCGCCAGAAGGAGGGGCGGTGACGTCGCCCTGTCTTTCTACCGAGGTCCACGCAACCTGATTCCAGGTCCTGGAGGACCCATGAAGCGCCATGCCTTACTCAGGAGGATTGCAAGCGGGGCATTTCACAACGTTGATTTCAGGGATATGCTGTCGCTCATGGATGGCTTGGGCTTCAGGCTCTCCCGAGTGGCCGGAAGTCACCACGTCTTCAGCCACCCACAAGTCCCTGTACCGGTCAGCCTCCAAGAGGTCGGTGGAGAAGCGAAGCCCTACCAGATCCGGAAGGTGCTTCGCTTGATCGAACGCTACGATCTACGCCTCGAGGTCAGACCGTGACCGATTATCATATCAACATCTTCTACAGCGACGAGGACGGCGGGTATATCGCCGACATCCCTGACCTGGAGGCTTGCTCGGCGTTCGGCCATACCCCGGCGGCAGCTCTCGCCGCGCTGGAACAAGCGAAGGAAGCCTGGCTGGCGGTCGCGCGGGAGACTGGTAAACCGATTCCGGTACCGCGGTATCGGCCGCTCATCTACCAGCTGACCGGTTGACGGGGTGCTCAAATTCTCCCGCGCTGCCACTATCAGCAAGTCCTTGAAACAACCAGGATGGCCCATCACCGTGGGATCGGCTGTGATGTCCGATACCGCGGTAGCTCCTCGGCTCACAGACCTGGCACGGCCCCAATGGGCGTCCCTCAGTCTCGCGGGAGGTCTCGCGCGCGGGGCGTAATGCGGCTAGGATGCCGCGAACGCATCGCTCGACCCGGGGGTGCCCATGGCCGACCCTGCGCAGGAGATCTCACGGCGAACGCTGCTGAGCGGCCTCGCGGCGGCGTCGGCGGCGGCGGCGTTGGCGCCGCGGCTCGCTGAAGGTGCAGCTGCCGCGGCGGCGCCGCCGGCGGCCTCCGCGCCGGTGGCCGCACCGCCGCCCGCCCCGGGGCCGGCAGCCACGGCGCCGCCAGCCCGGCCGGCGAGCCCCGCGCCCGCGGCGCTGTCGGTCGCGGTCGTCGGCGCCGGCGCCTTCGGCGCCTTCACGGCGCTGGCGCTGCGGCGGCTGGGCGCCCGGGTCACGCTGCTCGACGCCTGGGGCCCCGGCAACTCCCGCGCCAGCTCGGGCGGCGAGACGCGCGTCCTCCGCGCCGTCTACGCCGACCGCATCTACGTCGAGCTGGCGGCGCGCGCCTTCGAGCGCTGGGCAGAGTTCGAGCGCCGCACCGGGCGCACCTTCTTCCATCCCACCGGCGGCCTCTGGATGGTGACCAACGGCTCCGATTTCGTCGCCAAGGCGGCCGAGAACCTGCGCGCCGTGGGCTTTCCGTTCACCCGCCTCGAACCTGCCGAGGCGGCGCGGCGCTTCCCGCAGGTCGCCTTCGGCGGCGTGCGCTGGGCGCTGTGGGAGGAGCGCGCAGGGTTCCTGCTCGCGCGCCAGGCCTGCGCCGCCGCGGTCGAGGCGCTGGTCGCCGCCGGCGGCGAGTACCGGCTGGCGCGCGTCGAGCCCGGCGCCATCGCCGCCGGCCGCATGGCGGCGCCGCGCGCCGGCGACGGCTCGCGCCTCCAGGCCGACGCCTACGTCTTCGCCTGCGGCCCCTGGCTCGGCGAGATCTTCCCCGCCGTCCTCGGGCCGAGGATCGCGCCGACGCGGCAGGAGGTCTTCTTCTTCGGCACCCCGGCCGGCGATCCGCGCTTCGAGCCGCCGGTGATGCCGGTGTGGATCGAGGTGGGCGACCGCCTGTTCTACGGCATCCCCGGCAACGAGCGGCGCGGCTTCAAGGTGGCCGACGACACCCGCGGCCCGGCCTTCGATCCGACGAGCGGCGAGCGCGCCCCGAGCCAGGAGGCGCTGGCACGCGCCCGCGCGCTGCTCGAGCGGCGCTTCCCGGCGCTCGCCGGCGCGCCGCTCGAGGAGACGCGGGTCTGCCAGTACGAGAACTCCCCCGATCTCAACTTCATCCTCGACCGCCACCCCGAGGCCGCCAACGTCTGGCTGGTGGGCGGCGGCTCGGGCCACGGCTTCAAGTTCGCGCCCGCCTGGGGCGAGCAGGTCGCCGAGACCGTCCTCGGCCGGCGTCCGCCCGAGCCCTTCTTCACCCTCGCGCGCCTCGCCGGCCGCAAGGCTGCCCTGATGGAAAGCGATCGCGCCCTGTCGCTCGGCGCCTGACCACCCGCCGAAAGCGGGGTGACGCCCCTACCCCGCCAGACGGTGATTACCGAGGTACCGCCTTGGCGCCGGCACCGCCGAGGCTTGCGACGACCCGGGCGACGGCGGTGTCGAGAGTGGTCTTGCCGTCGAGATAGGGTTGCCAGAACTCTTCGAGCGCGGGCTTGAAGGTCGGCCAGACGCGGGTCCAGAGGCCGTAGCGCTCGGCAGAGGGCACGTAGTCGGCGACGCCGACCGCGGCCAGGTTGCGGCGTGCGAGCTCGCCCGCGGTGTAGAAGATGATGGCATGGGTGAGCTTGGGCGGCGGCTCCTGCCGGCGCGCGCGGCTCTCCTTCTCGATGGCGTGGGTCACGGCATCGTTCGCCTGGTCGACGAAGACATGGGACGCCTCATGGAACACCGTCTCGAGCGCCGCGAACCCCTGGTTGCCGGGATTGGCGCTCGAGACGATGGTGTGGCCTGGCCTGGCCTCGTCGCCGGGCGTGGTGTAGGCCCCCGCCCAGTTGGCGTAGACCGCCACGTCGACGAGGATGGGGCGCGCCGGCCAGGGCTCGTGGTAGGCCGCGGCGAGCTGCTCGATCATCCGCGGGCCGAGCTGCTGGACCATCGGCGTGGCCACGGCGATCCAGAAGCGATTGGCGCGGTCGTGGGCCGGCCACCAGCGCGCGCGGTAGACCGGCGCCGCCCGCACCAGCGCCGCCGCCAGCTCGGGTTTCAACGCCGGCGAGCGCAGGCTGGCGTCGTCGGCGAGGCCCGCCAGCGCGTAATCGATGTCGATCATCTCGCGCTCGAACAGCAGGTCGTGCTGGACGACCGACCCGGCATAGAACCGCAGCGCCTCGGACCAGGCGGTCCGCTCGTCCTCTCCGCGGGGGCCGGGGGGCTCGGTCGGATTCGGAGCTTGCCGCGTCTCACCGCTTGCCTGGCCCTTCCCCATCGCCAGAGCCTCCTGGTAGAGGAAGTGATGCAGGTTGGTCCAGAAGCCGTCGCGAAACTCGAAGGGAGGCACGCTCCAGATGGACCCGGTGGCCTTCCAGGACGCTGCTGGGACCGCGGCCGTCGCGGGCGCCGCGGCCGTCGCGGAGGCCGCCGAAGCCACCGGGACCGCGGGCGCCGCGGCCGTCGCGGACGCCGCCGAAGCCGCCGGGACCGCGGCCGTCGCGGGCGGTGCGGGCAGCGCCATGACCGCCGCCGTCCGCAGCGGTGCCATCAGGAGGATTCCGAGCCCGGCGGCGCGGCCGGCTCTGCGGCACAGTCGATCGACGCTCATGCCATCGCCTCGGCACCCACGCCGACACTGTCCGAACGCGGGGCGGTCCATGCTCATGAATGCGCCACGATACCACCGCCACACAGCCTGTGCCGCGCCTCACTCGGAAGGGTAGTGCTCCAAGAGCGCTACTCTCGGGCGCGCCCGGGAAGCCAGGGCGCCGGCCGCGGTCACTGGCACGCCGCGTGCACCTTCCTGGCGACGCAGCATCAGAGAGCCGACCGGCTCGGGGAGCGCGAACTCTTGAACAGGCAGCGCAGGCGACTCTCCATCTGCCTGCTGGTGGTGGTCGCGGCGGTGCAGGCGGCCGGCTGCACCTCGACCTCGGCCAAACGCCAGATCTACCATTTCAATCATCCCATCCCGCCGGCGGACCCCGCCTTTCGCCGCTCCCTGGACAGCTTCGGCAACCTGATGGTGAAGGGCAACAGCGTCGAGCTGCTGAAGAACGGCGACCAGATCTTCCCGGCCTACCTCGAGGCGATCGCGGGCGCCAAGCGGACGGTCAATCTCGAGAGCTACATCTTCGGCAACGACCGCGCCGGCGCCATGGTCACCAACGCCCTGCTCGACGCCGCGCGGCGGGGCGTCGAGGTGCGGGTGCTGATCGACGGCTTCGGCGGCCGCCCCGGCCCCCTCCTGGACCAGATGAAGAAGGGCGGCGTCGACGCCCGGACCTACGACCCGATCCGGCCGTGGACGCTGGTGCGGATCAGCTGGCGGACGCACCGCAAGCTGCTGCTCGTCGACGGCGCCGTCGGCTTCACCGGCGGCCTCGGCATCGACGTCCGCTGGCTGGGGGACGCCCGCAACCCGCAGGAGTGGCGGGACACCCAGGTGAGGGTGACGGGCCCGGTGGTGGGGCAGATGCAGGCGATCTTCGGCGAGGATTGGACCTACACGACCGGCGAGATCCTGGCCGGCGACAAGTTCTACCCGGCGCTCACCGCGACCGACGACCTCGAAGCGCAGGCGATCAAGGTGTCGCGCGGCGACCTGTCGTCGCAGGCGAAGATGCTCTACTACGTGGCGATCCGGTCGGCGGTGAAGTCGATCCACCTGCAGAACGCCTACTTCCTGCCCGACCCCCAGGTCCGCCAGGCCATGGTCGAGGCGGTGCAGCGCGGCGTGGACGTGCGGGTCATGGTCCCCGGCAAGCACATCGACATCCCGGTCGTGCGCCTGGCCTCGCGCCTGCACTACGGCGAGCTGCTGAAGGGGGGTGTCAGGATCTACGAGTACGTCGACACCATGCTGCACGCCAAGACCGCCGTCGTGGACGGCGTCCTCAGCATCGTCGGCTCGATCAACTTCGACGACCGCTCGATGGTGAGGAATGCCGAGGAGAGCATGGCCATCTACGACCGCGGCTTTGCCGCCAAGCTCGATGCCCTGTTCATGGAAGACATCAAGCATTGTAAAGAGATCGACTACGAGCGCTGGAAGCGGCGCAGCTGGGGCGACCGCCTGGGCGAGCTGCTCTCGGGGCTGTGGACGCCGCTTTACTGAGCAGCCGGGGCCCGGCATGATCCTCCGCGGCCGGTCCCGGCCGTCCGCAGGCTACGGGCTCCCGGTCACCTCGACGGTCGCCGTCCACACCTGGTAGACGCCGGTGCGGCTATCCGCCCAGAAGAGCCGGAAGCGGCCGCCCGCGCCGGCGGCCAGGCCGCTGTAGTCGCCGCCGAAGGGCCAGCGCGACGCCACGCGCGGGAAGGACCCGGCCCGCGGGCAGGAGGTCTCCGGGGTGACGCGGACCGCGGGGAGCCAGGTGTCGCCGCCGTCGAGGGACGCGCTGAAGAAGACGTCGAAGCAGTCGCCGCGCACCTCGCGCCGGATGCCGTACCAGGCGACTCCGACGACCCCGCCGCCGCCGACCGCGACCGCGGGCGTCTCGCAGCCGTCGGCCGCCGGCTGACTGCGAACCGCAGGCGTCCGGGCGCCCGCCGCGGGAGAGGCGCCCGCGCCCGCCGGCGATGCGGCGCGCGGCGATCCGCTGCCGCCTGCCGCCGGCTGGCCGCCGGCCGCAGGCGGTCCGCAGGCGACGATCCCCGCGCCGGTCCAGGACCGGCCGCCGTCGGCGGAGCGGAACAGGCGCAGCCCGCCGCTCCCCGGCGCCGAGAGGGCGCCGGACGGCCCGTCGTCCCGGTCTTGGCGCGCCTGTTGCCCCGGCGCCGCGAGGGCACCGAGCGGGCCGCCCTCCCGGTCCTCGCCCGGTTGCTGCCCCGCCGCCGCGACGTAGAGGCGATCACGGTGCGCGGCCGAGCGGTCCGCGGCCAGCGGCAACGGCAGCCGCCTGCCCGCCAGCGGAAACGGCAGGGCGGCGATGGTGAAGGAGCGGCCGCCGTCGGCGGAGCGCGCGGCCCAGGCCCGGCTGCGGGCGCGCGGCTGGCGGTCGGACGCATAGTCCATGAACAGCACGACCAGGCTGCCGTCGGCGAGCACGGCGGCGTCGAAAGGCTGCTGATTCAGCTCGTCGCGGCGGAGGAAGGCCGGCGCCGAGAAGGTCCGCCCGCCGTCGCGCGACGTCGTCACCGCGGTCCCGAAGAGCCCTCGTCGGTGGCGCGCGGGCGGCAGCTGCCGCGCGAACGCCACGTAGACGGTGCCGCCGCGCGGCCCCGCCGAGCGGTCCACGGCGAGGATGGGGTGATCCGCGGAGCGGCCCGCGCCGCCGGCGGCGCCGGACGGGTGCACGGGAGAGCTCCAGCTGCGGCCCGCGTCCGTGGAGCGGTAGACGGCGATGGCGCCGCCGCGCACCAGGCAGGCAAGGTAGAGGTCGGCGCCCTTGCCGAAGCTCACCCACGGGTCCACGAGGCACTCGCGAAAGCGCACGCGGACCCACGACCCGCCGCCGTCGCTCGAACGGAAGCCGGCCACCGCCGTCTCCTCGATGCCGCGTCGGGGATCGGCGTCAGGAAAGCTGACCGCCGCGCCGAAGAGCGTCTCCGCATCGTCCGGATGCGCCGCCAGGAAGGGCTCGACGTGCGGCACGTCAGGCCGGTCGCCGCTCACCCGCACCGCCTCGCCCACGAGGAAGACCCGCGGCGGCACCGGCGCCGGCAGCGGGGCCGCGGGCGTCGGCGGCGGCGCCAGCCTCCATGCCGGCGCCGGCGCGCTGCGCGCCGAGAGCTGCGGCGCCACTTCCAGCGGCGACGCCGGCGGCGGCAGCGCTGCGAGCAGCGCGCCGCCCGCGGCCGCGTAGACCGCCAGCAGCGCCGGTACCCGCGCCGCGGTCGCCATCCGTCGAGTGTTGCCTGCCACGCCGAGCCAGTCAACGGCGGGCAGGGCCGGATCAGCGGGCTCGGCCGCCAGGCGGGCTCGGCCGGCACGGCGAGCACGGCGAGCGGTTCGCCGCGGGACGGGGCACAGGCCCGATGCTAGACTGCGGCGCGGGCCGGCCACTCGCCCCTCCCCGCGGGCGGGCCAGGGCTGGCGGTTGGCGCCGACCGGTGGGCGCGGACCGGCGGCGAGGAGAAACGGCATCGGCACGCGGATCATCGTCAACGGCGCCGAGCGGCAGGTCGAGGCGCCACCCGAGGAGAGTCTCCTCTCCGTCCTGCGCAACCGCCTGCAGCTGACCGGCACGAAGTACGGCTGCGGCGAGGGCCAGTGCGGGGCGTGCACCGTGCTGCTCGACGGCCGCGCGGCGCGCTCGTGCCGCGTCGCGCTGTCCGCCGCCGCGGGCAAACGGATCACCACCGTCGAGGGCCTGGAGCAGAACGGCCGGCTGCACCCGGTGCAGGCCGCCTTCCTCGATGCCGAAGCCTTCCAGTGCGGCTACTGCACGCCCGGCATGATCGTCGCGGCGGTGGCCCTGCTGCAGCGCCAGGCGAACCCGAGCGACGAGGAGATCGCCACCCAGCTGGCGGGCAACGTCTGCCGCTGCGGCACCTACCCGCGCATCCTCGCCGCCGTCAAACAGGCGGCCGCCGCGCTGCGCCAAGGACCGGCGCGATGAGACCTCCCGCGGACGACGACCTCGCGCGCGAGCTGCAACAGCAGGAGGTCGCCGGCGGTTTGCATCGCTTCGACCTCGACCGGCGCGTCTTCCTCGAGGTGCTGGGAGGAGGCCTGCTGGTCTGGCTGTCGGCGCCCGCCGCCCTCGGCGCCCAGGAGTCCGGCCGCGCCGCCGGCGCTGGGGGCCACCCGCTGCCGCGGGAGATTTCCGCCTGGCTGCACATCGACCAGGACGGCCGCGTCACCGTCTTCACCGGCAAGGTGGAGATGGGCCAGAACATCCGCACCTCCCTGGCGCAGCAGGTCGCCGAGGAGCTGCGCGTGCCGGTGGCTGCGATCCGCATGGTGATGGGCGACACCGAGCTGACGCCCTGGGACGCGGGCACCTTCGGCAGCCGCACCACGCCGACCATGGGACCGCAGCTGCGGGCGGCGGCCGCCGCCGCGCGCGAGGCGCTGCTCGACCTCGCGGCCGAGCGCTGGCAGGCGCCGCGCGCCACCCTCGCGGCGGACCACGGCCAGATCGTCAACCCCGCCACCCGCCAGGCGCTCGCGTACGGCGAGCTGACGCGCGGGCAGGACCTCGTGCGCCAGGTGGTCGCGGCGCCCCCCGGCGCGGCCAGATCCGGCACGGCGGCGCCCGGAGCTACGCCCTCCGGAGCGGCGGCCCCAGGCGCCACGACCCCCGGCGCGACGCCCCCGGGCGCCACGACCCCCGGCGCGCCCGCCCTCACCCCCGCGGCCGCCTGGCGGGTCGCGGGGACGGCGGTCCCCAAGGTCGGCGGGCGCGACTTCGTGACCGGCCGGCACCAGTACACCTCGGACCTGGCGCGCCCCGAGATGCTGCACGGCAAGGTCCTGCGGCCGGCTGGCTTCAAGGCGACGCTCGCCTTGCTCGACACCGCGCGCGCCGCGGCCATGCCCGGCGTCAAGGTGGTGCGCGACGGCGACTTCACCGGCGTCGTGGCGCCCGACGCGTGGACCGCGCAGCGCGCGCTCGAGGCGCTCGAGGCGCGCTGGCAGGTGCCGCCGCAGCCAGGCAGCCGCGACCTCTTCGCCTGGCTCAAGGCGAACGAGGAAACCGGCGAGAGCGAGCGCGGCGGCGGCGGCGGCCCCGCCGGCGCCCACGTCACCGGCGCGGTCGAGCCGGCGTGGGCCGCAGCCCCGGTCAAGCTCGCGCAGACCTACACGGTGCAGTACATCGCCCACGCGCCGCTCGAGCCCCGGGCGGCGGTCGCCGAGTGGCAGGGCGACCGCCTGACCGTCTGGACCGGCACGCAGCGTCCGTTCGCCGTCCGCGACGAGCTGGCCGAGGTCTTCCACCTCCCCGCCGCCAGGGTGCGGGTGATCGTCCCCGACACCGGCTCGGCGTACGGCGGCAAGCACACGGCGGACGCGGCCGTCGAGGCCGCCCGCCTGGCGCGCGCCGCCGGCAAGCCGGTGAAGCTCGTGTGGACGCGCGAGGAGGAGTTCACCTGGGCCTACTTCCGCCCCGCCGGCGTCATCGAGGCGCGGAGCGCGGCGCGCGCCGACGGCACCCTGGTCGCCTGGGAGTTCCACAATTACAACTCCGGCCCCTCCGCCATCGCGACGCCCTACGAGGTCCCCAACCAGAGGATCCAGTTCCACCCGGCACGCTCGCCGCTGCGCCAGGGCTCCTATCGCGGGCTCGCGGCGACGGCCAACCACTTCGCCCGCGAGAGCCACATGGACGAGCTGGCGCACGCCGCCGGCATCGAGCCGCTGCAGCTCCGCCTGCACAACCTCGCCGAGCCGCGCCTGCGCGCGGTGCTCGAGGCGGCGGCGGCGGCGTTCGGCTGGAGCCGGCGGCCGGCCGGGGGCGGGCGCGGCTGCGGCCTCGCCTGCGGCACCGAGAAGGGCGGCTACGTCGCCACCTGCGCCGAGGTCGAGGTGGCGCCCGCCGGCCGCACCGTGCGCATCCGCCGGGTGGTCGAGGCCTTCGAGTGCGGCGCGGTGGTCAACCCCGGCGGGCTGCGCAACCAGATCGAGGGCGCGATCGTACAGGCGATCGGCGGCGCGCTCTTCGAGGCCGTCGAGTTCGAGAATGGCCGCATCTCGAACCCGCGCTTCGCGAAGTACCGCGTGCCGCGCTTCACCGACCTCCCGGAGATCGAGGTGGTGGTGCTCGACCGCAAGGACCTCCCCCCGGCCGGCGCCGGCGAGACCCCGATCGTCGGCCTCGCGCCGGCGGTCGGAAACGCCATCTTCGCCGCCACCGGCGTCCGGCTGCGCGGCCTGCCGCTGGCCCCCTACGGCGTGCCCGCCGGCACGCCCGCCTGAGCGAGCCGCGGCGGCCTGCCCCTGTTCTTGTTTTTCTTTCTCGACGGGAAGGAAAGGGCCGTGCCCTCCGGGGCAACGGCGAACGCGCCGGCGGCGCCTCCCGGGACCAGGCGCCGGGAGCCGTCACTCCACCTCGAGCGCCGTCCGTCGGTCGTCAGCCGCAGTCGAAGGCGGCGGTGTCCTGGAGCGGCGGCGCGGCGGTGCCGGCCGGGTTGGTGTAGCGCTTGACGCGGCCGGTCCTGATGTCGGTGACCGACACCGTGAAGCCCACGTTGGTGGTCGCCGCGTAGAACACCCAGAGCTTCTGGTTCAGCGGGCAGGCGTCGAGCACCTTGATCAGCAGCTCCGGGTTGCTGGGGGCGAAGAACCAGAACACCCCGCCCTGCGCGATGCCGACGCTGCCGAGTGGGACGGCGGTGGCGTCGCCGGACCGGCTGCCGGCGGCGAAGCTGACGGTGACCGCGAACCGGCCGTCGCCGGGCAGGTCGTCGAGGCAGAGCGTCGCCGGGCCCGGAGCGCAGGCGGCGGCCGCGAGGCTCGGCCAGTGGGCGACCAGCGCGGTCCCGTCGACCGTCCCCAGCCCGGTCGCCTGATCGTAGCCGGGACCCGCACCGAAGCCGCCCAGGCCCGGCACGCCGGTGTCGCCGCGGACGACGTCGTGGAAGACCGCCGGACCGGCGCCGCCGTACTGGCCGGCGGCGAGCCCGTAGAAGGCGGGGTTGGCGTTGCCCTGCCGCTGCCGCGCCCGCTGCACCAGGAGCGCCATGATCCCCGCGAAAGAGGGCGTCGCGCCCGAGGTGCCGCCGACCGTCAGCGCCTGCCCGTCCTCGAAGTAGACGTAAGGGGTGCGCCTGGCCGCGGTCAGGGCCACGTCCGGCACGTCGCGCGCGCCGTCGTCCGGGACGCCCGGCGCCGACTGCCAGGCGGGCTTGCCGGAGAAGCCGCTCGCGCCGCCGCCGCCCGCCCACAGGCCCGAGCCGCCGGCGACGGCGCCGCTCTCGTTCCAGGCCACCTCCGGGATGTAGGAAAGCGCCGAGCCCTTGGTGACCGGATCGACGCCGGGCGACCACCAGGAGGCCGGGCTCGCGGCGTCGTCGAGCTCGGCGCCGCCGACGCAGACGTCGTAGGGCGTCGAGCAGAGACCGTTGACCGAGGCCATGCCGGCCGTCGCCCGGGTGGGAGGGTCGCAGGTGGCCGGTCCGCTGTCGCCCGCCGCCACCATGACGGTGATCCCCTGCGCGGCGGCCTGGGCCCAGAGATGGCTCCAGAACGCGAGCGCGCTCTGCCCGAGGGCGAGCTCGCACTGGCCGTAGCTGAGGCTCACGACCGGCGCCAGGTTGTGCTCGACGGCGTACTGCGCCGAGAGCGTGATGCCGTCGGTGCCGCCGGTCGAGCCCGAGATCACCAGCTTGACCGTGGCCCCCGGCGCGGTGGCGCCCGCCCACTCGACGTCGAGGCTCGACTCCCCCTGGTCGTAGAAGTTGACGATGCCGGGGTCGATCCCGTTGTAGACGAAGACCGGGTCCCTGGCAGGCAGCCCGAACCAGCTGCGGAAGGCCTGGACGTCCGCCAGCTGGATGTCGGTGCGGGCGAGGACGGCGATGCTCTCGCCGGTGCCGTCGACGCCGGCGTCGTAGAGCGGCCGCAGGTGATAGATGGTGGCGAGGTCGGCGGGGGCGAGGAGGTGGCCGCCGGCCGGGGCGCCGTCCCGCGGCGCGGTGCCGTCGGGAGCCCCGGGCGCGCCGGCCGGGGGCGGCCGCGGCCCCGCGGCGGCCAGCGGCACGTCATGGAGCGAGACGATGCCGGCCACCAGGGGCGCCAGCTCGCGCGGCACCGAGGGAGGAGCGGCGGCGGCGTGACGGAGGACGCCGCCGATGCGGTAGTCGTGCATCTCCGTCGCAAACGCCTGCTCCACCTGGCGGACGTTGCCGGAGAAGTCGATCCAGCCGCGGCCCTTCGCCACCTCGTCGATGGTGAAGCCCTGCGCCGCGAGCCAGCCGGCGACCCGCGCCACCTCGCGGTCGCCGAGGCCAAAGTCCGCCCCGAGCTCCTCCGGCGTGAGCCAGCGACGGTAGCGGGGCGAGGCCGGGTCCTGCTGCTCGGCGAGCAGGGCGTCGAGCCGCGGCCGCGCCCCCGGCCGCAACGCCAGCACGAGGACGAGACGCGCCAGCGGCAGCCGCGGGTCGGTGCGCCCGACCTCCACCTCGGGCCGCGCCAGCGGGTGCCCGGCGCCCGGCAGGACGACGCGATCGGCGCCGGCGAGCGCGGGCACGGCAGGCGTCCAGGCGGCGGCGATTCCGGCGGCGTCCGCGGGCGAGAGCGAGGCGCCGGCTTGCCGGCCGGCACCTGCGGCGCTAGCCTGGCGGATGGCCGGCGGCGAGAGCCACAGCAGCAGGAGGATGGCGCGGGCCCGGCTCTTGCTCACCCGCGGCTCCGAGGAGGCCCGCCCACGGCGCGCCCCAGGGCGGCATGGACGGCGGCTCCTGCCGGTGAGCCCACGACCGCACAGCCCCAGAGCTCGCTGGCCAGGTTCTCGATCAGCACCGCCATGACCTGGCCGGCGGCGGGCGGCCGTGGCGGAGCGAGGAGCAGGGAGCGCCGCTGATTCCAGAGCGCGGTGGCACCGGCGTCGAGGAGCCGATGCGTGACTGTCACACCGCCGCGCGCATCGGTCCAGGCGAAGGAGACGCGAAGCGGTCCCGAGGTGGAGCTGGCGCCCACGGTAAATGGCTGCGTCTGCGCCAGCGCGACGAGCGCCCCGGGCGTGGCGGAGCCGGCCGGTGCCTCGACCACCGTGGCGCTGACTCCCAGAGGCCCCGGCAGGCTGTCGCCGTCCAGGCTCCGGCGCAGGCGGGCCGCTGCCAAGCTCTCGGGGATCGAGGAATGAACCCAGCGCGGCGTCCGCAAGTCCTGGGCATTGGCGAGCAGCGAAACCGCCACCGGCTGCTCGCACCCCGCTGGCGAGGAGTCCGCTTGATACCAGAGGTGCCAGCGCGCGGCCAGGGCGCCGAGCGCCGGGGCGAGCTCTTCGCGGTAAGGGACCACGAGGCCGGCGGTCGGCCGCACCAGCTCCACCAGCGACAGGTCCTCCATGCCCACCTGCGCCGCCACCAGCCGCATGTCCGGGGCGTGCAGCGGCTTGCCGCGCAGCACCTGGACCAGCGCGATGATCAGCCCGAGCAACGAGACTCCCCCGGGAGCGTGAGGGTCCTGCCAATTCTGCCGCCTGAAGCGCGCGATCTCGTCCTCTGGTACAGGCTCGCGCGAGCCCTGCAGGCGGTGGATCGGCAAGGCCATGGTCACCCAGCCGTAGGCGGCGAGCAAGCGGGCCGCATCGCCGAGGACCAGGGCCGGATGGCCGTCCGGGGCGTCTCCCGGGACCGCGCTCGGTACGGCGCCTTGGTCTGTCCCGGCGGAGCCCGCGCCGGCCTTGGAGACGCTCGCGAGCAGCTGCAGCTCGCCGGGCGACAGCCGCGGCGGCTCAGTGACGAGCAGCAACGCGTGCGGGCCCGTAGCGGCCGCAGCGGCAAGCGAGGTGACCAGCCGGTCGCACTGCCGGCGGACGGCCGCCAGGGCAGGGGGCGGAACCGGGGAAAATGGGCCTGCCCGCGAGTCGCGGCGGGACTCGGCGGCGAGGGAGGCGAGGGCCTCCTTGATCGCCGGGACCTCGCGGCTCGGCGGGAGGGTGGTGCGGGGCTCGGGATCGGCGACGACGATCTCGACGGTGCCGAGGTGGGCCAGCTGGTCCGCTTCATAGGCCAACGCGATGGCGGCGCGAAAGACCGTGTCCGGAAGCGCCAGGACGAGATCGAAGTAGATCCGCAAGGTCCACGGATGCTCCGCCGAGGCAGCGACCGGCTCGAGCCGCAAGACGGGGCGCGATCTACCGTCCTCCAGGACCAGGATATCGGCAGGCCTGAGGTCACCGAGGCCCTTGCGCTGGGGTACCGCGACTCGCACGTCGCCGGGGGCGCTGGTATTGGGGGGCTTCAGGTCGGAGGCTCGCAGATCCCGGAAGCCCTTGCCCACGGGCGGCTCGAGCACCAGCTCGACCTCCCGCACGCTCAACCCCTCCTGCAGCGACGGGAGATCCTGTGCAGGCGGTGACTGGCCCGCCATCGCGGCTGCCAATCCCACGGCAGCGACCGCACTCACCGTTGCAACCTCCTCGACGTGGATGATCCAGTCAGCGAGCGGTCACGACTGTCATCATCAGTGCACCTTCTGGCATTGACAGTACCACTCCTACCGCAGACGTTTGCCGGTGAGCGGCAGGCTCCTCCGCAGGCAGGAAGCACGCGCCTGGCGCCAGCAGGCAGTGAGGCCGCCGCTCGGCGTTCTCGTCAGGAGCGCAGCACCCGGCTCGGATCGAGGTCGCTGGCGCGCCGCGCCGGCAGCCAGCTGGCGAGCAGGCTTACGAGCAGCAGCAGGAGCGCGACGCCGGCGTAGATCAGCGGATCGCCGGGGCTGACGCCATAGAGGACGGCGGCGAGCGTGCCCATGGCGGGGAGCGCGGCGGCGACCCCGATGCCGACCCCGATCGCGGCCAGTGCCGCGCCCTGGCCGGTGACCAGGGCCAGCAGATGGCCGCGGCGCGCGCCCAGCGCCATGCGGATGCCGATCTCGCGCTGGCGCCGCGCCACCGAGAAGCTGGTGACGCCGTAGACGCCCAGGGCGCCGATGAGCAGCGCCAGGACGGCGAAGACGCTGAACCACTGGCCCCACAGGCGAGGCAGCCAGAGGACGCGCGCGATCACCTCGTCCATGGTCAGCAGGCGGTACACCGCCACCCCGGGGCCGGCCGCCCGCACCTGGGCGCGGACCGCCGGCGCCAGCGCGGCGGCGCTGCCGCCGGCCCGCACCAGAAGCGTCATGTCCGAGGCGAGGCTCAGCGGGTAGGGCACGTAGATCTGGGCCGGCGGCATGGCCTCCACGCCGGCGAGGTGGAAGGAGTTGTCGACGTCGCCGGTGACGCCGATCACCCGCAGCCAGGGACCCGCGCCGCCGGCGCGGAGGCGGCGCCCGAGCGGGTTGGCCCCCGGCCAGAGGCGGCGCGCCAGGGAGGCGCTCACCAGGGCCACCGCCTGCCCGCCGTCCGCCTCGGCCGGCGTGAGATCGCGTCCCTGCAAGACAGGGATCTGGACCGCCCGCAGGTAGCCGGCGGTCGCCGCGTGATGCACCGCAATCGGCTCCCGGCCGCGCGGCAGCGGCCGGTCCGCCGCTTCCAGACCGACTGTCGAGTAGTCGCTGGTGCTGATCGGCAGCGACTCCACCAGGCCGGCGGCGCGGACCCCCGGCAGGCCCTCGACCCGCCGCAGCAGGTCGTGGAAGAAGACCCGCCGCCGCGCCGCGTCGCGGTACTCGTCGGTCGCGAGCGACAGGCGCAGCGTCAGCACGCCGGCGCTGCCGTAGCCGCGCGGCGCCGACTGCAGGTGGGCGAAGCTCTTGACCATCAGCAGGGCGCCGATCAGCACCACCACCGACAGCGCCAGCTCGCCCGCCACCAGGGCGCGCTGCAGGCGCGCGCCGGACGCCCCCGGCGAGCCCACCCCGCCCCCGCGCAGCACCGGGAACGGCTGGCGTCGCGCCGCCCACCAGGCCGGCGCGAGGCCGAAGACGGCGGTCGCCAGCAGGGCCGCGAGCGCGCCGAAGGCGACGACGCGCGCGTCGAGCTCGAAATGGATCCAGAACGGGATGGCGATCGGCACGCTGGCGGTCATCAGGCGCACCAGCCAGCCCGAGACCGCCACGCCGACGGCCGCGGCCGCCGCTCCCAGCAGCAGGCTCTCGCACAGCGACTGGCGCATGAGGCTGGCGCGGGTGGCCCCGAGCGCCGCGCGCACAGCGGTCTCGGTGGCGCGGCTCTGGCCCAGGACCAGCATCAGCGTCGCCACGTTGGCGGCGATGATCAGCAGCACGCAGACCGTGGCCGCGAGCATCAGGTACATGCCGATGCGCGGGCCCTCGGGCATGTCCTCGTAGCGCAGCGGCCGCACCCGCGCCCCCCGGTGGGCGTTGGTCGCCGGGTATTGCGCGGCGAGGCGGCGGGCGAGCCCGTCCATGGCACGCTGCGCCTGGGCGACGGTGACGCCGGGCGCGAGCCGCGCCAGCCCGTCCAGCCAGCGGGCGTCGCGCGGCCCCGGATCGCCGGCGAGCGCGAGCGGCGTCCACAGCTCGGCCAGCTCGGGGAAGGCGAAGCGCTCCGGCATCACGCCGATGACCTGGTGGACGCGGCCGTCGATGCGCAGCGTCTTGCCGACCACCGCCGGATCGCCGCCGAACCGCCGCTGCCAGAGGCGGTAGCCGAGCAGCGCCACGGCGGCGCGGTGCGGCTCCTCCTCCTCGGGCCGGAAGTCGCGGCCGAGGAGCGGCGCCACGCCGAGGGTCGAGAACAGGTTTGCCGACACCGCGCAGCCGGTGAGCAGCTCGGGCTCCTCCTCGGTGCTGAGGTTCACGCTTCGCCGCGCCAGCGCCCCGACCGCCGAGAAGACGCGGTTCTGCTCCCGCCAGTCCCGCAGGTCCGCCGCCGAGAGCGGCTCCCAGTCGGCGCCCGCCGTCTCGCGCGTCGAATGCAGCGCCACCAGCCGATCGGCGTCGCGGTAGGGCAGCGGCCGGATCAGCATGGCGTTGATGAAGTTGAAGATCGCCGTGTCGAGCCCGACCCCCAGGCCGAGGATCGCCACCACCGCCAGCGCGAACCCCGGCCGCGCCGCCAGCACCCGCCACGCGTAACGCAGCTGTCGCAGCATGGCTTCGTCCTCCTCTTCTTGAGGTACGCGCGGCGGGACGGCAAGTTTGCCGGCCTGTCCGGGGCGGCGGGACCGAGCGAGCCTCGAGCGAGCGAGGGACCGACGCGCGAAACCAAGAAGGGCGGCGCAGGCGACGGGCTCGGGTGCCGGGCGCGGGCTGTGATGTATGATTGATTCAGCGTTACCTGGATGAGCTTCTGGGGAGGGCGTGCCATGGCGCAGCCGTACAAGGTGCTGGCTCTCGGCGACTCGGTGATGTGGGGACAGGGGCTGGCGCCGGGGCACCGCTTCATCGACCTGGTGGCCGGCTACCTCGCGAGCACGGGCAAGCAGGTGGAGGTCGCCTCGCTGACGCACTCGGGGGCCGTGGTCTGCGACGCGCCGGCGCTCTGGACGCGCTTCGCGGACTGGCTGTTCGGCGAGCTGCCGCGCTCGTTTCCGAGCATCGCGAGCCAGCTCGAGACGGCCGCGGCGACGGCGGGCTACGGCCGCTTCCTGCAGGTCGACTCCTGGGACCCGCAGCCGTGGCAGGACCACAAGCGGCAGGTCGCCGCCCAGATCGCCGCCTACCGCGGCGCCGGCGGCGCGCCGCCCGACCTCATCCTGCTCGACGGCGGCATCAACGACCTGGGCGCGCTGCAGATCGTCGTGCCGTGGAACCTGGGCTCCGCCGACCCCTGCGGGGGACCCGCCACGGCGGCGGCGGCGGCAGGCGGGGTGACTCAGCTCGTCGGCGCGATCGGCGCCGCCGGCGGCGACCCCGCCCGCATCGACCTCGGCGCGATCACCGGCCTCGAGTGGCTGACCCCGGGGGAGCTCGAGAAGCTGGTGGACCGCTACGTCACCGCGCGCATGCGGGCGCAGCTCCAGCGCCTGGCGGCGGCGTTCCCGACGAGCCGGGTCATCGTGACCGGCTACTTCCCCATCTTCACCGAGGGCTCGATCCACACGCTCGCATCGTCCGCCGTGAGCAAGGCGGTGCCGATGCTGCTCGCGCGGCCGCAGAGCTCCGCGCAGCTGCAGGCGGCGCTCGCCTGGGCGCTGCACCCCGCGGTCGATCAGACGGACCTGGCCAACCGCATCATCGAGCAGTCGGAGCTGTGGTACAGCTACAGCACGAAGCAGCTGGCGCAGGTCGTGGCGGATGCCAACAAAGCCTTCGGCAACCGCTTCGCCCTGGCCTCGCCCGTCTTCGGGCCGGACAACGGCGCCTTTGCCCCCAAGTCGCTGCTCTGGACCTTCACCTCCGTGCTCGACGAGGTCATCCGCGAGATCCTGAAGCTCTTCGGCGGCCAGCAGCCGGCGGCGGCGGCCGCGGCGCCGGAGGCCGCGGCGCCGGGGGCGGCGGCGCCGGGAGCGGCGGGGGCTCCGGGAGCGGCGGCGCCGGGCGCTGCCGCCGCCGTGACGGGGCCGGAGGCGGCCCTGGGCGCGGAGGCCTTCGGGCTGCCTGCCGGCTGGGGCAGCGCCCTCGCCTTCCTGGCCGGCCTCAGCCTGGGCGGAGCGCTCGCCACCGACGAGGTCGCCGCCGGCCGCGCCGCGGCGGCGCGCGCCTACGTCGTCTCGTCGACCGGCCGAGCGGACCCCGCGACGACGGCCTTCTCCGGCTTCACCGCCGGCGTCGCCTCGGCCGGCCACCCGAACCTCGCGGGGGCCAAGGTCTACTTCGAGGCGATCCGGGCGGCGCTCTAGGACGAAACCGAGGGCACCAGGCCGGGCCCGCCTACCACCAGGGGGGCGCCAGCACCGGCGGCACGCCTTGCGCCTCGAGGGCGCGGTTGACCTCGGCCAGATCGCGCTCCCAGACCGCGCGCAGCTCGCCGCGCAGCGCCGCCAGCTGGGCGTCGAGGTCGGCGAAGCGCTTCTCCTCGGCCGGCGTCGGCCTGGCGTCGGCGGTCGCCAGCACTCCCGCGAGCGCCCCGAACTGGAAGTCGAGCTTGGGCGTGTAGACCAGCGAGTCCTCGTCGGCTTGCAGCTCGGGGTTCCAGAGCCGCTCGGCGATCGCGTCGAGCCTGGCCCGCAGCCGCCGCGCGCTCGCCTCGACGGCGTCGCCGCCGGCCTTGCCGAGCTGCGCCGCGCGCGCGGCCTGCTCGCGCACCTGGGCCTCGAGGTCGCGGATGCGGCGCGCCAGGTCGTGCGTCTCGGCGAGGCGGCCGTGGACCGCGGCGAGCAGCGCGGCCTGCCGCTCGAGGTCGGCGGCCGCGACCTGGCCGGCCCAGGGGCTCGGCAGCACCCGGGCGTGCTCCTCGAAGGTCTGCGCCCCGACTCGCAGGCGCACGGTGTAGACGCCCGGCGCCACGCGGACGCCGGCGGGAGGATAGTCGTCGAAGACGAGCTTGGGGGTGATCAGCCTCGGCTCCTCCATCCGCAGGTCCCAGACGAAACGGTTGAGGCCGGCCTTCGGCGCCAGCGCGCCGGCGCGGCCCGCGGCCGCGTCCGGGTCGGTCTCCGCCTCCACCTCGACCCGGTCGCCGGCGTGGGGCCCGCGGTCGCGGTCCGCCTGCCCGGCCTCCCGCGATGGCTCCGCTTTCTGGTCCCCGGCGACCTTCTCGGCCTTGTCGGCCTGCGTGGCCGCCGCGGCCCCCTCGGCCTTACAGGCTCGCTCGCCTCTCTCGGCTCTCGCCGCCGGCCGGCTCGAGAGGCTGCGGATCACCTTGCCGCCGGCGAGGATCTCGAGCGTCACCGTCTCGCTCTTGGCCGGCTCGGCCGCGAGCCAGGCGTAGATCAGCAGGCCAGGCGGCGGGTTCTGGCCCAGCGCCGCGCGCGCGGCGTCCTCCGCGTCGAGCGCCGCGCCGTCGCCGCGCACCGCCGGCTGCGGCGGGAACAGCACCACCGCGCGGCCGGCCGTCTCCGGCCGCCAGCGGCGCAGCGGCGTCAGGTCGTCGAGGATCCAGAACGCCCGGCCCTGGGTGGCCACCACCAGGTCGCGCCCCTCGACGGCGAGATCGGTGATCGGCACCACCGGCAGGTTGAGCTGGAACGGCACCCAGGAGGCGCCGTCGTCGAGCGAGACGTACACGCCCGATTCGGTACCGGCGTACAGCAGGCCGCGGCGCATCGGGTCTTCGCGTACCACGCGGGTGAAAGCGCCATCCGGGATGCCGGCGATGATCTTTTTCCAGGTCTTGCCGTAGTCGTTGGTCTTCCAGAGGTACGGCCGGCGGTCCTCGAGCTTGTACAGGGTGGCCGCGAGGTAGGCGGTGGCGGGATCGTGCGGCGACACCTCGAGCGAGTTGACCTGGCTCCACTCCGGCAGCTCCCA
>Ga0307479_10001644_pt1 | contig 20442 bp, 16 predicted proteins | sample atmos_gasesECM4C_FD_203743 | JGI IMG/M metagenome (GOLD analysis project Ga0307479, IMG submission 203743) | Hardwood forest soil microbial communities from Morgan-Monroe State Forest, Indiana, United States - atmos_gasesECM4C_515 | ecosystem: Environmental > Terrestrial > Soil > Temperate...
GTCTGCATTAACTCCCAAGTCTGCAATCCACTCAATTTCTTTAACAACACCATCGTCGGGTTCACGGGAGCCAGCGGCACGGTCGGGCACAACAGTTATACCGGGGCGGGATCGGGGAGCATCGTCAACCAGTACAACAATCTTTACTATAACAACCAGCAAGTCGCTACAGGCGGAGGCTGCGCGGGCTGCATCGTCACCAACGATTATAACTGCTACGAAGCGACGACGGACGGAAGCAACCCAAGCGAAACTCATGCCTGCACCGGCAGCACGAACTTCTTCGTTAACGTTGCGGGGAAAGACTTTCATTTGACCTCGGAAACACCTAGTAACGGCTTCAACACAAACTCCCTGCTTTCGGCCAACACTCTTGACCCGGACGGAGTGAATCGACCAACGGCAGATGGTGGGACCTGGAGCCGGGGAGCTTACGAGGATCCGAGTCAACTTCCTCCGCCCCCGAGCGGACTTACTGCGGTCGTTGATTAGTTACCTAGCCCGACTCTGAGCCCGGGGAATCGAGCTGAGGTGCCCACCACCTAGCTTCGGGTTTCCCCATGCATGGTTCGCCTTGAAGCGCTGCTTGTGACTCTCCGACGGTGTTCGAGGACTCGTCTGAAACCACCGCTGATTGAGGAACCGCGCGGAAGAGCTTGGTGGCGCAGGAAATCATGGCGAAGAGCAAGCAAAGGAAGCCGAAACTCTGGTCGAAATAGCTAACGTCGAAAAAGCCGATCGCATGTGCGGGCAGGGTAGCCCCGAGGGCCCAGATACCGAATTGGATTCGCCGAGACTCACCAGCCGCACATGCTCTCCGTAGTGACACTCCCACTCCCCGGAAGCAGCGCACCAGAACAATAATGAACAGAATCAGGGTGAGAAGACCGCCATCGACACCAATGCGCACGTACATGTTCGTGATATCGGCGCCTTCAAAGCGACCAGCGCCGACCAAAAAGCCCCAGCTCGAGGTGGATCTTATCCCAAACAACCACCACTGCCCGAAATTCATAATGAACTTGTCGATGATATTCGAACGATACCAAGCCGTGTTCCCCGAGAAGACTGAGATGTGAGAGATGGCCCACCATATGGGTACCTTCATCACCAACTGCAGACCGACAAGCGTCGCCACGATGCTCCAGCGCACGGTCCGCATGTGAGTGCGGAAGCGCCACATGCACAACCCAACGATTGCAGCCGCAAAGGCCCCAAGCGGTCCGCTCGAACCTGCGGTGCCGGTGATTATTGCCGCGGAGACCACACCTATAAGCCCCAGCCATCGACTCCCGCGGCCGCGATGCCACAGGGCCACAAAGAATGGCAATACAGAAGCACCAAAGAGTCCCGCAAGGATGGAATGGCCAAAGGTGGCTTGACTGCGAATCACTCCTTCTCGCACCGAGTCGAACTCGGCGACTCCGCCAAGAATGGAGAAGCTATTTCTACCCGTCAGTTTCTCAACGATCATGGAAATCGCGAGGAGCGGAGCGAGAAGCGCCAAATACTTGAAGACACGGAAAACATCTTCCTTATCTCGCAAGAATGCCCGGAACAGAAGATACGATCCGATTGCGTCATAGGCGTAGCCCAGTCGGTTGATCAGCGCCTGTTGATCCATCCAGAGCAATGTCCCCAATACCAGAGCGGAAGCTATCCAAGCAAAGACGGCGCGATCGATTTCGGTCAGTCCCCGCCATTGCAACTCACCGCGTACGGCCATCCTAGCCCAACCGAGGATGATCAGGATGCGAATGAAGTATAAGTGGACTCCCGAAACCATTACAGCCTGGCCAATCGGTACGTAGCACATCGCCGAGAGCACCGGTAGCAGCGCGTAGCGTCTGGGCAGGAAAAGCAGAAGCAGGCCCATGAATACCGTTAGGGCTACGCCAAGGGGTGTTATCGTGTGCATCACGCTGATCTCTGCGAAGCTAGCGCTGAGGTTAGCCTGTACCGCCGCGGACAGGAAGACGAACAGTTGAGAACGCCGAGAGCGGCTGAAGGCGTTTTGTACGGACGCCGTAGGGTCCTCTCGCAAGTAGCGATCGGAATCACTGACAGTTACGAAGCAGTTCTTCGACTACCACTAGGCTGAATAGCACCTTATGGTAGTCTGCCCTACCGCTGTGATGTGCTTGAAAGAGTTTTTCGACCTCACTGTGCCGAAGATGCCGATAGATCAAGGATTGAGGATCGCTAAAGATTTCGTTCATTCTTCCAGAAAGCGAGCTCCTGAACCACTGGTCGACGACCGTGGATGCGAAACCGCGCTTCCTTCTCCGCAGGATCTCGGAGGGAAGAAAGTTATGCGCCACTTGCCGGTGGATCCACTTACGGATGCCGTGGCGAACCTTGAACGATGCCGGGAGCCGCTCTACATACTCGACTAGCTCATGGTCGAGATACGGCACGCGAATCTCCAAACCGTGAGCCATGGAGAGCTTATCCGCATACATTAACAGTTCATCCGGCAATGAGGACCGCACTTCCAAGAATTGCAGTCCACCCAGTTCGTCGGTCTGCTGCATCAGAGGCTCTAGGTCATGCCAGCAAGTCCGAATGGTGGGTGAATTGCCGTTCGAAGGAAGAGAGTCACGAAACAATCCCGCGACAAATTCCTGAGGCACCAGTGACAGGACGCGCCGATACCGTTCCATTCGCTCCGGAGTATCCAGAGCGTAAAACGCCCGCCGAATGCTCTCCTTGCGCCTAAGGTTTCCCAGAGATACCCCCGAGAGTCGTCGCAGGCCGGCTGGTAGGGATCTCCAGTAGCCTCCGTACGCGACTCCTAGGTGGCGGGGATATCCACCGAACAACTCATCCGGCCCCTGACCAATGAGCGCAACCTTCACGTCCCTCCGGGTGCGTTCACAAAGGTGATACATGGGGATGATCGAGGAGGTCGCTACAGGCTCCTCAAGGCTGGTCGTGATCTTAGATAGTGTTTTCTCGAACGTCTTGCGATCGATCTGGATAGGCTCATTGGGAGAGCCGAAAAAACGTGCCGTCCGTGCCGCGTCGTGCAACTCGTCATCGAGGTACGAGTCTCCGTAGCCTACAGTGTACGTGTTCCGTGATTCGCCGCACTGGCGCATTAGGCCCAGCAACAGTGCAGAATCCATCCCCCCGCTCAACAGCAACCCCAGGGGTACATCGCTTATCAGTTGGCGGCGGACCGCAGTACGGTAGAGGTCTAACAGCTTTTCCTTAACCTCGTCCTTTGAAGGCACGGGCTCGAGGGGTACAGGGGCAACATTCCACCACTGCTCGACGCGCGGGTCGCCACCCTCCTCAACTATGAGCCGGGTTCCAGCGGCCAGCTTTCGAATTCCCTGGTAGATGGTGAAAGGCGAGGGTGTGTAACGGTGCTGCAGGAATAGGCTGAGAGCTCCTGGATCGATCTCCGGTTTCCTACCGGTCCATTTCAGGATAGGACGAATCTCGGATCCGAATAGTAATGTCCCCTCTTCAAGTCTGTAATACACCAGCTTGATTCCAAGCCGATCTCGCGCAAGCATCAAACGGCGCTGCTTGGCGTCCCAAATCGCGAGTCCGAACATACCGTTCAGCCGTTCCAGTACGTTCACTCCCCATTGCTTGTAGCCGTGGACGATGACCTCCGTGTCCGACGACGTGCGGAAGGCGTAACCCAAAGATTCGAGCTCGTGACGCACCTCCTTGAAGTTGTAGATTTCACCATTGAAAACAACCCAAACCGTTTGCTCCGGATCCGACATCGGCTGCCGTCCCGATTTCAAGTCGATGATGGACAAGCGGCGAAAGCCTAAGCCCACGGTTCCGGAAGTGTAGAAGCCCTCATCGTCGGGACCACGATGAGCGATCGTACCGGTCATGGCATGGATAAGACTCGGGTCAATCAAAGCCGCCCGTTTGAAATTGAATTGTCCACAGATTCCACACATACAGTATTTCAAACTTCACTAATCTAGGTCGTTCGGGAGTTCCGAAAACAGGTTGTGTTCACAATCGTGTTCACAATCGCGTTAGCTCATCCGATGCTCGGCGGGTAGTCTCTATTGCAGCGGAGCGCCCCGATCGGGTGGGTAAGCGCCGACCCACCAGCGTTGCATGTATGCGTTCGAGCTGCTCCGTTCGCAAAAAACTGACAGCGTCTGTCGGCAACACTACCTCTTCTCCGTGTAGGAACGCCCAGATGTAACCGGCAAGTGATGACAGACCACCGACAAGAAACGGCCTTTGGCCGGTGCGGTAGAACGAACTGAGCATGTGGAAAAGAGGATGGTACCCAAATCTGTAGCTGTTCAACCCATGCCGGAACCGGGCAGCGCAAATGTTGCTACTCCCGATCCTGGCGCGTCGGCCGGTGTGAACTATAAGTTCAGGGAAAGTGCGCACATCCCACCCCCGCATCCGGGCCAAGATCTCAGCCACAGTATCGATGCCCCCGGAGGGAAGCGGCAAATAACCGCCCACCTCTTCGAAGCACCGACGGCGAAAAAGCTGCACCGCCCCGGCAACGCTGTTCAAGCTGATATCCTGTGAGATGAGACGATTGCCGATGAGCTCATGGATCATCCCCCCCGCTAACCCCAATGTGGGGGTTGCCACAAATTTCTCCAGCAACTGCGCGAAGTAGGGGGGATCGAAAGTCACATCGGCGTCCAAATTACCGATGAACTCATACTCCTCTCCACCTAATGCTGTGTAGCCGGCGTTGAAAGCGGCTACCTTTGAAGCAAAGCTTCGTTGTTCTCGGTGGTCGATCCTCAGCAGTCGAATATACGAGAACCGGGAAGCGTAATACTTCACAATCGCATCCGTCCGATCCGTCGACCCATCGCTGACGATCATCCATCGCCTTGGTGTGGTGGTTTGTGCGATGACGGACCGAACTGTCGCTTCAATGAAACGTTCTTCGTTCCTAGCCGGCGTAATGAGGGCATAGGCCGTCACCGCCGATCGGGCGAAGACTTCGCCGAAGCCCCGCAGGCTGGCACGTTCCTCCGTAGGGTTCAAATCTGAAGTAGGAATCGAGTGCACGCAAGACTCCTCTGGACCAGAGAGCGAGCGGATTGTCTTCGGGAAGGCTGCACCAGGTACATCAGCGCGCCGCCCCCAATACGTAATATCTGGTGCAGCAATGAGAGTAGGAAAAACGCGACAAACGCGGTGCGTCCGTGGTGCTTTCTCCAGTACTTTACGTTCGCCCGAACGTACTCGACATCGAAGCGGGTCGGCTGACGCGAAGAACTTGCGCCGCCGTAGTGGATTGCGCTGGCACCGGGGAAGTATACCAAGCGCCAGCCAGCACTACGAAAGCGCTTGCACCAGTCTTTGTCCTCTGCATACATGAAGAACTGTTCGTCAAGGAGACCGACCTCCTGCAAAGCACTGCGCCGTACAACCCAGAAGCACCCGCTAAGGATGTCCACTTCGTGAGCTCTGCCACTAGGTTCGATGTCACGTGCCGGTAACCAGCGGGATGGCGAGAGAATGGTGTCGAGAGCTAGGGCACGAGAGAAAGTGCTCCATAGCGACGGAAAAGTTCGCCAACTGTCTTGCAGCGTTCGGTCGGCATTAAAGATCTTCGGGCCCAAAATGCCCACCTCGGGGTTTGCCTCCATATACTGATGCAGGAGCGGCAGACACCTGTCATCCAATTTCACGTCCGAGTTAAGGAGGCAAATATAGCGCCCGCAGCTGACCACAATCGCCTGATTGTTAGCGCGGGCGAAACCAACATTAGTTTTGTTTTCGATGATCTGGACATCTGGGAACTGTTCCCGCACTGCATCGACGGAACCATCAGTCGACCCGTTGTCAACCACAATCACTTCTGTCACGAGAGCCGCGTCATTGCTGCGAATAGAACGGAGACACTGCAATAAAAAATCGCGCGTGTTCCAGCTCACAACGATGATCGAGAGGTCGATCGTAGCAGATCTGCTCACGACGAATCCCAACGACATCAACGTCTGCGGCGCGCGGCCACGATCTACAGCGATGCTCGCGACTCTACAGCCGCGCGCGATTTGAACAAAGTGCATAGAGCAGCCAGCCGAAGTGGTACGGACGGCACTCGCGTACGACGGCAAGGTTCTTCGGCGCCCTGCCTTCTTTACCCACGAGACAGGCTACGACTTCTGCCGCTCCCGTTGTCTCCGTTCCGTGAGGCGCTATTGCCCTCCAAATCATCAAATTGTCAGGATCGGCCATGTTGTGCTTGAGCTCGTTCGCCGCGAAAATCCAGTTCAGCCCTTTGAAAATGGCCGCTTCAAAGTTTTCGCCGGAAACTTCGCTCAGCGCAAACAGGCCCATGGGCCCCATTCCGTCCTGATGAACTGAATATACGGGATAGCGCTGGGCGATCTTTCCGGTCACAGCGTCATAGTGCCACCACCATTGGCCCAAGGGTCCTTGGGCCTTGCAAATTGCCTCCGCGCATTTTGTGGCGCGCCGGACCGGCTCGTGCTCCGGGTACGCTTTCGCAAATCTGGACAGGGCGTAGATAGGATAAATCTGGTCTGCAAAGCTCCCAATTCGGCCACGAATTAGTCCGCGCAGGGACCGGCTAGTAGCTTGGTGTCCGAAAATGCCGTGCATTCCTTGATTCTCGACGAGACGCTGATACACTTGCTTCGCAATCCTCGCGTATTTCCAACCTCGAGCCGGATCGGCAATCGCCACATGCGCTAATCCGGATAAAAGCCAAGCAAGCTCCATCGTCTTGCCAATGCGCATGTCGCGGTAACGGTAGATAACATTCTCCAATTCGAGCGCCGGGCAAATCTCCTCCAATTGATTCGGTGCAGCGCAAGCAGTGAGCCAGAGAATCAGGCCGACATCTGCACCACTGCGAATGTATCTCCGATCCCGCAAGAGACTCGTGACGACGCTCGAACAACTGATCGGAGCGCGGCCCCCGGACTCTTCCAGCTGGTGGAGGCCGAGGAGCACCATCATCGTGTATCGGTGTGACAAGTTCTCGACCACAATCTTGTGCTCTGCCGTCTCGCGTCGACGGAAACAAAAGAGCTGATGCTGCGGGTCGAACATGGGTATCAGCCCGTCGGCAGCGAGGGAAACCAGGTGATCTATGCATCCGCTGGTTATCTCTTCCGTCCGAGTGCCAGACGCCCGGCCGATTGCGGCGGACACTTCCGTGTTTTCATTCATTGAAAGGTTTTCAGAACGGCGAATTGCTTCGAGCATAAAATTGGAGCTTCGTCGTGCGCCCGGGCGTCAATTTCTGGTAGCGTCGGCTTCAACAACCCGGCAGATCTGATCAACCACGCACTCCAGGACAATTTGAGGGCGTTTGCTGATCTCCTCTGTTGCCTTGCGTCGAACGAGCCTCACCTTCTCTGGAATGTCCTCCGGACGCGTGAGCAGTGCGAGCCTGCCCTGCTCAGCGAGATATCGGTCGACTCCACCGATCTTGCCTCTAAATGTGCTATATACAGGCACACCAAGAGCTGCAGCCTCGCGGTTCATCGTACCGCCGCCGCTGATCACGAGATCGGAATACCAGATCAGATTCAAACCGTCCACGACATGCTTGGGGACAAGGATCTTTCGGGAGTCGAAAAGCTGAGGCCATGTTCGACGGATCTGCTCCTCTTGCTTGACAGTGCGAGGAAGCATGACCATCTTTACATTGCGATGCATTGCCAAGAAATCGACCGCCGCATGGAACAACAGATCGCTCTCCGCAACGTGGTAGTGAGCTTCTGTCGCTGGTGGACGGATCGTGACGAGCAGTTCGTCGCTAGCGACCCCCAGCTCTTCCCGGATGCCCTGCCGCGGCCTGAAGCTAGGAACATAAACGTCTTCTTTTATGCCTGGATAGGTTGCGAACTGCATGCCTTGGTGGTTCATGGAATCAGCCGATATAACTTCAGGTCTCAGAGTCCACGTTGGGTAGATCAGTACCCAGTCCTTGGCGAACTCGTAGTCGTCCAGTACCAAGGTCGGAACGTTGAACATGCTCGCTGCAATGACCTGCGTACGGGAGCCATGCGATAGAGCGAGATCTGGCTTGTAGCGCAGCAGTACCGGAATTAGCTGTGTCACCCGGATCATGGCACCAGCATATTTCAGCAGAATCTTCTTGCCATAATGCCGGCCGATGATCCTGCATGGAAGATGCATCAGGTCGGCCAAGGCGGCCACCTGCAAACCATCGCGCGCTGTGATTAACACGTCGTATCCACGTTGCTTTAATTCGCTAACGATGGGTGCGAAGAAAGGCACATGTGGCGAATTTTCCAGGTCGATCCAGACCCTCTTCGCAGCGGCCGAACGCGCAGTTTGGGATGTCAACTTGAGCCCCGATCCATTTGATTGAAGCTTCAGGGGGGCAGTCGACATCTCGGTCACGGCTCCTGTCATAGGACAACTCCTTGAAGGTTAACCAACCCTTTGACCCAAAATATCCGGCCAAGCCCAGAACTGAGATTTACCTAAAGCGAGAAGCACACGACAGAGCCGCCAAATCTAGTTCTACAGCGCCAGAACGAGAGAACACTGCAGGAAACCCTTCACTGCATTTGCTACGCGTTCCTGGCACTCGTAAGAGAGCTGAGGATATATAGGAATAGACAGGACCTGCGAGGCCGTCCGCTCGGCCGCCGGAAAATCACCCAAATGGTAACCGAGATGCTCGTACGCCTTTTGCGAATGCAGCGGAACAGGGTAGTGAATCCCGGTCCCGATCCCCTCTTTCGTGAGATTTTCCTGCAAGGCAACGCGGGCTGCAGCACGAATTACATAGAGATGAAAGATGGGCCGAGAATGCGACGGAACGAAAGGCGTCACGAGGCCCTCGGCATCCACGAAGAGCAGGTCGTATCGCTCAGCGGCCGCGCGCCGCTGCTGGTTCCATTTTTCCAGGTGACGGAGCTTTACCGTAAGAAAGCCAGCTTGGATTGCATCCATCCGTCCGTTGCATCCCTCGACGTCGTGAAAGTACTTCTTCGTTTGGCCGTGGTCACGAAGCATGCGGACCTTCGCAGCGAGAGCCGCTTCATTCGTCGTGACTGCACCCGCTTCTCCACATGCTCCCAGGTTCTTCCCTGGATAAAAGCTGAAAGCAGCAGCGCGTCCCATCGAACCGGCAGTAAACCACCGATCGCACTTACGGGAAAAGTATTGCGCTCCGTGGGCCTGACAGGCATCTTCAATCACCATTAGACCAAAGCGGTTGGCTAGTTCGAGAATGGCATCCATGTCCGCCATCTGCCCGTACAAATGCACAGGGACGACGGCTGTCACCGGGTGCCCACTGCGTTGACTCACAAGGCGGCCGCCTTCGTCTCGCGTGCACCTTTGCTCAAGGTATTCCCGGACCTTCTCGGGATCCATGTTGTACGTGCGCTCATCGATGTCCACAAACTCAGCCAACGCGCCAGCTTGTGAGATCGCCTCAGTCGTTGCGATGAAGGTATGGGGCACGGTGACCACAACGTCGCCAGGCTTTACTCCACTGGCCATGAGGGCAAACCGCAGAGCATCTGTGCCGCTGCTGACTGCAACGGAATATTTAGCATCGCAGAACGCTGCGAATGCCTTCTCAAATTCCTCCACCATGGGCCCACCAATGAATGCAGCGGTCCGCACGGCTTTACGAAATACCTCGGTTAGTTCCTCTTCAAGTTGCACATGAGGAGTGACGAGGTCAAGAAAAGGAATGGCATCCGGCACGGTCTGAGAAACGCTCACTATGAAACCCCCACGGTCTGTTCTATATAACGCAAGAGCTTTGCTGGATTCCCAGCTACGATGCTGTTCGGGGGCACGTCTTTTGTGACTACGCTACCAGCTCCCACGATCGCGTTTTCGCCGATGCTGATGTTCGAGAGGATCGTGGCCCCAGAGCCAATCGACGCTCCCTTTTTAACTACTGTCTGTTCGACCTTCCAATCGGCTTCAGTTTGTAGATTTCCGCCGGCGGCAGTGGCTCGCGGATAGCTATCGTTGATGAACATCACGCCGTGGCCGATGAAGACGTTGTCCTCAATGGTCACGCCTTCGCAGACGAAGGTATGGCTTGAGATTTTGCAGCGCTTGCCGACAGTCGCGTTCTTCTGGATTTCCACAAACGCGCCGATCTTGGTTTCGTCACCGATTTCACACCCGTACAGGTTGATGAACTTGGAGAGCTTGACGTCCTTCCCAAGCTTGACGTCCTCGGCGATGCATACAAAAGTATTCATTGATCGAGAGACCGCTTTTCTAGTTGATTAAAGTCGCAATCAGCGCTTGCGCTGCAAGGTCATGCGCGTAATCCGGTCGAGGAGATCGCTTGTGTTAGTAACGACCTTGGTTTCCCGAACACGAACACCTTGTTCCTCCGCCAACTGCACGAAGGTGCTTCTTGCATAGACCACTGCGAGACTTTCTGCTTTGCCCAAGGAGCGCTCGATCAATCCGCAAACCAGAGAGCCGGAATTTCCACGACACCGTTCGTGGTTGTAGACGTCGTGTAGACGCCGGGTTGCAAAGTCGTCACTCGGAATCACGATGTCCGGATTTGTCGTCTCGATTGCGGGCGAAGGATCGCAGTAACAGAGGTCCGTTGTAATTATGGATTCGCCGTACTGCGCGCGGCTTGTTGACCGGATGATTCGAAGGGCAACAGCTCCACGGAGCACCCCGCGTCCGCCAAAACCATGGCAAGCCGAGCAATCGAATACCAGCGATCTGTAGCCCCCATCAAAACTTTTGGTTTCACCGTCGTCTGAGACTCCGTTCTTAACATTGTGTGCTGCAAGTTGCGCTGTCGCTGGCTGGTGCCTAAATCAGCTGAAGGAAGCTCAGAGGTAGACCAGTGTTCCGCGTTGGCGGAGAGACTCGGTGGTGGCTTCCAGCATCTTCACTACACGAAGGCCTGCTTTGCCGTCATTCATGGGAGTCTCATCTTTCGTAATGCAGTCGACAAAATAAGCCAACTCCCGCGTCAGCGCTTCCACCTGCTCGATCTGTGGCGCCCACATGTCGCCCGTGCGGTAATTTACCAGGAGGCTGTACACGCCTTCGCGGCTGGTGACGGTTACACCTTTGTCGTAGATCTTGATCTTTTCATCTGCCGCTAAATCGTTCCAAACCAGCATCTTCTTTTCCCCGCCGATCAAGGTGGTCCGCACCTTCACCGGAGAAAGCCAATTGACATTAAGGTGGGCAATGATCTTGTCGGGAAAATAAACCGTGATGAAGGCCACGTCTTCGTGGCCGTTCAAGTGAGTTTGGCCGGTTGCGACGATTGCCTCCGGGCTTTGCTGGATCAGGTGATCCATGATGGACAAGTCGTGAGGAGCAAGATCCCAGATCACATTCACATCGTGTTGAAACAGCCCGAGGTTCACGCGTGTGGAATCGTAGTAATACAACTTGCCAAGTGCGTCCTCGTCCAGAACCTGTCTGATCTTCTTAACCGCCCCGGTAAATAGGAAGGTGTGGTCTACCATGATTTTCAAATTCTTTTTGGCAGCCAACTCAATCAACTCTTCGGCTTGCGCAGTACTACTGGTGAATGGTTTCTCAACGAAAATGTGCTTTCCGTGTTCCAGGGCAGCCTTTGCCAGGTCGTAGTGCGTCCACACGGGCGTGACCACAGCGATGGCGTCAATTTCTGGGGAACGCATCAATTCGGCCGGATCTGAAGTCACCTCAACATCGGGATAAGCTTTCTGAATTCGTTGCCTGGCCGCTGCACTCGTGTCACACACAGCCACTAGGTCGGCTTTTTCCAACTGGTTTAGGTTTCGAACGACGTTCGGCCCCCAGTATCCGTAGCCGATGACTCCGAATCGTACGACTTCATTTCCCGGCTTGCGGGCTGTGTGCAGGGTTTCCGGTTGCGCTAGTTGGGTAACCATCGGATTCTTTTTTTGATGGAGCTTTTAGGGAGGGCCGGGCAGGAAAAAATTAAACGTCTTTAGTGGGCGCCTTCGCCAAGCACGACGGCTAGAGGCGTGCGAGCCAGAATTTTGATGTCCATCCAGGGCGACCAGGTTCGCGCGTATCGCAAGTCGAGGCGAACCATGTCATCAAATGTCACGCGACTTCGTCCGCTAACCTGCCAAAGTCCCGTAATTCCTGGTTTCGCTTCGAGCAGTCTCCGGCGATGCCAGAAGTCGTAGGCTTCGACTTCATAAGGAACGGGAGGGCGTGGACCCACCAATGACATTTCACCCTTCAATACGTTGAAGAGCTGGGGCAGTTCATCCAAACTGGTTTTGCGCAGGAATGCGCCAACCGCGGTGACTCTGGAGTCTTTGGTCAGCTTGAAAACTCCCTCACCATTTCCGTTGGCGGGATTGCGCTTGGCCTTCCCGGCAATCAACTGAGTGACGTATTCTTTATGAGCGCTGGCATCGTTGCCAACGTACATCGAGCGAAACTTGAGAAAAACGAAAGGTTCGCCATGTTGACCGATCCGCCGTTGACGGAAGAAGACCGGGCCTTTTGAGGTTGTCTTGAGAGCTATAGCAACGATCAGAAATATTGGAGCGCCTAATATCATCGCGATCGCGCTACCCACGATATCCATGAGCCGCTTCAATGCACCCGAGACGCGCTTCGCATCTGCCTTCTTGGACAAATCGGGATACAACATCGGATTGCTGGGGCGTTTGCGCGACTTCTGATCCCACTCTTCGGGAAACATATGAAAGGAGACACTGATTCGACTGAACTGCTCAACGCTTAAATGCTTACGCAGAATTTCGCTCAGCCGGGAGATCATCGTGCTGACGATAGAACCACGATCATCGCATTCGATTTCGGTGAACATGACTCCTATCGTGCTTTTGCCCTTGTACCATCCGGCCACGTCGGTTTCCCTGGTCGAGATCGAGAGCGCAGTCAGGAGCCTAGTCAGATTTTTCCCGACGGCTTCAGATGGCAGATGATCACCCATATCTAGCAGCATGAGCAGGAAGGGCTTGTGGGAACGCTCGGTTCTTCGCCGTTCCAGTGAGATCACCCTGTGGAAGGCTTCCTCACTGAGAATGTCCCGATCACGGGTTACATCGGAAATCTCGGCGAAAGGACCACGGCCTACAGTGTCAAATGAGCGGCGCAGGTTCACGACTTCTTCTCCTGATCTCTTGTTTGAGAAAGCTCGAAATGGACCAACGAACTGGGGACCTGAGATTAGCTGTTTTAGGGGGCCGTCTAGCTGTGGGGTCGGAGCTGTTCTGTCTGTCTGAACTCTAAAACGAGAGGCTGAGCTTACTTCGTCCCTTGGGGTGAATAACGCTGATAATAACTTTCGTGATCTGAGCCTGAGCAGCCGTTCAACACGACTCCCAGCAGGTCGGATTTTTTCAAAATTTCCAAACCACGTTGCAGTGAGGCCTTTTCTGTTTTTCCTTCGCGCGCCACTAGTAGGGTTCCATCCGTCAATCGAGCCCAGACGGTGGTGTCGGCTAGGGGAAGTAAAGGCGGGGAGTCCACAATGATCCAATCAAACAACGTCTCTAGTTGTCCCATCAATTGAGAGAGTCTTCCCGACTGCATCAGTTCGAGAGGATTCGCCGGCGGATCACCGGCAGGCATCAACCAGAAATCAGGGCCACCAAGATGATAGATGTTTGACGGAGTCTGCAGCCCACTCTGCAACCACTCGCCAAGGCCAGCTAGTCTTCCCAAACCAAATTGCTGGGCCAGAATCGGGCGCCGCAGATCACCTTCGAGTAAAAGTACCTTTTGCATTCTGCGAGACAGCACTCCCGCCAGATTAGCTGAAACCAAACTCTTCCCTTCTTCAGGAATGGTGCTCGTGACGAGTACCTTCTTCAACGACCGGCTTTGTCGAAGCTGCCGCAGGCGAACAGCCAGGAATCGGAATTTCTCCGCCGCTAAACTGTCAGGCTCGGTGAAGAAAACGAGCCGGCTTGACGTCGCGACCGATACTTGTACCGAAGGAAACTCTGCAGGAGCGGTATTTTCCGTGACCTGCTCTGTGACCTCCACAGGGGCTTCGGTCATGGTCGTGGTCATTGGAACCTGGGGAACCTGGATTTCTCGTACTTGGATCGGCGGCGTGGAGTCTGCTGTTGCTCGGCCCGCGGACGGCCGACCGCGTGGAGCTTCAAACACTTCGGTGATCACCGACACCATGTCCGGGTATTCGATCCCCGACTGCTCGGTCCCAGATCTTTGCAATGCGTCAAATATGCGGCTCATGTTTGCTTGGCTCCCACCCCTACGACCCTCAAATCTGCTCCGCCGGATTGTACCCGCCGCAGGTAGGCATACAGATCGAGGAGGGTCTTTGCTGCTCGCTGGACTTCTGTTGAAGGCTCACCATTCCCTGCGCTTTGGATCGGCTCGGAATGCATCACATTCAGGCGAAAGTCCAGAGCGATTTCCTCCATCATGTCGGGACTCACTGCCCGAGACTGCCGCGCGTATCCCTGAATCAGGCCATTTTCACAGAGAGTGTTGATCAGCCGCGGAATCCCTCGCGAATGACGATGAAGTTCGACGATGGTATCGATTGGAAAGAGGGCTTCGGGGTTCGTGCAACCCGCCAGGTGCAAGCGACGGTGAATGTAACCGTGAGTCTCGTCGAGGTCCAGCGCTTCGAGCTGTGAGCGCAGCGCAATCCTCTGTTTCAACTGGCGCAATTCGCTCGAGTCCAGTTTTTCGTCCAGTTCAGGCTGCCCCACGAGAAGTATCTGCAATAACTTCTCCTGAGGCGTCTCGAGGTTCGTCAGGAGCCGAATTTCTTCCAGCAATGCTGCGGAAAGATGGTGCGCCTCGTCGACTACGAGTAATGTTGTGAGGCCCTTCTGATGGCGCGAAATGACGAAGGTGCTCAAATCCAACAAAAGTTCGCTCTTACTCCTCCCCGAGGTGGGGAGGCGGAAATCTCCCGCGATATACTGCAGGAACTCTGTGGGCGCCAGGAGTGGATTGAACACGTAGGCGAAGGCCACATTGCTGCGGCTTAGCAACTGAAGAAGACACCGGATCAACAGAGTTTTGCCCGTCCCGACTTCTCCCGTCATTACCACGAAGCCCTTGTGTCTGCGGACGCCGTAGTAAAGCCCGGCAAGCGCTTCGTTGTGTCTCTTCGTCGCGAACAAGAATGACGGATCCGGAGTGATCTCGAAGGGGTTCCGCTGCAAGTTGTAGAAACGTTTGTACATTGAGACCTATCTAGCTTCGCAAATAACTGAACACCGATCCTGCCAGTATGCTAGCAAACACGAATGCAGCAGCCGCCCACCCGAGCCAGATTTTCCGCTTGGCGTTTCGCGCATCGGACAGATTCACAATCGCGGGAATTTCGCCAATCACGTCAGCCGGCAACAATTTCCTGAGTTCCTTCGCATTGTGCAAGCGGTCATCCATCATCTCAAAAGCGCCCGTAACCACCAAACCCAGTGCCAGACCTACGCCGAGCCCGATGCCACAGAACCTAAGGCGATTAGGAAATTGAGGCTTCTGAGGAAAGCTGGGCGGATCCACAACACGGAACCGTTCTCCTTGTTGCAACAATTCCATGCTCGTGGCCATTTTCGACTCGTTTTTCCTTTTCAAGAGATCATCGTAATTCGCTTTCGACTGGTCGTAACCACGCGTCAGATCGGCCAACTGCTGCTCGCGGACCGGTTCCTGATTCAAGCGTGCCTGATACTCATCTACCTTCGCCTTCAGCGTGGCGATAGAGTGTTCACGATTCGTGATTTCGACCTGATTGGATCGCCCCTGGCTTTGTATCTGAAGCAACATGGACGCCTGCGCTGGATCCGCACCCTGACTCACTGGACTGGCAACGTCAGCGCTGTCTGCGGCACTGTCCGGAGCCTTCGCCTTCAGGCTTGCCAGAAGTTGATCTCGCATCTTTTCGGTCTTCGCGATCTGTTCTTTCACCTTGCGTACGTCAGGATGTCGATCGGTGTAGTGAGAGCTCAGGTCGGCGAGCTGTGCCTTGAGTTTCTCCAGTTCCTGGTCAAGAGCCGGTAGCCCAACGGGGATACCGTCTGAACTCTTCGACGACCCTGACAGCGACCGATACTGGTCCGCCAATGTCTGCAGGTAGACACGCTGCTGCTTCGCGGCATTGAGCGCATCCTCGTCAGTCTGAAGTTGGGATTGAAGCCCACTCAAGATCTGGAGGTTGCTGGCTAGTTGTCCCGGCATCTCCCCGACGTGCTGCCCCTTAAACTGACGAATTTTGTCTTCCTGGTCGGCAAGGCTTTGCCTTGCGGCTTCCAATTGGTTTTCCAGAAACTTCGTAGTGTCTTCCGACTGCTGCTGACGCACTTCGAGGTTCTCGTTGATGAACAAGTTCGTCAGTTCGCTAGTGACCTGCTGGGCGGTGTGGGGATCACGCGACATGTAGGAAATGTTGAACGACGTGATCTGATTACGAGCGGCGTCGCGCACCAGCGCTATGTCGATATCTTTGCGCATTAGTTCGACCTTGTCGTCGGGCGTTCGCTGAGCACGGTCGTTTTGATAAAGATCGAGCTGGTCAATAATATGCAGAAGGCGCGTCCGGCCGAGAATCTGCTGCGTGATGCTCTGCATCCGCTCTTGTAAATCATCGTTGATGTTAGGCGTGACGTAGTTTTTGGGCATGGTGGGTTGCTCCACCAGAATCAGCGTGCTTGACTGATAACGCGGGGGAAGCACCCAACTCGCTCCCCACACGACGGCCCAACCAATCAACATTGGTATCAGGAAGTGCAAGTGGCGACGGCGCACCACTCGCAGATAATGCTGAAGGTCAAAACCTTCCGAACTCTTCTCTTCGAGATCGTCAACCATAGAATTATCTTCCCAGGGGCCGTGAAAATTGATAGGACAGCGAAACAAATTCCCGATTGGTGTCAGGAGTCACCGAAATGACAGCCACGTTGCTGTAGACCTGATGGAGCCGCGTATACCCTAGCTGTAAGTTCAGATGCTGACCGACCTGTTGCTGCAAGGATACCGTTCCCGAAACAGTGTGTCCGCTGGACGCTCCCGAGAGCGAGCTACTCAGGACATTATTCTGTGTATACCCGCCTCCCAGTGATGCATTGAGAGTCTTGGTAAGCTGCTGCCGCACGGACGCGGTCGCACTGTCCATCTTCACCGCCCCGAACAAACCTCCCCCGCTGGCGATGACATGCGAGTAGCTCACCGCCAGACTGTTCAAGCGTCCTTGCCAGCTCAAACTGGCTCCAGCCTCAGGCGACCACGCCCGCGCCTCTGGGAGTTTAAGGTTCAGCGGCGGTAGTGGAGGCTGAATTGTATCGGAGTGTTGGGGGCCTCCAAAGCAAGAAATGGAAAATCTCGAAGTCAGATAGAGCGTGTAGAACATGAGAAGCGCATGGGTTTGCGTCTCCGCAACGCCCTGGGTCGGATACGACGCCAGTCTTTGATACTGATAGGTTGCTCCGACGTAGTGCATCTTCGAAATACGAAGTGAGTAGAAAGCTGATCCACCCTGCGAGCTCGAATCATACAATCCGGGCACCTCCGTGGGTTTCGGATAGTGCAAATTCGAGAAGGTTCCGCTCGCTCCAATCATTCCGTTTCGGCTGAATTGGTAGTTGACGCCCACATTCCCGAAGTTAGCGAGCCGATCGGCAATCGGTGCGATTACCGAAAAATTCGCTCCCGTTGCGCTCCCGGACACGGCCTCAGCGGATGACAGGTTCGGCTGGTTGAAGATGCTCGAACTCTTCTGGAAGGTGTCTAGGGCGCTAAAGGTCACATGGGGACTCAGGCGGTACTGAAAATCGACGGAAGCGTTCTGGTCCGCTTCGTTGCGGGAGCTCTCGCGTTGATAGAAGGTGAAGCCGGGAGCATAGCTCAACATCCAATGCAGCCTCGACGTTCTCTCGTCCAGCGCTATCGTCGGCGCGACCGAATAGCTTATATCGCTCACAGGATGACTGCTCACCGCGCCAAGGGCATTATCAGCGTATGCAGTGCTGAAGGCGATTCCGCCGAGCAAATAGTTGGAGCGCTCCTCTGAGGTAGTTGCGGTCGGATACGTTTGGCCGCTCACCGGTGGCGGAGTCGCCATTCGATCATCACTACTACTGGTGCTGTCCGGTCCGAGGGCGCCCGCACCAGATTGTGGAGTGTTATTCACTTGGGACCAAAGAGGGATAGCAGTCAGGATGATCAGCCCTACCCAGATTCTTTCAACGCGTCTCATTCTCAGGGAGCGACCTCAGGGAACGACTTCAAGGAACGACGATTGTGTCGCGCGGCTGAAGCTTTACGTTCTGGGCTGGATTCTTGCCCTTGATGACTTCTTTATAGTTGAAGGGAATTCGGATCTCGCTCCCGTCGGGATTCTGCCGCAAAACATAGATGGACTTCTGTTTCGCGAAATCACGGAAGCCGCCGGCCAGGGCAATGGCATCCAGCACCGTGGGAGAATTGGCGATCGAGTACGACCCCGGACGTGCGACCTGCCCCATGACGTTGAACTTCTGGCTATTAATCTGCTGCACGATTACCGTAACTTGTGGTTCCGAAATGTAGTTCTGCAGCTTGTTGGCGATCTGCTGCTCCAGTTTCAACGGAGTCTGCCCTGCTGCCTGTACCTCTCCAACCAAAGGTAGCGAAATCTTTCCGTCCGATCGCACCGGGATGGAGCGCGAGATGTCTGGCTCCTTCCATACATTGATGGCCAATACGTCGTCGTTGCCGATCACAAAATTGTCGTTGTGTGCGTTCGTCGCGATGGAACCATCCGCATTCTGAGTGGTCGGGGGCGTATCGGGACTCTTGGCTGCGGGAGCACTCGACCGTGTCTGCGCCCACGATAAGCTCGAGAGAAGAACACAGCTCGAAACCGCAACCAGCCCATCTCTCCGGAACCTGTTGGCTGTTTTTGTCATGGCGGCTCCTCGACGCTTCGTGCCCGCGACTCTCATTACCGATTTCAGCTTGCCTTACCGTTCCCTTTTGCTTGGTTTCCCAGGCCAACTAGCCGGGTTTGTGGGAAGGGAGCAATGTAGGGCTCTGAAGCGCTCATGTGGTAATGCTCAATCTTATACAGCAGTGTACGATAGCTTACCTTCAAGAGTCGCGCCGCTGCCTTTCGATTCCAGCGAGTTTTTTCCAGGGCTGCTGAAATTGCATTCCTTTCGGCCTCGGACTTGACGCTCTGGATCAGCGACTTCAAAGATCTTGGTTCTGTCCCGCTTGATTCGGTTTCCACTTGCGAGTGCTGAGGCGCGGACGGGTGGAAGCTTGAGAAGCGGCCTCCGTTTCCGTTATCTTCAGAATCCGAAGAATCCGATTCCTGCCAGCTCAGTATGAATTCTTTGTCTCCCGCCACCAAGTACCGTTTGACAAAAGTTTCCAGCTCTTCCAGGTTTCCCGGCCAGGAATGACTTACACAGGCTTTCAACACCGATGAGGTAAATTCTCTCGGAGGAAGGCCGTAATGGCGGGCCAACTTGTGCATGGAATATTGCAGAAGAACTTTGATTTCCTCTTTGCGCTGCCGAAGGGGAGGAACATGAACTGTAAACGCGCTCAGACGGTAATAGAGATCTTCTCGCAGCTGTTTTTCCGCCAGCGCCCGATCAAGCTTCGCGCTGCTGGTCGCTAGAATGCGGACATCGGCCCGAACCGGTCGGGCCTCCCCGAGCCGGACAAACTGCTTATCTTGCAGCACCTGGAGTACTTTGGATTGCAAGCCCAGCGGCATCTCCGTGATCTCCTGCAGCAGGAGCGTACCTTTTTCCGCGAGTTCAATTTTGCCTGGGCTAATCCTGCTAGTTGCTGAGCCTGCGAAAGAATTGTTTGCCCTGCCGAACAGCTCGATCTCAAGGAGATCTCCCGGCATCGTTGCACAATTGACTGTCTGAAAACCAAATCCTGAATGAACCGAAAGTTTGTGGATCAGCCGGGCAACGGTGGCCCTGCCGCTTCTGGGCTCTCCCAGAATGAGGACGGGAACGTCGGCTTGCGCCAGCAACTCGGCTTGAGCGCGGAGCTTTTGCATGACTGGGCTGACGCTGAGGAAGGATTCATCCTCGCCCACCGATTCGATATTGTCGCTAGCGATTTCGGCCTCGATACTTTCGCTCGGCGAGTCTAGATGCCTGCGAATAACGCGTTCGAGTTGGTCTTCGTCGAACGGTCGCATCAGAACCTCCTCGGCGCCGAGACGGGTCGCTTCCTTTTGCCTGATCGCATCTTCCGGATGGCAAACCACGATCACTGGAAGATCGGGACGAAGCCGGCGCAGCCAACGCAAAATGTGCAGACTGTCACCGTCACCACGTGGGAGATCCAACAAGAGAATATGAGGGGCAACGTCTGCCTGCACACGCTCCATGGCTTCCCAGCCACTGGCAGCGGTTTCGAGATGCCAGGAGTTCGACTCCCCAATCGACCAGAGCGGGCGCAGCAACGCCATCTCACGGCTCACGACCAGCACACGCATGGTTTCGACGGCGTTTTCGGCCATGGCTTTAGTTG
>Ga0307479_10001645_pt1 | contig 20434 bp, 15 predicted proteins | sample atmos_gasesECM4C_FD_203743 | JGI IMG/M metagenome (GOLD analysis project Ga0307479, IMG submission 203743) | Hardwood forest soil microbial communities from Morgan-Monroe State Forest, Indiana, United States - atmos_gasesECM4C_515 | ecosystem: Environmental > Terrestrial > Soil > Temperate...
TCAGCGGACTGCGAACATGACCGGCATCCACGGCTTTGCGTCGCAGGATCAGGCGATTCAGGAAAGCATGGGGACGGTTGTGGACCGCACGCGGGAACGCCTGGGCACCAGCGACACCGCAATCATTGCCACGCGCCGCTTGCTGCTGCAGGAAATCCGGGAACTTGGCGAGGGGCGCGAGCCCTTCACGGCCGGCCACGGAGACGTTTACTGGGTGCGCTCCGCCTCGCTGCTTTTGAAGCGCGACGTTGAGTTCGATGAAGGCGCACGGGAGCTCATGAAGGCCGAGGTTTAGGTGAGTTCGCCAGCGCCTCGACTCGAATCAACGCTTCGGGAAGAGCTGGTGCAGGCGTGCAAGGTACTCTACGCCGTCAAGGCGGCAGGGGACGGCTTCGGCGGCCATCTGAGCGCGCGGCTGGACGAAAAACGAATCCTCATCAAGCCCCGCCCGGTTAGCTGGCGAGGGCTAAAGCCCGAAGACCTCGTCGTCATCGATTTCAACGGGAAACTTGTGGCTGGGGCTGGCGGCGAGCGCAGCGCCGTACGGGAATGGCCGATTCATGCGCGGACGTATGTCGCGCGGCCAGATGTGCGGTGCGTCTTGCACGCTCACCCTCATGCTTCCACGTTGATGGCTGCGCTTGACATTGTGGTTGAGCCGCTGGATCAGGATTGCGCCGCGTTTGCGGGACGGCTGCCGGTGCTGGATAATGGCGCCGTAAGCGTCGCCACTCCGGATTTGGGCGATGAAGTTGTGCGGGCGCTGGGCACGCAGGGAGCCCTGCTGTTGAAAAACCATGGCAGCGTTGTGGCGGGGACAGACATCGCATACGTTTGCGTTACGGCTTATAGGCTGGAGAAGGTTGCGGAGACGATGTTGCGTGCGGCTTCGTTGACGAAGTTGCCGCTTATGTTGCCAGAGAGAAGCGCTGCGATTATGCAGGCTCGAGAAGCGGTTGAACCCGGCGCGGGCGGCAAGATGAACCAAGAGCGGTGGCAAATGATGCGGGAATACTTTCTCTGATGGCAATGCCTGAAAAACGAACGGCTTTGCTTGTGAGCGTCGGCGCTGGCGTTATGTTCGTCGCGGGTTGCTTCAATCTGCTCTTCCGCGCCGCGCCTTCCATTTTTTCTTCGCGAGTACAAACTAATTTGGCGGCTGGCAGTTCGGCGGAGGAAGACGATAGCTGCGCCGACACGACGGAATTGGCCATGGCGATGACGGCGTGGAGTCAGACGCAGCAGCGAGGCGCGCCGGCCGCCGAACGGACGAGTTCCGTTTCGAATTCGGGATCCGAAACTGTGCCAGTTGGGGGCGATATCGCCCCGGCGCGTTCGGTGGCCGATTCATATGCGAGCCTGCACAGCGTGGCCGTCGATCCGGAGGCGAATCAGGTGGTGGTGAGCGATTCGAATCGAGGGGCAATCTTTTTTTACGACCGGAATGCAGGCGGCAATTCGGCGCAGATGGCGAATCCCGAGCGGGTGATCCGAGGCCCCAGGACGGGCATGATGTTCGTTGCTGGAATTTCGCTGGACGCCGCCGATCGCGAAGTCTTCGCAGTAAATAATGACATTGGCGACCGCATGGAGGTGTTCCCGTACGACGTGGAAGGGAACACTAAACCCAAGCGCGTGCTTTCTGTGCCGCACGGCGCATGGGGCGTGGCGTTTAATCCCATGCGAAATGAGGTGGCCGTTTCGATAGAGCATCCCAACACTGTGGTGGTCTACCGTAGGGAGGCGAGCGGCAGCGAAGCGCCGCTGCGTGTGCTGCGCGGTCCGGAAACGGAGTTGGCCGATCCTCATGGAATCGTTATCGACCCTGGTCACAACGAAATGCTTGTGGCGAACCACGGGAATTGGGCACCGCTAACCCGGGAGGAAGAAGAGGCACAGGGCGGGCTCAAGGGCGGTCATTTCGCGTTGCCATCGATCAATACCTACGGGATTGAAGCCAAAGGCGACGACAAAGCCACTCGCAAAATTCAGGGCGCGCAGACGCAACTGAATTGGCCGATGGGGATCGGCCTGGACGCCATGCACGACGAAATCGCGGTGGCGAATTACGGCACGAATTCGATTCTGGTTTTTCGCCGCGACGCCGGCGGCAATGTGGCACCCCTACGGGTAATCAAGGGAGAGCGGACGGGAGTTTTGGGTCCGATGGGAGTGGCGATCGACACCAAGAACGAAGAATTATGGGTGACGAATTATCGGGATCATACAGCTGTCGTGTTCGCGCGAACCGCGAACGGCAATGTGGCTCCAAAGCGCGTGTTGCGCAATGCTCCCGCGGGAACGCCGGCGGTGGGTTTTGGCAATCCGGGAGCGATTGCGTACGACACGAAGCGCGGCCAGATTCTGGTGCCTAATTGAGTGAGCGTACCCAGGATACTGGTGTTTGCCAGGCTGGCAAACGGGAACGAAGGGCCGGTAAGGGTAATCGAGGGGCAGGCTTCCAAGCTGAGCCGGACGATGCACGGCATCGCGTACGATCCAGTGCACGACGAAATCGTCGTGCCGGTGCATCTGGCGGGAGCCGTTCTGGTATTTCGGGCGAGCGCGAGCGCGGAAGAGGCGCCGATCCGAATTATTCAGGGGCCGCACACGCGCATCCTGCGGCCGGAAACCGTGAACCTGGACCTGAAGAATAATGAAATCGTGGTCGGAGAAGATGGCGGCAAAGACGTCATGTTTTTCCCCAGAGACGCGAATGGCGACGTCGCTCCGCTAAGAACGATACGCGGAGAAAAAACGGGCCTGGATGAAGTGCGCGGCGTGGCGGTCGATCCAATCCGCAATTTGCTGGTGGTTTCTAGCCGCGGGAACGGTAACAGGACCACTGGAGTTTTTATCTTCAATCGGACTGATAACGGCGATGTCGCGCCGCGCGCGGTCATTGCCGGGCCGAAGTCTGGCATTCTCCGCATCCGGCAGGTCGAAGTCGATCCTGAACAAGGCAAGATTTTCGTGGCCGTGAAGAATAATGTGGAATCTTACCGATTCGCAGACCCTTCGCCTTCGCCGTGGAATCCCGATAAGCCCGGATTCATCGGCGTTTGGGACATCAACGATAACGGCGATGTGCCGCCGCGCGGCATAATCAAAGGACCGGCAAGCGAAATGGTCTGGCCCGCGGGCGTGGCCCTGAACGCGGGAGACCGTGAAGTCTATACGATCGACAGCATTTCGAATGGGATGTACTCCTACTACATGCCGGAATTTTTCCCCGCAAAGAAACCCGCCACAAAACAATGATCCGGAAGATTGGTGCTGCCGGCGCGCTCGGGATGGCCGTGCTTGCAATGCTGGGCGCGCTAGCGCAGGCCGCGCCTCAGGAAAATAAATCCGGCAAACCTGCTCTCGAAGACATACCACCCGTCAGACTGATCGCTGATCCATATCCTGCGTTTAATGGCATCGCCGTGGACGCCGCGAACTCGCTTGTGGCGATGAGCGATCCGAATCGCAAAAGCCTGCTCGTTTACGATCGCATTCGAGGAGCGAGCCAGGGCGGGGCGAGCGTTCCGCTACGGCAGATCGTGGGTCCCGACACGTTTCTGGGAATGATTGCGGGAATAATTCTCGATCCGCAGCATCAGGAGATTTACACGGCCAACAACGATATCGAGGATACCGTTGTGGTGATGCCCTATAGCGCTTCGGGCAATGTGAAGCCGGAGCGCGTGTTTTCGGTTCCGCATCAGGCCTGGGGCCTAGCGCTGAGCGATTCGGCGGACCAGATTGCCGTCACGGTGGAAGTTCAAAATACGGTCGTTTTTTACCGGCGGCAGGTGAAAGGCGTGGAGGCTCCGATGCGAATCCTGCGCGGGCAGGCGACCGGTTTGGCCGATCCGCATGGAATCTTTTGGGACGATTCGCACAATGAGATCGGCGTCGCCAATCACGGGAATTTTCGGGGCGTGGTGAAAAACACGGGAGGCGGGTGTTCGCCGTCGTTCGTTGTCGAAGACGAATCCGAGGCTGGTGAGTCGCGGCCGCCTTCGATTCGGATTTTTGTTGCAAACGCAAAAGACGATGCGAAGCCGCTGCGCGTGATTCAAGGATCCAAAACCGGCCTCGGCTGGCCGATGGGTGTTGCTTACGATCCGCAACACGACACCATCGTCGTCGCAAATAATGGCGACAGCTCGGTTTTGATCTTTGGGCGAAATAGTAATGGGGATGTCGCGCCGCTGCGCGTAATTCGCGGCGCTCGCACCGGCATTAGTCATCCGATGGGTGTTGCGGTCGATCCTCAAAGAGGCGAGATTTGGGTGTCGAATTGGGGCGATCATTCGGCTCTGGCATTCGACAGCGCGACGCGTGGCAATGTAGCGCCAAAGCGAATTATCAGGAGCGCTCCCCAGGGAACACCCACGCCCGGGTTTGGTAACCCGATGGCGCTCGCCTACGACTCGAAACGCGACGAGCTTTTAGTTCCCAATTGAGTGACTCAGCCGCGCATCGCGGTGTTTGCCAGGCTGGCAAACGGAGACGCAGCTCCAACGCGGCTTATCACGGGGCAGAATACTCTGCTGGGACGCACGATTCACGGACTTGCGTACGATCCGGCACGCGATGAAATCGTAGTGCCGAACGCCTTGGCCGATGCGGTTCTGGTGTTTCGCGCCGGCGCCAGCGGCGGCGAGCATCCGCTGCGCGTGATTCAAGGGCTGCACACGCATCTGGTGACGCCGCACGCCGTCAGTCTGGATTTGCAGAATCGAGAGATTCTGGTTGCGAGCCTTACGGGACGACGCATCAATATTTTTCGATGGGATGCGGACGGAGACGCGACCCCGGTTCGCGTAATTGAGGGACCGAAGACCGGGCTTGGGCACGTCGTGGGACTGGCCGTTGATCCGGAAAGGAATTTGCTCGCCGTAGCGAATTCGCAGGACATCCTGATTTTTAATCGCACCGACAATGGCGATGTCGCGCCGCGCGCGCGCATCGCGGGGCCGAAAACCGGCATAACCGACGAGCCTTGGCAGATGGAATTTTACCGGGGTAGAATTTTTGTGGCCGCTTCGAATCACCTGCACCAAAATTTGTATGAGGGCATGACGCTCAGACCTGATACGAGAGAAGTGCCGGATGATCCGTGGCTCAACCCGGTCCTTGGTTTCCTTGGCGTCTGGAACATTACGGATAATGGAGACGTCGCGCCGCTTGCCATGATTCGAGGTCCCTTTAGCGGATTGCTTCATCCGGTAGGTTTGGCGCTGAATCCGAAGGCGGGGGAAATCTATCTCTCCGACAGCGTGAAGAATGGAGTTTTGTCCTTCCTGCTGCCACAATTCTTCGAGCAAGATAAGACTCGCCCTGAGTCGCGTTAGTGGCTACTACGGAACAAACCGTCCCAACAGCAGCGTTGGCCGTGCCCGGCACCCGCAAAGTGGTGGGCGGGATTCTGACGTTAGGCGTGCCGCTTGCGCTGTGGTTCTCGCCTCTGCCACTCGAGGCAAACGCCAAGCATGCGCTTGCCGTCGCGTCGTTCATGATCATCGCCTGGATCACGGAGGTCATGCCACACGCGCTCACCGGTATGGCAGGCTGTTATCTCTTTTGGGCGCTGAAAATCGTCACCTTCGAAACGGCGTTCAGCGGATTCGCCGATCAGACTCCGTGGTTTTTGTTCGGCGCTGCGCTGATCGGCATGATGGCGACGAAATCGGGATTGGCACGCCGGCTGGCGTATTTGGTAATGAGGCGAGTGGGAGCGGGCTACTCGCGTCTGCTGCTCGGGATGATTCTTTCTTCCTTCCTACTCACGTTGCTGGTGCCCTCGGGAATCGCGTGCGTTGTGATCATGGCGGCAGTGGCGCTGGGCTTGATCGAGGTTTTTGGTTTGCCGCGCGGAAGCAACGTCGGTCGCGGGATTTTCGTCACGTTGACGTACACGGCGGGCATCTACGACAAAATGGTGATCGCCGGGGCGACTTCCATCCTGGCGCGCGGGCTGATCGAAAAAACGACGGGCATCGAGGTTTACTGGAGCCAATGGCTGCTGGCTTTCTTGCCGTGCGTTATCGTGACGATGTTTGTTATCTGGCAGCTGGTGTTATGGCTATATCCGCCGGAAAAAGCGGCGCTGCAAGGCGGCGTTCAATTTCTCGATGACTCCCTGCGAAAAATGGGCCCGTGGACGCGCATGGAAAAGCACGCGCTGTTTTTGATGTCGTGCGCCATTGCGTTATGGGCCACAGACCTGATTCACCATATCTCGCCCGCTGTAATCGGCATCGGGGTGGGGCTGCTAGCGGGAGTGCCAGGAGTGGGAATCCTGGACCTGGAAGACCTCAAGCGGCTGAACTATCTGCCGGTATTTTTCACGGCGGCGGCGATCAGCATGGGCGAGGTGCTGCTCAAAACGAATGCGCTGAACTCGATGACGACGGTCATGTTCGCGTGGATGCGGCCGTGGGTGACGAATATATTCTCTTTGGCTCTGGTGCCGTACTGGACGGCGTTTGTTTACCACATCTTTTTGGGGAACGAACTTTCGATGCTGGCGACATCCGTGCCGCCTTTAATGAATTTCGCAAAAGCAGCGGGAATTCATCTGCTGCCGCTCGGCTTGCTATGGTCGTTCGCGGCCGGCGGCAAAATTTTTGTATATCAGTCCGGGGTGCTGGTCGCCGGCTACTCTTATGGTTACTTTGAGGCGAAAGACTTGCTGCGGGTGGGGTTTGTTTTGACGGTAGTGGAATCGTTGGTGTTGCTTCTTGTCGTTCCCTTTTATTGGCCGCTGATCGGAATCCGTTGAGCTCGTGCATTCTCCGCGAAACGCGCTTTCGAATGTTAGAGTGGGGCACGGTTGGCCTTGCTAACGGAGAGTTTTGTTTTTAATCGGCTGTAGACGCTTAGGGTGTTGTCTTCGTAAATCTTGCGTTTATTTGCTTGGCTCAGCCCCAGAACGGCCTCGATATAGCGCTTCGTATCGTCGAAATAATGGCCGGTTTGGGGATCGATGCTTTTTACCGCGCCCACCATTTCTGAAGCGAAGAGAATGTTTTCGATGGGAATGACCTTTGTCAGAAGATCTATGCCCGCTTGATGATACACGCAGGTATCGAAATAGACATTTTTCAGCAAAAGTTCGCCAAGCGGCGGGCGTTTTAGATCTTGCGCGATGCCGCGATAACGTCCCCAGTGATAGGGAACCGCGCCGCCTCCGTGAGGAATGATGAATTTCAGTGTGGGGAAGTCCTTAAAAATGTCGGACGTGAGGAACTGCATGAAAGCCGTGGTGTCGCCGTTCAGATAATGGGCGCCGGTGGCGTGAAAATTCGGATTGCACGATCCGCTGACGTGAATCATGGCGGGGACATCGAGCTCTACCATCTTTTCGTAGAACGGGTACCAGAAGCGATCGGTGAGCGGCGGATCGCTCCAATGGCCCCCCGAGGGGTCTGGATTCAAGTTGCAGCCGACGAAGCCGAGCTCTTCCACGCACCGAGTTAATTCGCCGATACAGTTGGCCGGCGGAACGCCCGGCGATTGCGGGAGTTGGCAGACGCCGGAAAACTTTTCCGGATAAAGCGAGCAGACGCGGTAGATCAGATCATTACAAACACGCGACCATTCAAGACTCGTGGTTGCGTTCCCAATGTGATGACCCATGCCCATGGCGCGCGGTGAGAAAATCGTGAGATCGGTGCCGCGTTCGCGCTGGAGTTTTAGCTGCGCTTTTTCGAGACTTTCGCGAATTTGATCATCGGTGATCTTCAGTGTTTCGAAAGAAAACGGTGACGAATCTTTCAGGGCGCTGATCTGCCGCTGCCGATAGGCCTCCAGATCTTTTGGCGCCGTCGTGTAGTGCCCGTGACAATCGATAATCATCATGGCCTCGGTGGCACGAATCTACTGCAGCGCATGCTATGAAGCTGGGTACCGAATTGTCAAATATCTCTCGGCTTCGTGCATTTTGGGCTTTGCGAGGGCTCTGCTACGATGCTCGGCTTATTGCTATCACAAGCGACCATCGTACGATCGCAGGAGGTTTGGAATGGCTGAACTCCCGAGGCTAAATGGCGTCATCCGCGCGCTGGAGCAGGGCCAGACAGCGATTGCCGCCTTTACGACTGCCGAAATCGATGCCGCACTGGCGTTCAGCGCTTCCAGCTATGACGCGATTGTTTTTGAAATGGAGCACAATCCGTGGGACGCGCGAATCCTGCGAGATTGTTTGCAGTACATGCTCAATAGGCGGCAGATCGCGGATTCGCATTCGGTCGCGCCCGCGGTTACGCCCCTAGTCCGGATTCCGCCGAACGGGAATGAAAAGAACCAGTGGCTGGCCAAACAAGCGCTCGATTTGGGCGCGTACGGCATCGTATGGCCGCACATCAGCACAGTTGAGCAGGCCTACAATGCCGTCGCAGCATGCCGCTATCCGCGCTTGAAGACGGCAAAACTTAGCGAGCCGGCAGGCATCAGGGGTGATGCGCCGGTCGCCGCCGCACGTTATTGGGGCCTTACGCAGCAGGAATATTATCGCAAGGCAGATGCGTGGCCGTTGAATCCGCAGGGGGAAATTGTTGTGGTGCTGATGATCGAGGACACGCAAGGAATTGCCAATCTTCGCGATATCCTGAAAAATGTGCCGGGCATCGGTCTGATCCTTATCGGGGAAGGCGATTTGAGCCAGGAACTCGGCTTCCCGCGACAATACGATCATCCCTCCGTTGTGGAGGCCATGGCGCGGATCGTTGCCACGTGCAAAGAATGTGGTGTTCCCGTCGGACATCCGCACGTCGATTCGAACAATGTCGAGAGGATCCTGAAGGACGGATATCGCTTCCTGATGGCGGCTCCGACGCGGAGCTATGCTGCGCTGGATAAATGTCGCCAACTCGCGGGGCGCGATTAGAGGTTCAGCGTTTCGGGTGCAAAAAGTTCTTCGACACTATATTTCTTGGGAATGACCTGCTGATCGGTCGCGAATTGGACGAGAGTCTCGACCGCTTTCCGGTTAGGCCCATTTCGATCACTGATCCCGAATGGAAACGGATCTCCGACCACTTGCTTGAGGGCGATCGCCGATTCATCTGCTGAAGAAAGGTTTTTGCCCGCACCTAAATGAGCCAGGTAAATTTCCTTGGCTGCCTGAAACGCGCTAAAGAGCTTTTGGGCCAATTCGGGATGGGCTTTCAAGACGGAGTCTTTGATCACCAAGCCGTGGTTGATGGGATAAACGCCGGTTTTGCGGAAGTAGGCGAAACCCGCATTGCGCGCATCCGGAATCAGCGGCTTAATATCGGGCGAATTCACACGCACGTCGCCAACTGCCGCAGCAATCTGGGCCGAAAGCAGTAAATCTGCAATCGGCTTTCGGCGATAGGAATAATCGACATTCGATGGAGCTCTGTACTCGGCGACGTGCTCGTCGTCTGTGGGAGCCCAGGTAATTTTGTTCAGGTCCACACCGTATTCCGTCTCCAGAATGCCCCGCGCCCAGAGTCCGGTCGTGACGGTATAGCCGCGATTGACGGCCACGGTGCGGCCTTCCAGGTCTTTCGGTTTCGTGATTCCAGATTTCACGTTGTAGAAAATGGCCCAGTGATGAAAATTTCTGGTGAGGAAGACGGGAATCGCGGTGATGGCTTTCCCATATGCTTTGGCGCAAAGGTACGTGGTGAACGCCATCTCGCAAATATCGAAGTCGAGGCCGCGCACCATGCGCCGCATCGCGGCGACGATGGGGTCGACTTGAATGTATTCGAGATTCAAATCAAGGCTGCTAACGCTTCCGTCCTTCAGAGGCTTGGTGAGGCCGTAATTGCCTATGGCGATGGTGAGAGGATTCACTTGGTTCGTTCCGTCAGGATCCGACGCAAGAATACTCATCGCTTCATTTCATGGCAAGGCAAGCGTGTTTGGCGAGGGGACTCAAAACGCGTAGCGCAATTGGATTCGCGCGAACCGCGGCGGCTGAATTTCTACCGGCAGGCGCAGATTGAAAGATGTTCCCGTGACTTCGTTTTCCTGAAGCTTATAGCTACTGTTCGCGAGATTCATAATGTCCAACGCTGCATCGAACGTGCCGACTGGCAGATGGAATTTGCGGCTAAGGCGAATATTTGAGTTGATGACGCCTTCCGCGCGATTCCCGCTGAGCGGGTCGAATAACAGAGTGCCGCGAGAAGTTGCGTCGATCACAAAAGGGCCCTGAGCAAGTCCCGTAACAAGCAACTGGCGCGCGAAGGCGAGCCCATCGGTGTAATCGGCGATTGCTGACAGTTCGATGCCGCCCCACGGCAGGCGATAGCTGCCCCAGATATTTCCGAGGTACTCGCGGTCCATGAAAGGGCGACCGATGGCGTTCACCAGGGTGTTCGGGTCCATATAAAGCCCGCCGACCACGCCAGAGTCATTTCCAAAAACGGCATTGCCTGGATTGGTCGGTCCGTATGATTCTTCGGCGACAAATGAGACGTTGAGAAAAAGATTTCGCCACGCCGCGCGAATTTCGGCTTGAAATCCTTTGTCGAGCATGCGCAGATCGGACGGGATCGTCAGCAGATAGTGATCCTGACCGAACGTTGCGGGATTCTGCTGGTAGACCGTGAGGTGCTGATCGTCGAAGGTCCCGAAAATGCCGTCGGGTCCGGGATCGAGTAGGGGAACAGGCGTAAATGCTGACGCAGGCACGCCCGTATTCACCGCAGCGATGCGGCGCCGATCGTCACGGCGAAAAAGACTTACGCGCATGTTTAGCGCGCGCGTGGGCGCGAATTCCGCGCCTACGTCAAATTCGTCGGCGAATGGGCGCGCGAGGGATGGCGAGATCGAAGAATAGGGCCCACCAAAACGCAGAAGCAGCGCACCTAATTCGCCCGGCTCGAAAACTCCGTCGGAGTTGCGATCGATCCACCGATATTCCGTCCCGCCGAGGCTATCCGTATTGCCGAAATCGAGGTATCTGCCGGCCAGAGGTGTGTAGACGCGAAAATAACTTGCCCGCAGGACAAGGCCATCGCTATGCGGCACGAGCCAGGCAAATCCCACACGCGGCGAGATGTTATTCCATACGATCAGGTCGGGCTGCGAAGGAATTACGCGAGCGGGGAAGAAAGTGCCCGCCGGGCTCGATTGCGCGGGGAGGGAGCCACGCGCGAAATCGAGCACGGCGCCGAGGTCAAGCGAAAGGGTCTGTACCAAGTTGATATGGTCGGCGAAGGTCAACCTTGAGCTTCGAATGATCGAGCGGCTGGCGGCTGGCGTATTGAACTCCGCTGCAAAAGCGGGCGCACCGGCAGCGGTGATGAGGTTCATGTCGGAGGGAGTGGTGAAACGATTCGTGGGCGACGAGCTTTCGAAATCAGCGCCGATCACGAGTTGATGGCGCGACCTTATCGCGCGCAAGGTGGATGGCTGCCAGATCGCGCTTATCTGCTGGCGCGATTCGCTGGCGGAATTTGCAAGCGGCGCCGCGCCTGTCACGTCGCCGCCGAGAAGTTCGATGCGGCTTTGCGGAAACGCATTGAGCAGCGTGGTATCGAGATGCGCCAGGGAGTATTGATAGCGCGATTGCAAAGCGCCGAGTAGTCCATCAGGCGAGATGTGGCTCCATCCGACCTGAAAAAAGTTAAACCGATCCGATTCGCTTTCGTTTTGAAAGCCGTAGGGCGAGACGAAAGACGGGGCCATGCGCTGTCCGCTGAGGACTTCGAGTCCCGCAGGCATGGCCCAATTGAAGAGATCCAAGCGCGAACCGCTGTAGAGCAGATCGAACTGATCTCGCGGGGTTGCTTGGATCCGCAGACGGCTGTCGGCGAAAAGAATACGGCTATCCAAGTTATTTCCGGGATTTGCGATGGGAATGGTTTGCGACGCCCACTCGCCAGCGGCCGCGAGAAACAAGTCGGCTCGTTTGGCCAATGCGCCGCCCGCTTCAGCACTATCCCGAGTGAACCAGCGATACTGTTCCGTTTGTTGCCCGCTGCCACGCTCCGCGGGTGGGAGAAGATTGCTCGAGCCGAGCGCCGCGCCCGTGTCTCTGGTGGCCACATCGCCGTGCCATGATGAGACCGGCTGAGAAGGGAAGAAGCCCACTTCGCTGCCGTAGGCGGTCGCAGTTGTCTGCGCAAAGGCGGACCGCTCGACGATTTCGGTGACCTCGTTGACGTCCGGCAAAATAACTGGGCGGCCCGGCTGAAAAGAGCCGGTGGCATCCATTCCCATCAGCTGGAATTTCGTGCCGGTCCAGGAAAGTCCACGTCGGGATTGCCAAGCCAGCCGATTGTCGCCGAGACCGGCAAAATTGAGCGGCTGGGCGGCCGTGGCGGGTTCGCGGCTGAGAAGGACGCCAGCAAAGGTGAAGGCTTCGGGATAGGAGTCCCGCGGTGGAGAGCCGGCCCATATGCCGGCGTTTTCATTTGGCCGCGTTTCCGTTCGAAGATTTCCCGAAGAATCGGTAACGAGCCTGATTTCCTGATTTTGCAGCGGCTCGATATCGATCGAGACAGCTGAAGGTGTTGAAACGCCGCGATTCTGGACGCGCAACTCGTAGTGTCCGTACGGAATCGCAAGGAAGAATTCACCGTGGGCATCCGAATTCACCATGGCTCGGAATCCAAGCCCGGAAGAAATCATGACCGCCGCTTTCACGGGCTCGCCCTCGACATCAACAAGCGTTCCCGCGACGGTTCCGGTCGAGATTTGCCCGGACGAGGTATGCGACCAAAAAAGAGCGATCATTACAAAGACGAGCCGGAGGGTGTTAGGGCGTCGCAAAATGGACATAAACGCGAGCGATAGTCTAGCCCGCATTGCTCAGCAGCGTAAGCGTCGAGCTTATGAATGAAGTCCGAGAGGAGCGATTAGCGATCGAGTTGCTGCAAAAGCGATTTAATTGTATCTGTAGGTGGCGGCGAGAGCTCAAAAATGGGCTCGACGTCAATATCGGGAAAGCCCAAACGCGTAAGGCGCGCGCTTAGGGTTTCGCGAATGTGCTCCGCGGTCGCGGGAGGCATTTTGGCGAGTGCCTGAAAGATAATTTCGTGATCGCGATTGGCAAATGTATGCGCGCCCAGGCGCTCGACGACCTGGGCGCGAGTTTGGCGATCAAGCGCCGAGGCGCAAAGAGCCGCGATGAGCCTCCGTTCGATTTCAGCTCTACGGAGACGCTCCGTTTCTTGCATCAGTGACTTATTGGGATGCGCTGCCGGTGAGGCGCTGCACAGCGGCAAGGGCGACTGCGTTTCGGGGATCGGTTTCGAGTCCAGCGCGATATTCGCGGACGGCGTCTGCAATGCGGCCCTGCCGCTCATCGAGCATTGCCAAGCCGAAATCGGCGTGATTGTCGATGTCATTCAGAGCCAGGGCGGCTTGATAATCCGCGCGCGCTTTGTGCAGATCGCCAGCAGCCACATCGAGATCGCCGAGATTATCGTAGGCATCCGCATTGGCGTCCGCTTCCACTGAACGCGCAAATTGCTCATGCGCCTCGGAAGTTCGTCCCTGCTGCAGCAGAAAATGTCCGTACTTGTTGCGGGCGTTTATATCGAGCGGTGCCAACGAGACGGCTTTCTGAAATTGCTTGTCGGCGTCTGTGAAACGGCCCATTTCCGCATACATTTCGGCGAAATGTTCGTAAGGAGACATGTATGTTGGGCGAAGGGCAATAGCTTGGTCAAATAGATCGGCAGCCTCGTTATACCGTTCTTGTTTCATTCGAATCAGGCCGAGATTGGTCAGGGTCACAGCGGAAGGTTTGCCGGGCCCTAAAGCTAGAATCCATTCGCGCTCTGCCGAGGACCAATCATTATGTTCGGAATAATCTACGCCCAGATTGATGTGGATCACCTGGGCGTCGGGCTGCGCTTCGAGCGTTTTGCGATAGAGCACTTCATCGCTGCGCCAATCGCGGTTTCGCTCAACTGTACGGGCCGCATAGAGGCAAGCGATAACCCCAACACAAATCGCTATTGCCCGGCGCATGAAAGCGCGGCCCGGCAGCGGCGATTCACCGCGAGATTCGCGGCAGAGCTTTGCTATTGCTCCGCCGATCAACCAGCAAAAACCCACCGAAGGCAAATACAGGTAGCGTTCAGCAAAGACTTGCGCCGGCATCCAGCGGGGATTGAGCACGGGTGCAAGCGATGCGGCCATCCAAAGGAGCGCAAAGGAGAAAGGCCGCGCAGCGCGCCATAGCCATACGAATAACCCCGCGCTAGCGATCAATGCGGCGAGCCCTGCGAGAACCTGAGGATCAAGGATGCTGCGGCTTTCATGGAAAACGTAAAAGGCAATAAGGTGCACGGGCCAGATCAATTTAGCGAAATAGCTGCCGATCAGTGCAATGGCGCTGAGCAGGACTTGACTCCAGGCCAAGGTTGGCCGCCAGATGGCCGGTGCGAAGCCGCCCAGAGCAAAAAGGCGGAAGGCAATGTAAGCGGCTGCGACGAGGCACAGCGGCAAATAGCGGCGCGCCTTGTCCTTGAACTGAGATTCGGCTCGATCCGGCCGGTAGAAATGCTCGTAAACGATAGCGAGGGCGGGCAAAACCAGCGCTTGCTCCTTGGAAAGAAGTGCGAGGCAGTAGGCGACAAGCACGGGAATGTAAGAAAGCCACAATGGCGTGCTTTTCCCTTCAGTGTCCGCGAGACGAAGATAAAGCAGAAAGGTCAGAAGGAAGAAGAAACTCAGCTCCAGGTCTGTTATGCCTGCGATCCAGGCGACCGATTCAGTGTGAATCGGGTGCAAAGCGAAAAGGCCGCTCGCGATCATGGAGATCAGGCGATCGTGGAAAAGGCGGTCGGTTACCAGGAAGACGAGCAGGACGACCGCGACGTGTAGAATCAGATTGATCAGGTGAAAGCCGAACGGAATGCGGCCGTAAATTTTGTAGCCGATGAGATAGGCAAAGGTCATCAGCGGCCGATAATAGTTCGTTACGCCCTGAGCGCCCTCGAAGCTCCAGACCGTGCTGCCGAAGATCCTGCCGAGGTATCGAAAGCTGTGGACATAAGGATTCTCGAGGATCTGCTGGCGGTCGTCGTAGACGAAGCTGTTGGCGAGCGAGTTAACGTAAGGCAGAGATGCCAGCAAAATCAGTATGAGAAAGACTGTGGCATCGCGATCTCCGCCGCGATCTCTGCGCAGCCAAGCTTTGGCCATGAAACGATGGTAGCGGAGGGCAGCGGCAGAATCTAGCTCTTGCACGCCAAGCGTGACAAAGGTTCAAACAGGCGGCACGAATCAGGCATAGGGACTTCGCGGATAGAATAATTGATTTTTTGCGGGCGCGCCGAGAGGTGCGGGTGCCTTGCCTAGTTTAGTGCAGAACTCTGTTTTGCTCCGCATTTATCGAGAATGTCCCGAATTTTTCTGGCTAAGTCTTTCGGCGGATACGGTTTCTGAAGGAGTTGCGCGACGCCGCTGGAGACCAGCGAGCTGAGCATTTGAGATTCTTCCGAATACCCCGAAGTGAAAATCACCGGAATCGTGGGATTGATTCCGCGAATCTGTTCGAGCGCACCAGGGCCGCCCAGCCTGGGCATTACGACGTCCAGCACCAACAACGAGAATTTCTGCGGATTGGCCTCGAATTTCTCAACCGCCTCACGGCCGTCCCGGGCCAGAACGATCGAATAGCCCAAACCGGTAAGCACCTCGTGCGACATCTCGCGCAAACCTTCGTGATCCTCCGCGAGAAGAATGGTCTCAGTGCCCCCTCGAACTGGCGCTTCCTCAATTGGCACGCGCGTTTCGGCGGAATCTTCGGTTGCAGGCAGATAGACTCGGAATATGCTGCCCTTACCTACCTCGCTCGAGACATCAATGTGTCCGAGATGTTGTTTGGCGATGCCGAAAGCCGTAGCCAGGCCCAGGCCAGTACCCTTGCTTTTGTCTTTTGTGGTGAAGAATGGCTCAAACATTCTTTCCATGGTGGCCGCGTCCATACCCACACCGCTGTCTGAGACCGAGAGTTGAACGTAAGGTCCGGGGGAGACTGATGCATTTCCGAGGCAATAGGCTTCATCCAGGTCGGTGTTGCGCGTTTCGATCACTAGCCGGCCGCCGTTGGGCATGGCATCGCGGGCATTCAAGCAAAGATTCAGAAGGACTTGCTCGACTTGCGCAGGATCTGCTTTGGTCGTGTGGAGATCCGAGGCCAGGAGCGTTTTGACCTCGATCTGTTCGCCAATCACGCGCTGCAGCAGCGCCATGGCTTCGCCGATGATATCATTGAGATTGATATTGCGCGGTGTGAGCACCTGCCGACGTGCATAGGCCAGCAATTGCCGCGTCAGGCGGCCTGCACGTTCAGACTGTTCGCGAATCTGCACGAAGAATTTGTGCGCACGGCTTCCCTCGGCCACTTCTTCTTGGCCCAATTCGGCCCAGCCCATAATCGCGGCGATTACGTTATTGAAATCGTGGGCGATGCCACCGGCCAGTTGTCCAATAGCCTCGAACTTTTCCAGTTGCCGAAGCTTCTGTTCCGAGTGTTTGTGTTCCCGGCGCATCTTCACGTCCACCAGTTCGCGATCTATGGCCGGCAAGAGCCGAGCCAGATTTCCCTTCAGGACGTAATCCTGCGCTCCGGTTCGCATGGCATCGACGGCAATATCTTCGCCAATCGTCCCGGAAACGAAAATGAAAGGCACATTGGAATCTTTTTCGCGCACCATCTTCAGTGCGGAGATGCCGCTGAATCCGGGCATGGAGAAATCGGAAATGATGCAGTCCCACTGGCGCTCGCACAACGCGTTCTGGAGGTCATTGGCCGTCTCCACGCGCTTGTCCACTAACTCATATCCGCTCTGACGAAGCGTGCGCAGCAACAGAGCGCTATCCAACTCGGAATCCTCGATGATGAGGACGTGGAGTTTGGCCATTTAATTCTTCCGCCAGACGGGAGGCTGCTCATTGAGCAGCAGCCAATACAGGCCGAGTTGCCGGACCGCATCGACAAACTCTGCGAAGTCTACCGGCTTACGGATGTAGCTATTGGCGCCGAGGTCGTAACCTTGGAGGCGATCCCGCTCCTCGTTAGAGGAGGTAAGGATCACAACGGGAAGCAGCTTGGTCTGCACGGTCGCGCGTATCCGTCGCAGCACCTCAAGACCGTCTATTTTGGGCAGCTTCAAATCGAGAATGATGAGTTGGGGCAAGAGGGTGAGGTCGCGATTTGCGTAGGTGCCCGCGCCAAATAGATAGTCCAAGGCCTCCGCACCATCTCGCACCACTACGACTTCATTTGTGACGTTGTTCTTTCGAAAGGCTCGCAGTGTGAGATCTTCGTCATCAGGATTGTCTTCCACCAACAGGATGGAATTGCTTGCCATTTCTTGGCCTCCTTACGGCTTACCGGGTCTCTGCGACGGAGCTGGCCATCGGGGCCGTGCTGCGATCGCGTCGGGATTCGGTTCTCTCGCCTGGCAGCGTATCCGCGAACAGAGTGAAAAAGAAAGTCGCGCCCTGGTTGACCGTGCTCTCGGCCCACACGCGACCACCGTGCCGGGATATAACCCGTTGCACTGAAGCCAGTCCTACTCCTGTGCCTGGGAATTCCGCAGCTCCATGCAGACGCTGGAAGGCGCCAAATAACCGGCCAGCATGAGCGGGATCGAATCCCGCGCCGTTATCGCGCACAAAGAACGCACTACCGCCATTGGCTTGCGTGCGCCCGAACTCGATTCGGGCGTGCGAACGGCCGGAGGTGAATTTCCAGGCGTTTCCGAGGAGGTTCTCGAGGACGGTGCGCATCAGCTGCGCATCCGCCTGGGCCTCCAGACCTGGCGCGATCACGAACTCCACATCTCGCGCCCGATCATGGCGTGACAGATCGTTGGCCACTGAGAGCGCCATTTCGCTCAAATCGATGGATTGCCGCTCGAGTTCCGCACGCGCGATGCGCGAGAGCGCCAGCAAATCGTCAATGAGCGCGGCCATTCGCTGCGCCCCGGTGCGCACACGCTGCAGGTACTGTTTACCGGTGTCGTCCAACCGATCGGCATAATCGTCCAGGAGCGCCTGGCTGAAGCCATCGATGCCTCGCAGCGGCGCGCGCAGGTCATGCGAGACCGAATAGCAGAATGCTTCGAGCTCCGAATTGCTGGAAAGCAATTGCGCGTTGCGTAGCTCCAACTCCTGCTCGATGCGCTTGCTTTCTGAAATGTCGCGAGTGACCTTCACGAAGCCACGCAGCCGTCCCCCTTCATCACGCAAAGCGGTGATGACGACGTTTGCCCAGAAAAGGGAGCCATCCTTCCGAACGCGCCACCCTTCGTCCTCGATGCGTCCTTCCTTGGCGGCAAACTTCAGTTCTGCCGCAGCCTTATCCTTATTCAAATCATCTGCTGGATAAAATCTCGAGAAATGCTGGCCCAGGATTTCTTCACTGCTGTATCCTTTGATGCGCTCGGCGCCAGCGTTCCAACTGATGACCTTGCCGTCAGGATCAAGCATGAAAATGGCGTAGTCCTTGATTTCGGATACCATCAGTCGGAAGCGTTCTTCTTTCAGCCGCAGTTCTTCTTCGGCACGCTTCCTCTCGGAGATGTCTCGGATGGCACTGGACACCAGCACGCCCTCTTCCGTCTCCAGGGGGCTGAGACTGATCTCTACGGGGAACTCACTTCCGTCCTTACGGAGGCCATAGAGTTCCAGGCCAGCGCCCATGGGGCGAAGCTTCGGATCAGAGAAAAATCCGCCACGGTGGCTTTGGTGCCTTCCCCGGTATCGCTCCGGGATGAGCATCTCTACCTTGTTGTTCAATAATTCCGCTGCGGAGTACCCGAACAATCGTTCCGTTTGTAAGTTAACCAGAGCAATCTTGCCCTCCTGATTGACGATAACCATGGCGTCGGGCGCGGACTGCAACAAAGCTTTGAACTTGTCGTCGGCTTTCTTCCGGCCTGTGATGTCACGGATTGCACTGGATACCAGCACGCCCTCCTCGGTCTCCAGTGGGCTGAGACTGATCTCCACCGGAAACTCGGTGCCATCCTTGCGAAGGCCATAGAGTTCCAGGCCGGCGCCCATCTCTCGGGCCCTCGGGGCATGGAAGAAGCCCTGCCTATGACCACCATGGGTTGCACGAAATCGCTCCGGCACCAGCACGTCCACGCTGTTTCCGAGAAGCTCTACCCGTTTATACCCGAATAGCTTTTCCGTTTGCGCGTTGATCAGCTCGATGTGGCCTTCGCGGTTCACGATGACCATGGCATCAGGGGCTGACTCCAGAAGGCCTTTGAAGTTTTTCTCGCCCGCCTGCTCGACCTCTTCGGCTGCTTTGCGTTCGCTCTGTAAGACCGTGTTTACCCGTTCGAGATTGTCGGGAAGCGCCAGGGCCTTAGGAACAAGCTGAACCAGCAGGATGGCGGTAGGAACAGAGGCCAGCGCCGTGACTGCCTTGACGACTCCTGCCAGCCAGTAGTCGGCGTGCCAAATATTCCAAATCTCCATGATGTGAGTGGCTCCGCAGGCCACGATGAACATTCCAAAGCAGCCGAACATCCAGTGAAAAGGCAAGTTCCGTCGCTTTCGAATGAAATAAACCAGAGTGATTGGTATGGAGAGATAGGAAATTGAAATGAGCGTGTCAGAGACGAGGTGCAGCCAGACCAGGCCAGGATTCCACAGATAACAAAAACCATGTGGCATGAAGTCACCGCATGAAAAGAGATGCCTCAGTACTTGCATAGGATCTCCTGTGCAATATCCGAACGGAGCAAACCGGAATACCGGCAGGAAGGGGATCCTGCTAGGAAGGGGTTAAATTCGAACCCATCGATTGTCCTTCACCTGGACACAGCGAAGACCAGTCGAGGGCGTAACGTGTGCCGTTCCCGTTAACGCTTGGGGCGGCGGCAGGCAACCGGATGGGGGTGACTGGAAGGAAGCGTCGGTGACCGAAGAGAACGAAAATCTGTGCGGAGCTTGCCCGCGTCTGCGCGGAGGTTCATCCTATTAGGCAGGAGAATAGAGATGCCAGCGGAACAGCTCAAGGCCGCGGCGCCCTATCTGATCGAGCAAAAATATTCCGAGTACACGGCGGAACAGCACCAGGTGTGGCAGGAACTGGTGCGCCGCAGATGGCCTCAGATTGAGGCTCACGCGTGCAAGGAATATCTCGAGGGCTACCAGATTATTGGTCTTCAGCAAGACCAGCTTCCCAATCTCGCGTCGATAAGCTCGATACTTGGACCGAGGACCGGATGGAGCACTACACCCGTTAGCGGCTTCCTTCCCTCCCAGGCCTTCTTTGAAATGCTCGCGGCGCGAAAGTTTCCCACCACGACGTGGCTGCGCAGCCGTGATTCGCTCGAGTACATCCCTGAACCTGACATTTTTCATGACGTTTTCGGGCACGTGCCCATGCATGCCCATCGCGTGTTCGCCGATTTTTTACAACATTATGGGAGTGTTTGCGTCCGGCTGAACGATCAGGATCTGCTGGAGCAACTAGGCC
>Ga0307479_10001649_pt1 | contig 20397 bp, 10 predicted proteins | sample atmos_gasesECM4C_FD_203743 | JGI IMG/M metagenome (GOLD analysis project Ga0307479, IMG submission 203743) | Hardwood forest soil microbial communities from Morgan-Monroe State Forest, Indiana, United States - atmos_gasesECM4C_515 | ecosystem: Environmental > Terrestrial > Soil > Temperate...
TTCGCTCCATCGTTGCAGCCGGACCATGGCATTGGCTACGCCCAGCGAGATTTGGGCCTGCTCGGCGCGCGATAACTTTGCCGCAGCGTAAGCCTGCGCTGATGTTTCCTCATCGCCGGTGTCCGTTCCCGTATCGCCAGAGCTGACAATTTCTTCTTCGTCGCCTTCGTCTCGCGTAGCACGGGGCAGCAGCAGTTCACGCAAGAAGGGCTCGATGGCCAAGAGGGCGATCTTGTCCGAATGAATGCTTTCGGCCGCTTTGAAAAGCGGAATGCGAGCGTCGCCGCGCGCCGACGTTTCGGCAACGGCCTTGCTCAGAGGCTGCAATTTTGCGTGCGCATCGGTGGCATTCTCGGCAGCTTTGAGCCGAGCATCATAGAAGAAGGCCTGGTCGGATGCAGCCGCTGAAATCGAGCGCGGCCCTCCGGACAGAAGTTTCAACTCCGCGCTGCCGAGGTCGGCGGACGAATGCGCGCTGGAAAGAGCAGTCGCGGCTTCGACGCGAACGCTGTACGCGGCCTCCGCGCTCGAGGCTATTTTTGCCAGAGCATCCGTGGAGGCGTTCGCGTCCTTCGTGGCCATCCGGGCCTTCGCGAGGCGCAGGCGGTAGGGAGCTTCCCAGGGAGCGGACTTCACAAGCTGGTCGAGGAATTCGACCGCCTCGGCAGGGTGGCCGGTTTTCTCCACAAGCGACGCGGCGGGATCGAGGTTTTCGTAAGGATTGCCTACGACAACGACCAAACGACGGAGAAGCTCGAGCGCGCCGGGCGTATCGCCGGCCGCGATGCGAATCTCAGCGAGACCGAGGAAGTTGGAGGCGACGAGCTGATGATTTTCGATTTCACGAGCGAAGACAAACTCGATGACCTTGCGAGCCGACTGTTTGTCGCCGGCGTCAAAAAGATGCCGCGCGGCCGCTCGAAGTATCTCGGGCGAAGGCGCTGAGGAAGGATCGGCACGGTAAGCGACGATTTTCGTGTCGAGCGTTCCCAATTGCGCCGCGGCTTGCAATTCGTAAGGAACGAGTGCGGCTGCGCGCACCCGTTGCGTTTCGATGGGGAGCGCGGCCAAGAAATCAGCAGCTTGCGAGAACTGTTTGGTTTGCATCAGATATTTTGCCCAGCGGACTTGCCAGGAGCGTAGATCTTCCTGTGCGCTGTCTTTCTGCATGCCTTCGGCGTTGGAAAAAGCGTTCTGCTTGTTTTCCAGGATGCGCTGGTAGATTGGCGCGCGTTGTACAAGGGGAATCCACGAGGCATCCGCAAGGTCGGCGAGGATCTGCGTGGGGTCCGGAGCGACCGAAGCCAAATCGAGGAGCCACGACGTGGCCGCAGCTGAGTCTCCAGCGGCCACAAAGGCGCTGCGGAGTGGAGCATTGGAGCGGTAGTTTCCGTTGCGGCGGAGATAGGCGCGAAGAAGCGCGTCAGCATCAGGCTTCAGTTGTGCGAAGAGGCGGGTCTGCAGATGATCGCAAATATGCGCAAAGTCCGTCCAAAAACTTTCCGGGACACGGGCAGTGTCAATCTGGTGCGTGAGCGTGGACAGAGCCAGTTTCCAATGCGCCAGAGCCTCCGGACGGGAACCCTGCTTGTAATAAGCGACGGCCAAGCGGTCCAAAACGTCGACGCGGCCGGGTGTAAGTTCGAGCGTATGGTGGTAATCGCTTATCGCGGAATGAGTGTCGCCGTTCTCAGCGTAGTAGTCCGCAAGCGCGAGATACCCGGACGCCGTAGCGGGACTCTGCTCAAGAAGCGCCGGGAGAAAATCTTCGGGGGCACCCTGCTTCGTGGCGCCGAGATATTCGCCGTAGCGCGAGCCGTAGTAAAACCAAATGTCACCGGCAAGCTGGGCGCTGCGGTCCACCGGTTTGCCGAGCCGTTCGGCGATGGTGTTGTCACCGAGCGCGGAGAGAAAGACATTGTTTACATCGGGCGAAGGCTCGGCAAAGTAAAGACCGGCTAAAGCGCCGTAGGCTTTAGACCAAACCGGAGGACGCACGCGGCCACGCGCGGCGACCACTGCATGGGCGAGCGCCGCGTCCCCATTGGCGACTGCCAAGTCGGCAGCCTGTTGTCCCCACGGAGTCCAGTTCGCCGCAATTTGCACGAGTTGCTCCGGCCTGTGAGTCAACAAAAGTGAAAAAAGGCGCTTCTGATCTTCTCCACCCAGATAATTGGGACCGACGGAAGCAAGCAGCCGCAGCTCGTTTTCCTCGTCGCCCGCAGTTTGATAGGCCCTTGCCGCAGCGATATGCGCGTAAGTCCGGCTGCCCCCGTTCAGGCGTGGAGAGAAGCGTTCCAATTGCGGGCCGAGGTCCGCAATGGCCAGCCGTCGCTGCTGCAATTCGATGTAAGCGTTCATATCAGCAATCAACTGTTGGGGCAGCTTGCTCGCGCTCATCAAGAGTTCATAGCGCCAAGTAGCTTCTTTTTCCGCAAGCCCCGCGCTTTGGACCAGGGGAATGGCGAAGCTCTCCACCATATCCGGCGCGGCCATCGAAGCGCGCAACTTTTGCGCGAACTGCTCGAAGGACACCTTCTCCTCGGGAGTGAAATAGCGCGCGACGGCGCTCCCCATTTCCACCATGGCCGCGCGCATCCCAGTGCGCGCGCTTTCCATGCGAATTTGCTTCTGGCGCTGGCGCCATTCGCTGTCCGTCGCCGCGGAGATGCCTTGCTTCGCAAGCTGTTCCTTGATCACCGGCAAAGACGAAGACGCGGCGGAAAAAGCGTTCTGCAACGTCGCGTAAGCGGTCTCCTGCTGACGGAGCCGCGTCAGAATCCGCGTGTAGAGCCTTGAGCCCCCGTGATTTTCCGTGGAACCCAGGAGGTCGGCTCCGGCGGAGGCGACGCCCTGCTCCGCGAATCTGCGCGCCTGGGTTAGCAGTCCCCAGGATTCCAAGCGCCGCGCGGCTTCGAAGGAATTCTCCGCCTTTTCCGGACGGCCATCGATCAGCGCGACTTTTAGCGCAGCGACCGCCTCGTCCGCCTTCCCCTGCCTGGCGCGAATCTCCGCGATCTTTTCCATCCACTTCGGGTCTTTGTACGCAAGCTGGTAGATGCGGTCATATTCGGCGATGGCGTCATCGAAGCGCATCATGCGCTCGGCAAGGCCGGCGCGCGCGATGCGCAGGTCGGCGCGGTCCGGACGGATGGCGATGGACTTGGCATACGTTTCAATGGCGCCGGGAAAATCTTCGAGGCTGGTCTGGATGCGAGCGAGAACCATGGACCAGCGGTAGTCGCGCGGCGATTGCTGAATGGTCTTGGAGTAGTAGTCCACGAGCTGCTGATGGCGCCTGTAGCGCGCGGCAAAAAGCGCGGCTTCGGTCACAACGCCTTCGTCCTCGGGAAAAACGTTGATGATCTCGATGTACTGGTCCACCGCGCCGGCGTAATCGGTAAGGCGAGTGAGCGCCGGGATCAAACCCCGGCGAAGTGCGGCGATGCGCGCTTTTCGGTCGTCGGCGGAGAGCGGCGCATTGCGAAACAGCGCGATCTTGTCCAGATAGAACTGCTTTAGCCCTTGCTGGTCGCCCGCTTGGGCGTAGGTGTCCGCCATGGCAGCGAGGTACTGGCTGTCGCAGGGAGAATCTTTCAAAAGCCGCGCGAGTATTTCCCGCGCCTGCGGGAATAAGTGCGCTTCGGTCGATTTGCGCGCGGCCTCAAAAGCGAATTGCTTGCCAAGCTCGGGATAGGCATCCTTCGCGGCGTGCTGGAGCACGGCAATGGCTTGCGGATAAAGCTTCATACGCCAATAGAAATCCGCCGTGGAACGCACCACGCCGAGTATCTTCGGATTTTCACGGTACAGGGATTCCACATTTCTCTGCGCGGCGGCGAAATCCTTGCGGCTCTCGTACCAGTGGGCGAGCGTGTAGCGCAACTGCAGGCGCGTGACGGGGTCCGAAGCCAGCGCCGCTTGCTTCTCCAGAGCGTGCTGCCTCACAGCTTCCAGGGATTTCTGCTGCGCGAGGTTTTCGATCTCGGCGGCCTGTTCGATCGTGGTCGCGCCGCTGACCACCGAATCCAGAAGGGTCACCAACTCTGGCGTGCGGTTCTGCGCTTCGAGGACGCGCACGCGCAAGAGCACCGCGGCCCTAGGCGCGCCGGATGCAGCGACAGGTTTCTGCGTTTCGCGGTCGGCGAGGTCGCGGAACCTCGGACGCCGCGCGAGGGCCAGAAGGCGAGACTCGGCGCGGGATTCCCCACCCGCTCCCAGTGCGCCTTTCAGATACTCCTGTAAGGCACGTGGGTAGTCGCGCTTTCCCTCATAGATGGCTCCTGCTTCGTACGAATAGAGGTCGTCATCAGCAAGTTTCTTGCGGCCCTCGGCGAGTAGCCGCAAGGCATTGTCGAAATCAAAATAATCCCAGTAGATGGTCGCTGCCTCAAGGTAACCGCCCGCCTCGCCCGGAGACACGCGGGGAATGCGCTCCCAATAAGGAGCAGCTTTGGCGAAAAGCTCGCGGTCGGCGTAAATGTCACCGATACCGGCAAGATTCTGGGTGTTCGTTGGATTTGCGGCGAGGAGATGGTCTTCAATCTTGACGGCCACACCGGTTGCCGCGGGATCGAAATACGCCAGTGAGCGAAAGACGGAAGAAGCCGCCTGGCCCAGCTCCGCATCAGCGGGGTATTCTTCCGCAAGGGTCTGCAGCACGGGCGCGCTCTCTTCAAAATGAGAACGCCAGAGGCTGGCCTGGGCCAGGTATTGCCCGGCAGCGGGATTTTGCGCCACGAATTCACTCCAACGGCCTTTCCCCTGCGCGGGAGCGCCTTGCTGGAGCGATTTTGTCTCGGATTCGAGTTTTCCGGTGCGCGTGAGAAATTCGAAGAAGCGATTCCGCAATTCCGGCTCTTCGAACCAGTGCTGCCGCAAAAGCGCTTCCCAGGCAGCCTCGTCATGGGTTTCGGGTCGCAGGTAAGCCGCAAGGAGGTTGCGCACAAAAACGGGATTGTGAGGGAATCGCCGATTCGCATACAGGTTCAAGCGAAGATACATTTCGGCGGTGCCGCCTACGAGCGACCGAAAATAGTGTTCCAACTCGCTACCCTGAAAGATACGGACGGCGTCCTCTGTCAGCTTTTCAAACTCGGCGGTCTTTTTCTGGCGCAAGTACAGACGCGCCAGCTTGTGATACCAGGAGCGGTCCGGGAAACGGGCCATCGCGCGCCGGTAAATTTCCTCCTGCTCCACACCGAGGCGGTTCTGGTCCAGGAAAACGGCGAGTCGCTCGTATAGTCCGGGATCGTCCGGGTTGTGGTCGAGTTCGCGCCTAAGAACGGCAAGCGCCTGGGGAATTTGTTTTAGCTCGACAAGCCGGGCCAGATACCGTTCGAGAACGCGGGCATATTCCGGGGAACGCGCCCCGGCCTGCGCAGAGGCGGATGCCGCATTCACTTGGAATGCCGCGTTCTGTTGTGCGCCCGACCCGCGCAATCTAGCATCATCCTGTGCACGCTCGGCTTCTGATTCTTCGCCCTCCTCAGTCCGGTATGCCACGGGAGAATAAATTTCTCTCCCCGAATCGCGCGATCCCAGCGGTATTTTATCTGCCTTGGCCGCCAATTCCTGCAAGACGGTATCGTAGATAGCGAACTCCTCCTGAGCCTTCCCGGTGCGCGAGAAGGCGTCGGCCATGAGAAGCGCAACGGCAGTGCGCTGGGCCGAATGCGAAAAGTTTGCTAGAAATTCCTTGCCGCCCCTGATCACCGCGTCGCTTTCACCGGCGGAGGCATAAAACTCCAAAAGCGTGGCATGAAGCTCTGCTCGACGGGGCGAGTTGGGAAATTTGGCGTCAAAAAGGGTTACGAGCTCTGCAGCGCGCGAACGGTGAAAATAGGAGACGGCGCGATCCTCTTCTCCTGAGAATTCGCTCGCGGGAGACGTGGTATTCAGAAGCAGGGAGAGGATGCCGTTCAAATAGCCCGGCCCCTGATCCATGGTAGCGATGTCGCGATACATCGAGAGTTCACCGGCACCGAATCGGATCGGCGTTTCCGGAGCGGTGAGCAAGAGGTTGGAAAGGCCGCCGAGGGCGCGTTCCTGCGCATCGCTCATCCCTTTGCTGTTGTAGAGCGCGAAGTAGAAGCGCGCTGACTCAGGGTACGCGTGGATATCCTCAAGCAGGCGCGCGCAGACATAGAGTTCCTGCGCGCTCCAGGCGGAACCCGATCCGTCCTTGCGCAAACGGAATTTGGCGATGGTTTCCTGCGCCGCCTCGAGCTTGCCTTGCTGCTGGTAATAATAGAAGATGCGCGCCGTCGCGTTGAGGTCCTCGGGATTTGCGTTCTGCGCCGCCTTGGCTTCATCGAGGAACTGTCGCAGGCTGTGCGTCTGCGTCAGCAGGTCGAAGTAGCTTTTGATCAGTTCCGGCGCCCAGAGGGGCTGGAACCCTTTTTCATAAACGGCAAGTCCCTGCTGAATGGATCCCTGGCGGTATTCGACCAGCGCGCGCGCCTTTACCGGAAGAATCTCGTCGGTGGGAAATTTTTCATGATACTGCGCGATGAGTTGCGTCGCGGCGGAAAAATCCTTGATAGAGAGCAGGTACTCGAGAAAACGCGGGTAGAGGGAAGCCTCTTGCTGATATCGCGCCAGCCAACTCCGGTACTGGGTTACGGAAACTTCCGCCGGCAGTCCCTGGGCGCGGATCACACCGAAAATCCGTTCGAACGCGCGCCAGGACCTCTGCTCGAAAACTGGCGTCAGCTTTTCCAAAACGTCCGACGGAGCGCCGCCGGCCGCGGAAAGCGTCTTGATTTCGTCGAGAGGCCGTAACCTGCGATGGTAGTAGTCCGCGAGGGAAAGCAGGGCGGCAGGCTTATCCACGGATTTTTCCACAAAACTCTTCCAGTCCGCCTCGGCGGCGGTGAAATCCAACTGCTGCTCGTCTTCAAGCGCGCGCAGCGAGTAAAGTCCCGCTTCTCCCGGCTGCTTCTTCAGCAGATCTCCCAGAGCCGGCCGCGTCTCACTCGGTGGCCTCCTGAACGCCACTTCGCCGCCCGGCAGCGCCATCAGCCGGAAAAAAGCGGCGTCGCTCTCCGTGCGTCCTTCTATATTCCGAATCCAGGCAGGAAGGGCGCCCCTTGCTGTGACAACCCAGCCGGCGGCAAGAATCGCGAGCGCAGCCACAGCGGTTGCGATCAGGGGCTTGCTGGAAACTTTACGGAACGATTTCAAGGTCCACCCCCTGAGAGCCGATGTTGTGCGCAATGTCTTCGCCGGTCACGGTCAATCTGTACACGCCGGGAACCATCTGCTCCGGAATCAAAAGCTGCCCCGTGTTCGCGCCGGCGCGGGCATCCCATTTCAACCCGACAGGCGCGACTCCTTCCAGCCGGGCGAGCAGCGTCCGAGTACTTTGCGATGCCGCAACCTTTAGATCCAGCACTTGGCCCCGGCGATAGCGCTTCTGCTCCAGCCGGATTTGAATCACCGGCGGCTTGCTGGCGATCACGAAACTCTTCGATTCGCGGTAGGTGTGCCCGGCCTTGCCGCGCAGAATGAGGCGCACGTTATAGGTGCCGTCCTGCATTTCGGCCGGCGCAAAGAAACGCGTCTGCCAGATATCCTCGCCGGAGAGATAGCGAAGCTTCTGCACCAGGCCGAACGGAAACAATGCGACTACCGAGATGATGGATTCGTCGGTCTTGACGCGCAGCACCGGATCGCCCGGACGAATCACCCTGGGTCGCAGCAGCGCGCGAGGAACGGCGAGAAACGATGTGTAAGGCGTGACGAATTTGTATTGCCGGGCGAGGCGAATGATTTCGTCCACTGTTGCTTGATCTTCGCCTTCGCGCTGGATCTTTTCCAGCAGGGCGTCCACGCGTGCGCGCGCCCACAGCCTCGGCAACTGCGGGTGCTCGACGGACTCGCGCGGCAGGCTGGCCTTTGCGGTGATTTCCAGGGGAGTGCCTTCCCTCACTCCATGAACCGCAAAACCCGCGTCCTGCTTTGGTTTCTGATAGCGCCCCACCCACGCCGCCAGCGACCCGGAGAAAGCAGAGCCCTGCAAAGGATAGACGGCGTCGATACCGGCGTCCTGAGGAACGTCCACCCTTAACTGGCCGATGGGGCTTCTGCCGATCTTGGAAAGGAAGGAATTGAGCTTGAACTCTATCGGCTCGGTAGAGAGAACCTGCTCGAGCACTCCGTCTTCCCGCACCAGCAATCGCAGAAGCGGCAGGTTCGCGTCGTCACCGGCGCCAAATATGTATGTCTTCGGACGCTGCGCGTCGGGCAGTTTTTTCCAGGCGCCCTCGTACCATGCCGCAATCTTGCCATTCTGGATGGGCCCGCGCGTGGCGCCGCCGTCAGTGAGCAGGACGAGATAGCGGCTGCCGCTTCCGCCTCCGGCGCATTGCTTCAAGCCGTCGTCCAACGCATGCTGCAGGTCCGTGCCCCCGCGCAGCCGGCTTCCGCGTACAAAGTCCAAGGCGCGCTGAATAGCCGCGCCATCCGCAGATACGAGCCCAGGCTGAAACAATTGCGTCTGCTGATTGAACAAGATCAGATTGAAACTGTCCAAGGGGTGCAGTGTGCGAAGCAGCGTTTCCAGCGCTTGATAGCTGCGCTCGAGTTTCTCCCACTGCATCGAAAGAGATGTATCGAAGAGCAATATTAGGGTCTTTGGCGGGCCGGATTCTTGAGCCGCATTTCCGCCGGCCGGTGGCGTCTGTCGCACGCCGCCAAGCAGGGCTTCCACGGCAAAAAAACCGGGCTCATTGGTGCTGCGTACCGGGGCCGTCTCTGTCGGCGATGGCTGCCCGCTCACGGGGTTGCGAAATGCGAGCACCTGCAACGTGTCGTTCCCGGCGGCGTCCAGTTGAAATGTGGTAACGAAGTCTTCCGTCAGATTTACGTTCTGTCCCTCGAAGTGTCCTTTCACGGCATGCGGCGTATTCTGGTCGACGTGCAGCGGAAAAGTCTTGGCCGGTGCCTGAAAGTTCGTGATGGCGTGCGCGGAGTGCAGCTCATAATCGATAGACAGATGCCGCGCCACCTGCGCCCGGTAAGCATCCGGGCGCAGCGGAATCGCAAAGTAGGACTTCAGATTCTCCACCGGCATCGATTCGTGGTATTCGAATTCGAGGCGCTTCGTGCCGAACGCCGGAATAGGCACGATGCGAGCGCTGAAAATCGCGCTGCGGGCGGCTTCTGCGGCTCCGCGCTCTCCCATCTGCAACAGCCCGGGATCGATCGATTGCTGTTTCAATTGATTGTAAATTTCCTCGGCGCGCTTGCGCTCCAGAACCACCGCGGGAATACGCACCGGTCCATCCCACACGGCAAAGTCGGATACCGTGGCGCGGCTAGGCAGCGCAAAGACATAGTTTCCTTCCTCGATGTGGAAGGTGTGATTCGCGAAGATCTGCCGCACGAAGATGCGCGCATCGCCATTGTCAATGCGGATGGTAATCTCCATCTCTTCGAGCGACAGCACGTTGGGATCGGGTTGCGCCTTATCGCGCGGAATCAGCACCCCTCCATCCGCGTGTAGAGGGCGCGGCGCGAGGAACAAGAATGCAAATACGACGAGCGCTTTTTTCATGGATGCAGTTTCTGCTCCAAAATCCTGGCCAATCCGTTGTCGGTGCCGGCGTAGATGGAGCCGTTGCTCTCCGCCAGGGCCGTTACATTGAGCGATGGGAGGCCATCGGTCATGACCATCCAGCGCGCTGCATCGCGGTCGTACACATAGAGGCCCTTTCCAAGCGAACCGGCGAAAACGTGGTGCGGCGTCACGAGCATGGCGTTGGGATTGACTTCGAAGGGTGCGGTGGCTTTCTCGAAGGATTGAAAACGCCCGGAATGGTCCAGTCGAAGAATCCCCGCGCCGTAGGTTCCTACGATCCACCCGTCACCGACGGGAACGACAGCCGTAATCCAATTGTGCTTTAAGCCGGAGCCAGCGCCCGCTGTGTAATTTATTCGAACGATTTCCTTGTTGATCTCGGAGAGGCCACCCAGCGTGCCGACCATGAGTTCATCGCCCGAAACGCCGAGCGCAAACACGTGATTGTTCACCAGCCCATGAAACGCGTACATGCTGCGAGGGCCGCCCGCATCCAGGAAGGTCAAGCCCGCCGGCGTGCCTACGACCAAACCATCGTGATAGATGGCCACGTCGGTGTCGTGGTCCGCGATAAGACCGTCGGATCGAGTCAGAACCTGCTGCTGGCCCGCGTTCGAATCGAAACGGACCAGCCCGTTTGCTGTCGCCACTTCCACTGTGCCAGTCCGGGCGTCCGGAACGATGCGGTTGATGCAGTAGACGTGATCGTTCTCCACGTGCTTTGCCCGCCCCGCATCAGCTTCCAGCACGTCAAGACCACGGTCGAAATAGCCGATCCAGAGCCGCCCGCTTCTGTCCGCGGCGAGCGCCGAAATATTGCGGTCGCTGAGAATGGCCGGCCCGGGCCTCAACACCTGTTGCCAGCCCAGTCCGCGGGCACCCTTGCGATAGAGCGCGTCGTGCGAGAGCGCATAAATGTCATTTCCGGACGCGAAAAGCTGGCGGACCTTGTCCAATTCGGCAATTTGACCCGTGTGCGACAGATGAGGCTCCATCTGCGGGCTGCCAATGGGGATGGTAGTCACTCCCTGATCCTCGGAGCCCACCAGCAGACTCATATCTGTAACGAGCAAGGAAGTAGTAAGGACTCCCGCCGCAAGCGCGTGGGAAAAACGACCGCGATCGAAAACTGCCACGCCCAGCACAGTGCCTACATAGGTAGTCTCACCGGAGGTGGCGAGGCACTGCACCTGCCGGTCCGGCAGACCCTGTTCCTCGTTAAAAGTGTCGACCGTGCCGGCGTGCCAATGAAAGACGCCCTCGTTGAGCGTACCGATCCACAAATCGGATTCGGTGCCTGCAAGCGCGGTGACGTAGAGGCTATTCAGCGTCGGATGCAACGGCGCCAAATGTTTACCATCGTAAATTAGTACGCCCCGCTTTTTTGTCCCGATCAGCAGGCGCCCGGCGGATGCCGGGAGAATCGCAGTGACGGCACGGGATTCAGAATCCTGGGAATAAATCTGGCGGAAGCGATGACCATCGAAGGCCAGCAGTCCATCCTGTGCTGTAGCCAGCACGAGTTCCGGTTCTTGACTGTCTGCCAGCAGGGCCGAAGCAAGAGCGACCAGTGGAGACGGTGGCATGTCTCGTCCAGGGAGGAATTGCCGGGAGGGAGTACCGCTCAGATCAAACTCCAGAAGGCCAGCCGGTCCTCCTATATAGAGGTGATCCTGAAAGCGCGCGGCCTGTAGAAAGACGGCGGGAGCGCCAACCAGCTCCAAGCCGGCTCCCACCGGCGCAGCGAATGGGTGTACGTCGAAGGGAATCACTCGTTCAGAGCGCACTTCTGCCGTGGAGAGTCGCAGCGCCCGCGTTGCACGCCAGCCGACGAAACAAACGATTAGAGCAATCAGCAGGCCAGCGCCAGCCGCAATCGCCCACATCAACCATTTTCGTGTGTGCGGCATTCGTTCCCTCAGGACACTCCAGCTCGGGCATGTGTTCCAACTTCGTTCTTGAATACGTATAGCAGATGAGAGGCCAGAGTATTTCCACGGGAAAGTAAAGGATTTCCAGAACCGCGAATCCGCTTCACTTCGTGTCTTAATGCACACAGCGTGTCGCGTCGCACATACGCCTGATGGTCAGATGCAGCGCGTGCCCTGCCGTCAAGGTCAGTAACGGCAGATTGAGGGTAAGGATGAAACCCATCAATGGAGTGTCAGCGAGAGTTCACGCAGACTCTGCTCGCGACATTCCACGGCGGCTAACGATGGATCAGCCGTGCCTCGTCGTCACAGGTTCATTTAGAAAACTTCTCACGGCGGCCCTGGCGGCAGTTCAATAGTCCCGAACGGAAGACGCACCGAAGGTAGGAAGATTGGACACGTTCCAGCCACCTCCCAATGCCTTGATCAGAAGCACACTCGCGTCCAGCCGGCGCCGCAGGATATCAATGGCGTTTCGCTCGTTGGCGAGCTCGATGGTCTGCGCGGTGATGACCTGGAGATACGTGTCGACCCCGCCCTTATAACGATTCGTAAAAAGTTGAAGAGACTCCTGCGATGACGCAACCGCCTGCTGCTGCTGTTGCGTTTCGTTCTCGAGAATACGCAACGCGGCGACGTTATCTTCGACTTCCTGGAATGCAGTGAGTGAGGTCTGACGATAGGTTGCGACCGTGGCATCATAGTTCGCGCGCGCCGACTCGGAAGTGGCGTGACGGCGCCCTGCGTCGAAGAGAGTCTGCGTGAGGGCCGGACCCACGGCCCAGAAGCCGCTCGGCCAGCCAAACCAATTGGAACCCTGCGAGCCGGAGAATCCCGCAGTTCCGCCCAGGGTCACGATAGGAAAGTACGCCGCGCGGGCGATGCCGATTTGCTGGTTTGCCTCCGCTACTCTGCGCTCCGCAGCGGCGATGTCCGGGCGCCGCTGCAAGAGTTCAGCTGGCGCAGCGGTTTGCCGAACGATTGGCTGCCATGCAATACGACCAAGCCATTACGCTGCGAATGCTTCACCGCATTGCCGATGACGCGGAGAATATCGCCCTCGCGGATGAACGCGCGGCCGAGCAGGCGGCCATGGCGATGGATTCCCTGTATATCGCTTACAGCAAGGATGCCAAGCCGGCGAACGCCGCGGAGGTTCGGGCGGCGATTAACGCGCTGTTTCAGCAGCTTGAAAACCCTTCTGCGTACAATGCCGATCAATTCGCTTCTGCGCTGCGCCGCATCCGCACCTTGCTTCAATAAGCTACGTCTGTGAGGCTAGAATTGCTTGCCTTCGAATTCTGTCGAGTCCTCAATGAATCAATACGAAACGTGGTTTTGCGGAACGCGGCTGTGGAGATGGATGACGCGGCGGCAGCTTCTGCCGTGGATTCTGCAAGGATCCGAGTTAGGCGGGCACGTGCTGGAGCTGGGCGCGGGGCCAGGAGCGGCAACGGAAGAGTTGGCGCGCCTCCGCCTCGCGTGACGAGTATCGAGTACGACCATACGTTTGCGGCGAAACTCGGTGCGCGGGAGAAAGACTCGAATGTGGTTGTGGTCCAGTGCGATGCGGCAGTGTTGCCGTTCGCAGATGGGACTTTTTCTTCGGCGGTTGCGATTCTCATGCTCCATCACTTGCGACGTAGTGAGCAGCAGGATCGAGCTTTTGCGGAAATCTGGCGTACGCTTCGGCCGGGCGGAGTGTTCCTCGCGTTTGAGATTCAGGACGCATGGCTGCACCGTGTGGCGCACATCCGGAGCACGTTTGTGCCCGTCGCGCCAGCGTCGGCGTTCGCGAGATTGGCGACCGCCGGATTCTCAAAGGTGACGATCGAGATCCGGCGCGGGGGCTTTCGAATCCGGGCACTCCGGGCACGAGAATGCTGACCGCCCCACGCACGCGGCACATGATAGTGACTTGCGGGGCGGCCATTGTATATAATCGCGCCCGCCGTGCCAGGCAAGGCCACGTTGTACACGCATGGCCGTTGGACCGGGCTCCAATACCTTGGACCCTCCGCACAAACTGAAGATATCAACGATGGTGCCGCTCACTTTCTGAAGCAGCGCGCTCTCGGCTTTCACGGGCAGATAAGAAACCTCAGTGAACTTCGAATTCAGCGACAGAGTGAAGAACTTGCAAGGCCGGCTGCAGGCCTTTCTGGACGAGCACATTTATCCGAACGAGCAGCGCTTTAGCCACGAGATCGAGCAAAATCGATGGTCTCCCACGAGGGTTGTCGAAGAGTTGAAGCTGAAAGCTCGCGCCGCCGGACTATGGAACTTGTTCTTGCCGGACAGCGAACAAGGCGCTGGACTCACAAATCTCGAATACGCGCCCCTTTGCGAGATGATGGGCCGCAGCGCGATGGCTCCCGAGGTTTTCAACTGCTCGGCACCGGACACAGGCAACATGGAAGTGCTCGCCCGGTATGGCACGCCAGAGCAGAAAGAGCGTTGGCTAAAGCCTCTGCTGGCAGGCGAAATCCGGTCGTGTTTCGCGATGACGGAACCCGCGGTCGCGTCATCCGATGCCACGAACATTACGGCGAGCATCGTCCGGGACGGCGACCACTACGTCATCAATGGCCGAAAATGGTGGAGTTCCGGGGCGGGCGACCCGCGCTGCAAGATCGCCATCTTCATGGGCAAAACGGATCCATCGGCTCCGCCTCATAAACAACAGTCGATGATTCTGGTGCCGATGAACGCGCCGGGAGTGAAGGTCGAACGACTGCTCAGGGTTTTTGGATATGACCATGCGCCGCATGGCCATGGCGAAGTTACGTTTGAGAATGTCCGCGTTCCGACCTCAAACATGTTGCTTGGCGAAGGACGTGGATTTGAGATCGCCCAGGGGCGGCTGGGGCCCGGGCGAATCCATCACTGCATGCGGTGCGTCGGAGTTGCGGAACGCGCGCTGGAGACAATGTGCAAACGCGTGCAAGCGCGCGTGGCTTTCGGGAAAGCTCTGGCGGAGCAAGGCACGATTCGAGCGGACATTGCGAGTTCACGCATGGAGATCGAGCAAGCCCGTCTCCTGACCCTTAAAGCTGCGTACATGATGGACACGGTGGGCAACAAAGCGGCGCGCGCGGAAATTGCGATGATCAAAGTTGTCGCGCCAAACGTTGCCTTGCGGATCCTGGACCGCGCCATCCAGGCACATGGAGGCGCGGGAGTCTCGCAAGACACGTTCCTCGCTGCCGCGTGGGCGAGTGTGCGCACGCTGCGACTGGCGGACGGGCCGGATGAAGTGCACACGGAATCGGTCGCCAGGCTGGAGCTGCGCAAATGGGGCAAGCCCCCGGCGAGATCAGAGACCCATTGACCCCCGCCGATGCGGAGGGCATTCCAATTTCTTCCCGGGAGAGTTCCATGCCGCCAGTCGTGGTGGAAACAGTGTCTTCACTTAAGGAGTTCGTAGGCCGCGAGATCGCCGTGACCGACTGGCTAAAGATGAGCCAAGAGCGCATCAACCAATTTGCGGAAGCTACCGAAGACCGGCAGTGGATTCACATTGATCGCGAGCGGGCGCTGCAGGAGTCGCCGTATGGCACAACGATTGCGCACGGCTTCTTGACACTTTCACTTCTGAGCCATTTCATGAGGCAGGCCATTCAGTTTAGAGGCGGGATGAAGATGGCGGTGAATTACGGATTGAATCGGGTGCGCTTTCCTGCGCCAGTTTGCGCCGGCTCGAATATCCGGGCCCGTATCGGGCTGCTCAGCCTGGAAGAATTGTCTGATGCGCTCCAAGCTGTTTTTTCCGTCGTAATAGAAGCTGAGGATTCCGACAAACCCTGCTGCGTTGGAGAATGGGTGGTCCGCTACTACCGATAACGATGCAGCTCGCAGATTAAGATTACGGACAGTTCTCGCTGCAGAACGGTGCGGCTTTGGGCCTCAGATTCTGCCGGTTTGCGCGCTGTGCAGCGAGGAACGCAGGAGAATCTTGATTCGCTGGGGAAGGGAAGCAAAGCGCTCGTCTTTGGTCAGGCCTTGATGATAACGATAGTAGATCTGCTGAACGATAACAGCAAGCTTGAAGCGCGCAAGAGTTAGGAAAAAAGAGATCTGGGAAACATCGCGTCCAGTCTTTTGCGCGTAAAATTCTATAAGTTCCGCCCTCGTGAAACTGCCGGGATGCGTGGTGGGTCCGGAACGATTAATTTGGAGTTCCTCAGGATCGGCGGCATCGACCCAATATGCCAGGGTAGTGCCGAGATCCGTGAGTGGATCGCCGATGGTGCACATCTCCCAGTCGAGCACTCCGATAATTTTTGTGATGTCGCGCGGATCCAGCACGATGTTGTCGTACTTGTAGTCATTGTGGATGAGCGAATTGCCTCTTGTGGATGGGATGTGCTGCTTCATCCACTCGGAGATTTTTTCCACTTCGGGATAATCATCCGTTTTGGATCCGTGGTAGCGCTCGATCCAGCCATGGACTTGACGCTCAAGGTAGCCTTGCGGTTTGCCGAGCTCGGCGAGGCCGATGGCCGCGTAATCAAGACCGTGGAGGAGGGCCAGGTTTTCCACAAAGGACTCGCTCAGCCGGCGCGCTCTTTCCGGAGGAAAATCCAAACCGGACGACGGATCCCGCCGAAGGATTATGCCGTGAATGGGCTCCATCAGGTAAAAGGGAGCGCCCAGGACGGACTCGTCGTCGCAGTAGAAGAGCGCCGCAGGAGCGGGGGCATAGACAGGGCGGAGCCTGGAGAGGACGCGGAATTCGCGGTTCATGTCGTGTGCTGACTTAACCTTGCTGCCAAAGGGCGGGCGGCGAAGGACCAATTCCTTGCCGCCGAATTGAAGCAAGTAAGTGAGGTTGGAGTGGCCGCTGGGAAATTGCTGGAGAGTGAGCAGTCCAGGTTCATCTGGAAAGTGGCTGCGCAGAAATGGCTCGAGTTTGTTCAGGTCAAGCTCTTCTCCGGGTCGAGTTCTTGTCGGGCGATCCAGCAAGTCAGACATCGGCGAACCCCCTAGCGGTAGGTCAGCATGGCGGCATCATTCAAATGCGGGTGAGTATTGAACGCACTGAGAGCAAACCGGTCGCCCGAATAAAGAAACTCGCTCCAGGAACAGTTGCGCGACATCCAGCTGACCTGCAAGGTGTGTTGCGGCGAGAGGTCCAGAGCGCGCTGCATGGCCACGGCGATTGGGCCACCTGAGGTGACAATAGCGACCTGCTCGCCTCGGCCGCCGGCAGAGAGAAATTTGGCCAGGCCGGAGTTTACGCGCGAACAAAACTCCGACCACGTCTCCATGCCGGGCAAAGAAAGGGCGCCGCCCACCCACTTGCCAATGACGGCCTCGAACAACTTTTGAAAAGTGGACCGGCGCCCATCTGAACCGGAAGCGGCCTGGAACGCGGCGTGGAGATCGCGGATGCTCTGGTCACCCGCGAGCAGTCCGGGCAGGCCGCGTTCGAGCACGGCTTGTCCCTGATATTCGTCAAACTCGGACAGCACCAGCGGCCGAGGAAACTCAAGACCCTTTTTTTTGTAGGCGCCGCTCACGAACCTGACAGTGCCTTCTTGCCTGAGACGCGGACCGATGCAAACACGGTCGAAGACGATGCCGCGTTGCGCCCAATACTCGCCGAGCAGGCGCGCCTGCGATTCTCCAAGCTTGGACAACTTGTCATAGTTTTGTTCAAGAAAGGAAGCTTGCGCATGACGGACGAGAAAGAGAGTTCCCATTTTCAATCGGACATTCCGTTAGAGGTCATACTGCAATACGAAGGCTCTATTTCCGATGTAATTCCCGGATCTCCGCAGTTCTAGGCAGTTGCCGACTGGTCTCTACTGAATTGAGCAAAGGTTTTGCCTTGCTCGGCGAGCTGCTTCAGCAAGGTAGCCGGGCGCCAGTTTTCGCCATGCCGTTCATGAAATTCGCAGATGCGTTCGTACACTCTTTTCAAGCCTACTGTATCCGCGTGCCACATCGGGCCGCCGCGGTAGGCTGGGAAGCCGTAGCCGTTCAGATAAATGATGTCAATGTCCACGGCGCGGAGCGCAAAACCTTCCTCGAGTATACGCGCGCCCTCGTTGACGAGTGCGTAGAGGCAACGGTCCGCGATTTCGTCGGCGCCGACTTTGCGCTGCGGAATGCCTGCCTCTGCAACCCAGCCTGCAACGAGCCGCGCCACTTCAGGGTCCGAAGCGGATCGGCGCTGTTCATCATATTTGTACCAGCCAGCACCCGTTTTCTGACCATACCGGCCGAGCTCGCAGAGTTTATCTTCGCAGAAAGGCTGGCGAACACCGGGCTTCTGCAGGTGACGATATTCCTTGCGGATGCGCCAACCCACGTCGAGACCCGCCAAGTCGCCGGTTGCGAGCGGACCCATGGCCATGCCGAAGCCACACAGAGCATTATCGACGGCCTCGATGCCGGCCCCTTCTTCGACAAGGAACTGAGCCTCGCGGCGATACGGGCCAAACATGCGGTTGCCGACAAATCCCATACAGTTGCCGACCAGCACCGCGACTTTGCCGAGCCTCTTGGAAAGCTGCATACAGGTGGCGATGACTTCCTTGGAGGTAGCCTTTCCGCGGACTACTTCAAGGAGACGCATGACGTTGGCAGGGCTGAAGAAATGCGTGCCAATCACGAATTCGGGCCGTGCCGTGCTCGAAGCGATTTCGTCGATGCTTAAGGTAGAAGTATTGCTGGCCAGAACAGCGCCGGGTTTACAAACACGATCGAGTTCCTTGAAAATTTCCTTCTTGAGCGCCATCCCTTCGAAGACTGCTTCGATCACCAGGTCCACGCTCGCAAATCCATCAAAACTCAGTGTCGGCTGAATTCGTTTCAGACAATCATCCACAAACTGCTGCGTGAATCGGCCGCGTTTGACCGAGCTTGCGTAGTTTTTCCGTATGGTTGCGACTCCGCGATCCAGGGCGGCTTGATCCGCCTCCTTGACCAAGACGGGTATGCCCGCGTTGGCAAGGACCATGGCGATGCCGCCGCCCATGGTGCCAGCGCCAACAACTGCCGCGGAATTAACGGGGATAAGCGGCGTTTCTTTAGGGATGTCGGGGATCTTGCCAACTTCACGCTCGCCAAAAAAGACATGAATCAGCGCCTTCGATTGATCGGAAAAAAGGCACTCGGCGAACAGCTTCTGTTCCACTTCGCAACCTTCGTCGAATGGCAAATTCACCGCCGCCTCGACGGCTTCAATGGCTGCGAGCGGGGCCGTCAAGCCCGGTTGTTTATTGCGCGCAGTCTCGCGCGCGGCAGCGAAAACTGCTGCGTTCTGTTCTGGACTCCCAAGTTTCCCAGTCCGCTCGCGCGTCTTGGGGAAGGGTTTACCGGCGGCCTCCCGCGCAAAGGCCAGGGCGCCAGCCAGCAAGTCGCCCTCGATCACCCGGTCGATGATGCCGTATTTCAAAGCTTGTTCGGCTGAAACTGGTTTGCCTCCCGCGCACATCTCCACCGCTGCGGCAACGCCCGCAAGACGCGGGAGGCGCTGCGTTCCACCCGCGCCGGGAATTATGCCGAGTTTCACTTCCGGCTGACCCACTTGCGCGCCCGCCACGGCCACACGGTAATGTCCGGCCATGGCCAGTTCTAAACCGCCGCCGAATGCCGTGCCATGAATCGCCACCACAACCGGCTTTCGGCAATCTTCTATACGGAGCAGCATGGGCAGCATTCCAGCGCTCCGGTCTCGCTCGCGGGAAGTCATCTTTCCGAATTCCTTGATGTCCGCGCCGGCGACGAATGTGCGGCCTCCCCCAATTAGCACGGCCCCTTTAATGCTGTCATCTCTATCGGTCTTTTCAATCGCTTCGAGGATCCCCTCCGGTACGCCCGGGCTTAGAGCGTTTACTGGAGGATTGTTAATGGTGATGACGGCTATGCCGTCGTGCTTGGAGAACAGAACTAGATCGCTCATTTTAGGGACTCTCTTGTCTTAAAATCTCAAGCGTGCTTTGCGGATACCGCGCCCTCATCGATTACCATGCGAGCGATGCGCTCGCGATGAAACGTGGCGTCGCCAAACGCCGTTTCCGATGCCTTCGCCCGACGGTAGTAAAGATGAAGACCATTTTCCCAGGTAAAACCCATGCCGCCATGAATCTGAATGCCACGGTTCCCGACCGTGCGCGCGGCGTCGCTGGTATACATCTTGGCGATGGAGACGGCGGTCGCTGCATCCGGCGAGTTTTCTTCCAGCGCCCAGCCCGCGTAGTACACAGCGGAACGGGAACTCTCTGTCTCCAAATACATGTCCGCGCACTGGTGCTGCACGGCCTGGAACATTCCGATGGGTTTGCCGAACTGTTTCCGGGTCTTCGCGTACTCGACAGTCATGTCGAGGATCCGCTGCATGCCGCCGACTAGCTCGGCAGCCAGCGCGGCGGTGGCGATGTCGAAAGCGCACGGGAGGTCCGTCGTACCGCCGATTGGTTCCGCAGGCGTGTTGCTGAATTCGACCTTGTAAAGCTTGCGCGTAAGGTCCATGCCGGACATCGGAGATATTTTCAGCCCGCGAGCCTTGGAATCGACAACGAACACGCCGTTGCGGGCGACAACGACGATGAAGTCGGCGATGCCGGCATCCGAGACAAAGAATTTTTCCCCGGTGAGCTTCCCGTTGGCGGCACATAGCTGGACATCATTCGGGTTCCAGCTCGCGCTGGCTTCCTGAAAGGCGACGGTGGCGCGAACTTCTCCCCGGCAGATGGGCGCCAGATATTTGTCCTTGTGCGCGGGATTGCCCGCAGCTTCCAAAACGGATCCGGCCAGAACGACGGTCGAGAAAAAGGGGCCGGGCAAGAGGGCGCGTCCTGCCTCTTCCATCAGGAGCATGAGTTCGACTTTGCCGAGACCGACTCCGCCATATGCTTCCGGAAAAATGATGCC
>Ga0307479_10001650_pt1 | contig 20396 bp, 20 predicted proteins | sample atmos_gasesECM4C_FD_203743 | JGI IMG/M metagenome (GOLD analysis project Ga0307479, IMG submission 203743) | Hardwood forest soil microbial communities from Morgan-Monroe State Forest, Indiana, United States - atmos_gasesECM4C_515 | ecosystem: Environmental > Terrestrial > Soil > Temperate...
CACGCGCAGTTCTGACATTACTTCGCCGGTGTGAAACCGAAAGTCCTTTGCGGACCAATCGCCCTCCCTGGGTGGGGGATAGTCCGCCGCTGCAGCGATCCCGAAAGCAGCAAGAGACACGAGCACACTTGTTGCTGCGTTCAGCAGCACGTTCATGACTTTCATACCGATCTCCGCAATGCCGCGCGAAGTTGACTGCACCGCGACAGCGCGCGCAAAAAAACTGTCGGATGATTTTCGCAATGCCCTGCCGTCGTGAGCATAAGCGCTTCCCCTAAAAACAGCGGACTCCGGCACGTCCTGCGTAGCAGCTCTGCCAGGACGCTACAGCACCGGTCCGCCCGAACCGTTTCCGGTCTTTCGTAGGTGAATTCCGAGTGCGACCTGACGTAGACTCAATTCCGATAGGCGGATCGGCGTCCCAAGCAGAAGCCCTGGATGCCGGTGTTTCGGTCCCACCATACCAGGAGCGGCTTCTGCAGGGCATATTGTCTTAGGCGAGTCTCTCGACATTTACTACCAACTGGACTAGCTACACGAGAGCGATCTCGATTTAAGCCGCAAGTTAGGCACTTTTCTGAGCACGTCCCAGGAGTCCAGAAGCAGGTACCGTGAGTAACTGGACTAGCTTGCGGACTCACAAACCATGGGCGCAGGTCACGAGCAGGAGAACCTTACCCCTACTACGGCGACGCTGGAACTAGGCAAGCAACGAGGCCGCTTCTTCGCCTGGCTGCATCGGCAGTTCCCAGAGGGGCGAGATAAAGCCGCTGCAGGCGCCGCAGTGTTCTCATTCTGCGCGGTTGTACTGTCGCTTTCCGCGTTCCTCATGACACTGCACCAAAACAAGGCCGTGAATGCGGTTGCAGTGGCATCCACATTTTCAAACCTTCGCACCCACTACCACGCGACCAACTGTGGCGCTGAAATCAAGATGCCTTTGCCAGCTGCTCACGGATTTCTGCTGCGTTTGCCAGAGCAGAAGGTTCGCGTCCCTGACCATCAAGGCGTCTGCCCAAACGAGTGCGCTGCGTCGCTTTCAGTCCGATTGGTGACCAAGCGACATCGCCTCGATAGCCGACACGATTTTGAAGAATCGACCCACTGCGGACACATGCGCTCCGAGAAAGCCGGCATCAAAGGCTGACCGCGAAGAAACTCAGTTGATTTTGCCGTGAGAGCGAAGGCCGCGCTACGGTTGGTAATCCTTCAAAGTTGCTGCGCATATGCCGGGCTGGAGTCGATTGCGCAGATCTGACGTCAATCTCGCAATTCCGCTGAAATTCTTATTGACGATGATCTTCGCTCCAGACTTCGCACTTATGACCAGCGCACCGACGATGTTCGTCGTTGTCAGCGAACTTACTTGATCCCATGCAATGTACGTTTCCTGCTGCCTCTTACGCCACCCGATCCCTTTCTCACTTACTTCGATCCGCTCGGACGATTGACCGAGCAGGTACAGACCGAGAGCGCCAAATGCCGCCCCGAAGATCACTCCGATCGCGATGGCCGCCGGTCGTTGATTTTGAATTCCCATGGAGATGGCGCCGCTCGCGAGAACGACGGTCATGGCGAGCACAGCCCAAGCGATGAGCTTTGTCTGCGGCGGTGGTTGCATCAAATATGAGTATTCGGACGGAGAAGCTGGGTCCTGCGAGGTCGCCTCCGTTCGCTTGTGTCGTGCCAGCACTTGCAGCCAAATGCCGACTGCGACAACCGTGATGACGGGTACGAGGTAATTCATTGTGACAATCCCAGCTGACGTTGCATGCTAGCGGAGCCGTCCGCTTTCCGCCGACATTCGTTGAGACCGCAGATGGCCGTCAGTGAATTCTCGCTCTGTCCGGTCTCCACAGCAACGTGCGACTGCTATGCCCCAAAGCGATTGGCCCGTTCACTGAGGCCGTGCTGCGAGTTAAGGCACAACGACAAGAGAGCCGCTCGTCATGCCACGGGCCGCCGCACGCCCGCCAGACCAGCCAGGTCGCTTTTGGGATCCACGGCAGTCGCACGTTGCCGATGAGACCGGACAGAGCGAGAATTCACCGACGGGCCATGAGCGGTCGTGGCGGTTTTTCGTTGTGGCTCTCGAAAGCAGCGATCTGCGGGCGCCGTCGGCTTGGCCTATCGTTCGCCACAGAGACGAATTCTGGATACCCTATACGGGACGCTCTCTGATGGAGGGAGATACGGGAGAAGTACATGGCTGCGGATTTCTCGACTGACGCTGAGCGCATTAGATCGATCGGTCTCGCGTACCGCTCTGCCATGCTTTACGTTCCAGCCTGGTGGCTGGTCTCGGTTCCAGCCGGGGCGCGGTTGCTTTCCTATGGTGTCTGGCTCTTGCTACCGGTGATGGCCTATTTGGCTTTCCGCTTAGCTCGCGCGTTGGAGATTAAAGGGCTTGCGCTGGTGCTTCTGTCACTGGCGTCAGCAGCGGGTTTTCTCGGATTGATCCCGTTCGCCTATCTCGCGGTCCGAGCACACCGAGCGTTGCGAAAGGCTGGTATCCGAGTAGGTTTGTTAGGACCTCGAAAGGCGGATCTACCTGCCTCACAGAGGGAGGCTGCAGCTACGACGGAGTGAATGGGCGTTTGGTACCGCCCTTGCCGGTCAAGGCCGCCGAACGTCCCTGCTTCCGTCATTCCGAACGGCAGCTTCCCGGCGGCCTGCGCGACCGGAACGGGTCGGCAAGGACAGAGTGCGCCCGCTCTGCGCGATACCCAATATGGGTCAGCAGGGGCTGTGAGGCTACTTGCAAGCAATCTAGGCCATCCGGCGGGCGCATACGGACGAGGCATGGAGAAGATGGCGACGCACCAGCACACGGCGCACGTCGTTACGATCGTGCGCGATAACCTGCCTCGATCCGCGCTGCTTTTGGCGATCTTGGTGGTGCTGGCCGCGTGCGCATCGTTGGAAGTCGGAGGAAAACGATCGGGAGAGGCAACCTTGTCCGGACGAACAATCGACGAGCTGAAGGCTGAGTACGAAGGGCGGGAGAAAGACCATCAGCATGAGCCTGTGGTTGCGCTGGTCTTGGGAGGGGGCGGAATGCGCGGCTATGCCCACATTGGCGTCTTACAGGCGCTCGAAGAAATGGGTGTTCAACCTGACATCGTTGTGGGCACGTCCATTGGGGCGATCGTCGGTGCCGCCTATGCGTCCGGCCTCACACCGGCACATCTCTGGAAGAAAGCTGAGGAAACTCGCGTGCTTGCCTTTGCGGACATTGCGATCAGCGGCCCCGCATTCGTGAAGGGCGAAGCGCTGGCCCATTGGACCGATTCGATGGTGGGCAACGTTCCGATCGAGAAGTTCCCAAGGCGATACGCGGCCGTGGCAACGGATTTGGATCGTGCGATACCTATCGTGCTGACCCTAGGGGACGCTGGTCAAGTCGCGCGAGCCTCCGCCGCCATTCCTGGGGTGTTTCTTCCCGTACGGTACGACAAGGGGGAACTCGTCGACGGTGGTGTGACTTCCGTCGTGCCGGTGCGGGTGGCCCGCGCGATGGGAGCGGACGTCGTAATCGCAGTGGATATTTATTGCCACAGCCCGCCGTATCCCGCGAGTTCGGCGCTCTTTGCCGTTGTGCGAGCAACGCAGGTACAAAGTTGCCTGATCTCGCGCCCAGAAATCGACGATGCCGATGTACTCATAGCACCGGTCGTGTCGCCCGCGGGCGTGAATGATGCGGTCGGGCGAGAACGCGCCCGCTTGGCCGGATACGATGCCGCCAAGGCCGCTGCATCCCGTTGGCAAGCCGTGATGGCAAGCAAGACGTGGGTCTTGGACAAGGATGCGCCGTACGCTCATTGAGGCACCGCCGGCATTGTTGAGACAATCTATTTGCGTTGGTGCACGTAATCTATAGTTCACTAAATGCTTGAAATTCGCCAGACCGCTCGATACCGAGGATGGAATGTGCACTGCACCTGGAGGCCGTGCCCGCAGAGGCGGGCGACGATCCAACGTTCGTAGCGAAGGCGATCGGTGACGTTGCGCGGGCGCGTGGGATGTCGCAAATTGCCCGTGACGCAGGCATCACCCGGGAAGGCCTTTACAAGGCGCTTTCAGAAGAGGGAAACCCGAGTTTCGGAACCGTGCTCAAGGTGCTCTCTGCTCTCGGCCTTCGTTTGCATGTCGAACTAGCTGAGTGAGTCTTCGTAGATCACGACCCGCGGTCACCGGCTGGCCCTGTCTCGTTTCTGCCACGGGTCGCGATGCGGTGGATGCCGGTCCTCGATGATCTCGTTGACCGCTCCTAAGCCCCTAGCAGTCTCAACCCAACCTCTTGTAGAACCGTTCGTCATAGAGTGCGCCCTGGATAGGCAACAGCCTTTCGCGAAATGCACGGGTGCGCGCCGCCTGCGCATGCGCATCGAGAGCCTTCTTGTTCGCCCACTGTTCGACGACGGTGAAGTGGTTCACCCGATTCGCCTGCTGAAGCACTTCGTAGCTGATGTTGCCGTAATCCTTGGCGGCATCGATGCTCATGGCCTTGAGCAATGCGAGCCCATCCTCCTCGTGGTCGGGGGTCACGTCCACGTGAGTAAGGACATAGATTGTGTCGGCTTGGGTCCCGCTCTTCCCCCGACCGGTGTAAAGAGCGCGAGCGACGCGCTCGTCATAGGGTGCACTCTGAATCGTCTTGAGTTGATCGCGGAACTGCGAAGTGCTCGCCGCTTTGTCATGACCGTCCAGTGCGGCTTCATCTGTCCACGCCTCTACAATTGCGAACCGGTTTGGACGCGCGATCTCGTGCAGCACGTCGAATCGCAAGTTGCCGCGCTGCTTGCGGCTCGCATCGCGGTACCGCTCGAGCAGCGCCGTTGCGGCATCGACAGCGTTCGGCATAACGTCGACATAGGTTGCGAGAGGAACCGCGCCACCCTGACCGTGAGCAGACTCTGCAGGAGTTGACATCAGAACAACCATGGCCAGGACAGCTTCAAGAGTTAGGCGCATGAGCGTTTTCCGTCAACCGACCGAACCCGTCTGCGCTTCCATCAACGCCCACGCCTCTTCGCCGCACTCGGCGCGCCATCTCTTGTAGAAGCCTGCCTCGGTCAGTGTCTTGCGGAAACTGTCGGTGTCAACCTGAGTGAAGATCATGCCGCGGTCCTTAAGCGTACTTCGCGCGCTGGCGTTCAGAGATTGCACGAACGCGCGCTGTTCCGGCACAAATCGCTTCGTGTTGCGAATGACGGCTTCTTGAATGTCTCTCGGGAGCCGCTGCCAGAACGTCTGGTTGCCCAGCATGTTGTACCCCGCCCATTCGTGCGACGTCAGGCCCACGTGCTTGCAGACCTCGTACAGTTTGTTATCTTCGACGTCCAAAAGCGGATTTTCCTGACCGTCGACCTCACGTGCCGCAAGCGCCTTGTACATGCGGTTGAAGTCGACGATTTTGGGGAACGCGCCAAGCGCCTTGTAGAAATCGATAAAGAGCTGCGCGTTGGGCACGCGCATCCTAAAACCGCGGAGGTCCTTCGCCTCTAGTATCGGCCGATCTACGGACGTGATCTGTTTGAAACCATTTTCCATGCTGCCGAAGGGAATGAGCTGGATTCCCTTGCTCACGAGCTCTCGACGGAGATAGGCGCCAAAGGCGCCGTCGTTGAGGGCGGTAAGCTGCTCGCTCGATGAGTATGCGAACGGGATCCCCTGGATGTTCGCTGCAGGATGCGCGTGGCCCAGGATATTGCCATTGAGGGTAAAGAATTCGAGCCGACCCCCCTGGAGTTGCGTGAGGATCTCGGCGTCGCCCACGGCTATCCCGTTATTACGCGGGTAGGTCGCCACGCTTAAGCGTCCATTCGTCTCCTCGCGGACGGCGTTCCAGATTTTCGTGAGATAAATGTCCAGATGACTGCCCTCGGGTTGTGAATGGAATTGCCGCGCGGTAAAACTCTGTGAGCGCGCCAGCCGAGGCATCATCGAAGCCGCAGTCGCAGCAGCACTCGAAGCCTGAATGAATTTTCTGCGCGACAGGGTCATAGGAGCGCCTATGAAGCTACTCCAGAAACCCTCTTCAGTCTTTGCCGGCTCATCGAGTCGACCGTCCATCATTCGCTTGCCTAGTGACCGGCTTGGTCCGCGACAGGGCGCTTGGCCGGCAGAAGCTTCGGAAACGCCGGGATGAAACCATCCCGATTCGGCATCTTCACCAGGGGCAGGGACCGGGCGTCGATCGTGCTGTTGGGCGGGATCAGATGGTTCTTTTCCAGAATGAACGCGGTCAGATCCCAGGCTTCCTGGTCGCTGGTGGACCGAGGCGACTGCCACGGCATCGCCCGTCGGACATAGTCGTAGACGGTTGTCGCGTAGGGCCAGTAATTCGGAATGGTGACCGTGCTTTCATCGATCCCCTGCCGCTTGCGATCACTGATCAAAACCGGCCCAAGACCGCCTTGTCCCGCATCACCATGGCAGGCGGCACACTTGATTTCGTAGACTTTGGCCCCTTCGGCAGCGGTGCCGCTTCCCGGCGGCAATCCCCGTCCGCTTGGAAACACGGTAATGGCCCAAGGCGCGATATCGGCCTCCGAGATGGGTTGACCAAGGCCGGGGGTCTGCCCTCCGAAAGCCGACTGGGCGGCGACCACATAAATTGCCGCGAACAGGAAGCCTCTAGGCGTACACATGTTTCACATCCCCGTTTGAATCGACGCCCCAGCTCATCACCGCGTTGAAGTGGTGATTCTGGAAGGCTTTTACGTCCGGGACCTTCTCGTACTGACCCCGGGCGGCGACAAATTGGGACCGCGTCGGTTGGGCGTTTCCTAACTCGTCGTACGCCCTGCTCTGGATGATGGCCGGCCCTCCGTCCCAGCGCCAAGGCATGCGAAATCGGGTAAACGCCTTGCTCATCACCGGCTCCTGGAGAGCGGCCTTTCCCCAGGTCTTCCCTGCGTCGGCTGAGACCATTACCTTGGAAATCCTGCCGGTCCCCGAATAGGCAAGTCCCGAAATTTCGTACAGGCCCGCACGTGGCAGTTTGAAGCCGTAGGACGGAAACGTGATGAAGGACTTCACATCGCAGACAAAATAGAACTGCAAAGCCTTGCCGCTCGGAAGCGGCACCGTGTAGACCTGAGACTCGTAATAGCTCATCGCCGGCTCGGTCGTCAGCTCGATACGCCGGATGAACTTGGTCTGCATATTGCCCTCGAAACCCGGCAGGACAAGTCGCATCGGAAACCCGTTGCCCGGCATCAGCGGTTCGCCGTTCTGGTACAGAGCGATCAGAGCGTCGTCGAATGCCTTGGCCAGTGGCACGCTACGGTCGATGTGCGGGGCATCGCCGCCCTCCGCGACGAACCAGGTCGCACTCGGGTCTACACCCGTTTCCTCGAGCAAAGTCGAGAGTTTCACTCCGGTCCATTCCGCGCTCGACACCAGCCCGTGCAGATCCTGGGCCGTCCCCTGGACCGGTTCCGGGGAGAACAGCGGCGCGCTGTTGCCCCCGCACTCGATGAATGCCAGGCGCGAGACCATCGGATAGCGGCACAAGTCGGCTGCCGAAAACGTCAACGGCCGCTTGACCAATCCGTGAATGACCAGGCGGTGCACGTCCGGGTCGACTTCCGGCACGCCGGCGTGACAGATGCTGAAATGAAGGCCATTGGGAGTGACTTGCCCCTCCATCAAGTGGTGCGGAGTGCGAGTCTGAGTGACCTTCGGCAGATTGTCCGGGTTGGCGTTGGTGCGGATGACCTTGGCCGCGTACTTCGAAGGCTGCTGGTAGGCCGGCATCGGGTCGCCGCTCTGAAGCGCCCACGGCGGTTCGGTCAGGGGAGCCGCGCGGGCTGCCTCGATGCCGCTCGCCAGCGCCGAAGAGGTCCCCGCGAAGATCAGACCCTTCTTCAGGAAGGAGCGCCGATGAAGCAGGCCATTTTCGGCCACCGGACAGGCTTCGACGTCGTTCAGCGTCTGGTCCCGCTCTTTGCATGTACTGCGGAAATTTCTCGAGGGCGACATGTTCTGCCTCATGTTGCGAATCAAGCGAGTCAACGCGTCGGCAGGGAGGCCAGATAGGCGGCAAGCAACAGCATATCGTCCTCGCTCAGATTGCTCACCACGGCTTTCATCGGTTCCACGGAGGGCCCTGTCCGTGCGCCATGCTGGATGTCGAACAGCTGGCGGAAAAGATAGCTCGGTGATCGGCCGGCCAGGGGCGGAATGTCCCCCAGGCCCTTGAGGCCGACTCCGTGACAGGTTGCGCAGGTGATGGGCACCTTGCTCGGCGTTGATTCTGCAAGTGCCTTGCCTTGCTTGATACTGCCTACGGGAACATAAGCGATATATCCAGCCTGCGAATCGCGCAGGACGGTCCGCTGCGTGTCGACGGGAATCTCGATGATTCTTCGCCCGAGAGGCTCGGTGCCGGGGCCATCGGCCTTCGCAAGAACGTTGACCGGAATCACATGCGTAATGGGAACCACCTCGACCTCTTCGACTCGTATCCAGCCCGCCGCCGGGTTCAAGGAGGAAAAATAGCGCGCTGCAGCGCGCACGTCATCGCCCGACACTGCCGCAGCCACCTGATTCATCAGGCCGGTCATCGCCGGTGCCGAACCGGTGCGCAGCTTCGCCTTCATCGCATCGATTTGTTGAACAATGTACGCTTCCGACAGACCGGCCAGCGATGCGTTCTCCGCACGCCCGGCGCCGTTTGGCAGATGGCAGTACGCGCACGCAAACACGGTCGGCTTTTGACCGACTGCGACGACCTCGGGCATCGGCCGGTGTTCCTCTGGATGCCAATCGGGTGGAGAGAAGCGGTCCACGGTCTGGGCAGCGGTATAGGATTTGCTGCTGCCAGCGACATGCAGCGGCGCCGGGTCGGTTGGAGGGGCGGCTGGGGATCCGGGGGGGCTCGTCGGGTAGGCCCAATCGGGAAGCTGGGGAGGCCCTGCCGCTTTCACGCACAGCAGCGAACTAGCGAGAGTCAGCGCCACGGCCAACATCGTTGGTATGTGAGGACGCCGGCTAATCAGGTCAGTCATCGGATGACCCTCGCAGGCTATCGTCCATAGCGCCCCACGTAGCTCTGCGCGCGGAGGGCGTGATCCTTGATCGCCGGCATCAGCTCGTCGTGGGTCAGCCCGGACCTCAGCGCATCGGGCTCCAGATCCGTTGCAATGACCGACAGGTAGTAGTGGTGTGGGGTGTCTCCAGCTGGCGGACACATGCCTCGATACGCCATCGCCCCTACGACATTCTTGCCAAGCGAGATACCCTTGCCTTCCCGCGCGCCCTCTGCTTCGCCAAGTTGCGAGCGGGCCGGCGAGATGTTGTAGGCAACCCAATGTGCGACCGTCAGACCGTTTGCCCCGTCTGCGTCGATGAGCAAAACGACGAGCGACTTGGTTCCCTGCGGAAGCCCGGACCAGGAAACCTGGGGTGAAACACCATTGCCGCCGCAAACGTCGGCGCCAAATTTGGCCGGAATGGCTCCGCCCTCCTGAAAGGATTCCGACTTGACGAGCAGGCCCGCGGCCAGCACCGAATGGCACGCCAGCAGCGAGGCGCCCAGGGCACAGATGAGGCATGAAATTCCGCGTTCCATTTGAACTCCTGAAACCTTCATTTGAAATGGGATAGGGTCACACGAACGAGAAACGTCACGGCACCGAGAGCGACAATCGAGATGACGTAAAGCCCCCCAAACCATATCCAACGTCGATGCGGTGCGCTCATTTCAAGACCTTTGAGTGACAGCAATTGCGAATCGGCGGCGCGCGTTCGCTCTAGGTTTCCCATCCATGTTCCGGTGTCTTGCCTCGGAAGACGTAGTAGGCAAAGGCGGAGTAGCCAAGCACGATCGGCGTCACAACGAGCGCGCCGATCAGAACAAACAGCTGACTGCTCCTTGCCGAAGCCGCTTCCCACAAGGTCAATCGGTACGGCACCATGTAGGGAAGGATTACTACACCGAGCCCTATAACGCCTAGAGCGAACAGGGTCAGGCCGAGGTAGAAGGGCCTCCCGTCGGCCCTGGCTCCGACCGCACGCAGAAGCATCAGGGCCACCGCCAGGAATGTGACGGAAATGGCCGTGAGCAAGACGGGATGGGCAGCCCAGGCCGTCATTACCGTTTCATAGGCCACCGCCGCCGCAGCGGTACTTAGGATCGCGAGGGACACGAACGCGACAGCGGCGACCCGCAGGCTACGCTCCGCGAACATTCGCACCGGGCCGGTCCCTTTCAGGTGCAGCCAACCGGCACCGAGCACCACGTATCCCGCAAGAACCGAAATCGCCACCATCAGGCAGAACGCCGTGCAAACATCGAAGACGCTGCCGCTGAAACGCTCTCCGTCGACCGCCACCCCCTGAATCAAGCCTCCGACGATTAGGCCTTGCATCAAGGCCGCGACGATCGATCCCAGACCGAACGCGATGTCCCAAGCCCAGCGTGCCCGCGAGACCTGCATACGGAACTCGAAGGACACCCCCCGCAAACCCAACCCCAGAAGCATGATCATCAGAGGCAGGTAGAAGGCCGGCAACAGGATCCCGTAGGCGACCGGAAACGCCGCGAACAGAGTGATCCCAGCCATGATCAACCAGGTCTCGTTCCCGTCCCAGATCGGGACGATCGAATCGACCATGCGGTCGCGCACATGTTCGTCGCGTGGTAGCAGCAGTAGCGCTCCCACTCCGAGGTCGAAGCCGTCGAGCAGGATGTACAGAAGAAGCGAACACACGGCGAAAAGCGCGGAGAACAACGGTAGATCCATATTTACGCCTCCTTTGGCTGCACCGCGCGGGATGCCGCATTGCTTATCGCTGGCATGAGCGCCGGTTTGAGAGAACCTCTCGCCTCGGCATACTCCGGCGCTTCATCGGGTCCACGTCGGATGAGACGACCCGTATATGCAAGAAAGCCGGTCAGGAATAACGTGTAGACACAGATGAACAAGATCAATGTCGATAGGAGCACGTTGGGAGGCACTGGAGAGACGGCGTCGACTGTTCGAAGGACACCGTAGATCACCCAAGGCTGGCGGCCGGTCTCTGCCAAATACCAACCGCCCAGAGTCGCCAGCACGCCGGATGGCGTCATGACCACCAGCGCGCGCAGGAACCAGCGCGCAGTGAATAGACGGCCCCGCAAGCGCAGCCAGAGAGAGGCCACCACCAAAGAGAACATGAGAATGGCGATGCCATACATAGTGCGGAAACCATAGAAGACGAGCCCCATGTACGGTTGGCGATCTCGAGGCGTGTTCTTCAGCCCCTTGACTCTTCCGTCCAAGCTGTGGGTAAGCCAAATGCTCCCCAGATAGGGCGTACCCAGTGTGAACCGGTTTCGTTGGCTCTCTTGGTCAGGAACGATGATCCAGTAATACGGAGCGGGCGATTCCGACTCCGTTTCCCAAAACCCCTCGGCCGCTTGCATCTTTGACGGCTGATACTGCAGCATCCGCCCGTACAGAATGTCGCCGATGAACACCTGCACGGCAATTAGCACCGTGGCGAAGCCCATCCCCAGGGATACGGTCCGCTTGCCGAACTCCAAATGCTCCTTGCGCAGCAAGTACCAGGCGCCGATCCCTGAAACGAGGAAGCACGCTGTGAGGTACGCCGCCGTAAGCATGTGCGGTAGTCGGATTAGCCACGACGGATTGACGACGACCCTAAGCCAATCGGTTACCACCACATGCCCGTGGTCGATCGCAACTCCGTCCGGCGTCTGCATCCAGCTGTTGGCCGACAGGATCCAAGTAGCGGAAAGGAGCGTGCCTAGCGCAACCATGCAGGTCGCGAAGAAGTGCAGCTTTGGTCCGACTCGATTCAGACCGAACAGCATGATTCCGAGAAACCCAGCCTCGAGGAAAAAGGAGGTCAACACCTCGAGCGCGATCATCGGGCCTATCGCAGGTCCCGCCATCTGGCCGAATCTGGCGAACCCGAGTCCGAACTCAAATGACAGAACGATGCCGGTCACCACGCCGACGCCGAATCCCATGGCGAAAATGCCGAGCCAGAACCGATAGATGCGGTATACAGCGGGTCCTTCGTCTTGAGCCACAGGCCTTCGACAATAGCCAAGAACATGGCCAAGCCGATCGAAATCGTCGGAAAGATGATGTGAAAGCTGACGGTGAATCCGAACTGGATCCGAGCCAGCGTAGCGGCATCGAGGTTCATGACTTGTTCCCCGGCGATGTTGGCCCCGGCCAGCGGACGATAAGAAGCGTCAACGCAACAAACACCAAAAGGGCAGTGATCGACACCTCCATCCCGAACACACCGATGATTGCAAAGAAGAAAACGATTCCAAAGAACGTTGCCGTGATCGCCCCGATCGCGCTACCGGCAGAGCTGTTCTTCATATCCATATTCACCTCCGTGCGGGCAAACATCGCCAAGAAGCAGTCGTGAGTCATGCGGCTATGGGCGGCGTTTACTGCCAGCCTCCGCCGAGCGCCTTGTAGAGCTGTACCAGGCTCTGGTACTCGTTGCCTCGGGCCTGCGCCAGCGTGAGCTCAGCGGAAAAGAGCGATCTTTGGCCGTCCAGCACCTCGAGATAAGTCGTAGTTCCTCCCTGGTATCGCATGGTTGATAGGCGGACCGTCTCGGCCAGATCCGCTACCAGTTGCTCCTGGCGAACCCGAACCTCGTTGAATCTCTGGTACGCGATCAGCGCGTCGGACACGTCGCCGAAGGCATGCTGGATGGCCTGCTTGTACGCGATCAGAGCCAGTTCGCTCTGCGATTCGGCCAGGTGGAGATTTCCGGTAAGAGCGCCCCCGGTGAAAATCGGCTGGGTGACCTGGACGCCGTAAGACCAGATTCCGGTCCGAGAGGTCATCGGCGAGGCGAACGACGTGCCACGCACACCGCCGCTGGACCCCGTCAAGGAGACTTGAGGAAAGAACTCAGCCTTGGCCACCCCGATCTCGGCGTTCGCGGCGATCAGTTGCTGCTCGGCCTGGCGGATATCCGGCCGGCGCTCGAGCAACGAGGAGGGAAGTCCAGGCGGCACGCTCGGAGGAAGCGGCTGTTGCGCCAGCGTAAGCCCGCGCGCTACGTCCTGGGGGTAATTGCCAAGGAGGATGCTGATCGCATCTTCTTCCTGACCGATCTGCCTCTCGAGGTCCGGGATCTGGGCGTTTGCGGTATCGAGGACCTGCTGCGCCTGCAGGACGTCCAACTTGGTCGCGACACCGTGCTCAAGCCGGAAGGAAGTGAGTTTGACCGAGTCTTCCTGCGTTTTTACGGTGTCCCGCGCAATCTGAAGCTGAAGGTCGAGCTGCAGCAGCGTGAAGTAATCGCTGGCGACGTCGCTGACGAGCGTGAGCATGACGACGCGCTGGGCTTCCTCGGTGGCCAGCAGTTGTGCGCGCGATGCTTCGGTGGCGCGTCGCAGCCGCCCGAACAGGTCGAGCTGGAATGCGACGTCGGCGGTCAGCGACAGATACCGGAACTTGGTTTGCGTGCTTGCGTCCTTTCCGCGCGTCAAGTCCCCGCTTCCCTGCAACTGCGGAAACAGGCTCGAACGGGTGATGACGACTTGTGCGCGAGCCGCGTTGATGCGCTCGGTCGCCAGTTGCATGTCGTAATTCCGTTCCAAGGCGGTGCGGATGAGCTGTTGCAACTGCGGGTCGCTGAACACCCGCCACCAGGGCAGATCCGCGAACGACGACGCCTTGCTCTGGGCCTCCCGGTTGTCCGTCGGTGCGTGGTACTTACTCGGAATTTGGAGAGCGGGCCGACGATAGTCCGGGCCCAGCATGCAGCCGGCGACGAAAAGCAGGATTGTCGATGCCAGTAGCTGCCTCGTCTTCATAGCCGCTCCGATCCTCATGTCTGCCGCCGGGCTCAGAACCTTGGTCTTACGCATGCTCGGGGGGAAGCGGCGCTTCAGGCAGTCCAGCGGGCATGGCCTGCCGGCCACTGCTGGACCATTTCCCGACAAGATAAAAAATGACCGGGATAAGGAAGACTCCGATGGCGCTCGCGGCCAGCATGCCCCCGATCACGGCGGTGCCCATGATCTGGCGAGCGACGGAGCCGGCACCCGTCGCGGTCCACAGCGGAACGCACCCAAGGATGAAGGCGAACGAGGTCATCAGGATCGGGCGAAGGCGCAACCGGGCTCCTTCGAGCGCAGCGTCGACCAAAGGCTTTCCCTTCTCGTACTCGCTTTTGGCAAACTCGACGATCAATATCGCGTTCTTCGCTGCCAGACCGATCAGCATGACCAGGCCGATTTGCGAGTACACGTCGTTCTCGATCTGAACCATGTAGGCTGGCAGAAATGCCCTGAGCACCGTGCCGCGCAACCACAACACGGCGAAAGCTCCGAATACGGCGACCGGAGTACTGAGCAGGACGCTGAATGGCAACGACCAGCTTTCGTACAGCGCCGCCAGAATCAGGAAGACGAACAGAAGTGATACCGCGAAGATGGCCCACGACGGCACGCCTTCGCGCGCCTTCTGCTCCTGATAGGACATGCCCAGGTAGTCGAATCCCATTTCGCTGGGCATCGTCTGCTTGAAGACTTCTTCCAGCGCCGCCGTCGCTTGATCGGAGCTGTAGCCAGGCGCGGCACTGCCATTGATCTGCGCCGAGCGGTATTCGTTGTAGCGCACCGTGAATTCGGGGCCGATGCTGGGCTCGACAGTCGCGACGGCCGAAAGCGGCACGCTGTCGCCCTTACTGTTGCGTACGTAGAATTGCCCGATGCTTTCCGCGTTGGCCCGATACTCGCCCTCGGCTCCCACGTAGACTTGCCACTGGCGTCCGAAGCGATTGAAGTAATTGACGAACAACCCGCCCATGAAAGCCTGGACCGTCCGATAGACGTCGTTCAGAGGCACACCGAGCTTCAATACCTTGTCGCGATCCACATCGACGAATCTCTGTGGTACGTTCGGCAGGAAGGTCGTATTTAGGCTGCCGATCTCGGGGCGCTTGTGTGCCGCCGCCAGGAACGCAATCAGGTTCTTAGCGAGAAACTGCACGTCGCCGCCCGAGCGGTCCTCAAGGACAAACGTGAAGCCGCCGGCAGTGCCGACTCCGGGGATCGCAGGCGGTGAAAAGCTGAACACGATTCCCTCCGGAAGGCGACTGAGTTCGCGATTCAGGTGCGCCTTGATTTCCTGAAATTGTTGTGACCTGCTGGTACGCTCGCCCCAGGGCTTCAACGTGACGAAGAAAAAGGCGTTGTAACTGGTGCGCACGAGGCTGAGCAGGCTGTAACCGATAACGCCGGTCGTGTACTGGACACCGGGCGTCTCCATTAGAATTTTGTCGACGGCTCTGGACGCTTCATTGGTGCGCTGCAGGGAAGCAGCATTGGGCAGTTGCATGTTGACGTAGAGATAGCCCTGGTCTTCGTCGGGCAGGAAGCTCGAAGGCAGGCGCGAGCCGAAAAACCCGGCGCCGACGCAGAAGACCACCAGCATCGCGATCGCCAGGGCACTCTTGCGAATCAATCCCGCGCACCAGCGGACGTAGCCGTCCGTGGCACGGCCAAACGCGCGGTTGAACCACTCAAAAAACTTCCCGAGCAATCCACGGCTGCGTTGCCTGGGACGAAGCAGCAAGGCTGCAAGCGCCGGGCTGAGCGTGAGCGCGTTGAAAGCCGATAGAAGCACCGAGACCGCGATGGTCACCGCGAATTGCTGGTAAAGCCTTCCTGTAATGCCAGGAATGAACGCGGTGGGGACGAATACCGCGGATAGAACCAGCGCGATGCCGATGACCGGCGCGGAAAGTTCCTCCATGGCTTTCAACGCCGCAGCCTTGGGAGTCATGCCTTCCTCGATATGACGCTCTACGCCCTCGACCACGACGATCGCGTCGTCGACGACCAGGCCTATCGCCAGCACGAGGCCGAACAGGGACAGCGTATTGACGGAAAAGCCAAGCGCAGGGAACAGCACGAATATGCCGACCAGCGAGACCGGCACGGCGAGCATAGGGATCAAGGTGGCGCGCCAGCCCTGCAGAAAAATGTAGACCACCACCATGACGAGAGCGATCGCGATGACGAGCGTCTTGAGGATTTCCTTGATGCCTTCCGTGACGGACTGTGTCTGATCCAGCGCGATGGTGTAGTCGACGTCTTCGGGAAATCGCTCTTTCATCTTCGCCATCAAATCTCTGACGGCTTTCGCCGCCTCGACCGCGTTCGAACCCGGCAACTGGTATGTCGCCACGACGGCGGCCGGTTGCCCGTTGAGCCTGGTCGTCACGCTGTAATCGTTCGATCCAAGCTCGACGCGGGCCACGTCGCGAACCCGCACGATCCCCAGGTCGGGTGTCTCCCGCAGCACGATCTGCCCGAACTCCTCAGGGGAGACCAGGCGGCCTTGTGCGACCATGGAATAGGTGAATTCCTGACTCTTAGGCGCCGGCTCGCCGCCCGCTTTCCCTGCGGGGTTCACGGTGTTCTGTGCCTGGATCGCGTTGACGATGTCGGGAACCGTGATGCCCAGTTTGGCCAGTTGGTCGGGCTTTACCCAGATGCGCATGGCATACTGGCCCGCCCCCAAAACCTGGACGTTGCCGATGCCTGGTAGGCGTGTCAGCGGATCGTTCAGATTGACGTAGGCATAGTTGGCCAGAAACGTTTCGTCATAGGTACCGTGTGGCGAATAGAGGTCGATCAGGACCAGTGGGGCCGATACGGATTTGCGTACGGTGACGCCATAGTTGTTTACATCCGCCGGCAGCTGAGTGGCCGCCTGCGTCTCACGCGCCTGGGTGAGGATCAAGTCCGTGTTGGGGTCGGTTGCCGTATCGAAATTCACGATCAGAAGGGTCGTTGAATTTCCAGTGGCATTCAACGAGTACATGTAATTCATGCGGTCTACGCCGGTCATTTGCTGTTCGATGGGTGCGGCAACCGCTTGCTCCAGCGTTTGCGCGTCCGCACCGACGTACGTGGCCAGGACCTGAATCTCCGGTGGCACGATGTTCGGGAACTGGGCGACCGGCAGACTCGAGGTGGTGATCGCGCCGACGATCACCAGCAAAATTGAAATGACGATCGCGACGATGGGGCGGTTGATGAAGAACTTCGACATACGGCTCACCTTGCCTTGGCCTCGGTTGTCTCGAGCGCGAATGGCTTCGGGCTCACGCGCATGCCGGGACGCACCTTTTGCGCGCCTTCGACAATGACGCGCTGGCCCGGTTTAAGCCCCTTCTCGATGATCCATCGGTTTCCGACCTGCGGGCCGACCTCGATCGGTTGGATGCTTACCTTGTTCTCGCCATCGACCAGCGCCACCTGAAAGGTGCCTTGAAGTTCCGCGACCGCCCGCTGAGGGACCAGAAGAGCGTCGTTCTGGATTCGGGTCGCCGCCCGCACCTTCCCATATCCGCCGGGGCGCAGAATGTTCCGGGGGTTCGGAAACACGCCGGCGATCCGGATCGCACCCGTGCCTTGATTTATTGCGCGCTCCGCGAAATAGATGCTTCCCGGGAACTGGTAAGTGGTTCCGTCGGCCAGAATCAGCGCCAGCGGCATCTTCTTCAATTGGGCTGCCCGCTCGGAATCGCTCAAGAACCTCCGATTGAAGTCCAGGTATTCGCTCTCGCTCACGGTGAAATAGACTTTGATAGGGTCAACTGTAGAAACGGTTGTGACGGGGTTGCTGCTGGTACTGACCAGTGCGCCGATCTGTAGCTGAGCTTCCCCGGCAATGCCATCGATGGGAGAGATCAGGCGCGTAAAGCCCAGATTCAGCTTGGCCGTTTCGACTGCCGCCTCGGCAGTCTGGATTTGAGCTTCGGCGGTTGCGACGGTTGCCTTGGCCGCCAGGTTGTTCTGAACCGCGTTGTCCAGATCCTGCTGGCTCGCGGCCTGTTCCTTGGCCAGCGGAATGTAGCGCTCTACATCGAGCTGAGTCCTGCGTTGGACGGCTTCGGCATTGGCGAGCTGCGCTCTGGCCTGTGCCAAATGACCCTGCGCCTGATCCAGAGCCGCTTGAAATGGTCGCGGATCGATTTCGAACAGAAGCTGCCCCTTCCTGACCGGCCCGCCCTCTTTGTAATCCTGGCGTAGCAGATAGCCCGTGACTTGCGCCCTGACGTCCGCGTTGACGTACCCCTCCAGGGTGCCGATCCATTCGCTGTAAAGAGCGACGTCTTTCTGCTCGACGTCAACCACGTCGACGTCCGGGGGCCTCGCCGTGGCCACGCCGGATGTATGTTTCGGCAGCACTACCGCGACAATTGCAGCGACGGCAAGCAGACATAAGACTCCGGTCAAAGCAAGCTTGCGTTTCAGCTGCATTGACAATCCCCAAGTGCAGTTAGCGAGCGGACCCAAGTAGATTGTCGTTGACAAATAGGCAATCGGCGGGCTTCAAGCTTGCGGATCGGTAAACATTGCCTTGCCGCTTACTGTCGATTCGACGGGCGTTTATAGCGCGGCCATTGTCAACCACGGCTCTCCAGTGCGATTGGACACGCTTGCGCTGCCTTGTAAAAGCGTGAGGTCTTGGATTGGCAACGACGCCAGGCCACGAGCGAGCCGTCACAGCAGTGACTCACAAGCCGCGGAAGCGGCCGGGGCGCAGGGCAAGTCTTGGCCAATGCACGATTTGCTGTTCACCTCGTCGATTGTTTCCTTTGTCGTGAGATTCATGCTCTTGTGTCGGTCGACACGAAGAAAGACGTTTAATGACACCTACCGGACGTATCGAGCGTACAGGATGGACTCGAATCGATACGACCTAGGGCGAGCACAGATGATCTTTTTTCCGCAGCCGGGTCCAGCTTAGCACCGGCCATTTCAGGAGAACCCACGTGTCAACCACTAAGCCCACGAGCAACGAGGCATCGACGCAGTTCAACTTCAAACACGAAACCGCCCCAACCCAATTTGTCCAGGCCGGAGGCATTCGGTTCGCTTACCGGCGATTCGGGCAACGCGGCACTGCCCCTTTGCTGTTGCTCAACTATTGGGCAGCGAACATGGACAACTGGGATCCGAAGGTGACGAACGGCCTGGCGGCCGACCATGATGTCGTCCTCATCGACTATCCGGGCATCGGTGCTTCCTCCGGTGAGACGCCCTCGACGATCTCCGCCTTAGCACAGGCGTGCGCTGAACTCTGTCGGGCGCTCGAGCTCACACAATTTGACGTTGTGGGCTATTCGGTCGGTGGCATGGTCGCCCAACAGCTCGGCGCTGAATATCCGAACCTGGTGCGGCGAATCGTTCTTCTCGGCACCGGACCGCGGGGTGGCGAAGGGATGGTCTTTACCGACCTCTCGGTCGACGAGCTGGACGACATCGAGGGTTTGATCATGAATTCGTTCTTCAGTCCGAGCGAAACCAGCCAGGCATCGGGGCGCGCCTACCTCGAACGGCTGAAGTTGCGTATCGATGACCGCGACGCGCCGGTGTCCAAGCAGTCGGCTCTGGCGCAATTGATAGCACTTAAGGAATGGGGTGTCGTCCCGACCACCAATCGTTTTGCAATGCTGCCAAAGATTCACCAACCCACCCTGATCGTGCACGGAAACAAAGACATTATCGTCATGCCGATCAACGCGCTTCTGCTCGCCGAACATATCCCCAATGCGCAACTCATCGTGTATGCCGATTCCAGTCATGCGGCGCAGTCGCAACATGCGGCAACCTTCCTGAAGCACGTGCAGCTGTTTTTCCAGAGCTCGGACGCCTGACCGCCGTTTCAGGCGAGTACATGTCGACCGAGCTTATGCCTGTCAGAGCCTGACCCTCGAACACTTCTGAGCGCGACTTGGAGACGCAATCCACATCGCAGGAGAAGAGCCTTGTCGAACGTCAATCTCAACGAAACCGCGCCGACCCAGTTCCAGGATATCGGCGGTGTGAGTCTCGCCTACCGGCATTTCGGCAAGGAAGGCGCCCCGCCGGTGATGTGCTTTCAGCATTTCACCGGCACGATGAACAATTTCGATCCGATCCACACCGACCGCTTGGCGCAAGACCGCCCGGTGATCCTGGTCGATTATCGGGGTGTCGGTCGCTCGGGTGGCAAGATGCCGGACTCGATGCCCGCTATCGCGGCCGACATGATTGCCTTCGTCAAGGCGCTTGGCCTGAGGGAGATCGATCTGTTCGGTTTCTCGATCGGCGGCATGGTCGCGCAGCAGGTGGCGCTTGACGCGCCCGAACTGGTGCGGCGCATCCTCCTCGCGGGAACCGGCCCGTCGGCGGGCGAAGGCATGCAGGAATTTTCGCCCGAGGTGATGGAAATCGTCAATCGACCGAACAGCACCATTCAGGAACGCTCGCTGGACCTGTTCTTTTCGAAGAGCCCGACGAGTTACGCGGCTGGCAAGGCCTGGCTCAAGCGGATCGCCGCGCGAAAGCTGGACCGCGAACCAGAAGCGAAGCCCCAGGTCGCCGAGGCCCAGCTCGT
>Ga0307479_10001651_pt1 | contig 20391 bp, 21 predicted proteins | sample atmos_gasesECM4C_FD_203743 | JGI IMG/M metagenome (GOLD analysis project Ga0307479, IMG submission 203743) | Hardwood forest soil microbial communities from Morgan-Monroe State Forest, Indiana, United States - atmos_gasesECM4C_515 | ecosystem: Environmental > Terrestrial > Soil > Temperate...
CCCTGCTCGATTGGGCGCTACGCTACCGCAATGGCGGTTTCGAAGCATTGGCTCCCAAACCGCGCCAGGACCGGGGACAGTCCCGCGCGGTGACTCCGCAGCTGGCCAGCCTCATCGAACGTCTCAAACGCGAGAACCCGCATCGCACCGGCACGACTCTGTTGCGCGAACTGGCCTTGTCCTCCGGTCAGGACAGGCCCGCGCTCTCTGCTTCCACACTCTACCGCTTCCTCAAACAACACGGTCTGTCAGAAAAACAACTGCTCGCCCCACCGGCGCACAAGAAGTTTGAAGCCGAACTCAGCAATCAGATCTGGCAGGCCGACATGCTGTTTGGCCCCTGGGTCCGGCGGCTGCATGGCGGCCGCATGCAGGTCTTCCTTCACGCCACTCTCGATGACGCCAGCCGACTCATTCCCCATGCGCAGTTTTATGCCAGCCAGGGACTCGATGCCGCGCTCGACTGTCTGCGCCACGCTGTCTCCGCCCGCGGAATACCCATTCGTCTCTACATGGACAATGGAAAGATTTATCGCTCGCCGCAACTGGCGCGCATTGCCGCCTCCCTCGGCACTCTGATCGTGCACTCTCGTCCCTACCAGCCCGAAGGTCGCGGCAAGGTGGAAAGATTCTTCCGCACCGTAAGAGAGCAATTCCTCGCCAACCTCGACCCCAAACATCAGCTCTCGGTCGAGGAGTTAAACGATCGCCTGTGGATCTGGATCGAAAGCGTTTATCATCGCTCCGAACATAGCGCGCTCGGAACGACTCCACTGGCGCGTTGGCAGCGTGATATCGAACAGATCCGCCAGCTCCCGCCCGCCACCGATTTGCGCCGTCTCTTCTTCCATCGCCTGGATCGCGTGGTGCGCCGAGATTCCACCTTTCTGCTGCACAACCGTCTTTACGAGGCTCCGCCTCATCTGGCCGGTCAGCGCGTCGAAGTGCGCTTCGATCCTCTCGCTGCCACCGAGGTCGAGATCTGGTTTCAGGGACAACTGGAAACCTCAGCCCGGCCGGTCGACCCGGTGATCAACGGTCAGTTGCCCTCCCTGAAACGGGCCGCCTCGGCCGAGCCTGAACCCACCGGCATCAACTTCGTCGAACTGCTCAAACAGAAACAGGAGAAGGAGTAACCGTCATGGTGGAAACTTTCTTCGGCTTTAAGAAAACCCCTTTCGGCGATAGCCCTGATCCCAAACAGTTGTTTTCTTCGCAGGCCTGGAATCAGGCCAAGGCGCGGCTGCAGTTTCTGGCCGATCATCACGGCGTTGGCCTGCTCACCGGGGAAGTCGGTGCCGGTAAATCGACCGCTGCCCGCAGCTTCACCGCCGCGCTCAACCCCAACCTATATAAGGTCCTCTATCTGCATTGGACTTCCGGATCAACGCTCGATCTGTTCCGCCAACTGGCGTTGCTCCTCGATCTGCAACCGGCCCACTACCGCGGCGACCTGGTGCGCCAGATCTCCCAGGCCATCGTGCACCTTAATCAGAGCAAGAAGCAGCATCCCCTTCTCATCTGCGACGAAGCCCAGTTACTGGGTCATCCCGCGCTCGAACAACTTCCCCTGCTGTTGAACTTCGACATGGATTCGAGCCGCTATCTGAGCTTGCTGCTGGTGGGCCAGCCGCTGCTGCGCCGCACCCTTTCGTTGCAGCTGCATGAACCGCTGCGCCAGCGCGTCGCCGTGCAGTATCACCTCGAAGGCCTTTCCCGCGACGAACTCGACGCCTATCTGGCGCAGCAACTCAAGGCGGCCGGCGTGACCCCACCGCTGTTTGATGACACCGCCCGACAAGCCCTCTATCAGGCCACCAAAGGCATCCTCCGCAAGGTCAACAAACTTGCCCTGACCGCGCTGCGTCTGGCGGCTTCTCGAAAAGAGTCAACGGTGGGGGAAGCCATCCTGCTGGATGCCACTGCGGAGGCGCTGCTGTGAGCCAGGCCGCATCCACCCAGCCCGCTCCACCGACGGTGCTGTCTCTGGCCCAGTTGCTCCAACAGCAGCCATCGACTGCGCCGGCCTGCCTTGTCGAACCGGGACTGCTCCCACCGCAAGGTATCTTGTTTGTCGGCGGAGAGCCCAAAGTGGGTAAGTCTCTGCTGGTTGCCAATCTCGCCTTAGCCCTGGCCGCTGGCATCGATCGCCTGGGCTTTTCTATCGCGACCCGGCGCCGTGTCCTCATCTGCCAGTTCGAACTTCCGGTCCCGCAGTTTGTGAGCCGCCTCACCTACATGCGCCGCGCCTTGGGAGCGGCCGCCGATCAGCATCTCCTGGTGGACACCCGCGCCTCAGGCCATCTGCTCAGCACCGCGCAAGGTCTGAATCACTTTGTCTCCGCCGCGCGGGCTGCTGCCGCCGAGGTCTTGGTTCTCGACCCGCTCTATTCCACGCACGATCAGGATGAAAACGATACCCGCGCCATGGCCGCCTTGTGCCAGTCGCTGTTGCGCCTGCGCGATACCTCCCGCGCCGCTCTCGTCGTTGTGCACCATGTCCGCAAGTCGATCGGCCGCCACGAGATTGGCAGCGCTTTTCGTGGCTCCAGCGCCCTGCATGCGGTGGGAGACAGTTATTTGCTGCTCACACGGCCGGCTCCGCAACTGGCCACCCTCGAGCTTCGTTTCCAGTTTCGCTATGCTGCCGCACAGCCTTCGCGACTGCTCCAACTCGATCCCCGCACTCTGTGGTTCTCCTCGACTGAGAAGCCGCCTGCCCCTGCGGCAACCCGACGAAAAGTCGAAAAGGCAGACATCACGCAGGCACTGGCAGATGTGGGCAACAAAGTTCGTTACAACCAACTGCGGGACCAGATCATGACTGCCACCGCGTGTTCCAAGCGCACCGCTCAACTGGCCATCGCCGAAGCCTGCCAGCAGGGCTGGATCGCCCAGGCCAATGGCCAATACCTTTTGCCGCTCTAGCTTTCGTGGCGCGAGGTGTGGGCGAGCAGCTTATCGACTGTCCGCGCGGGGTCGCGCCCGAGCGGATGCCCAAGGCCGATGCGACGGAGGCTGGCTCCGAAGAAATCGGCTGACTCAACCCTCCCGCACATGATTGGTTTGTGCGCGGGAGGGTTTGGCTTCTGCTCCTCGCTGCTTCTACTTTCCGCGCTACACCTATCAGCCAGCCCGCTAAGTCAAATCAGGTCCCCATTTCTTTGGTGAAGTCTCGGAGCGGAGGCCTTGGGCCTAAAACGCGAAGACCGCCCGGCCGTCTTTGCCGGGCGTTCTGAATCGCAGTTTTGTTTGGCTCCTCTGCGGTTGGGATACCCCTCCTGCCTACACAAGGCGAGTATCCTATCCCACTTGCCTGCCCCGTCCACATGACAGCGCTGATTAGACAGAAAAGGAATCCGAGAAACCGGCCGGGAAATCGGCTGACACCTTAGGGGGAAAACAGTGCGACTCGTTACAATGCGTGTTGTTCCACAGCGGGAGATTGAAGTGGCCGGGCAATCATGGGCAACCTATGAAGGATCGCTTCGAAAAAAGGTGAGCCCAGAGGGTCACCAAGGGTTTTCGTTCAAGTAGCGCACAAGTGGCTGCGCTTTCACGGGCAGTTGGAGACCCCGCCATCGAATCGCTTTCATCGAATGATCGCGGAGTTTATCGACGCGATGCGTTCTGTACATGGACTTGCTCCGGATACAGTGCGCGGTTACAGCTCCAGGGCGTTTAACTTTCTGAAATGGTTCGGTGAGCGGCATGAGAGTCTTGAAACGGTCTCGTTGCTGGACGTAGATGAGTTCCTCGCCGATAAGCGTCGAGAGGGCTGGTCGGTTCGAACTATCGCGTCGCAATGCCAGGCCCTGCGGTCCTTCTTTCGATATGCAGAGATCCGAGGTTGGTGTGCTCCCCGCCTAGCGTTGGGAATTCGTAGTCCGAGAATTCCGAAATACGATGGTCGGCCCAAAGCTCCAACGTGGGCGGAGGTTCGGAGACTACTAGACTCGGCGAGCGGACCGTCACCTAGCGACCTTCGCGCCAAAGCCATTCTCCTGCTGTTTGCGATTTACGGGCTCCGCAGCAGCGAGGTGGCAGGGCTTCAACTGAGCGATTTCGATTGGCGTAATGAGACCTTCAGCGTACGGCGCGCCAAGCGAGGCGGAGTCCAGCAATATCCGATTCAATATGAAGTTGGCGAAGCGATCATTCAGTACCTCCAGAAAGGCAGGAAACGCTGTTCGAGCCGTCACGTTTTTCTGTCCAAGTATCCTCCGCACGGACGGATTGGCCCTGGCCCAATGTGGCAGATCGTCGGCAAGAGAATGCAGAAGTTGAGAATCGAGGTGGAACATGTGGGCCCTCACTCGCTCCGACATGCGTGTGCCACTCGCCTCCTCCAGAAAGGTGCGTCTCTTCTGCAAATCGCCGATTTCCTCGGTCACCGTAACATCAAGTCAATCGGCATTTATGCGAAGTACGACATCCGCTCGCTACGTAAGGTGGCCGCTTTCAGCCTGGCTGGTGTGCGATGAGACTGCTTGATGGAGTTCAGACCTACGTAGATGGCAAACGCCTCGGCGGAGCAACCTATGCCAAGGGCATTAAGAGCCTTTCGGCATTCTGCCGATATGCCGGCGATGTGGAACTGAGCAGCATACGTGAGCGTCAAGTAGCATCGTTCCTCGATGGGCCCCACACGTCGCCAGTCACGTGGCGTCAAAAATACAACCTGCTGAGGCACTTTTTCCTGTTCTGGGTGGCGCGGAACGCTGTGCCCGCATTGCCGATGCCGCCTCCCCGTCCAGTTGTTGTGACGACGTTTGTTCCTTACATCTACTCGCGGACTGAGATTCGCCTTCTGCTGTCCACGGTTCGATTTTCTCAGGAGAAGAGCGGCTGCAAAATCGACGCGCGCACGCTTCGAACATTCTTGCTGTTCCTGTACGGGACGGGAGCCTTAGTCGGTGAGGCTCGCAGGCTCCTTCGTGAGGACGTGGATTTCAAACGAAGAACAATTATTCTCCGCAGCAACCGGTTCAATCGTTCGAGAGAGATTCCGATTGGGCCAGACCTGTACAAGGTGTTGCGGAGATACCACACCACGAATAACCGAAAGGGCGAGATGAATGCTCCGGAATTCTTTCTCACTAAACAAGGAAATCCTCTCAAAGAACGTGCCGCGTGTCAGACATTTCAGAGACTTCGAAGAATGGCTGGTATTGCTCGCGATGATGGCGCACGATATCAGCCTCGGCTGCATGATTTGAGGCATACGTTTGCAGTTCATCGACTGACTGCCTGGATCAAGCGTGGGGCGGACTTGAACCGGATGATTCCTGCCCTTTCGGCCTACATAGGACAAGTCGGCCTCGGCTCGACCGATCGCTACCTGTCGCTGACGCCAGAGCGTTTTCGTACTCAGCTCGACAAATTGAGCCCGCGCCGAGGCAACAAACGATGGAGGGATAATCCGACTCTGATGAGATTCCTGGCAGAACTATGAAATCCGTGAACACACTGGATAAGCCCCACCCATCGCAAATGTGTTCGGGCTTAGATTATTAGAATCGGGCTGTGGTCGACAGCTGCCCTCGAAAGTTCCGCCGGCGAAGCCCATTTTGTGCAAAATGTGGCACAATTTCAGTTCTGTCCTTTGAGAGCGGCCCACAGGCCCGCTCCAACCAAATGCGTCTCGGCATTCAAGGGGCTTGGAACGAGCTCCCACATCTTGTCCGATGATTTTTCAAATTCATAAATCAAGACGTAACAGTCCTTTCCAGCGAAACGTTGCCTTCGAATTTCGCTCGACAACATCGGAGCACCCGACAAGAAGAGACTCGTGGCTTCTCTGAAGTCCATGCGCTCGTCATGCTTCGGCCCTACCCAGTTGTCCGTGACGGCGAAGACAAAGAAGCGAAACAGACCCGGATTCTGTAAGAAGAGCTGCCCTAAGTATTCGAGGAGGGATCGCGGGGGCACTTGGTCTTGCGTCCAGCGATATTTGTCCGGAAAGGGTTTTCCATTTTCGTCGATTCTTTCAACCTTAGTCACTCGAACAAACCCCCCAGGAATCGAGAACACACCGCTGGCACCGTATCCTGTATGCTTTAGCGCGGATTCCAAGACCGAATCAACGTCAGCCAACGAGCTCATATCGTTGCCTAGAAAACGCCGAGGTACGACATCTCGTTCCGAAAACTGCGGGGGTGGCCAAGGAAAGGGAGGCACCGTGAAGTATTCGCCTGACATACATGTCTTGAAGTGCGCAGCATAGAACTCATCCCGATTTCGATCTAAGTACGTCTTCAAGAACTTGTCTGTCGCAATTGAAGCGAGGGTGTGATTAAGCTCTTCTTTCCGGTCTCCGCCTACAGCCTCGATTTCTTCGGCTGCGGCCTCGCGAACATCAACCGCATCGACCACAAGAAGTCCAACAAGGACCTGGAGCCCTAGTTCATTTAACGATTTGTCATTAGTCTGTTTCACCAAGGCGCGAGATGCCTTGAGTCGAATATCGGGGTCCAGATCGTGTGACATGACAACGATCTCGGCTGAGTAGCTCTCGAAGGGTGCATCGCTTCCAATCAAGGCACTTAGCGCCGCAGCGCGAAAGGCAACGTCGTCAGCCTTTACGTAGCTCTTGATGAAATCCAAATACCGACCGACTTGATCACCAAAAAGGCCTGCGTAACGAAGAATGCGTGGAGTTGCTTTTCCGCTTTTCAATATATCGCCCAAGGCCGGGACAGCACCCTGCCCAATGTTCTTCAATGCTTGGTAAATGGTGTCCTCGTCGACGGAGTTCGGCAGAAGCAATGCTTTTTGTAGCAAAACTGGAGCTAATGCGCTTGCGGGAGGTCCGATTCGAGCAATTCCTTCCATCCATGCACGGGCGGCGTAATCATTCGAACTGTTAATTCCCGCAGCGAACAACGGCAGGACCTGCTCTACTTCTGGTTGAAGATCAGCAAATTCAGAGATGACCGTTAAATCCGATGTCAAACAACATTTTTCATCGGTTCTCGAGGTCAGCGCCCATAAGACATCCGTCGCGAGCGGCGGAGTCTTTAACGTCAGGAGGATGAGACGTAAGGCTGCATCGTCGCTGTAGTTTCTGGCGACCGCCTCACATGCCCCGATCTGGGTGTCGTTCTGATCTTGACAGAGCTGCTTAAGTGCTTCCTTGCCGTCTGCTCCCATCTTTGCAATTGATTGTCCAGCTTGATAGCGCAGCCATGACGGTTCTTTGGCGCTCAAAAATTTCGTCAAGAGGGGAATCGAGCTCTTTGCCTGAGATCCAAGATCACCGAGAGCACCCACCGCCATCTCAGAGCGTGGCCCCTCTCGCTGAAGTATCTCACTCAATATCGCTACAGCGGATTTAGGATCAATAGACTTGAGGATTTCCAGCCACATCTTGATGTCGTCCGAATCCGCCGAGTCGCTCGTAGCAAGCAGGGCCGTTCGATTGGCAATCGTCGTCGCGAACTGAGCGGCTGACCCGCCCAGATGGGATAGAACGACCAAGGCCCCGCGGCGTTGGTTTGGTGAACCGTCCAGAGCGGCGCTCAACGCCGGCTTCAAACGATCAATTACGCCCTCGGGAGCTGTTCCTTTATTCGCCAGGGCAGATTGCGCAGGCTCCGCAATATCCTTACTAGTATTGAGGGCGAGAAGCAATACAGCAGGCCACAATCCTTGCTCTAGGGTTGCATCTCCTTGCAACACACGAAGAGCGGCTATCGTGACTTGCGGGGAAGGTTCTTTTCCCAAGAGGTCCATTATTGCGGATTGCAGACCCATATGGTCCGTTAGGCCACGCCGTCCCAATACCCACAAAGCCGCAATTTGGTTAGACACGTCGCCACTCTTGAGGGTTGCTAACAGGTAGGTTCGCCCTTCAGCGCCAATATTTGCCAATATCTCGCTGCCTTGATCTCGCGATGCCTCATCGGAAAACAAGTCGGTCGCGATGGCTAACGGTATGTCGCCGCTGTTAGATTGCGCAGCCAATATTGATGCTAGCTGTGTCCTGTAGAGCCCTTTGGCGAGTGGCGATTCGTGAATCAATATCGGTGTGAGATTCGGTCCCATCGATTTAAGAGCAAGCTCTACATAGGGAGCGTCGTAATACGCTCGTTGCACGAGCCTGAAAGACATCTTGGGATGTTTCTTGCCGGGTTCTGAGGCATTCCTGCTTTCGATTTTGCCGAACTCATCACGTACAAGCGACAAAACATCGGGAGCGGCATCCACACCGATTTGACCCACTGCCAGAGCAGCCAAGAAACTTGGTGTGAACATCGGAATCCCGCAGTTCGCGTAAAACAGGTCTGATCGATTGCCACTGCTCGCAGGAAAGGCGTCTGGACCAGAGCGAATGACGTGAATTAGAGCAGGAAGGGCCTCCTTGTGATATTTGGCAAGTGAAATTGCCGCTTGCAGCCTGACAGTCTCATCGCGATCGAGAAGAGCCTGCGTTAATGTCGGCACCGCTGATACCGAGCTTGGCAGCAGTTCTCCAAATGCCGCGATTGATTGGGCCCTTACGAGTGGGTCGCTATCACGAGCGCCGGTTGCTAGGACAGCGGCGAGCTGCTGCAGGGGAATCCTACGAAGTCCTGAAAAGTCGTATGAAGCCGCGATCTGAATTGCAGGCTTGTCCGAACGGAGCTTGCCAAACCAAGCATCGTCGAGTTGGCTTTGTGCACGCGATGCCGTTACGAGCAGTACCCCGATTAATATGGCGCTTCTCATAAAGCTGACTCCGTAGTACCGTAGAGGCGCACATATTATGACAGGCAAAACAACATCGCAACAGGTTCAACTTCCCGATAGCGAACTCATTCCATTGGATAATGTGAGATTTCGCTTAGCAGTATTGTGGTTGGCAGGGGCGGCTGCGATTATCATTATCATGGTGGTTCAGTCGCTACTAAACCACTACGACGACAAGGCCCAAGAGGCATGGAGTTGGCTATTACCGACCCTGACGCCGACGCTAGGTATGGTGATCACCGTTCTCGGGTATACGGCACTCGACTCCCGCGCCCTTGAAGGTGTCGTTAGAAATTCCTTTTTTCAGGTAGCATTTTGGTTGTCCTCGTTCTATCTATTCTTGATTCTTCTGACTCTACTAATTCAGCCGTTCGCTCATGCTGATGCAGCGAAAGCGATTCAGTTGATGCGGCTATCTAATCTCTGGCTTGGTCCCATTCAAGGCTTTGTTGCTTCAGCTCTAGGGGTGTTGTTTGTTTCGAAAAGGAAGGTCACTGATCAATCTGGCTAGAGTCAACTAGACTTTCCACCGTCGCAATCTGCACATTGCGATGGAAATGCTTTGGAAGCTGCGGATCGGAAAGTTGGATAGATCGATAGATCATCAGTTGACGACGACCGCCGTCGGGAATGATATGGGTCTGCTATCACGCCGCGCAGGTCTCGGGAGCCTGCGCGGCGGCTTTCTGATTGAGGTAATCGGCTGCGCGCTGTGCATGAGCGGCTGCCGCAAAGATTGCAAGGTTATCATTCTTGAGAACTTCCAGCCACGTCGCGATATATGCGGCGTTTTCCTCCCGCGGATCCTGGTGCAGTTCGAGGTCGGCACATAGGAAAGCAGATCCCAGCTCGGCAACGAGTTCTTCGCGGCTGTAACCTTCATCGCCCCAGCTCTTGCGCCCGAAGTCACGGTCAAGGCGCTGCGCATGTTTCGTCCAGTGGGTCAGTTCATGGGCAAGGGTAGCGTAGTAGCTCTCGGCGTCGGGGAAGGCTTCGAACGGCGGCATCTGTACGTAATCCAGTTCCAGCGCGTAGTAAGCACGATTCCCGCCGTGTCTGATCGTTGCGCCCAGGCTGCCAAAAAGCCTCTCCGCATGGTCGATGCGCGCCACAGGGTCGCGCGTCGGAACGGCCTTGGCGTAGTAGATTTCGGGCAAACCCTCAATCTGCTCGACGTTGAAAACCGTGTAGCCCTTCACGTAGGGGATTTCATGCTCGACATCCTCGCCGGTCTTGTCGTCGTGCTCGGTGCGAGTGATGGCATTGGCGTAGACCACGAGAGAGCCTTTCTCGCCCTTGCGGACATGCGCATTCAATTCGCCGGCCTGGCGGTAGGTCATCCAGATGGGAGCCGCAAAATTCTGGCCTAGCGCGGACATCCAGAGGGAAAGCACATTGATTCCGGAGTAGGGCTGGCCGTTAAAACGCAGAGGACGGGTAATCCTACCGGCTGCGTGCTCAGCATTCCACGGGCGAGTCCACGGACGGACGCCCTTTTCTAGATACTCCACGATCTGTGCGGTGATGCGGCTGTAAACGTCCTTTCTTTCGGTAGTGTTTTGCATTGTCTTCCTCTCCTTCAAAACAAATTTTTTCTTCGCGAAAACCCGCGACGGTTTTGAGGGCGTTCAGCGGCGCGGACCTGTCAAGGGCGGGGTTTTTCCGCGTTCATCGAAGACCCTTGACAGGGAGCACCGCTGGAGTAACGCCGGTTTTCAAAGGAGCGGGTTTGAGCGGACAAAAAAATGAAAAGAGAAAAGACTTCGGCTGAGAACACTTACTCAGTGGTTCTTTCGAACGTTGCTTTGCCTCTACTTGCAAGAAATGTTGGGTTTACCAAAAGGCTGGGTTAATCATGGACCGCAAGTTGGCGGGACGTCTTTTGTCGGATGGGGCGGGCGCGCATTGTTGCACGTGTCACAAGGTCAATCTTCGGCTAAAAGTTCATGTGCGCGAGCGTCCTTTTCGAATGGCGCGCTATCGTAGCCAACTGAGACGATCTGCTCCAAGTAAACGGGAAGGAAGTCGGCGATAGAGCCGTAGCTCTCGTACTGATAAACGTGGCGGCATTCGTGTGCCAACAGTCGGCTGTTGAAATTCCCACGAACAACCAAGATGCTGTATCCCAGCGTGAGGCCAATCATTGTCGGACCTAACAGTCCGGTCTGGAGTGCCGCATCTCTCAAACGCGGATGATCAGGAAGCGGTAGTTCATCCACAATCAGCGTTCGCATGAGGTCGGGACGGCGGACGCCCACTTTCATCGCGATGCGTAGATCGGTATGTCCCAAGGAGTGGCCTTTGGTTCGCACCTCGCTGGCTTTTGACTCAGCCCATTTGATCGCGGGGTCAAGGAGGTAAGGCAATGCTAATCGAAGGTCCACAGTGTTCATCATTTCGATCACCTTTGCTCAAGCGGCCTCGGGGAGATTCCGCAAGAAGACGAACTGAGCATTGATCGGTTGGCCGACAGAAGTTTTGACCGACAAGGGCCCTGAGTTCTGCTTGGGATTGAAACTCGTGGTAACGTCGAACGCCCATTCGTACGGGTTCGATATGCCAAACACAGCACGAACATTCGGAGGAAAGGTGACCTTGACCTTCACATCCGCCATTCCGGTGGTTTCGTTGTAGAGATACTCGCCGTCATAGCGGACACCTTGGGTGTCCGTCCCGTACACCCGTCCGCCGTCGAAGATGAGCACGCCCATGCCTACGCCCTGTTGCCCTTGAAAACTGATTCCATACATTCCGTCGCGCATCTGAGTTCCTTTCTGCTTTAAGCGGTTGAGTTCGGTCTGTCGAAGATTTGGGGGCAACAATTGGAGAAGCCGCAAATAGCCTTCTACTGGTCCCGGAACTGGTCTTTCATCGCTCATCCACATGGCCACCGCTCTCGTCGTCACCCCTACTAGGCGAGCAAAGTCGACTTGGCTAATCTCCAAGTCGGCTAGGGATGTGCGAAGTTCCAAGCTGTTCATAGAACCATGTTCTAATGTAAATAGAACAATGTCAACATTTTTGATGGAAATTTATTCACAATGAAACCAATTGACTTGTGGAGGGAACAGAAATTGACGATAGTGTAAAGCGAAGTGTAAACTGTAAAGCAGAGTGTCAACCACAGGAAGAGTCCCCATGTCCTCTCAGATGAAGAATGCGCCGGTGTACTTCACGATTGGCCAGATTCGGTTCAACCCGATTCTGAGCTTGCCAAGCTTTATTCCAGGGATTCAGGACAATTTTCGCAAGCACGGCTTCGCTGATTTCAAGAAAGCCGTCTCAATGACGTTCGCCTTCTCCTCAGGGGGTAACAAAGATTCGGAGAGTCAGATGCCGCCTCCACAACCGGTGGAGCGATTCCTGTTTTCTGATATCTCAAACACGCAGAATTTCCAACTGGATCAGGGGTCGTTGTCTTTTCAATCAACGAAATACGAAGTTTTTGAAAAGTTCGCTACTGAGCTGATGAAGGGGCTTCAGGTAGTGAACGAGATGGTAGGAGGCTTAAGTTTTGTAGAGAGAGTGGGACTGCGTTACCTCGACGCCGTGACTCCGAAGCAAGGGGAAAATCTGAGCCACTATTTGATTCCTGAAGCCCTGGGCTTGTACGGGCGCTTGAAAGGACGGACAAAACACACGTTCTCCGAGACCCTAGCGGAAAGCCCGGACGCATCTGTAATCTCTCGGGTTGTGACTCAGGAAGGCCAGATAGGTTTCCCTCCTGACCTCGTATTGAATCAGCTCAACATTGCACAGTCCTTTGCAAATTTCACCGGTGTGCACGCGGTCCTTGATACCGACGCGTTCTTTGCCGAACGGATGGCATACAATGCTGCCGAAGTCGAGAAGCGTCTAGATAAACTCCATGAACGAATCATGGAAGCGTTCCATGCGTTAGTCACGGATCACGCCCTTGGTGTGTGGAAGTAAAGGAGGAATTTTATGACGCAGACAACCGCTTGGCGCTGCACTGACAGCACTGGAAGCGGTATTGTGCCACGCCCAGGCACGGTGGGAGTGGCTGCAGCAGTGGCATTCGCTTTCTTAGCTGGAACGGGAGGTATTACGGGTCCGGCCTATTTCGTTCATCGCGCGGATCGAGGGTATGCGTTCGTCCATGTTCATCCGACTGCGAAGCCCTTTGTAACCGAGTTCAGGACGCCGCAGGAAGATATCGCTCATATCCGGTCAGTCTTCAAGCCTTCAATTGCTGATATTGCGAACGTGTTCAATGTGTCGCGACAGAGTGTTTACAACTGGATGTCCGGAGAGAAGCCTTCCCAGGAAAGCACTGACAGACTCGGCGATCTAGCAAAGGCGGCAGATCTATTCTTGGCCAGCGGAATTGAGCGGTCCATGTATCTAGTGCGACGGAAGCTCGACAACGGTAAAACGTTGATGGAACTGGTACGCGACGGAGGATCAGCGCAGGATGCTGCGAGATCATTGATTCAAATGGCACAAAACGAAATGAGGCAGCGTGAGGCACTTCAACGTCGCCTGGGAACCCGTACTGCTCCTCGTGAGCTCTCGGATATGGGAAGTCCGATGCTTAACGAGGACCTTGGATGATAGACGATGGCTGGTTGGAGCAGGGAGACGCCCTGGCGGCAAGGCTACGTCCTCAGTGATCAAACGGTCAAGAAGACCGGAATTGCCGACGGCGCTCCCGGCACCATTGTTGTGGTCATATCCCACGATTGTGACCTTGCAGCTCTACCAGATAAGGAACCGGAAGCAGAGCTAATTGTAGGGCGACTAGTTGAAAAAGCAGACGGAAATTATACGCACGCAAAAACTCCTCGCGCACTACACCTTGAATTCACGACGCGTGATGGCTCGAAGTTTGTTGAACTAACGGCAACGAATAAGACGCGCCTGAAGAAAGAGGTCCTCGCAGACGAAGTGCCAAGAACGGATTTTGAGCTTCGTCCCGGCGATCAGTCAATTCTGCAACGTTGGCTCGCGGCTAGGTATCGCCGTGCTGGGTTCCCGGATGAATTCGAAAAACGGTTGAAAGATTCAGGAGCTAGTGACCGTCTTACCAAAATACTAAAACCTGCCGGTCAACACATCTGTGCGATCTTTTTTGACGTGGATGAGAGTGCGGAAGTTCAACGGAATGATCCGGAAGACCCATATTCACTGTCAATTGTTTTGCTATACACAACTCAGCCCAATACTAAAGAATCTGAGGCCATTGCCCTAGATTTGAAGGGCAAAATTGAGTCCGTATTTCAAGATCTGTTCTTCAAAAAGAACAACCGGTGGACCGGGATCGAACTATTGGATTGTAGTGTCATGTCCGATGAGGCATTAACCTACGCTCAGTCCGTAATCCTCAAACAGTGGCGCCTAGAGCACCTGAGTCTTCGTGATGAAGAACAACAGCCAATGATGGACCAGTAACGACAGACACTAGAGGTCGTGCTCTGCAATTATTTCCAGCACGCGGTCAAGGTACTTGGCGACCAGTTTGGAATCGACGCTCACGCGTAGACTCTGCGGGATCTTCCGAAACCATTCGTCTCGCGTTTTCGGAAGCGTCTCTAGGAGTTGATCAAGCAGGCCGTTACCAAACAACCCATCCGCGTCGGACGAGTGCGGGAATTCTGCCTTTATTTCCGTCTGCCACAGCGTCATCAATTGCTCGCGTAGCGAATCCAACTTTCGGGTCTTTTCAGCTTGGGCCTGAAAATAAGGATCAGCGGCCAACAGCTCCTCGATACGCCTCATCAGTCGCTTGATCTCTCCGTCCCGATTTCTGAACCAATCGGTCGACCAGATTCGGTGAATTTTCCAACCGAGATTGACTAGGATTTCTTGGCGGAGTCGATCGCGGTCACGGGCGGAGAGGCCTGAGTGATAGCTCGCGCCGTCGCATTCAATCCCCAGAAGAAATGTGCCTGGTTTTAGCGGATGCTTTACCGCAAGATCAATGAAAAATCCAGCCACACCGACTTGGGCGGCGATGTCATAGCCCCTCTCTTTGAGTACAGTCCCAACGGAGCGCTCGAAATCGTTCGTTGGTTGCTCCCGTCCTTCGTCAGGCTGCTGCAGGATTCCGGTACGTGCAAAGATTAAGGTATTGCTTCAGAGCGCGCACTCCCCAGGGACTGTTGGGAGTGGTTTGGATGCGCTCGGGGTCAAGTGAGCTAAAAACAACGACCCGTTTCTTCGCTCTTGTGAACAGCACGTTGAGCCGGCGATGGCCGTTGGGGCCGTTGATGGGACCGAACCGTTGATACTGGTTTCCACGCGCATCCGCTCCATAGGTTGTGGATATGAAGATGACATCACGTTCGTCTCCCTGCACATTTTCGAGATTCTTAATGAAGAAGCTGTCTTGACCGCCTTTCATCTGCTCTTGATAGGCCACTGCGAATGGGTCCTCCCGCAAGCGACGGTCGAGTAGCTCTTCCACCAATTCTCGCTACTCGAAATTTAGTGTTACAACGCCGAGCGATTCATCCGGATGCTCACGCATGTGTTCGAGGACCGCACTCACTACCGCGTCCCCTTCCCGCGGGTTCCGGCTGTTCTCAAAGACGCCACCGGCGACAAATTGGTATTTCACGCCGAGGGATGGGTCGTCGTGATAGGCCGAAGGGAAGATGACAAGGTCACCATAAAACTCGTTGTTGGAAAAGGCAATCAGGCTGTGATGGCGGGAGCGGTAGTGCCAGCGGAGTCGCCGCACCGGTTGAAACAACGTACTAGCAACGTCCAGGATGCTCTCGCCTTCTTCGATCGCCGTGCGCGTATCCTCCTCGCTCTCGTCCCCGTCGTTGTCGATAGATACTCGCTGGAAAAACGTGGTGGGAGGCAACTGCTTGGGATCACCGACAATGACTACCTGGCCGCCGCGCGCAAGAGCCCCGATGGCATCTTCGGGTTTGAGCTGAGACGCCTCGTCCATGATGACGAGGTCGAATTTCAGTTGGCCGGGAGCAAGGTATTGGGCAACTGAAAGTGGTCCCATCATGAAGCATGGCTTCAGTGCAAGCAGAGCTTTTGCAGCACGCAATATGAGCTGACGAATCGGAATGTGGCGCTTTTGTTTGTTGATTTCGTTGATCACGAGGGCCATGTCCGTCCAGCTACGGACGGGGCCGCGCTGATTACCACCTGGAATCGGACGGCGGTCGATGATGGCAGCTACCCGCTGGCTGTAAAGCCGAATGGCTTCCCGGTCTGCGGCGGCGAACTGCTGCCGAATCTGATCCTGGGTGACGCCTGTGACCTGAGACAACTCATCATGCTCGGCAAAGACGCTGCGTACGAGCGTGTTGTAAAACACAAAATGATAGGCTGGCACCAGCACCTCCGGAGCAAGTCGCTGCGTGTCTGCAAGGCCTGTGAGCTTGTTCAGGCTATCTTCCTTGCTCTTGATGCTGAGGCGCAGAAAATGGGTCCATTGCGATAAGTCCTCGCGAGCGGAGAGAGCACGCTCGGCGACCTGCTGCATTCCTTGCCACGGAGAACCGAGATTCTCAGTCCACAATGATGACCCGGATATACGCGCAAGGTCGATTGCAATGCTGTGAAACTTCCCTGCGCACGCATGAGCCTCGCTCAGCCACTTACGAAGCTGCGCTAAATGCGGCTGATAGTCAGCGCACAGAAGCCATTCCAGCGTTTTCTGCGGTGGCTTGCTTGCTGCAATGCTCTCTGCAAATTGAAGCGTTTGCCGAATGGGCGTGACGTCGGTGTACGCGCCGCGAAAGGCTTCACCGATCAGAGACGGGATATCACTTGCAGTTTGAATCGCAGTCTCGTCGGCATCGCAGCCACCGGCCAGCTCGACAATTGCGGCGATGTCGCCCACCGGCACGGCGTCGCCGAGCGTGACGCGATCTGCCGCCTGCAGGAACGCGGTAAGATCTCGCATCAACGTCTCGATGCAGTCCTGAAGCTCCGTGAACGACCCCGATTGTGCCAAGGCGCTTAAACCCGGCAACTCCCGGGCAAGCTCCGCTACGGCCGAGCGCGAGGCATCAACGGTCGCGCGGTGTCCAGCGAGGTTGTTCAGCTCTGATTTGACGGCGTAAAGCCGTTCGGTCTTCGCTGAGAACAGGAGTTTACGGAATCGCACCGCGGGGGCATCATGATCAGGAAGGGTAAGAAGAACGTCTTCGCACCATGCGGTAATTCGCGTCAGGTCTTCCCAGGCGCTGTCGATCCCCTTGAAATGATTTCCCATTGTGCCGCGGAAGCCGGCATTGTCTTCAAATCTCTTTCGATGTTGCTCATATTCCCCGACTGTCTTGAGGGCTGCACCCATCTGACGGCGCGGAGCCTTTTTTCGGGCAGTGGCGATGCTCCGATAGGCTCTCGCCGCAGCTCGATACTCACCGCCAAACAGCCGTTGCCATAGCGACGCGCTATCTAAGACGAATGAATGCCCGAGTAATTGTTCCGCAGTGTATAGGGTTGCACACAGCGCCAGATCATACTCCTTCTCAAGAGCCGTTCTGCGCTCCTTAAGTGCGCCAGCCTCCCGGTTGGCCAAGGCAACGGTTTGTCTCGCGTCGGTATGCTCAAATGTGGACTGACGCAGGTCCGCGCCGCTGAACGCCCTCAAACCGTCGCGGGTTTCGCGAAGAAAAAAATTGTTTTAAGGGGAAGTACAAATGCAAAACACAACCGAAAAAAGAGACGGTTACGGCGTGGCCAGTGAATGGCTGACGAGCGACGAAGCAGCACTATACCTAAAAATCGAACGTCGCACCCTACCGATCGTGGCTTGACGCTGTGGGAACGCCAATAGCCGTGCAACAGAAGCTAATGCGACACGCGGACATCCGCACGCCGATGAACATCTACGGCGATGTGGTGACGAACCAAGAGTCAGAGGCACACAGCAAGATCGTGGGTTTGGCTCTGCCACGCGGTTAATGGATCGCGATACGGATCACAGCTCAGCCAAGTGGTTGAAAATATGGCGGAGAGAGTGGGATTCGAAGCCGATTGCAAGGATCAATTAAAGGACTTAATGCGACACGGACGGCATTCTAAGCGCACGTAAGTCTATGGAAAACCAGCCAGCTGATTTGAAGTGATTTGGGAAGTACGCAGAAAAAGGGAGAGGGGGGTTGTCAACAGGTTGGCGCGTCATCTAATAGCGGATGAAGTTGCAGGAAGGCGGCTGCGGCGTCGCGGGCACGTCCCGCGATTTCGCGGGAGTTCGGTCGCTCGACGACGCCGAGCAGCAGGCTAACCATCAAATCGCGCCAGAGCGGTCCGGCGAACTGCTCGGCAAGTTCCGCAGGCCTGTGAGCAGGCCTGACGCTTGGGCCTCGGCCATGATTTTACGCAAGGCGACACGGCTTGCCTCGCGCCCTATAGAGTTGAGCGCACGCGCCACTTCGGGGGCCTGGACCGCCTCGGCGATGGCCAGTCGGAATACCGCAATGACCGTGGGATCGCTTATCTCGCGGACGAGCTTCGTCCCGAAAGAAGCCAGCACCTGCGCTAGGATCTCGCGATCGTGCAGCACGGGCAGGTCAGCGGGCACGTCAAATCGCTTGGCGCGCTCGCTGATGCAGGCGATCAGCATTTCCTGTTTATTGCCAACCAGCGCGTAAAGCTCGCGCTTCGAAACGCGCGCGCGCGTCGCGATCTCACAGCCGCGTTGATGCGGCTGCGCTGGAAGAAAAACCGCAAACTTCCAATAAAAATCTGCTTCAAAAAGAAAGCGGCGCACTTTCTCAAAGAAAGCGCCCCGCCGAAATTAATTCAATTCTTTAGTCGCGATCGTCGTCGTCGTGATGTTTTTTATACCAGCCTTTGTGCTTGCCGTTGTCTTCGTGCCAGCGAGCGCGGTCGCGCTCCCGGTCATGATCCCAGTGATGGTCGTGCTCGAAGCGTCCGTGCGGACCGCGCCAGTAGCCACCGTAGTAGCGGCTCTCTTCATAGTATGGGACGACCCAGACCGCACCAACATACGGCGGACGCGTCCAGTAGCCTCGATGCCAGTAATAATGACCCTCCGCCGGATACCAGTAGCCGTCGATCCACACGTACTCGTCATCTTCCGGATCGGGGCATGGCGGGCGAACGGCGATCACTCGCGGCGGGGGAGGTGCGCCGATCTGAATTCCGATTGAGACCTGGCTGAACGCGTGGGGCGCGCCCGCAAAAAGTGTCCCTGCGAGCAGCAGCATTCCTATCCACGTTTTGTCGTTGAGTTTCATGTTCATGCCTCTCTCCGCGTTCCTGAAGCGCCGCGGGGCCAGCAGCTTTCCCGCCTATGAATGAAACATTACTCTTTCCCGCCTATGAATGAGATATTACTAAAGTGTGTAGGGTGTTCCACGAGGCGATCGGCCGTGGAAGATGTGGAACAGATTTGGGTGCGGGGGGCATTGGAAAAGACTATTCGTGACCGAGGAGAATTGTACGAAAAGGGCCCGATAATTCCTTGGAGTGAGACTCAAGCGGGATTCGGCCTTCGCCCTAAGGCCGACCACAAGGAGAACAAGAGATCTAAGAATGGTGTATACGCTGAGAAAGGTTACATTTCTTCTACGGCTTGGGTGCTTCATTCACACATTCACATGCTGCCCACATCCTTGATTAAGCGGTGTGGCAAGACAGTGTCAGAGGATTCTCCGTTTTCCACGAGTGCTTTTACGATAGGTGTCCTCCGCAGAAACCTGCGACGGCTCACGCGACGCGCTGTTCCAGCCAGTATTCGTGATGCAGACCGCCCAGGATGTCCTTCGCTCTGATCTCGCAGTCACCTGGCAATCTGTGCCCTTGCATTTTTGATCGTGGCAGGGGATTGACCATGGCTGTCTCGGGAATACCCGGGCCTAGGCTGGAGTGTGGCCGTCCTCTGTTGTAGTGCGTGACCCAGGAACGCATTGTCATCCGGAGATGACCTTCGTTCAGCAGAATCATGAAATCTAGGCACTCTCTCCGTACTGTTCCTACCAGCCGTTCGCAAAACGCGTTCGCTTTGGGTGCACGCGCTGGCGTGCGCAATACTCTCAGTCCAAATGATCTTTTAAGCTCTTCATCCAGCTCCGAGAAGATTGCATCGCGGTCATGGATCAGGAACTGATAAGAATGGTCGCCCGGGATCGCTTCCCGAAACTGCTGCAGTGTCCAGTCTGCAGTCGGATGCGCAGTCACGTTGTAATGGACAATGCGCCGACTCCCCACCTCCATTGCGAGAAAAACACAGAGCACCTGGAATCGCACTGTCACCGCAACCAGAAAATCGCAGGCGACAATTCCGTAAGCATGATTCCTAACGAACGTACTCCAGTGTTACGACGAGGTTCGGGTGCACGCAGCTCCGTCCAGTTGCTTCGGCCAGTATTTGCGGACGGTTCGTGGTGAAACGCAGATGCCGAGTTTTAAGGACAGTTCATCCGCGATGCGCTCTTCTCCCCAGGTCACGTCCTCCCTCACCATGCGAGCAATCAGCTGGCGGATCTCCTTGGGCAGCGGTGGCCGCCCGCCGCGTGATTTCCAACGCCAGTACAGTTTGAAGCTCTTCCGGTGCCAGCGGACGAAAGTCGCTGGCGTCACGATGGCGAGCGCTTCTTTCCAGTCAAAGAGCCGAGACCAGAGCACCAGCGACAGCCGCGCCGCATCGGTCAGTCGGCGAGGCCGGATCTGGTGATCTTGGTAGTAAGCGAGCTGCTT
>Ga0307479_10001652_pt1 | contig 20390 bp, 16 predicted proteins | sample atmos_gasesECM4C_FD_203743 | JGI IMG/M metagenome (GOLD analysis project Ga0307479, IMG submission 203743) | Hardwood forest soil microbial communities from Morgan-Monroe State Forest, Indiana, United States - atmos_gasesECM4C_515 | ecosystem: Environmental > Terrestrial > Soil > Temperate...
GTTCAAGTGCTGCTTTTCGAGATACGGATCGAAAATCATTGCGAGGTTGCGGATGAAGATTCTGCCGAGCCAGGTGGCGCGCACTTCTTTATTGTCCAGCAGCACCAAGCCATCCTCGCGGGGCCCCTCTAGGTGACTCAGTTCAGCAGCGAAGTATTGATCGAAGTCGACGCCGAATTCACGCGAAATTTCATCCTTGACGATTACTGTGTGGCAGAGCAGTCGATTGATGACGGCGCGGCGCAGGCGGTCCTCATCTGAGAGACGATAGCCGCGCATGGTGGCGACGCCGCGATCCTGGACGGCCTTTTGCCAGCTTGGCAGGTCACGATGATTTTGCGCGTAGGCATTTTGAAACGCGCTGATGGCGGTGACGCCCATGCCGTAGAGGTCGGCTCCAGCTTTGGTGGTGTAGCCCTGAAAATTGCGATGTAACGTGCGTTGCTGTTGCGAAACGGCCAGTTCGTCGCCGGGCTTGGCGAAATGGTCCATGCCGATGTAGAGGTAGCCGGCTTCGATGAATTTCATCAGGCCTGAGCGAAAAATTTCAAATTTTTGCATGCCTTCCGGCAAATGCGTGGCGAAGGCGCCTTGCTGCTTTTTGAGCCACGGCACATGGGCGTAGCTGAATAGCGCGATGCGGTCGGGCTGCAGCTCGAGAATTTGGTCGACGGTGTGGCTGAAACGTTCCGGCGACTGATACGGCAAACCGTAAATGAGATCTACGTTGATGCTGTCGAACTGCAAATTGCGCGCGGCCAGCAGCAAGTCACGCGTCAATTCGAACGGCTGGATCCTGTTGATGGCCGCCTGCACCTCGGGATGAAAATCCTGGATGCCCATGCTGAGACGGTTAAAGCCCAAACGACGCAAACTTTCGAGATGGTCGCGGGTGGTTACGCGGGGATCGATCTCGATGCCGATTTCCGCGTCCGGCGAAAAATTAAAATGTTGGCGCGCGAATGCAAATAAATCTTCAAGTTGTTGCGGGGTGAGATAGGTAGGCGTGCCGCCGCCCCAGTGGAATTGCACTACCGGGCGATCGCGAGAAACTCCGCGAGCTACATGTTCGATTTCGCGCTTCAGAACATCGAGATACGGTATTGCGACACGCTTATCTTTTTGAATAATTACGTTGCAGGCGCAAAAAAGGCACAAGCTTTCGCAGAAGGGAAGATGCATGTACAGCGAAACAGGCGTCTGTGAGCGTTGTGCTTCGGCGTGAACGGATTCAAGGTCACCGGGACCGAAGGCGTCATTCCAGACGGGAGCAGTCGGGTAGCTGGTGTAACGCGGTCCCGGGCGATTATAGCGGGCGAGAAATTCTTCACTCACCCGTAATTCGTCGCTCATGCGTTGGAGGCTTGGAGTGGTGAGCGTCACGTCATGATCCTCAGCGCGAATAGGTGGCAGAAGTCGGCTGGTTGACTTTGCCCGCCGAGCCGACCACCGTTTGCTGGCCAGTTTCGATAAAAAGTCGCGCGTTTTCTACCGGTGTCTGTTTAGAAATACCGTGACCGAGGTTAAGGATATGGCCGATTCCGTTCAAGGCGGAAAGGGCGCTTTGCGTGGCTCCACGAATTTTGCCGGTGGGCCCGAGTAAAACAGCGGGGTCGACGTTGCCCTGGAGAGCGATTTTGGGGCCGAGAGTTTTTCGCAATGCGGCGAGATCGACGCGCCAGTCGACGCTGAGGACTGTGGCTCCGGAGCGGGCCACCGCGGCCATCAGGTGATTGGAAGCCTTGGTGTAATAAATGACCGGAACTTTGCCGGCGATGTCTGAGACGACCTGTTGAACGGCGGGCAATGCGAAATTTTCGTAGTCCTCCAGATTAAGCTCTCCGCACCAGGTATCAAACAACTGTACGGCGGAAGCACCCGCGTCGATTTGCGCGCGCAAATAGGGAATGGTGGCCTGCGCGATTTTGTTGAGAAGAAGGCGGAACGTTTCGGGCTCATGGTAGAGAAAGCTTTTAACGGTCGAGAAGCCTTCCTTAGTCTTCCCTTCGACCATGTAGCAGGCTAGCGTCCAGGGCGCCGCGGCAAAACCCAGGACCGGCACGTCTGCGCCGACGTTTTTTACGATGCGGCGAATGGCCTCCGGCAGGAATTTAGTTTCCATCTCCGGATCGAAAATTCTGAGATTTGCGACATCGGCTGCGCTGCGAATGGGACTGGGAAGATTCGGGCCGGCGTCATTCAGCTCAAGATGCATGCCCATGGCTTCGGCAGGAATCAAAATGTCGGAAAAAACGATGATGGCATCGACTCCCAGGATGCGAAACGGCTGCAAAGAGACTTCGGCGGCCAGATCGGGAGTTTTGCAAACTTCCAGGAAGGAGTGGGTGGCACGGATAGCGCGATATTCCGGCAGGTAACGTCCGGCCTGACGCATCATCCAAACAGGGACGCGATTAAGCGCTTCGCCGCGGCAAGCGCGGAGGAAGAGGTCCTTGCGATTGATCTCGGCGCGTTCGACGGGCGGCGTAAGTTGGTTTAATGGTGCCATATCAGCATATTCGGCTTGCCGCGAGTTCAGCAGAGAGGATATCAAATCCAGCGCGTCCTTGCTGCGTAGCGACGGCGTACGCTATGTAAGTGGTTGTTCCCGTGGGCTATACTCAGGATACAGGGCTGCTGACACTTCTGCGCGCTTCGGAACGTGACACCGGGCGGCTTCGGCTAACGATAGAACCAAGATGAGCCATCTCTATTTCATACTGACACTGACGGCCTACTCATTGAGTTGGGGTTGCTACCTGGCATTTCTAAACACCGGCAGGGAGCTGTTGGGAAGGTGCGGGTCAGTGCTGTTAGCGCTTGGGCTAGTGGCACATTATTTTGCGCTGCTGGAGCGGTCACGCGGCTTGCACACCGTTCCGTATCACGACCTGTACGGCTCGATGTCGCTATTCGGGTGGCTGCTGGCGCTGACGTACCTGGCTCTGGAGTTTTATCACCAGCAGCGCTCAGTAGGGGCGTTCGCGGTGCCGTTTATTCTGGGATTTTTTTTAATTGCGCATCTGGCCCCTGCGGACCGGTTATCGCCGACGGTGGCGCATGGCGTGGTTTTCGCGCTGCACGTGACTCTCAGTATTCTGGCGTACGCGGCGTTCGCGCTTTCATTCGTGTTGAGCGTGATCTATCTCGCGGAAGAGCGATTGTTGCGCAGCCGCAAGCTCAGCAACGTAGTGTGGCGCTTGCCATCGCTGGAATTGCTGGAACGCATGAGCCGCTCAAGTGTGCTGGTAGGAGTGATTTCCATCGCTATTGGCACGGTGCTGGGATTCATCTGGGTGGACCGGCTCACCGGGCAATATTGGTTTTACGATCCGAAATATGTGATCACGCTGGTGGTGCTGTTTCTTTATTTGCTGTATTTCCAGTTGGCGCGCAGTACGACATGGCGCGGCGCGCGCGCTTCGAAACTGTGCGTATTCAATTTTATCGTGGTAGTGATGAGCTTCACGGTTGTAAACCTGTATCTGTCGCATAGCCACAGGTATTTCTAGGGAGCAGAGCTTGAATAAGTGGCCAGCCTGATGGAAATTGTTATCGTCGGATTGAATCATCGCACCGCGCCGGTGGAGGTGCGGGAACGCGTGTCGTATACCGCGGAACAAGCGAGCCGCGCCGCCAGCGAGCTGCGTTCGCGAGGGATCCTCGAAGAGACTTTGGTGTTGTCGACCTGTAATCGCAGCGAGGTTTATGGCGTGCCGCCGGAAACTTCACATGAAAGCGCGGCGGGGCTTTCGTCTTTTCTAAGCGAATTTCACAAGGTGCAGCCCGATATTTTAAGCGTCTCGCTGTATCACCACTATGATCGCCAAGCGGTGCGGCACTTATTCCGAGTTTCCGCCGGGTTGGATTCGATGATGCTGGGTGAAGCGGAAATTCTGGGTCAAGTTCGCGAGGCTTATAAATTTGCGTACGAGCAAGGCGCAACCGGGCCGGTATTAAACCGAATGTTTCAAGCCGCGCTGGAAGTGGGGAAGCGAGTGCGGTCGGAAACGGAGCTGGGCACACGCCCGATGTCGGTGGCCTCCGCAGGCGTCAAATTGGCAGAACGAATTTTTGGCAAGCTCGCTCAGCGCACGGCGCTTGTGTTGGGAGCGGGAACGATCAGCGAGCAGGTGATGTTGCAATTGCGCGATCGCGGTATCGGGCAGTTGTTAATGATGAACCGTTCTATGGAGCGTGCCAAGAAACTAGCAACGGAATTTCACGGGATGGTGGTGCCGTGGGGCGAATGGGGCGATGCGCTGCGGAGTCCCGACGTGATTGTTTCGTCGGTCACGGCGGCGGAGCCGATTCTGGAGCGCGCCATTTTGGAGCGCGCGATGTCGGCTCGCGGCAACCGCGCGTTGTTTATCATGGATCTCGGCTTGCCGCGCAATATCGAGCCGGCGGCTGCTGAAATCTATAACGTGTATCTCTATAACCTCGACGATCTCGGCGGCATAGTGCAGCAAAGCCGAGCCATGCGAGAGAATGAAGTTCCGCGAGCGGAGTCGATTGTCGACGAGCATGTTGGGAAATTTCTTTCCTGGCAGGCCAGCGTCGAGTTGGTCGGCCTGGTCGACGAGCTGCGCGCGCGATTGCAGCACGAGCGCACGGCTTTCATTCGCGAACGCATGGAGACGATGAAACATCTGAGCGCGCAAGACCGCCAACACATGGAAACGTTGATGGGCGAACTGCTGGAGAAATTATTGCTGGAACCCGCGGAGCGCTTGCGCGGCGAAAAAGAACTGCGGCGCAAGATCCAGAACGTCGAAGCACTACGTGATCTGTTCCTTTCCAACCGGGAGAAACAATGAAGCATTTGCGCATCGGAACACGCGGAAGCCTGCTGGCGAAATGGCAGGCGGAGTCCGTGCGCAAGCAACTTTTTGCGAGCGCGGGAGTAGAAGCGGAAATAATTATTATCAAAACCGCCGGCGACAAAATGCAGCAGGTGCCGCTGACGCAGCTTGGTGGGAAGGGAATTTTCATTAAGGAACTGGAAGACGCGCTGCTGGACGAGTCCATCGACCTTGCGGTGCACAGCGTCAAAGATATTCCCACGGAGGTGCCGCGAGGATTGAGCTTTCCGGCGGTGTGCCGGCGCGATGACATCCGCGATTGCTTGATTTCTCCTACGGGTGCGACGCTGGAAACTTTGCGGCCGGGCGCGCGGGTGGGCACCAGCAGCTTGCGTCGCCGGGCGCAGCTTCTGCGTCTTCGCGCGGATCTGGATATTCGCGAATTGCGCGGAAACGTGGACACCAGGCTCCGTAAAGTGGGCGACGGTGAATATGACGCCATTGTTTTGGCGAAGGCAGGCCTGGATCGCCTGGGATTGAGCCAGCGAATTTCAGAGACATTCGCGCCGGAAGTATTCATGCCTGCCGTGGGACAAGGGGCCATCGCGATAGAAACGCGGCTCAGTGACAATGAGACCGGTGATCTGCTGACAAAGTTGGACGACCCGGAAACGCGGGCCGCGATTATTACCGAGCGCGCATTGCTCGCAGCGCTGCAGGGCGGTTGTCAGGTGCCCATCGGGGCGTGGGCTCGAATTGAACGCGGCGAAATGGTGCTGGAAGCATGCGTCACCTCTGTGGATGGCCAGCAACAGGTGAAGCAGCGCTTGACAGGGGCGCCCGACCAGGGTGTCCAGCTTGGAGAACACATGGCGCGGTTGCTGATGGAAACTGGGGCGCAAACGATTCTCGAGGAAGTGGGGCGGCAACGTGAATAGCTTAGGCGCCGCTTCTGAATCCGTGCTGTCGGGCAAACGCGTAGTGATTACCCGCGCGGAACGCCAGAGTGTTGAACTGGTGGAGAACCTTGGCAAGCTCGGCGCAATACCGATTTTGTTGCCGCTGGTGGCGTTCGCCGCTCCAGAGGATTATGGTCCGATGGACGCAGCATTGGATCGATTGGAAGAATTTGATTGGATTATTTTTACCAGCGAAAATGCGGTGCGTGCAGTAGTAAAGCGTGCGGGAGTAAGAGGTAATTTGCGAAATGTCGCTGGACGGCGTTCGCGGGCCGCAGCAGTTGGACCAACGACGGCGACCGCGGCCGAACGCGCGGGATTTTTTGTGGACTACCAGGCCAAAACCCACAGTGGGGCGGCACTCGCGGATGAGCTGGGGGAGAAGCTGCGGGACCAAACGGTATTTTTGCCGCGAAGCGACCGCGCCAATCCGGATTTCCCGCAGCTTCTGAGAAATTATGGCGCGGAGGTGACGGAGGTCGTCGCGTACAGGACCGTTACGCCGGTTAATCTGGACGAGAAAAAAACCGCGGCGATTGTGAATGGCGAAGTCGAGGCAATTTTATTTTTTAGTCCCACGGCCGTGGAGCATTTTGTTGAACTTGTGGGTCCGGAGAAACTCCGCGATTTGCAAAATCGGGTCGCGATCACTGCCGTCGGGCCTATAACGGCGAATGTGTTGCGCCAATCAGGTGTGGACAAGTCGCTGGTAGCCGAAGATACCACCGCGGACGCGGTGATTGCCGCGTTAGAGAAACATTTTGCAACTACGCCGAAAGCTTCCGCCGTCGGAGTAGTTCAGGAATGAGTTTTCCGACACACCGGGGGCGGCGATTGCGCCGCAATGAAGCGCTGCGCGGCCTGGTTCGCGAAACTCGATTGAGCGCCGCAGGCTTGATCTATCCGATGTTCGTGTGTCCCGGACAAAAGGTGCGGCAGGAAGTCAGCTCCATGCCGGGAGTGTTTCAGCAATCGGCGGATGAGATTGTTGAAGAGTGCCGCGAAGTTGAGTCGTTGGGGATTCCTGGAGTAATTCTGTTCGGTCTGCCGGAGAAAAAGGACGCCCGGGGCCTGAGCTCCATCGCCGCCGATGGCGTGGTGCAGCGCGCGATAGAGGCGATCCGCAAGGCAAAACTCAAATTGCTGGTAATCACCGACGTTTGCCTGTGTGAATACACGGACCACGGGCACTGCGGTGTGATTGAAGACGGCGAAGTGGCCAACGACGCCACGTTGGATATTCTGGCCAAACAAGCGGTCTCGCACGCTCGCGCAGGAGCGGACATCGTGGCTCCGTCCGACATGATGGACGGACGCGTCGGCGTTATTCGCGAAGCGCTGGACGAACATAAATTCGAAAACATTTCGATCCTGGCGTATACGGCGAAATATTCGTCGGCATTCTACGGGCCCTTTCGCGAAGCCGCGCAGTCGACGCCGCAGTTTGGCGACCGCCGCGGGTACCAGATGGATCCCGCAAATGCGCGCGAAGCATTGCGAGAGGTGGAAATGGATTTGGACGAAGGCGCGGACATGGTGATGGTCAAGCCGGCGCTGCCGTATCTGGATATCATCAGGAGTGTGCGTGATGAATTCGATGTGCCGGTGGCCGCTTATAACGTGAGCGGAGAGTACTCGATGGTGAAGGCCGCGGTACAAAACGGCTGGCTGGACGAGCAGCGCGCAGTAACGGAAATACTGACCGGCATTCAACGAGCCGGAGCGGAAATTATTCTGACTTATCATGCCAAGGATGCGGCGCGGTGGCTGCGCGCGTGAACATCCGACGGGCCCAGCAATGAATCCAGCACAATCGCAAATTAAACGGAAGCGCGAGGGTAAGCGTTCACGTGAGATTTTTGCGCGCGCGGAACAGGTGCTGGTTGGCGGCGTAAATAGCCCGGTGCGTGCGTTCCGATCGGTCGGCGGCGAACCATTTATCGTCGATCATGGGCGTGGACAATTTCTCTACGACGCCGATGGCAATGAGCTGCTCGATTACGTGTGCTCCTGGGGCGCGATGCTATTGGGGCACGCGCATCCGGCGGTGACGACCGCAATTTCCAAGCAGGCTGAGCGCGGCACCAGTTTTGGCGCTACCACGGAGTTAGAGGTGGAGCTGGCGTCGCTGATCACCAGCGCCATTCCATTTATCGAAAAGATTCGATTCGTTTCGAGTGGCACGGAAGCCACCATGAGCGCGTTGCGGCTGGCGCGCGGAGTGACCAAGAGAGACCTGCTGGTGAAATTTGAGGGCAATTATCACGGGCACTCCGACAGTTTTCTGTCGCAAGCGGGGTCGGGGCTTGCAACGCTGGGCATCGCGGAATGTCCCGGCGTTCCGGAGGCGCTGGCGGCATTGACGTTAAATGCCCAGTACAACGATTTGAACGCGGTGGAGCGGCTGTTCAAGGAGCACCAGAATAAGATTGCCGCGATTATCGTTGAGCCGGTCGCCGCCAATATGGGCGTGGTGCTGCCGGAGCCTGGGTTCCTTGCAGGGTTGCGGGAAATTTCGCGACGCAACGGCGCGCTGCTGATTGTCGATGAGGTCATCACCGGCTTTCGTCTGCATCACGGCGCGGCGCAGCAGCTCATGGGAATCGCAGCGGACGTCACGACATTCGGCAAAATTATCGGCGGGGGCGTGCCGGTGGCGGCGTACGGCGGGCGCGCGGAGCTGATGAATAATGTTGCTCCTCTAGGTCCGGTGTATCAGGCGGGGACATTGGCGGGGAATCCTTTGGCGATGAGCGCCGGAATTGCGACGCTCAAACAATTGGCGGCGCCCGGTTTCTACCAAGCAATTGAAAAACGCGCGCGGCGGCTTGCGGACGGACTGCGCGAGGCGGCGGAGAAGGCCGGAGTGGCAGCGCAGGTGAACGCGATCGGCTCACTGGCTACGCTGTTTTTCGCACCTCAACCGGTCCGCAATTATAGTGACGCGAAAAAATCAGACACGAAACGATACGGCGATTTTTTTCGAAATATGCTGGAGCGCGGAGTCTTTTTGGCTCCATCGCAATACGAAGCGGCATTTGTCTCGGCAGCGCATACCGACGCGGACATCGAGCGCACGCTTTCGGCGGCAAGCGAGTCGTTGAAGAATTAATTAAACAAGGAGAGCTATTCGCCTATGGCCGAGGATTTCGAATTGCCGGAAACAGCGGAAGAGCACGGCCACGATCCACACGTGCTGCCCGTTTCCCTGACCATTTCGATTCTCGCGGTGCTGGTGGCAGCGGTAACTTTGCTGGGACATCGAGCGCACACCGAAGAGCTCCTGCTGCAGTCCCGAGCTACCGATCAATGGGCTTTCTACCAGGCGAAGAATATTCGTCTTCATGAAATGCAGGGCATGGTGGACTTGCTAGGTACGATCACCCCTGTGGATAAAGAAAAGAATGCGGCGTTGCGTGAAAAATATGTAACGGAAGTGGAGCGCTACAACGGCGACAAGGAAAATATCAGCGACAAAGCCAAGGATTTCGAAAAAGAGCGCGATATGGTCAGTCGCCGCGCGGACCGCTTTGACGGCGGTGAGGCGCTGCTTGAAATTGGGCTGGTGATTTGCTCCATTACGCTTTTGACCAAGCGCAAAGCATTCTGGATCGCGGGGATAGCAGTGGCAATCGCGGGACTTATTTTCGCCGCTACAGGATTTTTAATTCACTCGTAATAAATGAACCGGCTAGGCGCTGGCAGGCGGTAGTTCGCCGCGCAGCCGAACAACCTCTTCCATTAAGTTCTTCAAGCGCTCAACCACTTCCTGATGACGGATATCATCGGTAGCAGGTTTCTTGCCGATAAAGGTCAAGTTTCCGCCCGGTTCGAGAATGCATTTCTGCACGTCGTTCAACGATTCAAAACCCTGCTTACGCGCCGCGGCTTCCAATTGTGTCCGGCTGATCAGCTCTTTCTTCAGCCGGTCCAGGCGGACCATGCCATTCTCGATCAGCACGTCGGCATTGCCTTCCACGAGTTGGTCTATCCTCTTGTGCCCATAAAGAAAGCGAACCACCAAATAATTGACGGCCAATAAAGAGGTGGCGCCGATGATTCCGCCGCTGACGCTGTTATCGTCGCCGATGATAGCGTTCTGCACGGTATTGGAAAGCGTCAGCAGCACTACCAAATCGAAGGGGTTCAGTTGAACGAGTTCACGTTTGCCGGAGAGGCGCAAACTGATAACCAAAAATGCGTACACAAAAATTGGTCGAAGAATCTTCTCGGCCAACGGCACTCCCAGAACAAACATATCCCTCCAGGTGTCATGCATTTCTCGCGCTCCTTCTGCTCTGAAAATTCAGACGCTATGATTACCCATCTTGGCTGTGGCGCGCTACGGCTGTGAACGTGCTCGCCTGTACCTGAGTACAGTCATCAATTCGATGAGGATTCAGTATTGTTCCGGGCGGTGCGCGAAACCGGGTCTATCATTGAAGCAGTGTGTTTGCATCCCGTCTTTCTGTCGACCTCTGTCAAGGCGAGAAAATGCACCGTTAAACGAGACTCTATGTCACAGCTGACATCTCCGGATCTCGCCCTGGGCAATCCCAGTGGGACAGTCCCGGCGTTATTAGAATGCGTGCGTGAGCTGTTAGCCGTATTCGACACCGATGGCACGGTCCTGTTCGTCAATCCCGCGTTGCACACGGTTCTAGGCCATACACCGCTCGAGATCGTGGGCAAACCTATCGCCGAATTGATTCATGAAGACGATTTTGATTTATTTCTTGCAATGCTCCGGCGCTTAAACGCGAACCTCGAAACCACCGTGAATGTACGTTGCCGGCTGCGGAGCGCCGACGGGGTTTGGCGTTGGTTTGACGCGGAAGCGCGGCGCAATCCAGGCAATGATGCGGGTGGAATCGCCGTTAGCTTGTTGGACATCACGGATTTGCAGCGCATGGAATCCGAGCGCCAGGTGATCATTGAAGTGGTCCATGCCCTGAATGAAACGTCCAACCTGGACCAGTTGCTGCAACACATTCATCAGTCGCTGAAAAAAGTCTTGTATGCCGAGAATTGTTTTATCGCGTTGCACGATGGCGATAAGGATTCATTCCATTTTCCGTTCTTCGTGGACCGCTTTGACGTGGCGCCGCCGCCGCAGAAGGTGGGCAGAAGCTGCACGGCGTTCGTGTTTCGCACCGGGCGCGCGATGTTGATACCGCAGCCGGAATTCGACCGCTTGGCTGAAACCGGAGATGTGGAATTGGTGGGCTCGCCATCGCCGACGTGGCTGGGCGTCCCGCTGAAAACACCGACGGCTACGATCGGCGTGCTGGTTGTGCAGCATTATGAAAATCAAAACGCTTACGATGTTCGCGATCTGGAGTTTTTAGATTCCGTAGGCGGGCACATTGCGCTGGCGATTGAGCGGCGCGGTGCGGAAGACGCTCTGCGGCAAAGCGAATCTACCTTCAGGCTGCTTTTTTCGCACAATCCGCTACCAACCTGGGTTTTCGATTGCGAAACATTCAAATTTATTCAGGTGAATGATGCCGCCGTTCGCCAGTACGGCTACTCTGCGGAAGAATTCGCGGGCTTGACGGTCTTCGACATACGCCCCCCGGAAGAACATGCCGCACTGCGCGAACATCAGAAAGACTGGGAGGCGCCTGGGCAGTATCACGGGGTATGGAAGCATCGCAAGAAAGACGGCAAGATTTTCGAAGTGGATATTATTTCTCACCCTCTGGAATACGGCGGGCGCCAAGTGCGCATGGTGGTGGCGCAGGACATTAGTGAGCGGCAGGCCCTGGAACAGCAACTGCGGCAGGCGCAAAAGATGGAGGCTGTCGGCCGGCTGGCGGGCGGCGTGGCGCACGATTTCAACAATTTGTTGATGGTGATCAAAGGTCACACCGAGCTATTGCTTAACGTAAACCCAGTACCGCCGCCAATGTTGAAAAAAATCGAACAGATAGACCGCGCCGCCGATCGCGCCGCGGCGTTGACACGCCAACTTCTGGCCTTCAGCCGCATGCAAGTTTTGCAGCCGCGAGTGATGAACATAAACGGCGTGGTCGAAGAAATGGGCAAGCTGTTGCCGCGCCTCATTGGAGAAGACATCGAGTTGATTCTGCGAACCTGCCCGGACCTGGGAGTGATTCGCGCCGACGCAAGCCAAATGGAGCAGGTCATCATGAACCTGGCGGTAAACGCGCGCGACGCTATGCCCTCGGGCGGGAAGCTGGTGATTGAGACGTCGAACGCCGATCTGGATCATGGGTACAGCTCCGCACATCCGCTGGTTCAGCCCGGCCGTTACGTGCTGCTGGCGGTGTCGGATACGGGCACAGGAATGGACGCGCAAACGCAAGCGCGAATTTTCGAGCCGTTTTTCACAACCAAGGGGCAGGGAAAGGGAACTGGATTAGGGCTCGCGACAGTGTACGGTGTGGTGAAACAAAGCGGCGGCTACGTTTGGGTGTACAGCGAAATCGGCAAAGGAACCTCTTTCAAGATTTATCTGCCGCGCGTCGATCAGGCAGAAGACGAAGCCTCTCCGGCGCCGTCGTCGGAAGCGCCTTCCGGTGCGGGGACGATTCTACTCGCCGAGGATGAACAGGAAGTTCGCGAGGTGGCGCGGGAATTTCTGGAATCCGGCGGATACACAGTTCTCGAGGCTCGCGATGGAACCGACGCATTGCGCCTTGCGGAACAACATGCGGGGGTCATCGATTTACTGGTCACGGACATGGTCATGCCCGGGATGACTGGTCAGGAATTAGCCACGCGCATACGGGAAAAGCGCAAAGGCTTGCATGTCATCTTTATGTCCGGTTACAGCGAATATGCCGCGGTGGAAGCCGCCCATTCCGATCCTACGTTGCGGTTGCTCACCAAGCCATTCAGTCGCGCGGTGATTTTGCGCGCGGTGAGGGACATGCTAAAGGGTTCGCAGGCGAACTAGATCGTTCTGCTGCTAAGCAGTATTGCAAAGCCACGCCTAAGATAGCCTCTAAAAAACAAGTTACCTCGTAACTGTTCCAAGCGACCTTAGTTTGAGTTGATAAGTGTGTGAATTTGTTTCTCGAGCGCTTGATTATATTCGCGCTCAAGCTGCAATTCGTTTTGCACTTTTTTGAGGAGCAACTCCAGACGCGCGACTTCCGCACGAAGCATGGCCAGGTCTCGCGAGGATGGGGCATTCGAAGATTGCTGATTTGTTTGGGGAGCTGATGGTTGTGGCGTGCCGACGGGTTGAGGCGTTTTTTGATTTTGGCCTTGCTGTCCGCCATTAGCCGAAAAAGGAGGCAGCAGTGGCGAAAATGCTTCGGCAAGTGCTCGCGGCCAGGCCGGTTCACCGGTTGTATCCGATACTGACGAGCTTGTAGCACTCGAAACCGGCACCGGAGCAGCCGGCAGCGGAGGCGCAAACAAACTATGGAGCGCGTTCGAATTGGCCCGTTCGCGTGTCGCTTGCGTCGCTGGCGTTTCCTTGGGAGCCAGCAAAGTTCTCACGCGCCCGATGAGTTCCTGCGGCTGGAACGGTTTGCGAATCAGTTCGTCGGCATGCACGGCGACTGCTTTGTCGGCGACGCTTTTATTAACTACGCCGGACATCAAGACTACGGGTATGCCGCCAAACTCGGGATGCTGTTTAATCTGACTGCAAACCGCATAACCATCCTGGTTGGGCATGATCACATCAGTAATCACTACATCCGGACGGTTCTGTTCGAATTGCGCCAAAGCGGAAGCTGCATCGGCGCAGGTGATGACGTTAATATTCTCGCGGCGAAAGGCGATCTTGATGACTTCGCGCATGGTGGCGCTGTCATCAATGAAATAGACAGTGGGTGCGCGCTTCACGGCGGTTTCGCCCGCCGGCGGCATGATGAGCGCTTCGCTCATATTGCGTTCCTATCCGCCATGTCGTGCGTAGCCTCATCAAATTCGCGCATGGCATCAAGCATCAGGTCGGTCGCGGTGCGCAGCACAGTACGCTGCAGAGAAGTTGTGCCGTAGACAAATTTGTAGACACCGTCGCCGCCATGCACGCTCTTCAGAATGTGAATTACCGCTTCGTCGCCAAAGTAGTTGCCGCTTTCCGCATGAGTTATTTCTCCGGCATCAAAAAACATCAAGGCGTCGATCTCTCCGGCATTGATGTGAAGAGCGCCGGTCTGGCGGGCCTGGCCGAGCATTTGCATCACACCGGGCAGGTCATGATGAGCCAGGCTTCCGCTGAGGCTGGTATTGGACTGGTCCAGCATTTGCGTGGGCTGAAAGCCTTCGGCCTTGCTGATGATGATTTGTTTTACATGCGCGGCGATGGTGGCCGGCGGGCGGTGCCTGTCGATGTAGTCGTCGCACCCGGCCTGAAAAGATTCGAGCAGGGCGCGTTGGCTGCCGTCTCCGATGGCAATGATCGGCAGAGCCGCGTTCTTCGGATCAGCGTGAACAGCGCTAGCAATTTCCAGCGCACCCATTTCGCGCATGTTAGTGGCGCAGAGAATCGCTACGGGCGCGTCATATTCCAGGGTGGTCAAAGCAAACGCCGCCTGATTGGCGGAAATCACTTCGAAACCTTCTTTGCGCAGCGCATCTGCCAGGCGCTTTGAAAAGTAAACGTTGCTGTCAATCAGCAAAATCTTGGCAGGGCGGCCGGCTACCATCATGTCGTGGCCTCCTGCATTTCAAGCGGCACACAAACGGACGGCGCGGAAACAGGCCCAGGCGTGAGCGCGTCGATATTCAAGACTTCAATGACGTTGCCATCGTAAGAAATCCAACCTGCCACGTATGGCGCATCCGCTTCTGTTGCGGGAGACATTTCGGCGGCGATCAGCTCACACTCTCCGGTTACCGGCAGCGCGACCCATTCAGATTTTTCTCCGTAATTGCGCACGGCGATCAGGTAAAAACGGCGAGTCAGGAGATTTTTGCCGATTAGTTTCTCGGACACCTCACACACCGGAACGATGCGGCCGCGCCGAAGAATTACACCCTCTACTCCTTGGGTTCGGTGCGGAAAACGAAAGATGCGGCTGGGTGCCACCAACTCGGCGATTTGACTGGCGACCATGGCAAAGCGCCGGTCTCCCAGCCGCAGCAGCACGAAGGATTGCGAACCCAGATCATTACGCGGGTTCATGGACCGATCCTATGGAGCTGCCGGCAGTTTTCGCGCCGGAGACCCCGGAATTCTGGGATTGCTCGAGTACCACGATTTCTTCAGAGGTCAAAAAACCTTCAGGATTCACGACCGGGACAACATTTTGATCCAGCGCCGTGAGACCGCGATACCAGGCGCGTTCTTCGTTGCAAAATGCTTGCGGAAGAGCTTGCAAGATGGTCATGGTGCTCATTTTTTCTATGCCATCGATGAGCAACGCGGTGCGCGTACGACGTAGCACCAGTACCAAAAGTCCGGGGGTAACGGGCAATCCAAAATGTAAAGCTCCGTTCACGACGAAGAGCGATTTGTCGCTGCGGCGAACGATATGGCGCACTTTTTTTAAACCTGGCGCGGTGATTTCCGCGGCTGAACCTGCCAGGCTGTCCACGCTCCGAACTTCCTGGACGGATCCGGAGGACACGGCAAAGAGTTGCCCACTGACGCGGAACAAAATAATTTGTTCAGTGCGTAGTGCAGGCGATTTGCTGGGAGCTGGAAATTGCATCAACGCACTCCCACCGGCGTGATGCGTGAGATCGCCAAAACTTGCTTCTCGAGAGCAGCATAAATATCGTCGATGCCCAGAACCTGGCTTACCGCGCCGGCTTTAATCGCTTCGGCAGGCATGCCAAAAATTACCGAGGTAGCTTCGTCCTGCGCCAATACCATTCCGCCCGCGGATTTAATGGCGCTGGCGCCGGCCGCCCCGTCGTTTCCCATGCCGGTTAGAATTACGCCGATGCTCAATGGACCGGCAAAGGCGGCGACGCTTTCCATGGTGATATCAATGTTTGGAAGATAACCGTTGACGCGCCCACTGCTGCCGTCGAGTTGAATACGGCCTGAGGACGTGACACGCAAATGCTGACCACCCGGGCAAATATAAAATGTTCCGGGAGTCAGCGTTTCATTGTTTTCGGCTTCCTTGACGCGCACGCCGGTGAATTCGGCCAATTGCGTGGCGTATTGTGTGGTGAACGCCGCGGGCATGTGTTGCACCAGAATTACGGCCGCGGGAAAATCTCGCGTGAAACCTGGCGCCAAACGCATCACCGTGGCGGGCCCGCCGGTAGATGCGGCGAGAACCACGACCGGAAAGCGTTGATCATTTGTTATCGGGGCAGCCGGCCTGCTGGCGGGAGCGGGCGGCGCTGCAATTGCTTTGCCGTCGGAATTTGTAATTGCGGATGCGATTCGTGAAGCACTGCGCACCACACGCACTTTTGCGGCGAGACGTACTTTGCGCAGCAAATCTTCACGGACGCTGTGCATGTCCAGGTCAATGCCACTGGAAGGCTTGGCAACGAATTCGATGGCGCCGAGTTCCAGCGCGCGTAACGTGCTGGCCGCTCCTTGCCGTGATTCGGAACTGACCACCACGATAGGGCGCGGATTGGTAGTCATAATTTCGGCGGTGGCCTGCAAGCCGTCCATGACCGGCATATTGATGTCCATGGTGATGACGTCGGGCTTCAACGATTCCGACAGCCGCACCGCCTCGCGACCATCTTTGGCGTGGCCGACCACCTGCACGTTTTCGTCGGTGATCAAAATAGTTTCCAACACTTTTCGCATGAACGCTGAATCGTCCACGATCAACACGCGAATTTTTTTGAGGGCGGCGGCGGTCATGGTCGTTTAAGTAACCGGAACGAGGTGCCGTTCCGCTTCCTTCCCCATGAGTTGTTCCACGGCGGCAAGCAGCTGATCTTCCTGCACCGGCTTGGTCAGAAAAGCGGAGGCGCCTTCTTTCAACGCGCGATCGCGATGCTTGCCTCCGGCGCGCGACGTGACCACCATTACCGGAATTCGGCGAGTGCTGGCGTTTTGGCGTAGCTGCACCATCAGTTCGTAACCGGTCATGCGCGGCATTTCCAGGTCGGTGATGACCAGGTGACAGCCGTGCTGCGTGACAAGTTCGGCGGCTTCCAAGCCATCGGCGGCAAGTTTCACCACGTAGCCGTTCTTTTCCAGCATGCGCCCGACAAACTTGCGCACGCTGATGGAATCGTCGGCCACCACGATGAGGCGCTCGTGCGTAACGCGATCGATGGCTTCGGCGGGAATGCTGCCGTGAGCTACGGCTGCGGACCCAGGCGCAAATATGCGCGCGGCACTTGCCGTGGCCTGCAAGGTGCGGCGCTCGGTCGGGTCGGTGGCGACCATGCGGTTCAAATCAAGTAAAAGGATCAAGCTGCCATCGGGAGCAATGGTCGTTCCCGGGAAAAGTTTGACGCGCCGCAAATATTCGCCAAGGTTTTTGATAACAATTTCGTCTTTGCCAATGACCTCTTCAACCACCAAACCGATCTGGCGATTCCCGGCGTTGGCTACCACCATGTGGAAATAACCGTTGATGGCTTCCAGCGGCGGCAACCCGAGATAACCGTCCAGACGCACAACTTCCGTGACCACATCGCGAACTTTGGTGAGCAGCTTGCCGCCGACATTTTCGATCTCGTCAGAGCGCAGGCGGCGAATTTCCTCGACCACCGCCAACGGCAAGGCGAAGCTGGTGGCGCCGCATCGCACAAATAACGCGGGCGAAATGATTAACGTCAGGGGAACTTTCAGAGTAAAGGTCGTTCCCACGCCTGTGGTGCTTTGAATATCGATTTCGCCGTTAAGCGTGTTGAGATTGGCGCGCACCACGTCCAGGCCGACGCCGCGGCCTGCAAGCTCGGTCTTTACTGGAGCAGTTGAAAATCCCGGATGAAAAAGCATTTCACGCAAATCGCGCTCGGTAAGGCGGTCGGCCGTTTCCGGCGAGACTAAGCCGCGCTCAATGGCGCTGTGCCGCACGCGGTCATAGTCGATGCCACGTCCATCATCCTGCACTTCGATGTAGATATGATTTCCGCGGTGATAGGCGCGCAAGCTGACTTTTCCGACTGGCGGTTTCCCAGCGGTGACGCGATCCTCGCCGGATTCGATACCGTGTGCGACGGAGTTGCGCACGAGGTGAACCAGCGGATCGGAAATCTGCTGGATGATGCTGTTGTCCAGTTCCGTTTCGCTGCCGCCTAAGTCGAGTTCCACCTGTTTGTCGGCGGATTTCGAGGCGTCGCGAACGGCGCGAGACAGGCGCGAATACAAAGTGCCGATGGGCACCATACGCGCGGCTGTAAATTCGTCTTGCAAGTGGTGCGCCAGCTTGGTGAATTCGTCGATGTCGCCTTCGACGCGCCCAATGTAGCCCTGCAATTGCGACAGCACTTCGTTCACGTCTGCGGAAATTTCGGCCATGGAACGCGACAAAATATTGAAGTCGTCGTAGCGGTCCATCTCCAGTTCGCTGAAATCCGACCAGAAAGAAGTGTCGCCGGCGGCCGCGCTGGTGAGCCTTTGTGAAGTTGTATTGGTATTCCAGTCCGCGGATTTAGCCTGGGCGCTCACACGGTTGAATTCGTATTTTTCCTGGAATTCGGAAACTTTGCCTTGCAGGCGTTCTTTGGAGAAATTCAGAGTGTCGACCAGCTTTTCAAGCTCCGACACGCGCCCGACCATGCGGGTACGATTGATGACCAGCTCGCCCACGGTGTTCATCATGCGGTCGAGACGATCGAGAGCGATGCGCACGGATTTGACGGCGGCAGTAGGACCGCCCTGAAACTTCGCGGCAAGTTGCGCTTTTACATCTGGCTTGATTTCTGCGAGCGAAAGATTTGGCGCGCCTGTAGTTGCGAGGGTGTTCGCGGGCACAACTAAAGGTGAGTCTTCGGGGTCCAACGGCGCGAATTCCGCGATACGACCGAGCAAAGAATCGACGCCGGCTCGCAATTCACGCTCGTCGGCCCACTGCTTGTGCAGCGTTTTCTTCAGCACATCGATCGATTCCAGGCAAACATCGACAACCATCGGCGACGGTTCAATTTCTGCGTCGCGCAAACGGCCGATAAGGTCTTCGACGCGATGTGCGATAGCGCCGAGGCGTTTCAAGCCGACCTGCGCCGCGGAGCCCTTCAAAGTGTGGATCGCGCGGAAAAGCTTGTTGATTTCTTCGGGATTATTGTTGCCCTCCAGCGAAATCAAGCAGTCGCTGACGATTTGCAGATGTTCTTCGGCCTCTGGCTGGAAAAATTCCAGAATCTCCTTGGAGACGTCGTCGTCGGGCGGCAAAAGATCAAAGTAAGAACCGGTAATGGAAGCCTTGGCCGCCTCGTTTATAGCGGAAGCGGAAGAAATAGCCGGTTGCGGTTGGGAGGCGTATGTGGTTTTCGCTGCTGTCTCTGGAAATGCGAAGCTGTAACGCTCCTTGAAGGCGTGAATTTCGTCGATCGTCTCAGAGCCCTTATCGCTGATTTCGAGCAAGTCCGTTTCAAGCAAGGAAATCGCATCGGACAGAAATTCCGCCAGGGGGCCGTGGAGATCGTCGCCCAACGGGGCGTTCATCGCGTATTGAAAGACGTGGGCGAGTTTGGAAGAGATCTCCGCAAAACCGGGAAATTCGTAACTGGCGGATGTTCCTCCCAGAGTGTGCGCCGCAATGTACAAGCGTTCGAGGTCTTCATGGCGCGGCCCAATTTCCTGCAGCACGCCAACATACTCGCGCAGGTATTGCAGGTGCTCGGAAGCCTCCTGAAGGAATAGCTCCATGCCTTCGCGTTGCGGAGAGTTCACGAGCGTCCCTCCGCTGGCGGATCGGGCTTGTGCAGTTCTTCCGCCGTTGGTTTGCGATACAGGATGCAATCGTTCAGCACGATGGCCTGGAACTTCACCGGCATCTTGGAAATGGATTCCGAATGTCCCAGAAAGAGATAACCGCCGGGCTCGAGAGTGTCGTAAAAATGCTGTACCAGGGAATGGCGGCGCTGTTCCGAAAAATAAATCAACACGTTCATGCAAAAAATTACGTCCATGCGCCCGATGTAAACGGTGGAAGCCAAATTCATCTGCGCGAAATTAATCATCTTGCGCAGCCGCGGCTTGACCTGCTGTCCGTTTTTGACGGGGCTAAAGTGCGCGGCCAGCTGCGCCTCGCTGACGGAAGAAATGCTGCGGCCCGAATAGCGGCCATTTTCAGCGTGCTTGAGCGCAACACGGCTCACGTCGGTCGCGAGAATTTCGACATTCCAGGCGTCCGCAAATGACAAGGTATCCGCGATGGTGATGGCGATGGAGTAAGGCTCTTCGCCGGTCGAACAGCCGGCGCTCCAGACGCGCAGCGTCCGCGGACTCTTCCAGAACTTTTTAATATGCAATTCCGGCAAAGCACGCTTTTGAAACGCCTCGTAAACCGCGGGATAACGAAAGAAGGTAGTCTCCTGAGTCAGCAGTCGCTCCAGAAGGGCTTCGTATTCCACATTTGTCTTGCGAGCGGCGCGCAGGAAATCGGTGCCGCGTTCGAAGCCCCGAGCTTGCAGGTGTTCACGCACACGGGTAACCAGGAATCGCTCGCGCGACTTGTCGAAACAAATCCCCGTACGCTCTTCAATCAGCATGCGGATCTCGCTCAACTCGTGCTCACTAAGTTCGAGCTCTGTTATCTGGCGC
>Ga0307479_10001653_pt1 | contig 20366 bp, 17 predicted proteins | sample atmos_gasesECM4C_FD_203743 | JGI IMG/M metagenome (GOLD analysis project Ga0307479, IMG submission 203743) | Hardwood forest soil microbial communities from Morgan-Monroe State Forest, Indiana, United States - atmos_gasesECM4C_515 | ecosystem: Environmental > Terrestrial > Soil > Temperate...
ACCTCCTTTCTAAAGTAGTAGTGGCTCAACTCGCTATGGTGTGCGGATCATGCCACTCATTTGTGATCGCCGTTTCTCACGAAACGTCTCGATCACACGTCTCGATCTACTCTCTCATTTGGACGGATTCTGTCTCATCGTATCGATCGTCAAGCCGCAAGCACGCACAACACATCGTATCCAGCAGTACAAAAGGCGGGCCGTAACTGGCCCGCCTTTTGTAATTTCACCCCGTCAATTCTTGTGTACTATCTGAACATCATAACCTACTTCGTAGCCCCTGCTCCACGCGAATCGTTATAGGATTTGCGACACGCGAGCGATACCTAATCCAAGGCTATTCGGGGTAGTAAAAATATGCGCAAATTGGCTCCTTCCGTTGTCGTAGCACTCATTCTGTGCCTGCTTGGTGGATCTTCTTCGGCGCAATCCCGCATTTCAGATTCCCACACCCGCACAGAATCGGCCGACCGAGATAATGTCATCAAGAGACAGCAGTGATTTAGACGAGGACGCCAAGGCACACGGGGCAAGTCGGCGGCAGCTCTCCGCCTGGATGCTTACAGGCAGATGGTGGCGCGACGTAAAGCGGCGCACAGAGAATCGAGCCAATCAGCGGCGCACGCTGCTGGCGGTTCATTCACAACTTCCCAGACCTGGAGCCTCTTAGGTCCAAGCCCGATCATTTCTAATCTAAGTGGAAGCGTCATCTCCGACTACGACTACGGCCCCGCTATAGGTCGCGTCACTGCGCTTCTCGTCGATCCCGCGGATGCCACCGGAAACACCGTGTACCTCGGAGGCGCCACCGGAGGCCTCTGGCGCTCTACAAATGCCGCAGCTACCACACGCACCGGTGTGACATGGTCACCTCTCTTAGATGGACAGCCCACTCTATCCGTCGGAGCCATAGGCGTCCAGCCGGGTAACTCCAATCTCATCATCCTCGGCACCGGCGAACCGGATTTTTCCATCGATTCCTATTACGCCCTCGGCCTCTTGCGCTCCACAGATCGCGGCGCGACCTGGACTTTAATCAATTCGGCTCTAAGCGGACTCAATGGTGCTCCAGTCGACCTCAAGGGGGTAGCCTTCAGCAGCGTAGTTTTCAGCGCTGACAACCCCAACCTTGTGGTTGTTGGTGCCGGCGCTTCGGGAGTGGGATTCGGCGATCGGATTGAGACTGCTACTGACGGTCGATTCGGAATTTTCTATTCCACGGACGCGGGGCAAACTTGGACATCTGGAGTCTTTCAAGATGGCAGCATCCCGGTAGCACCTTGGTCAGTAAGTTCCATCGTTTATAACCCCATTGAGCACCTGTTTTATGCAAGCGTCGGCTTTCAGGGGTTTTTCTCTTCCGCTGATGGAGCTACATGGACACGCCTGGCCAGCCAGCCCGGCGTTGGCCTCAGTCTCTCGAATTGTCCGTCATATTTTTCCACCGCTTGCCCGATTTTCCGCGGCGCTCTCGCCATCAGACCTGGTGCCGACGAAATGTACGCGTGGTATGTGGATATCAACAGCAATGATCAGGGAATCTACAAGACTTCCAATGGCGGCCTAACCTGGGTAGCTCTCAGCGAAGCAGGAATTAAAAATTGTGGAGACGCAGAAGGCTGCAGCACCGAGCAAGGTTTTTTCAATCTCGTCCTGAGCGCTGTCCCGCAATCTAATGGAGCCACCGACTTGTATGCAGGCGCGGTCAATTTGTTCAAGTGTTCAATCACTTCCGCCAATCCCACTTGTAGCACCAACCCGTTTCTAAACCTGACCCACGCGTACGGATGTTCTCCCATCGGATCGATGGCGCACATGCATCCAGACCAGCATGCCATCGAATTCGCGTCCAATCCCCAGCTCGTCTATTTTGGAAATGACGGCGGAATTTACCGCTCGTTGAACGCCGGCAATTTGACTTCCGGCACCTGTGCCACGCCGAACCCCTTCGATAATTTGAGCGGCACGATGGGCTCCATGGCCCAGTTCGTCTGGCTTTCGCAGGATCCCGCCAACGAACAAATTCTGCTGGGCGGCACTCAGGACAACGGTTCGCCCGCTCGTACCACTACCGTCCCCGCTTGGCCCGAAGTCAATCTCGGCGATGGCGGCTTCAACGCCATTAATCCCTCGTCGCCGAGCGAGTGGTTCACTGCTCACACCGGTATTTCGATCGAGCGCTGTACGCTTGGCACCAGCTGTTCTCCATCGGCTTTCACTCCGGTAGTCACGAGCACAACTCTTGCCGGCGACGTCGGCCCCTTCTACATCCCATACATCTTGGATCCCCAGGCTCCCTCACAGATGCTGGTCGGTACATGCCGCGTTTGGCGCGGCCCCAGCACTGGTGGCGCAGGCTGGTCAGCACTAAGTTTTAATTTCGATACTGGCAATCCGACGACGTGTACCTCAAACTCGCAAAACCAGTTTCAAGCAATCGCCGCGGGCGGCCCGGCAACTACCAACGGTTCCCAGGTTATTTATGCGGGCACGTCGAACGGCGTTATCTTTTATACGACAAACGCAGATGGCGGCCCGAGCACTTGGTCCTACCGCAGTACTGCTTACTCCACGCCGATTTCGTCTATCGCCATTGACCCGAAAGATCCCACCGGACGGACGCTGTACTTCACGACCCAGGGCTTTTACGCCAACCAGATTACGTTGAGCAATCCCAACACCACGACTGGGGTCGCTGGTGATTTGCCGAACATCCCCGTAAATTCGATCGTCTTCGATCCCGAATTCCAGAACATCCTTTACATCGGTACAGATATCGGCGTTTTCCAGAGTGTCAACGGTGGTGCCAACTGGATTGACGTTGGCCCTGCTAGTTTGCCCAGTGCCCCGATATCCCACCTGGAAGTCTTCCACGTCTTGGGCGTCAAAAAATTACGCGCCTCCACCTACGGTCGCGGCGTGTGGGAAACTGGCATGCCCACCGGATCGATTCCCATGGTTTCTTTCTCCAGCTACACCGTGAAGTTTTCCGCGCAGCCCATTGGCACCACAAGTTCTCCGTCAACCGCGACGCTCACGAACATCGGCAGCGCCGCCCTGAATGTGACGGCTTTGAACCTGACGGGCAGCGAATTCCTCCAGACAAATAACTGTCCGGCAGCATTGGCGGTAGCGGCCAGCTGCACTATCAATATTACGTTTACGCCTACGTCCTCCGGAAACCATCTCGGGACACTCAGCTTGACCGACAATGCCTACGACAGCCCGCAGGACGTGCAGTTGATCGGCAATATTCCAGTGCCCGCTCTGTCGATCATCTTCTCAGCTGGAGAAGATTTTGGCGGCGAGGCCATCGGAGTCGTAAGTAATTCGCAACTAGTAATTCTTGGGAATTCGGGGACGGGGCCGCTCACGATTACCAACATTTCAGCCACGGGCGACTTCTCAGAGACAGATAACTGTGTGGGGGTGCTCGCGGTCAATCACACTTGCCAGGTGTCTGTGTCCTTCCGGCCCACCGCAGCGGGCGCGCGCACGGCAACACTACTCATCACCGACGACGCTGCCGGCAGTCCGCAATCGACTCCCCTTTCAGGGTTGGGCATTGCCGAACTGGCTATGTCGACTGCCACCATCAACTTTCCAACCATCTTGGTAGGACAAGCGAGCGCTCCGGTGACGGTGACGGTGTCAAACTTCACATCCTCAGCAATCGGGGTAAATCAGATTGCTGTGACACCGCCTGCGGAATTCTCTCAGACCAACAACTGCGGTACGTCCGTCGCTTCGCAAGCCAGCTGTGTGATTAATATCACCTTTGCGCCAGCGACGGGTGGCGCTCGCCGTGGCGATGTGTTGGTGGTGGACGGGAATGGCAATTCGATGGACGCCGCAATGATCGGTGGTGGAAGTGACTTCGTACTGGCCAGCAGCACCTCTCCGACAAGCGCCACGGTTACCGCTGGTCAGACCGCGACTTACAATTTGTTCCTTGGCGCTCAAGGCGCCTTCATTGGCACCGTCGCTATCAGTTGCAAAGGCGGTCCGCCCGGAAGCACTTGCAGCGCGACACCTGCTTCCACTCCGGTGACCTGGACACTCGGAGACGTTTCGATAACTATAAATGTGACCACTCCGAAATTGGCCGCTGCCGCCGTTATGCCATCCCCGCCTCTGTCGCACGGAAATTATTATTTTGCATTCAGATTCAGTCTCTGTTTGCTGATGGCTCTTCTGCTATTGCTGTGGTGGATGCAGCGGAGAACTGTGGGAGCGCCGACGATTCCTCGTCCGGCCGTCATCGCGCTCTTGATCGCAGTTCTGCTGCTGGCCGTCTCCTGCGGCGGCGGTTCCGGGACCGGGTCAGGTTCTACCGCGAGGTCTGCCAGCTACACCATCATCGTAACGGGCACTTCTGGTTCACTGTCGAACTCCACGCAGCTAAGCCTGACCGTGAATCTCTGAACCGTCCGGCAGCAGCAAGAACGCGGGTTTCTGAATCTTCATGCGAGATTGCATCAAGTCTCAAAAGAGGCAGGCGCAAGGCCCCAGAAGGTGTTGTCATTCCGCCTGTCCGCCTCTGGCGGGAGCGGAGCCGGCCAACTTGACGCTCATCTAGCCAGGCTAAAATCCAAGACCAAATAAGCGCGCGGTATGCTCTTGCGCCCCGGTTTTTTCCGAGGGTGGCCTACTCTTTGCGGTTTTGTTTTTTGCAAAGGGTTTACCTGCCGTGGTAGGTGGGGCACTCTTGGGTTCTCCCATACCAGCAATCTCCGGACAAAGACTCCTCACTTCTTGCGCATCCATACCCAACCACGTGACTGGCCCGGCCTCTTTATCGCTGATTGGCCGTCCCGCCAGCTTGAGGGCCAGCTTGATTTGGCCGTGATGGTAGCCCTCGTGCCAAATCATGTGCTGCAGCATCAGGATCGGGTGGTCATAGTGAAGGTCCATATCCCGGCCTGCCTCCACCCTGCTCTTCACCGCGTCGCGCACCACCTCGGCGCTCTCGTTCAGCATCTGCGCGATGCGCTCAGGGTCTCGCTCGCCGGCCCACTCCTTCTCAGGCAGCTTTCTGGCGAACTCGGGCGCGTCCTCGAAGACGAACACCAGTCGCACATAGCGGAACTGTACGGATTGCCGGCCGCTCGGATATCTTGACTCTTAGTTAATTAAGTAGTAATATATCTGATGAGCTACGCAGTCCAGCCCCAGAACTCCGCCTTCATCGCTTTCCCCGCCCATCCCGACCGACAAATACGACGAATATTATGTCAACCGCCATGTTGGTTGCTTTCAATAACATCTGAACTCTTTGCAAAGAGTTCACATCTAGCACATTACAAAGCACTTAACGAATCTTCTATCTCTTTTACAATCAATAGATTACGCACTCTTGTACAATTTGCTGCCTTCTCTATTTCCACTAAGCTGTCTCTTTTCAATCGAATCCGAACTCTTTGCCAAAAAACAGGGGGGTGGGGCAGGGGTACGCTCGCCATGAGCCCACCTTCAATTGATTCCCCGCAAACAGCACGCTTTCTTTTCATAAGCTTGCACCGCACCTCATCTCTTGGGCCGTTAATCAACAGCCCGCGCACGCTTCGAGTAGCCCCCGCCGCGCCCGTTTACCTGCTCGACGCTACGCTCCGCGATGAAACCTCGGACGGACCTGAAACATGGTACAAAGCTTGAGATGGCTCAAACGACGCAGACACAACCCGAAATGGAGACCGAGAGCGTTGAGAACAAGCCGCAAGCCGCGACGCAGGCTGCGGTTTCCAGTTGGCGTGAATATGTGAACGCCTTTCTTGCAGCGGAAATTTCGGCGCTGACGCGATACTACGACCGCGTAATCCAATGGCTGCCACGCGAAGACGATAAGGGTGCCCTTCTCGCCGCGGTCGCCGCGCCACGCAGAGAAATAGTTGGCAAAGACGAGCCGTTCCCCGACTTGACCCATGAGCATGACCAGCGAACCGCAATTCTGATCAACGGCACCTTCAACTACGACTTTGACATTCAAGCGCTGCTAATCCATCTGAAAACCAAGCTCGCGCGGACATCACGGCTCGTCGTGTTGCTCTACAACCCGTACTTGCGCTGGGCCTACTACCTCGCAACTCGGCTGGGAATCCGCAAGGGCGAGCTGCCGAGCACCTTCATAACCCGTGTGGATTTGCAGAACATCGCGAAAGTCGCGGGCTTCGAGATCGTGCGGATGCGACTCGCGGTGTATTGCCCGTGGAAAATGTTGGGACTCGGGACCGCCATCAACCGGGTGATGCCGCTGGTGCCTTTGGCACGCTGGCTGAGCTTGACCTCGGTCGTCGTGCTGCGCCCGCTAGTGCCTTCGTCGAAACAGGGAATATCTTGCGTCATTCCGGCGCGCAACGAACGCGGAAACATCGAGAACGCCCTGAAGCGCTTTCCGGACCTCGGCCGCGAGGCGGAAATTATTTTTGTCGAGGGACACTCGACCGACGGCACGTGGGAAGAAATTCTGCGCGTGGCGACACTGTACCGCGATCAATTTCGCATTCTGGCCGTGCAACAACCCGGCAAAGGCAAAGCCGATGCCGTGCGCCTCGGCTTTTCGCACGCAAGAGAAGACCTGCTGGTAATTTTGGATGCCGATCTCACCATGCCGCCGGAAATGCTTTCGCGATTTGCCTTTGCATACGACCAGGGCCACGGCGATTTCATCAACGGGTCGCGGCTGGTCTATCCCATGGAAGGCGCGGCGATGCGCTTCTTGAACCGCATGGGCAATATTTTGTTTGCAAAAATGTTGAGCGCCGTCCTGGATGTGCGTCTCGGCGATTCGCTGTGCGGCACCAAGCTTCTCACCCGACACGATTACGAGCGCATGGTGGCCTGGCGAAAAGACTTCGGCGAGTTCGATCCTTTCGGCGACTTCGAATTGCTCTTTCCCGCGGCCGAGCTCGGCCTGGAAATCGTCGACGTTCCGATACGGTATTTGGCGCGCACTTATGGTGAAACAAATATCCAACGCTTCCGCCACGGCCTGCAGCTGCTGAAGATGACTTGGGTAGGGCTCGTGCGCGTCAAGATGGGCGTGAGAAAAAAGCGGCCACTCGCCTCGGAAAATGCTCTCGGCTAGCCCTGCCAGCTAGGGTCACATTCGGGCATCCGCGCATATGCGTCAACGTAGCGTTAGGGCCTTGACTCAGATCGCGCAATTACATTGATGCTCGCTCCGTCCGGAATGAGCGCCTCGAGTTCCTTCTCCTGCAGCGGTAGCGGAGCCCAAGTACTGGCATGCTGTATCGAGTACCCAGCATTTCGCAGCAGCGCGACAAGCGCAGCGAAGCTGTTGTGCTCCTCCGCATGCACATACGGTGACAGCTCCATCACCAGAATCGGCCGAAATTTTGACAAAACTCCAAGCCCGCCTTGCAACACCGTCAATTCATGGCCATCTACATCCATCTTGACGACATCTAACTGCTCAATGCCCTCACGCGCGACGACGCGATCGAGTGTGTCCACGGTTGCGTTGCGCGCCGTAACCAGGCGCCCCCGGTGCTTCGGGTGCACAGAGTCGTCCTTCTCAAGAGGCCAGCTGGCGAAGATTTCGTCAGGAGCGTCTTCCGCAGGCGCTGCGGCCAACAGCACTTGGCGTGGATAGGTACGCGCCTGCAGTTCCGGATTAAGCGCCAAGTTGCACTTCAATTTGTCGAACGCAAAGTCGGTTGGCTCAAATGCGAATACTCTTCCTGCAGATCCGACGCTGCGCGCCAGTCCCAAAGTGTGGGCGCCGATGTTCGCGCCTATGTCCAACACCACATCGCCGGGTTTCACCAGCTTCTCCAGGGTGATGGCGGTCGAGCGCTCAAATGCACCCAACAAATAAATCGAAAAGTCGATGCCCTCGCTCAGATCCAGGGACCACATCAGCCCGCGCCGCCGAACTGTTACGCAGTTATTTTTGCCGGCCATCGTGCGCCCTGTGGCGATGAACTTATACGCAAGAGAGGCCAGCGATACTTTTGTTTTCGTTGTCAGCATTGTTGTGGCCGTATTATTCGCGCGCCCTGAACTTATCCGCCAGCGTCCACCCTGCGGCAATCGCTAAAGCCGGCGCACGGATACCAGCGCGAACATCCCGAGTCTAGGCATTTGCGATTCCAGCATCCGTTCTAATCCCGCCCATGCCGAGCGAGTAAAACCTGGCATCAAACTCCGCATTCCTACTCCACCAGAAATCAGGTAGCGAAACGGCAGAAAAGGACAAATCCGCTCAATAGAAAATTCCGGGAAATCAGCTTCAAACTTGCTGCGATCTCTTGCAAAAACCATCCAAGGAACCGCGATGTTGGCGCCAGAAAGCGGTCCTGTCGAGGAATATGTCCAATCCGCTGCTTCGGGACGAAAAGGCTCATGATGAAAATATTTATAGACGAATGAAGACCAGGATGTGATCCAGGGTTCGATCATCAGAATTTTTCCCCCTGGGCGCAGACACCGCGAAGCTTGCGCGAAGAATCGGCTCACATCCGGCATATGGTGCATCACGTTCGTCATGACGATCGCCCGTATCGATCGATCGGCGAACGGCATCCGTTGCGCGTCAACCACGACTTGCACATCGGAACACTGGAACACCTCCGAAGTAATCAACCCCAGAATGAATTGGGCGCAGTAACCGCCACCCGAACCCAACTCCAGGACTTTCCCCTCTCCCGGCGGAAGCTCACGAGCCAGCATCTCGTACCACTCATCATAGATCTGCTTCAGAAAAGGCTTCGAGGCAATAATCTGTTTTCTTAGTTCGGTGGTGTTGGGATCGTCTACTTGCAGAGCTGCCGTTAGCGGGTGCGCGAGCACGCGGCGAAGAACCGAGGCTAGCAAAAGGGCTATCCTCCGCTCTCATGAGCTCGGACTTCCGAATCACGGGCTCTCATGGACGCGCTCCACCCTTGCCACGCAGGGCCGCGAGCCGGTTCCGTGCCTCCGTCAGTCCGGGAGCCAATTGCAGTGCTGCCGAGTATGCATTCGCAGCTTGCGCGTAGTCACCCTTACGTTCCAACGCTTGCCCTAGCCAATAGCAGGCCACCGGCGAAGGTGAAATTTCAGCAGCTCGCGCGAAATCCGCAGCGGCGGCCGCGTAATTCCATGACTCCAGTTCAATCGTCCCTCGCCCAATGTAGCTATTCTGCTCGTTGGGATTGAGCGCAATCGCGGCGCTCAGTTCCGGCAACGCCGCACTGTAATTCTTCGACATCAGGTACAGGATCCCCAGATTGTTGTGTGCTTGCGCAGCCTCCATGGGGTCAGTGGAAAGCGCGATGGCTTGGCGGTACTCACGAGCGGCCTGCTCCGCGCGGTTTTGACGTTGCATCAGGAAGCCCAGATTGTAATGCGCCGACGCCAGTTCCGGGATCAACCGGACAGCAGCTTCGAAATGTGTCTGCGCGAGTTCCGGTTGCCCGCTCTCCACCAGAGCCGCGCCCATGTTCTCTTCAGCGATCCCGTTGTGGTCCGTTGACTGCAGCGTGTAAGAGAAAAGCGAAACGCTATCGTGCCAATAGCCAATCTGTTTTCGCGTCTGGTACACGTAAGGAATCACCAGCACGACAAAAGCCGCTAACGCAACTCCTTGCTGCACGCGTAAGCGTGACGCCCAATCTGTCACCAGCCACACAATGGCAATCAATAAACCGAGCATGGGAATGTACATGAAGCGGCCGGCCATCCCTTGCCGTCCCGATTGCACAATCCCGATCATCGGCACCATCGTTCCCAAAAACCACAGCCAGCCGAAAACCAAATACTGTTTCTCTCGAAAGCGCCAGACCAGCGCGCTAATCCCCGCAAGTAGCACTGCCGCCACGATTACTTTCCACCACGCCAATGAGTTTTCAGGGTGAGGATAAAAGACCGCCAATCGCGAAGGCCAAATCAACTTGCCCAGGTACACCCAATACGAATAAATTGCGTTTTTCAGCCGCCAGCTAAACGGCATTGCTGCCGCCAGCGCCCCTTCCTTTCGATGCAACCGGAGAGTGATCAAGCTGGCCGCTGCGGACAGCAGCAGCAGCGGAATCTTTTCAATTGCCAGCGTAACGAACGCCGACAGGAACCCGCGTTTCTCGCCAGTTTCCTCTGCGTAGGAGAACCTTCCCAGTGGCCAGTAATCCAGCAGCAGTAGCCCAAAGGGCAGCGTCACCACCATCAGCTTGGACATCAGCGCCAACGCAAAAAACGCGAATACCCCAAGATATCGTCCCACGCTCGGTTTGCGCACATACCAGCCGTACGCCCACACCGTTAACAACAAGAAGAACATGCATAGTACCGTTTTAAGCTCCGCGACCCACGCCACCGATTCCACATTGAGCGGATGCAGCGCGAAAAGCGCGGCTACCGCTGCGCTTCGCAGCGGCAGCCTTGTGGCCTTCGCCAGAAGTAAAAAAAGAAGTACGATGTCCACCGTCTGCAACAACACATTTGTGAAGTGATGTCCCGCCGCCTTGGTCCCATACAGCTGCACATCCAGCATGTGCGAAATCCACGTCAGTGGATGCCAGTTGGCGGCGGGATTATCGGTGCCGAAGGCCCACCGCAGGTTCGTCCAGGTAACTCCCTGCAGAACGTGCGCGTTCCGCGTCACGTAATCCGTATCGTCGTAATTTACAAAACCATTCTGGATCGTTGGGGCGTAGAGAACCATGGTCCCCACGCCAAGCAGGATCGCCAGAAGAAGCACCAGACGCTTGTCGGCCTGCTGAGCCGAGCCTGCCGAAGCGCGATTTAATTCATCAGGAGTGTTCATCGCTCGCGGAAAGTTCACCGAAGCATTAAGCGTGGACGCCAAAAAATATCTTCGCTGTGCGCGCGTATCGCCGCAAGTGTAGTGAAGCAAGGCGTAGCTTAGCTGACAACGCCTGCCGGCCGTCGGCGGGCCCTTTCTTCTCGCCAGTCACTGCGAGAAGCGGAGGATCCGCTTCTCTCTCTTGGCCTTGTAGGTCGCGGCCTGCCTGCCGCACTGCCGCAAGCAGGCTTTGCCGCTTACCTTCGCGCAGGCTTCACCTGCGTGCCCCGCGCCTACGGCTTCAGTCACTTCTCAGTTCGTTGACTTAGCTTGCTGCGGCACCTAACATGATGCGCCAATGGCGGACACCCGGTCACTGATTGGCCAGACGATATCCCACTATCGCGTTGTTGAAAAACTCGGCGGCGGCGGGATGGGCGTGGTTTACAAAGCGGAAGACACGCGCCTGCACCGCTTCGTAGCCCTCAAATTTCTTCCCAATGATGTAGCCAAAGATCCCCAGAGCCTGGCGCGTTTCCGCCGCGAAGCGCAAGCCGCTTCCGCATTAAGCCATCCCAACATCTGCACCATTTATGACATTGGCCAAGACATCGCCGAACACTCCGGTTCTGCTGCTGGGGCAGCCAACGCCTTCATCGCCATGGAGTATCTTGACGGCCGGACACTGAAGCACGGCATCGCTGGGCGCGCGCTTGAGCTGGAAAGATTTCTCGATATTGCCATCGAAATCGCCGACGCGCTCGACGCCGCGCACTCGGAAGGCATCGTTCATCGCGACATCAAACCCGCCAATATTTTTGTCACCAAGCGCGGCCACGCCAAGATTCTCGATTTCGGATTAGCGCAGGTGGGCTTCGCCAGGCGCGCCGGCAACGACGTAGACACATTGGAAACGCGCGGCGTCCCTCCAGAGGAACTGACCAGTCCAGGCAGCACTTTGGGAACGGTGGCCTACATGTCGCCGGAGCAGGTGCGCGCCAAGGAACTCGATGCGCGCACGGACTTATTTTCATTCGGCGTGGTGCTGTATGAAATGGCCACTGGCCAACTGCCCTTCCGCGGAGAAAGTTCCGGCCTCATTTTTGAAGCCATCCTGAACCGTGCGCCGGCAGCCGTGGCGCGCGTGAATGCTGATTCGCCGGCGGAGCTAGAGCGAATCATCAACAAGGCGCTCGAAAAAGATCGCGACCTGCGCTACCAGCACGCTTCCGACATGCGCGCGGACCTGATCCGCCTGAAGCGCGACGTCGGCTCCGGCAGGTCCGCCGCTTTTCATGACGCCGCTGCACTTGCTTCGGCCAGCGCAGGCGCGACGCCCCCGCCACCGTCAGCTTCGCAGCGCAGAGCCAGCGCTGGCTCTGGCGCTGCCTCTGCTGCCAGCCCAAGCGCCAGCGCAGCGGAACACTCCGACAGCGAACTCGCTGTCGGGCTGTTAGCGCGCCATAAAAAGAAACTGCTAACCCTCGCAGCCGCGGCGTTATTGGTTTTGGCCTTACTGGGCTTCGGTCTGTATCGCTGGTCAACGGCCTCAGGCTCCAGCATTGAGTCGCTCGCGGTGCTGCCGTTCACCAACGTAAGCACCGACCCCAACACCGAATACCTGAGCGACGGGCTCACCGAAAGTTTGATCAGCAGCCTGTCGCAGCTGCCGAACCTGACTGTGCGGCCGCGCAGTTCGGTGTTTCGCTACAAATCGAAAGATCAGGACGTGCAAAAAATTGCCGCTGACCTGCATGTCAGCGCGGTAGTAACCGGGCGAGTCCTGCAGCACGGCGATGCGCTAAACGTCAGCGCTGAGCTGATTGACACAAACAAAAATCGCAGCCTGTGGAGCGAGCAATACGACCGCAAGCTTTCAGACGCACTCACGCTGCAGCGGGAAATTTCTGGAGAGATTTCCACGCACCTCCGCGAAAAGCTGACCGGCGAAGAAAAAAAACGCATGTCGAAGGATGGCACCAACGATCCCGAAGCCTATCAGCTATACCTGAAGGGCCGCTATTATTGGGACAAGCGCACCCCGGAATCCTTGGCCAAAGCCAAGGACTATTTTCAGCAAGCCATAGATAAGGATCCCAACTACGCGCTCGCTCATGTGGGCATGGCGGAATATTACTATGTGCTGCCGGACTACACCTACATCTCGCTCAAAGAATCCAATCCCAAATTAAAAGCCGCCGCCACCAAGGCCCTGGTTATTGATGATGCCCAATCCGAAGCCCATGCCTTGCTGGCCGGCGCTTACGATAGCGATTGGGACTGGGCCGCCGCCGCGCGGGAATACGAACGTGCCCTGCAATTGGACCCCAATAATTCACGGGCCCACGTTCTGTATGGCCTGCACTGTGTAACCCTTGGAAATATTGACCCGGCTATCGCGCAATTTCAAAAAGCGATGCAACTGGACCCCTTGAATCTGAACGCCATGATCAATGTGGGGGCCTCCGATTTAAGTGCCAGACGTTATGATGAAGCCATCGCGCAGTTGAATAAAGTGCTCGAAATCGACCCGAATTATGCCGGCGCTCACCAGTTTCTTTCGTTGGTTTATGAAGGTCAAGGCAAATACGAACTTTGGCTCGATGAGTGGGAAAAAACCGTTACTCTTAACAAGGATGCGGACGCGTTAGCCGTGAATAAAGCCGCGCGTTCGGAATACGCAAGGGCTGGATATCGTGCCGCCAACAAACGGATAGCGGAAGTTTTTCAAGAACAATCAAAACGGGTGTACATCGACCCGATAAGCATCGCATCCGCTTACGCTGTTTGTGATGACAAGGACAAAGCGTTTTTCTGGCTTGAGAAGGCCTTTGCCGAAAAGAGCGACCTCATTCGCATACTGAAGACGGCTCAAACTTTCGATTCTTTACGAACCGACCCGCGCTACGCCGATTTGCTGCGCCGCATGCATCTCCCGCTATAGCAGCACAGTAAACATCGTCGCATGCCTAACACTCCTCACTTCTTGCGCATCCAGACGCCCCACGTGACCGGCCCGGCCTCCTTATCGGTGATTGGCCGCCCCCCCAGCTTGAGGGCCAGCTTAATCTGACCGTGATGGTAACCCTCGTGCCAAATCATGTGCTGCAGCAGCAGGACCGGGTGGTCATAGTGAAGGTCCATGTCCCGGCCTGCCTCCACCTTGCTCTTTACCGCGTCCCGCACCTCCTTGGCGCTTTCATTCAGCAACCGCGCGATGCGATCAGGGTCACGCTCCGCGAACCACTCTTCCTCGGGTAGCTTTCTGGCGAACTCGGGAGCGTCCTCCAAGACGAATACCAGTCGCACATAGTGGATGTGTGTGAACAGTTCCGCGACGGATGGGCTGCCCTCCATCGCCCTGACCGCGAGCCCGCCCTCCGGGACGGCGCGCAGCAGATTGACCAGAATAGTGTTGTTCCGGTCCCAGGAGTCCAGCAGAGCCTCAAGCAGGCTTTGGTCTGTTGCGTTCGCCATATCCACCACCATTCGAATTTGAAGTCCGGCCAAGTCTTGGCCAAGCCGCGAAGTGAAATTCTATCCTAACGGTGAATGGTTCGAAGCACCGGTCCAAGGCGTGAAGGACAACAACTCTTAATTACGCTGTGAGTACGTCCAAACAGGCCTACTATTGCGGCCACAATGGGAAAGAAAAATGAATTTCAAAGCTGAAATTGATTCAAGCAATCATGCCTACGCAATCTATAAAATCAAAAGGCTGGCGAAAATCCTAGCCGTCTGCGCGGGGATAATTGTTGTGAGCGTTTCGCTAGGGATGATTAGTGCTCTCGAATGGTCGTCATACGCGATAACTCATCACGAAGACCCGGCCGCCGGCGGAACGTTCTCTTTCGCGCTGGCCATTATTTTACTGATCGGCGGCATAGGCGGATTCTTGACCGCTGTGTGGAGAGTTGAAGACAAAGCGCGGCGGGAAGTAAACGCCAAGTAGCTACTTATTCCAGCTACCCCACCGTCGATATACCTTGACTTATAGTTAATTAAATAGTAATACATTACGTGAACATCGCGGTTCAGCCCAAATTCTCCACCGCCCCCGTAGCGCCACCGGCCGAAACGCAAAGTCCCCGCTCCATCCCTGTCCCTGCTGCCAACTCCCCTGTATTCATCAGCATCAACCCTCTTTCAAAAGAGCCACATCTCGCACATTCCAAGTCATTTATCATCACCTTTATTATCATTGCCTTGCGGCCTCTTTTGCCATTTCGTGCTGTTTTGATTTACCTGCGTCTAATGTTTTCAGCCACATCCAGGCTCTTTTTCAAAAAATGGGGGGGTGGGGTACTCTCCGGCTGGCGATTTTTGCCCGCCATGTCGCCCCGGGAGTATTATTTCTCCTCGATTGCGAACCGGAAATGTTCGCGCCACGTGTGCACGGTTCGAAAAGGAGAATGGGGCATGTCTTTGGTCAGCTTTGTGGATACGCCGAAATTTGCGGAGTACAAGGAACGGTTTAAGGAGCACTACAAACTGACGCGGCGCCCGGACGGAGTAATTTTGGCGGAAGCGCACACCTTGGGCGGCTCAACGCAGTTGAGCGTGGAAAATCACCGTTCCGTGGGGCAGCTGTTCAAGACCATCGGCGCGGATCCCGAGAATGAGGTGATGATTTTCAGCGGCACCGGCGAAGACTTCATGATGCAGGCCGATCCCGAGGGATTTAAGTTGGAGCAGGAACATCTGCAGCACTGGGCGTACGAATATGCTTTTAAAGATGGACGCATCAATGTCAGCTCGCTGGTGAACGACCTGGAAATTCCCACGATAGGCGTGCTGAACGGCCCGGGCTTTCACACCGAAATTTGCTTGATGTGCGACATCACCATCTGCAGCGAGGACGCCATCATTTTCGACCTGCACTATGACATCGGCTCGGTGCCGGGAGACGGCATTCACAGCTGCTTCCTGGAATTGCTGGGAGTGAAGCGCGGCGCGTACGCGTTGCTGACGGGGCAGGCCATCGATGCGAAGACGGCGCTGGAATACGGGATGGTGAATGAAGTGGTGCCGCGCGGCAAGCTGCTGGATCGCGCCTGGAAGCTGGCCGACCACATCATGACGCAACCGCGCATCACCCGCCGCATCACTACGCAAATCGTCAGGCGGCCATGGAAGAAACGCATCACCGATGACCTGGACGGCGGATTTGGGATGCAGATGTTCGCTCACCTGGCCAAGAAGAAGTCCATCCATAGCAGGAAGCACATCGATGAATCAGTGGCGTACGTGAAGCAGGGCAAAAGAAATAATTTCGAGTGAGATTGTGGGTGCGCTGCGAATTGAAACCGGAAACGTCGGAACCGGAAACGTTGACGCAGGGCGGGGCCAGCAAGTAACACAGGCACTCCTGCCTGTGTGGTTGATGAGGTGCGCGAATGACCAAGTATGTCGCGCTGCTACGCGCGGTAAATGTAGGTGGCAGCGGTAAGCTGCCGATGGCGGAACTGGTATCGATGTGTGAATCGTCAGGATTCTTAAACGCGCGCACCTACATTGCCAGCGGCAATGTAGTGTTTGAAAGCAAGCTGTCAGAAGCTGCGGTGAAGGCCAAGCTGGAACGCTGCCTAGCGACCTACGCGGGCAAACCAGTCGAGGTAATGGTGCGCACGGGTCCAGAAATGTTTGCGGTGTTGGCGAAGAACCCATTTAAATCACGGCCGCCAAACCAAACCGTGGCGATCTTCCTTGACGAGCGCCCGCCCAAAGACACCCTTAAAACCATGAGTGGCCAGGGCATCGAGGAAGTGGCCCTGGGCGCGCGGGAAATTTACGTGCATTACGGAGAGGGAATGGGCCGCTCGAAACTGAAAATTCCGGCCGCAAGGAAGAGCACAGCGCGAAACATGAACACCGTCGCGAAGCTTGCCGAGTGGGCGAAGGAATAACAGAATTTACGCCTTCACCTACTGTTCTTAGCGTATTCATCAGGTAGTGCGATGGAGTAGAATACCGTGCTAATGAATTGCCCCTGCGGTAACAGGGAGGTCAAAGATGCGCGGTTTCACCTCGATGGTGGTGGCAATGTTTATCGTTGCTAACGTTCATGTATTCACAAAACGATAGAGCAATACTGATGCGGTGGCAGGTCGCCAAGGTGCATTCGGACTGGCGCGTACTGGCGCAACCGGGACTGCGCGATGATGTTCCGCCGGAAGACAAAGTGATTCAAGCGGAATACTACGCAGCGCGCGATGCACTCAAGCACTTCGAGGATAAAGAACTGGTGGCGCTGGCGGAGCAAGCGCACCCGCAGGTCCCGAACGTGAACCTGAACACCACCGAGGGATACAGGAGCTGGTGCCAGGTGCAGCAAAATATCATGGAAGCAGAATTAAAACTTCTAGCGATCAGCCGCGAAATTGAAGACGCCTTCCCGCATTTGAGAATGCGCGCGCAGTAGTTTTTTTTCTTGTTCACTTGCGCTGCACGAGGAATGGCCCAATCACCAGGGCGCCCAGCGAGGTACGAAGAAAGGTGCGAACCGCGTCGGTGGGCGAGCAACAATCGGTTCATCGGCGTCGTTGAACGAAGAGCACCGGTGCTTATGGTAATGCAGAAAGCGTCGCTGACGTGACGGGCCAGCCAAAAAGAGGGACCGCGGGACCAACAGCACGCTGGTGGTCATGGGGTGAGGTGGCGGTGTGAACTTGAACGGCTAGATTTTTGACGGTTTGCATCTGGTGCACTGTACAGTCCAAGCATTTTTCGGTAGGCGGGATTGACGGCGACAATTTTGCTGCCATCCAGTTCGATGATGGCGATGCCGATGGCAGCGCCTTCGAAAACAGCGCGAAAACGCTGCTCGCTGGCCGCAAGATCGAAAGCCTGGGTTGAGAATCGGCGCTCGATGAAAACAATGAGCAGCGTGAGTCCCAGAACCATAAAGGTGACAAAGATAATTCCCGCGGTACCGACAGAAGTAATGCTTAAGGTGTGAGAAAGATCCTGGGCGGACATGGTGGCAGGCGTAAAGCTTGCTGCCGCCATGCTGGTGTAGTGCATGACCGGGATGGCTGAGCCCATAAGCAATGCGGCGCCACCCTTGCGCCAACTCCATAAGGTGGCGTCTGAGCGAAAGTGGAACGTCAACAACAGGGCCACCAGCGAAATAATGACCGCGAGAAAAACAGAAAGTAACACCACAGGAATTGAATAATGGATCATCGCAGGAAAGCGCATGGCCGACATGCCAATGTAATGCATGCCGGCGATGGCTCCGCCCATGAACCCGCTTCCGAGCAGAGTCTGAGCGAGAGTCATGGTCTTTTGGCTGACTACAAATAGCGCGATTACAGAGGCAAAAACGGCGGCCAGGAAGGAAAGCACTACGATATGCCAATCGTATTCAACCGGAACGGTCATGCGAAAGGCGAGCATCCCGAGGTAGTGCATGGTCCATATGCCGATTCCCATGGTGACAGCACCGCCGCTCAGCCAGAGATGACGGACCGGGCCATGAGCAGACGTTACCCGGCCGGCGAGATCGAGAGCAGCGTATGAAAATAAAACCGCAATGATCACCGAGAGCGTAACGAGGCCGTGGTCGTAAGTGCCGGAAATTGCTGTGCCTGGGGACATCAAAGGGGTATCCAAGCCGAGAAAAACATGTTGCGGTGATTTGTGGAAGTGTCATGCAGCAACACGACGAAAATGCCTCTGCGAAATGTGTCGGAGGTGAGGGAACGGGCTGGGGGAGGCGTTAAATTGTGGATAGAAATCACACGTCTCCTGCATGGACGGCGACTGGAGGAGGTCAGTCGATTTACGGCGGACAAACTTCTGGAAGGAGTTCTAGTTTGGCGTAGTGAGGAGCAGAGTCAATAGGTGCGTGGGAGTGAATGTTTAAAAAGTACCAGCGAGAGTGACTAAACAACAGAGGAAGAAGGATGGTCACCGGAGCTGAAAGACTTTTTCTGAGATATCAAGAAAAACAAAATCACGACGATGAGTGGAAGTGAACCCAGCATCCCGATCCACATCGGAAACCTGGGAGCTGAATCAAACATCCCGCCGTTTGCTGAAAACCGGAAGCTATCCATGATCTGCTGAAATCGAACGCGATTAGCGGGAACGGCGACGATCATAACCATGTTAAAGAACGCAAGGCATTGCAGGGCGATCGTTGTATAGAGGCCCCAGCTTTTTAATTTGAGCAATCCCACCGCTGCGCCTACCTGAATCGCCATCCAAACCATGAGCAGCAGGTACGCGCCTGGTCCGAACAGGAAAAACCCCAGGAAAAAAAAGGGCAGCTTTAATCGGGCAAAAAGAGCGTTGGTCAAGACAAGAGATAGCACGGCGAAGGCCGAAGCAATGATGAGGTACCATCCGATAATGGTGATACTCAACGGTCTGGCGCGGTGATCCGGCCCGAATCTGACACCTGGAGTTCCTGATGGCAACACTGGCACTTCGGATTGCCCAATTTCCGTTGCGGGTTGTTGCCCGCGAAATTGGGCTTTTACCTTTTGAGTATTGAAAAAATAAAGCCAGTGGCCGCCGAGCGCCGCGAACATCGCGTATACGAGAGTCCCACCGACACGCACAATGAGCATGATATTGAACGGGGAATTCGTGTCATTAACGCTGGGAGGATTTGGAAGGGGCATGAATGCCAGAATCGCGGCTGCGGGAAGCGAAAAGAAGACTAGCATCGCGGCGTATACCAACATCGAAATCCTGGCCCACTGTTTCGTTTTGATGAGGCCGATTCCGGAAGCGAGGCCCCAGGCGCCGAAGGCGAACACGATGAACGCCTCGATGACAAGAACATAGCCCAGGTTCACAGGGGCATCGGCTGCATGCGTTGCATTAAGAGCAAAAACCGACCCGAGCACCATCATCGCGGCGAAAAGAAGGGTGAACGCGCTGCCGATGATGACTACTACGGCTGAAACGGTGATCCCTGTGGAGCGAGTCATCGGTCACCTTGGTCAAATTCTACCTGCTTACAGATCACCCTGAGTTTAAATTGCGCAAGAGATTCCCAAGATGTAATCCGGACGCTCTTTAGAGGCGAAACAGCGTCTTGTTGGGACGTGATTTTTTATGTTCGGGCGGTTAGGCGCAAGGTATATTGAGGAGGTTTGTTGGAAGGAAACTGATGGCTGTGCTTTCTCTGGGTTGGTCAAGGAAAACGATGTGGCACATTGGTTTGATAGTAGCGGGAGGTATTTTCGGTGCTGCGGGGGTCTGTGATGCGCAGCAAGCGAAAAGTGGGAAGCCAGCCGTTCAGAAGAATGATGCTATTCGCAAGGTGCAGCCCGGGGATGTTGCGGGACTGCCGCTGAAATTCGTCGAGAAACTGAATGCGCGTGGCTGTATGATTCCTCAATTTGGTGATGTTGGACGCGCGGGCCGGACTGCAGGCGGGTCTGCCGCGGCAGACAGGTCTGGCACTGCGGGGGCAAGCGAGTCTGTCACTGAGCCTGCCACGGCAGGTGAACCAACAAATGTGATCCACGGGGAGTTTGCGCGGCACGGGCAGGAAGATTGGGCGGTGCTGTGTTCCAAGGGCGGCAGCTCCACGATTGTGATTTTCTGGGGGAAGACTACGGCGTGTCCAGCATCGCTCGCGCGGCTTGAGGATGCGCATTACCTGAAACGT
>Ga0307479_10001654_pt1 | contig 20365 bp, 15 predicted proteins | sample atmos_gasesECM4C_FD_203743 | JGI IMG/M metagenome (GOLD analysis project Ga0307479, IMG submission 203743) | Hardwood forest soil microbial communities from Morgan-Monroe State Forest, Indiana, United States - atmos_gasesECM4C_515 | ecosystem: Environmental > Terrestrial > Soil > Temperate...
AGTTCCAGTGGCAAGGACGCCGGTGGTGGCGGTCAGCTTCGATCCCTATCCTTCCATCCGAATGCCGGAGAAAGAAAACTCCAAGAAATCGCGCCAAGGAAAAAGCTTGCAGATGGGTCGTCTGGTTGCGCGCGTTGACCCCGTTTATCCCGCGGAGGCGAAACAACAGGGCGTAGAAGGCACCGTCAACCTCCATGTCGTTTTTGGCCGTGAAGGTGCGGTACAGAGCCTGACTCCGCTTAGCGGCCCGTCATTGCTTGTACCGGCGGCGATGAATGCGGTTCACCAGTGGCGTTTCTCACCGACAATTCTCGCCGGACAAGCCATGGAAACCGAAGAAGACGTTGCCGTCTCGTTTCGGTTGTCAAATGTGGCCTCCAAAAAACTAGGTGAGTAAAAGACGAGCGATGGGGCTCTTCTGCAGTAGAGCAGTGAAAAGCCAAGTCTTTCAAGAAACCTAAAGCCGCTTGTTTTTTACGGAGTGGATGGGCTCACCGGTGTTCCGCCGCCATGCGTCAATGCCAATGCTGCAGCACCAGCTCCCGCTCCCGCCAAACCGAAGAGAGTCCAGCCCGTCCGGCCCTTCAAGGCCTCAGTGTGGCTCGATCCCGAGAGCTTAAGACCGGATTGCTTTTGCGCGACCAGCCCTCGGCCCGGCGAAATACTGACCGATTGCCCCGCTTCCAAAAGCTGACCTGAACCGCCTTGCAGTGGGAGCGCGCTTATGTCGCCGGTCAAGCAGGTCACCTGAAATGTTCGGCCGGGCTGTGCCTCAATTTTCGCAGACGTCACTCTGGAGCGGACGGCAGGAACCACCGCAAAGTTCCCTACACGAAGCTTGATGCCAGACGGTCCGCTGATGGAGTCAATCACCGCCGTGCCACTCTGCAACTCCGTGGCGACCTGTGGGTCGCCGGAGATGACAACCTGAGATTGCGCACCTATCTTTAATGTGCCATTACCGGTCATCGTGAATATCGCAGTGCTGGCCTCGCCTGTGCGAATCGTATCGCCAACAAAAACCGTAGATTCCGCTGGCGCAACCTTGTCGTTCACGTACACCTCGCCTGTTGCCGTGAGGGAACCTAACGGTTGCCTTTTCGTGCTTTGCGTTTGCTCTTGTGAGACAGAGGCAGAGTCGGCAGAGGTAGTAAGCACGGAGACTTGGAGGGTGAGCATCAAGATCAAGCCAAAAGAAATGGCAGGAGCCGTCCTTCGTTCCGGGTACTGCCATAAACTACGAAGGCACCTGAAACTTCTTTCCGAGTTCGGGTGTTCGAGGAATCTTTCGTCCGCGGTCGACACGACGCTTTCTCCTCGGGGCAGGGCTGAAACTTACAGTAACACTTATTTTGAAAGAGAGTGCCAAAGCAATGCTCTAGGGTGTTTTCCCGCATTTCAAATGCAGATTGCACCTTATCGACGGACTGCCCGAGCCCTCGCTAAGCTTTCTTCGGAACGTGCGTACCAGAGGTGGCGGGTGCCCTGCACGAGGGCGACCGGAGTAGAGGCATTTGGTGGTGCCTAGGAGTGGGAATTCGCAGCGGTAAATCCTCATGATGGCAAGATCTGTAAGCTCCGCGGATCCAATCAATCGCCGGCACCCTTCAACGACATTGCCTCTACTCTTGGAGTTTCCCACTGAATTTCAGCGCTTGGACGTTGAGTTGGCTATCGATTTGGCTGACGCAAAGCGCCTGCAATCCCTTGCCCATCGTTTTGCGAACCGAGCCCCCTGGGGTCGCGCGGGAGCCGGAGGCAATTGCCGGTTGCGACCGGAAGCTATTTCGGCCCTGGACAGATTTGCCAAACGGATTTTGGATTATCTAGTCGCTTCGATCACGATTCTTTTGCTCTGGCCGTTGATGCTTGTGATCGCCGTTGCAGTGAAACTCGAATCGCGAGGCCCGGTCATCTATCGATCACTGCGTGTGGGGAAAAGGGGCGCTCCCTTCGTTTGCTACAAGTTTCGGACGATGATTCCTGGCGCAAACCGGCTACGCAAGAAGCTTTTCCATCTTAATCAGCGGCGAGGTCCCTTTTTCAAGATGGCCGATGATCCGCGCGTCACGCGGCTCGGCAGATTTCTGCGCAAGTGCAGCCTGGACGAGTTGCCACAATTGTGGAATGTCCTGAAAGGGGACATGAGCCTGGTCGGTCCGCGTCCGCATCCGCTCGAAGACGTTGCTTGGTACAAGCCGGGACATGAGGAGCGCCTGGAAGTAACACCCGGTATAACCGGCCTGTGGCAAGTGACGGCGCGCCGGAACCCCTCGTTTGAAACCTGTATGCTGCTGGACGTTGGGTACATCCGGAATTGGAGCCTGTTGCTCGATTGCGAGATTTTGCTGCGAACCATCCTGGTGGTGTTAGCAAGAGAAGGGCAATAACAAAACTCCATGAGATGCGCCCTGAATTCTACGGGCAGACTCCGAGGCCGGACATTGCTTTTGCCTCCGAACGTGCCCAATCGTCTGAGTCATAACGATAACGATCTCATGTTCCGTGAATCCTCCTTTGTTCACACCCCAGAAGACCCGTCCGTGGAACCCTGCCCACCTCACGGGATGGGATGCAGGGTGTTCAAGACACGGAACGTGCTTCCGGACAAGATTGAGGAAACAGGGGGTCCTGTTGCGGCAGCTCGCACCTAGGTTTTCGCACCGTCATGGCACGATTGCTGGGAAGGATTTCGCTGTCTCTTCGGCTGATTTCCCAAGTGAGGCGAACCAGCTTGATGCTTTGATCCGCAAACGCCTGCAGGGGCGGATTGTCAACGGCTGGCTCATGCTTGTCGCCGTCGCTGGTGGAGCAATCGTTGTGGCTGACGGGTTGACACGCGGCCCCTATCCAGAATTGGAGCTATTAGGTCAGAAACCCTTGGAATATCAACCGAACCACGCCGCTTTTTTGCTCGCGGTGGTGACGTTGCCCCTGATGTTTGCCTATGCTAGGAAAGCGCGCGTTCCTCTTTCCGAGGGGCTATTCTTGTGGTTCATAGTCTGCACGATCGCGTATACCAAGGATTTTTCCTACCTCCGCTTGCCGGGTGCGCCGCTCTTCATCACCGATGTTGTCTTTGTTGTTTTGCTATTTTCGATCTACATTTTGCCGCGCCCCTTCTATCCTCGCAACCCGCTGGTGCTGGATCTCTTCTGTACCCTTTTTTTAATAGCTGGCGTAGTGTCCGCAGCCCGGGGTTTGTGGGGACACGGCGACCCTGTGTTGGTGCTCCGTGATTGCGCACTGGTAGCATACTCGTTCTTTCTGCTTGTTGGATATCAGCTCTTCCGGAGTTGGCTTTCAATCAAGAGGCTGGCTGTATGGTTTCTCCTTGGAACGGCATTGAACGTTCTAAACGGAGTGGCTTGGTTTTTCGCCGCTCCTGAGCAGAGGCGGTTCGTTTTACCCGGAATTTATGCCTTGGTCTCGCTAGTCTTTGTTCTGGTGACGATGGCGAACCGTCTCATTCGCCCGAAAGCCGGGCGGGTCCTCGCAGTTTTCTTCTCCCTTGGCATGCTGCTTGCCAACACGCGAAGCGTTTTCATATCCCTTGGCTCGGTGTTGTTGCTGGCCTTTGTGGTTCCCGGGCCGCTTCGGGTAGGGAATCTTTCTGTGTCCCGGCTCAGAGCTCTTGTCCCCGCAACTGTGCTCGTGTGTGCCTCGGTGCTCTTGTTTTCCCATCTGAGGGCTGGGAGCCGCTTCACCACGCGTGTGGCTGATGAATTGGCCTCGGGAGTCCTCCATTCAAGTGACGATCCCTATTGGCAGTTTCGACTCGCGGCCTGGAAAGAAGCCTGGAGGCGGTTCGAGGAATACCCTACCGGCGGAGAAGGCTTTGGGATTCCATTTGTCTTTGACATTTATGATAACGATGCCCGGCCCCACAACACTTTCTTGACTGTGCTGTACAAGATGGGACTCATTGGTTTTCTGCCGTTGTTTGCCCTTCTCGCCTATTTCTTCTGGTATGGCCTGCGAGCAGTTCATCGGAATCTAGCAAACCGCCGGATCGCCTTCTTGCAAATCGTGATCTTGGCACAGCTCTCATTCTGTGTGTACGGAGGGGCTAGTTTCGTGCTCGAAAGCCCTTATCTCGCCTGGCTTTTCTGGGCAGGGATGGGCGTTGGTTTCCGCATGATCAGGAAGTTCGAGTTTGAGCAATCCTTAGGGGGCTTTCCAAATCGTGCTTGGTTGGAACAACGGCAGGTTTTGGGAAGGTCGCAACTCTGAGGGTAACCCTGTGACGGAGAACTTCACCTTGGTTTCTCTCGCTCTGGCTTCTGCCATAGCGTCACCTCATTGTTCGTCGAGGCCTCGCATTGTTGTGCATTCTGCTCGTACGGAAGAAGACGACGTAGGCTGTCGGCATGGAGGCGTAGAATTATGAATTCGTGCCGCCTCTGCGGTAGCGAGGCCGTCAAGCAACTGAAGTTGCCCCACACTATGATTTGGAGGTGTCGGGCCAACAATTGCGGCTTGGAGTTTGCCTCACCACAACTAGAGGACCACGAACTTGCGCACTTCTACCGCACCCTCCTCTATCCTGCGACAGACGATGGCCACCCCGGGACCTATGATGAGGGCACGCCTGATTCCGTGCTACGACAGGTTCTTCCACAACTTGAAACTCATTTAGGTGCTTTGAAGGGTCTGCAAGTGCTGGATTTTGGTTGTGGGCGGGGACCGCTGTCACGTATCGCCTTTGAACTCGGGCTCGTGCCGGTGGGAATCGAGCCCGACCCGGTCGCAAGAACCGTCAAAGTCGGAATGCGCGTTTACGGAAGTCTTGACGAGCTACGTTTCCGACAGCCCGCAACACAGTTTGATTTGGTCACCCTTTGGAACGTTATTGAGCACCTGCGTGAACCCTGGTTGGAGCTCCAAAAAATACGCAAGCTACTACGACCTGGGGGGAAGCTCCTCGTTTCCACAATGAACACTCGCTGCCTCCGTGCACGCATCGAGCGAGGACGCTGGGTGATCTACGAACATCCCACACACCTGTACTTCTTTCATCGGACATCCCTCGAGCGTGTCCTGCGCTGCGGAGGATTTCGACGAGTTCGAGAGTGGAAGCCGGAGATCGATTACCCACACCACGGACCCTTCAGGCGGTGGCTGTACCGGACTTCGACTGCATTCGGCGTCTCCGACGGTCTCTATTATTTGTGCTCGACCGCGGCGGAGGATATCTAGTGGAGCGCAATCAGATGGCGAGCGAAGAGAGGAGCGGTCTCACATTCGCGCCAATGCGGCCGCTGGACACCGGCGCGAGAGCCGCGCGACAGAGAGAAACAGCTGTACGCGCGATTCTACTCCATATGCCCCCGCCCAAGTGGCGCCTCGTCCGTGCCTTCGAGGCCGTGTTGCGTTTCCTAATGCCGCTGATGCCCCCGCCGCCAACTCTGGAAGACCTTAGCGAACCACCCGCCAGCATCCTGGTGGTCGAGTACTGGAATTTGGGCGACCTTGCCATCCTTGTGCCTTTCCTTAGAAATCTGCGGCGGAGCTTCCCGAAGGCACACATTGGCCTGTTAGTTAGGCCCGAGCTAGCTCGGTTTCTCGCTGACCAAGGGCTCGTGGATGAATTCATTCCCGTACGCGTACCGTGGGCGAGGCATTTCAACCGGTGGCGGAAGTATAATCCTTTCTCCCCTGACTGGATTTCCCTGATACGCACAATTGTGGCACTCCGGAACCGCCGATTCGAATGGGCTTTTTCGGGCCGCATGGATATACGTGACAACCTCGTGCTCTGGCTGAGCGGTGCGCGGCGGCGAATCGGGTACAGTATTGGCGGCGGTGGTTCCCTGCTCACCGATCAGGTACTGCCGGATGTGTCTCGACCGCATCGCGCTGATGTTTGGTTGCATTTGCTGGAAGCAGTAGGTCTACTGCCGGACCGCAAGCTGGATGACCTCCGACTGACGCACGCAGATCATGCCAGTGCCCGGTCATTCCTTCTCGCGCGGGGCATTCCCCCTGACGGCTTCCTGATCGGTGTCCATCCGGGGGCACGGATCGGCGCTCGACGATGGGGCAACGAGCGTTTTGCGGAAGTCGCGCGCCGCATTCTGCAGGAAACCGATGCGCACGTCCTCTGGTTCCTAGAGCCCGGGACCTCGTGCCAAGTCCCCCAAGCAGACCGGTGTCACGCAATCAGTGTCGGCCTTCCTTCGTTTCTGTCCGTGCTTTCTTCCTGCAGTCTTCTTGTCTGCAACGACAGTGGTCCGATGCAGCTTGCGAACCTGTTGGGTGTGCCTGTGGTAGCTGTCTTCGGGCCGCAGCGGCCGGAGTGGTTCGGCCCGCGCGGTCCTCATGACCGTGTCGTGATCCGTCCGGAATTCTCGTGCCGCCCGTGCTTTGATTACTGCATCTATGACCAGCCCTATTGTCTACGGACGATCTCAACGGATGAGGTGTATAACGCTGTTGCAGTTGCTCTACGCTCTGCACGTACAGCGAAGCCACGAAGGTTGAGTGCGAGTTGAATCCTAACCGCATTACCGAGGTTCGTTCAGGGAGTATTCGGAGTCAATGCGCAGCCGAGGCCAAAGTCATCGCGGCCAACGTGGATTTCTATCGGCAGATTGCTGCTAAGTACGAGAGTAGCCAGCGTCACATCTTTGATCCGCTCTTGCAGCGGAGCATCGAAGAGGACCTCCAAGGGATCAGCTCCTACCTTGCTTCCATCGCACGAACGCCTCATTGCCTCGACTGCGGCGGAGGCACCGGCAATCTCACGCTGAAGATGTGCGACCGAGGTTGGAGGGTTACAGTTGTGGACGTCTCTGAGGAGATGCTGAGCTCACTGAAAGCAAAGGCGCTCGGTAGGGGATTTTCGCCAAAACTGGTCGCCGCACCAATTGAGCGGTTTCTCGCCCAGGCCAACGAGACTTACGACGTGGTCGCCTTTAGTGGGGTTCTTCATCACTTGTACTCCTACACCTCTGTAGTGGAGCGAGCCGCTAGCCTCGTGCGCCCGGGGGGATTCTTTTATTCCAATTTGGATCCGGTCGTTCCAAGACGGATGCACTGGGCACGTTACTTCGACTCGATCGACATCGCCCTTGCGAAGCTCTCTTTTGATCCGGCGGACGTCCTGCCTGGGATCGGACGCAGAATCCGAAAGCTTTTTTTGCGTCCAGACGGCTTGTTCAATCGTCCTGTGGTTAGCCCAGGTGACATTGCGGAATACCACGCGCAGAGTGGTGTCGACGATGTGCAAATCATCCGTCAGCTACTCAGAGCCGGTTTCCTGATACTTGAGCACCTGAGGTATCCGAGCGGAAGAACTCCGGCGGGTCGGTTCGTAAACAAGCGCCTTCGCGCCTTGGAACTCTTCAAGATAATAGCCCAACGTGACCATGGAGAAATCTAATGACCGGCGGTCACCGTCTCGGCCATAGCAGCGGATTATGGGATGATTCCGGGAATTTCTACAGATGGCGGCACACCATGCTCACGCCGTCGCGTTTCTACAGGGAGGAAGCTAAAGAAGAAGTGCGCATGACGAGTCTCGCAGCGGAGATTGCAAGGAAATGGTTTTGGCTCAGGGCTCAAACGGGTTTCCAGAGGGCACCTGTACGTACCACGTTCCGCTTCTTTTTTTGGGGGGCGCGCTGTGCTTTGCGCAGAGAGGCGATCGTAAAGATAAGAAAGTGGAATCTGAGGATGCGGCTACCTGCCACATGGAAGGGCGTCGAAAAGCTTGTTTTTGTTTTTCGTGAACATTATGAACGTGAGCTGAATTACTTGGAAACCATTCTTTCTCCTGGAAAGACTTTTGTCGACGTGGGCGCGAATCTGGGCATTTACACGCTGGTTGCGAGCAGGATCGTCGGACCGCCGGGTCGCGTCATTGCATTTGAGCCGTCGCTCCAGTCGTTTCCCACATTGAAAGAGAACATCTCGCTGAACGGTTTCACAAACGTACTCGCTGTTCGAGTTGCGTTGTGCGACAAGACAGGCGAAGCCTTCCTATGTCACGGATCAGACCCGGGTAAAAACTCATTGCGCAGCGATCCGAATGCAGAGCTAAAAGGTGAAACCGTGGCAACACGATCGCTGGATGAAGTGCTTGATCAAGCAGCGGTCAAGACCGTCGATGTGATCAAGATGGATGTGGAGGGAGCGGAGGAGTTAGTCTTGCTCGGAGCAAACAGGGTGGTCAGTTCGCAGCGGCCTGTCATCCTTTTTGAGATCAATCCAGAAGCCTCCTCCCGTCTTGGCCTTTCATCACATGGTGCATGGGATCTCTTGGCAGCTCTGGGGTACCAATTCTTTGTCATTAAACAGGATGGATCCCTGGCTACCCTGGAGACGATGCCGTTGGCCCTGAGCAACGTTGTAGCGGTTCCCGGAGGAGCCCGTAACCATGTGTTCGCAGTTCAGCGGGCGTTCACGCAACTGGATAGCCGAGCTTGACCAAACCGCGGTCGAATCCCACTTTGTGTTTGTGCCGCTTTTCTTCATCCTTACGATTTGCTTGCTGCGGACCAGTGCATTTTGGATCCAGACGGAAACAGCTCCTTAAACCGCAGGATGGGTTCCTCGAAGATCCGCCAGGACACTGAAGCAACTACCATGGCCAAAACCAGCTGACCGACGAAGGTAAGCAAATTCCGAGCCACTTGGTAGGACGCGAGGAAATGCAGGGAGCCGATGAAACGCACCCAAAGGACAAAGAGGGGCAAGTGCCACAGATAGAGTCCATAGCTGATTTTTCCTATACTCCGTATCCAGTCGGCGCAGAGGCCTCGCCCAAGCAAAGAGGATTGTGGATTAGAAATAAGAGAAATACCTAACAGCCCGGTGAACGCGATGGCCAGAAACGTATAACTCACGACTGAGCTGTCCCTGTGCATTAAGATTCGCGCCAGTGCCGTGCCGGCCAAACCAAACCCCAGAAATTGATAGGCACGAGTCCGCCAACAGGTAAGGGTACAGCTCGGCGAGCGTAACCAAAGTGCCGCCAAGCAACCAAATGCGAGAGCATCCAAACGCGAAAGCGTAAACTGATGAACAAATCCGCTCGAGGCACCATGAAGATAACTGACCACCCTCAGGGATGTAGACACGAGGACAAGGCATACCGAAACAATGGACAGCGTCTGATTTTTGAGTAGAAACACCAAGATGGGCCAAGTCAGGTAGAACTGCTCCTCAACTGCGAGGGACCAGGTTGCGCCTAAGCCAAAAGGATAGCCGCCATGATAGACGATGTTTTGCACGTAGAAGCTGAAAGCGGGCCAAACGCTGGCGACCGTCGGTCGCATCGTAGGCCATAACAAGGGTGCTACGACAAAAACAAGGAAGAGGACCAGATAATACAAAGGCCAAACGCGCAGCAGCCGTCGAGCGTAGAAATTTCGGAAATAATGCCGGGACCCCTTCGAATCCAAAAGGATTCCGGTGATGAGAAAACCCGACAAAACGAAGAATAGGTCTATCGTGAAACGTACATATCCTAGCACTGTCGCATGTGGCCAGGCCTCAACAAACCCTGCTGCGTGGCCAGTTAGAACCATCAGAACCGCAAATCCCCTAAGTCCGTCCAGCTGCGGGATATATCCGGGAACAAAGAATGATGTCGCGACAGGCGTCTTTCCCATAGTTCGAGGAATTAGCTCACTTCCGGCGGAGTTATTCTCCATGATTCGGGTTAAGATTCAATCAGGCAAAACCCTTCAATGGGCTTCGTTAAAAACTGGACAGGCGACCTCGCCCGAGCCACCGGGATCGCTGGGAATTTTGGCGCTCTTTTCTCCTGATTGATGGCATCTGTTTGCCAATTGACATGGAAGGCTAAAGGGAGGTACGGGTTCACCAGAGAGATGTACCGGGAGATTGAGAGAACAACCTGCAGAGCACTTTATTTGTGCTTCCGGTGATACGAGATTAATACGCATGAGTCACGAACCACTTGGTTACAATGCACAAGATCCGCCAGCCGTGACTGCAGCTTTGAGTAGGACACCACGATGATTGCGCTGAACTCGGGTGTTCGTGTTGTATTGTAGGGCTCGATTAGACTAGAAGGGGCATGTCGCTGTTATGAAACCGCCACCTTCGGCTATGCGCGAAGGAGTAAAGACAGGGGGCTACGAAAAAAGCCGGGAACAATTCCTGGCTGTTTTCAGGCGCCATCTTGCATCCTGCAACATCCACACCGATGAAAAAGTGCTTGTGATTGGAGGGAACCGGCAGGACGCCGAGCTGCTGTTGAAAGTAGGGTTTAGAGACATAACCCTCTCGAATCTCAATTCAGAACTCGAAGAAAACGCGTATGCGAATCTGGGAGCCAGGCTGCAACTTTTGGCTATCGATGCGGAGCAAATAGGATTGCCGGATGGTTCGTTTGACTTCGTCTTTGCTCACGAGGTCCTGCACCATTGCCGCTCCCCGCACAGGGTCCTCTGCGAAATGCTGCGTGTAGCGCGCAAGCATGTTGTTTTTTTGGAGCCGAACGATTCCTTCTCGATGCGCTTACTAACGCGGACCGGCTTCTCGTTCCCGTACGAGATTTTTTCGGTCGTCTATCACGGATATGAGGCCGGTGGGGTCAGAGATTCATGCGTTCCCAACTTCATCTATCGCTGGAGCACAAATGAAGTACGCAAGACAGTTTCATCTTACCTGGCCGAATACCTATTCTTGATACACGCGTACTCTTATTGGGACTTCGACGTCGGTGAGGAGGGCCTGTCGGTTAGAAAGGAAACCAGAATTCGCGCGTTGACGTCGGTCTTCGGGGCAACGACTCTTCTGGCCGTCTTGAGAATCCTCCAGGTACTATTGAACCTCGTTCCTGCGTTGCGGAGGCAAGGCAACAAATTCTTTTGTTGCGTTGAAAAGACCGGACAATTACGGCCTTGGCTGACCGCAGGAGAGGATAAGGTCACCTTCAATCGCAGTTTTCAGTCAAGTGGAGCCGCCCACGTGATTGGTCGGCACTCGTAGGGAAAGAGGTCTCCAGGAGCAGCTCAAACTCATTGACTGGTGCGTCGTCGTGGGACCTATTTGGGAATCTACACCCTGGACCCAATTACCGTCTTCTTTAGCGTTGTAGCAGATCTGATTGCGAGCTGCAGTCGGAGATGCGTGAAGCAGAGCGAATCTTTGCTTCAAAACCTGCCGCGAGGCCGCGACCTGGGTCTCTTAACTCGACCCCACTCAAGCTCAAATCGGGTGTGCAGGGAAGGGGAGCGTCCCAGCACTGGCACGATTCCGGCTGCCAGATCACCAAACTACCTATTCGGTGTTCCGAGACAGACAGTGTCGTATAGACATTGTGTCGACGATTCAACACGTGGATTGCATCACCATTCGTGGAGGCCAATTTGCGAGGAACCAGAAGCTCACTGACACCGGTCAGCTGAAAGACAGAACCGGCACAAAGCGCTAGGAGAGATAGGGCAATGGCCGCATGGACAAAGGGCCGTTTCTCAGCAAGGGAGTTTGCGTGAAAAGAATGCGCGCGACAGAAGAGAGCGGCGGCGGCTAGTGCCAGAGGAAACAGAAAGTAACCCATACCGAATCTTGGGTTGGGGGCTGTGGCGACGACAAATAGGACACCGCAGAGCGAGCTACCCACACCGTGATAGACAAATTTGTCCGATGGACTCAACCGGAGCGCCAGCAGGGACGCGCAGACCGCGGCGAGCAATAGAAGCAGAGTGTGCCGCGCACCCGTAAGAGCAAACCGCTCGATGCCGGTGGCGGTCTGTGCGGCTACCTCAGCTCCAACAGAAAAACTGGCGGAACTGCAACCCACCGAAGACGGGAAGAGGGGACAGCCAGAGGTCTTAAAGTTACTCGCCAGTAGGAGTACGAGCACGAACGTGGCCGCAGCAGCATACTTCAAGAGCTTTCCTCGGAGTCCGGGATTCCGAAGGAAGCACCAGGCCCAAAACACGGACGAATAGGCCACAAACGGCAGCGCAGTCATTTTGACAGTGCATGCAAGCGCGGAAGCGAGCAGCACCAGGCCTGCGCGTTTGGACGGATCGCCGAAGCTGTCGGCTGCCAACAAAGCAATCACGGGCGAAGCAATCCAGACGACAAGGTCGGGACTCAAAGAAGCTTCGACGTTCCAGAGAACCGATACCGTCAGCAGCATCCCGGAAAAGATCACCCAGGCGAGTGTCCGAAGGTTGACTGACAATCTGCCTTGCGTAATCCGCCAGAGGGAGATCAGGCTTGTGACCGCAAGCAATGCGAAGCAGATTCCGCCGACGATTGGAACTTCTCTTCCCGCGAGGAAGCCATGATTAAGCGCCGCAGCTCCGGCAAACCAAGAGGAAGGGCTACCATAGCGCACGTGAATCATGGCCAGTCCAGTGACCAAACCATAGTCCGAAAGCCACTTGACTGCCTGCTGGTGATACAGAGCGGTGTCAAAGAAATTGACTTCGCGAGTCGAAACGAACAGTGCCAGGCAAGTGAGAAAGGCCAATAATAAGGCTCCCGCGCGAACCGAATTGTCTGTGTAGCCTACACGTCGATCATATCCGCTGACGGACAAGAACACTCCGACACCTGCAGCCATCAAGCCTACCCACCACCGGACGGGAATGAAGATTGCTGCCGCGGCGAGCAGGCACACCAAACAGAGTAGGCCCAGGTAGAGCCGGGCGCCGAGAGATTCCGGAGGCAAGTTGGAGGTTCCACTCTGATCTGGGCTACGCACTGACAGGAAAATGCGGCCGTAGCCCCACGCAGCACAGCCTACGAAAAGCCAGATGATAAGCGTTAGGATCATGTCTTCGGTCAGCTCCAATTTTCCTCACTGTGGCACCTACAACGGTTAATCCGTCGTCCGCCTTTATCCTCGGGCTCCGGGATTCTCGTCTGGCAAAATCCAACGAACCGCCCGAGATGCTCCCTATTTTCGAGTTGAGGCTGGGCGATCCGAGCTAATCGGTACCGAATCACCCGTCAAGAACGAGGGCGCCACGTAGAATTCGAGATCGCCCCAGGATGAAGGGGCGAGCCGTCGCATCCGCTGTTTGCTTGAACACAACGCGAGACTCCACTTAATCTATCGCCAGAACGACGACACCAGCTTGCTCTGGTAATTCCTCTGCCGGTTGCACATTTGGGCGCACTCTTCAACACGTTCGTTGCTAAACTCGTCGTTATCCGACCATAAACCGACAATTTGTAGCCCTTGTCAGCGAGTCGCGAGGAAAAATGACTTACCAAGTTGTTCACTCAACAGTGAGATTATTTTCTCAAGAGAAGCTTGCAATCGGGCGATCACCCGGGCGGAGACTGCGGTGTATGCCTGAGGCTTTGGGGATACACTCGCTAAAGCGTGCAAGATTGGGCCGAAACCTCAGGTCTTTACTTGCATTCCGTTTGCAGGCTGTACTGTATCGACTCTCCCCCCAGCAAACTTTACCCTCAAAGCACCCAGTCGTCGTTCTTAAGTGGAGTTGATGCACTCAGAGGGAGGAAGCAGGAGGCCGAGTTCGTGCGCCCCTTAGGACCTTCGAGCCCTCGAACGTCGCACTGTGCGTGTCTGCGATAGATGGAAAGGGTAATGTTCGCTGCCTTCAAGTGGTCATTCTGTTATCGATTACTGGCATGTGTCTGCACGGTGGGGGCGCCCTTGCTAAGCGGGTTCTGGTTCCCAGCGAGATGCTTTGGCGCTCCCCTGGAGATTCGCTTTGCAGGGAATCGATGCGAGGCGCCGTTAACCCGCCAAGAGGCGGCCGACGATCCCAGCAAGCCTCCGACGAGCCTCCAAACGAGCCAGGAGTGGAATCAGCGCCTCGAGAAACTGCTCGAGGCGAATTCTCCAGTGCCCCCTCCAGGCTCTCAAGACTATCGTATTGGTTTTGACGACGTTCTCGACATCAGTGTGTTTGAAGCTCAAGAGCTGAATCGCGAAGTTCGCGTTTCTTCAGCCGGCGAAATCTCGCTGCCTCTCTTGGAGTCCGTGCACGCCGCGGGGCTGACACCGCGCGAGCTCGAACTTGTTCTTGAGGAACTTCTCCGGCGCACCTACATGAAAGATCCTCACGTGAGCGTGTTTGTGCGTGAGATGCAAAGCCATCCCGTGTCCGTCCTGGGAGCGGTCGGGAAACCTGGAGTTTTCCAGGTCCGGGGGAGCAAGACTTTGCTTGAGATTCTCTCGCTTGCTGAAGGCTTGGCGGATGACGCCGGAGAAACGGCGATCATCATGCGAGGAGCGGGACTGCAGAACAACACGAGTTCCGACGCGCAGATCGTGTCGCACGCGAGAGAAGACGCAAGAGGCGAAAATGCAACGGCCGCGGATCCAGCCAAGGACGGCGGTCCCTCCGAAAACATAGTCCAAGTGAACTTGAAAGAGCTTCTCGATTCTTCCCACTTTCAGCAGAATCCAATCGTGAATTCAGGCGACATCGTCAAAGTGCTACGGGCTGGAATTGTTTATGTAGTGGGCGAGGTCCAGAAGCCCGGCGGGTTTGTGATGAAGTCGAACGAAAAAATGTCAGTGCTACAGGCGATTGCCCTGAGTGGCGGGTTGACCCGCACAGCTTCGAAAGCAGGCGCGTGCATCATCCGCACCGACGAACAAAGTGGCAAGCGGGAGCAAACACCGATTGACCTGAGCAAAATCTTGTCCGGTAAAGCTCCCGATCCGATGCTGGAAGCCAGAGACGTCGTGTTCGTGCCCAACAGTGCCGCAAAAACCACCTTCTCGAGAGGAGTGGAAATAGCGACGCAAACCCTCGCCGGGCTTCTGATCTTTCACTGGTAGCATGGGCGAACAAAATAAAGTCGAGCTTTACGCGCGAGACGCGCGATTCGAACGCGCCACACTCGGCCACCTCGACAGCCGCATTGTGGATTTGGATTCTTACGAAATCCTCGACCCCGGCGAGCTCCTCGACCTCCGCGCGTATGGCCGCATCCTGCGCAAGCGCTTTGCGACGATGTTGATTGTTTTCTTTCTCGTGTTTGCGGTGATTCTCATAGCCACATTGAAGGAAAAACCCGTCTACCGGGCTCAAGTCTTGCTTGAAATCCAAAAAGAGAATCCGGACATTCCCTCGATCAAGGATTTATACGAGTTGGAATCCGTTTCCGATTCGTATTTGAAAACGCAATACAGCATCCTAGCCAGCGAAAGCGTAGCGCGCCAGGTCATCGACCAGCTTCATCTCGACACCCTCTCTGAATTCAACTCGCTGAGGTGGTGGCAGTTTCGAAGAAAGGTCAACACACCTCCCAAGCACACTTTTGCAGTAGACCAGGGAGGCACCACTCGCGACCGAGAGATCTATCAACGCGTCCTCGAGCGATTCCAAGATCGCCTGAGCATCGATCCGGTCAGCCGGAGCAGACTTGTGACGGTGCGCTTCGAGTCCAATAATGCCGAGCTCTCCGCCCGCATTGCGAACACGCTGGCCGAAGACTACATCGCACAGAACCTCGAAGCACGATGGAAGGCGACACAAAAAGCGACGGACTGGATGTCTCAGCAGTTGGTTGGCGTCAAAGCAAAGCTGGAAAAATCAGAAGAACAGTTGCAAGACTATGCGCAGCGAAACGGCCTTGTTTTTCTTGAAACGGATAAAGGAACCAGCGAGAACGTTGCCAATGAACGGCTCCAACAGTTGCAGGGAGAACTGACCAAGGCTCAGGCGGAGCGCTATGAAAGGGAGGCCGTTTACCGACTTGTTCAGTCAGGCGACTACGGATCATTGCCCGGCGTCGTTGATAACAAGCTGATTCAGGACCTGAGCGAGCGGCTGGCCGAACTCAAGCGCGAACTTGCCGATCTATCTACAAAGTTCAATCCGGAATATCCCCGTGTCAAGGAGATTCAGAGCCAGATTGATGAAACCGAAGCTGCGCTTAAAGAGGAACGTCAGCGCGCCGCCGATAAGATCAGCAACGAATATTTAGCCGCGCGTCATCGCGAGGGCCTGGTGAAGCAGGCGCTGGAAGACCAGCAAAAACTGGTAAACGTCATCGCCGAAAAGGCCGTTCAGTACAACATCCTCAAACGCGAAGTGGACACGAACAAACAACTGTACGAGGGATTACTTCAATCTCTAAAACAGACGGGAGTTTCCGCAAGCCTGAAGGCCACCAACATTCGTATCGTGGATTCCGCCGTGCCGCCGGTCAAGCCCGCAACGCCAAAAATCCCTTTGAACCTGACGGTGGCCTCTTTGCTCGGCCTCGGGCTTGGAATTAGCGTCGCATTTCTCCAGGAACGCCTTGACGACACCTTAAAAGGCGCCAACGATGTGGAGCGGCTGTTTGGACTGCCGGCACTGGCGCTAATTCCTTCCATAAACCACTCGAACGGCGATCGGCCAAGCGTTCGCAAGTTGCTCGACCGCGCCAGCGCTATTAGGTCCAGCCAAAATGGGACCGCCAGCAATCCCGCCGCGCACTGGCATCGCATTGACCAGGGTGGAAAGCACGAAGCAGCATTGGTGGAGGCTTTTCGCAGCTTGCGCGCCTCCGTTTTGCTTTCCACGGCCGATCATCCTCCGGGCTCCTTGCTCATTACGAGCACTCAGCCCGGAGAAGGAAAAACCACGGTTGCCACTAACCTGGCGCTCTCTCTCGCACAACTCGGCCAGCGCGTATTACTTGTGGATGCCGACCTTCGCTTCCCCTCGCTGCAAAGACTATTCGGCACCCGTGAGAGTCTCGGCCTGGTGAGCTATCTTACCGGCCAACAGGACTGGCGCGACGCCGTGCGCCCCTCGGGATCGCCCGGGCTAGACCTTCTATTCTGTGGACCTGTGCCCCCGAATCCAGCCGAACTTCTGTCCTCGAAGAGTATGGGAGCATTTCTTGTATCAGCAAAATCGGAGTACGCGTTTGTCATTCTTGATTCCCCTCCGCTCCTGACTCTGGCAGACAGCCGCATCCTCGCTTCGTTGGTCGATGGCGTTCTCCTGGTGGTCAAAAGCGGGGCCACGCCTCGCGAGCAGGTCATGCAGTCTCAATCTAGCATCCGCACCGCACGGGCGAATCTGATTGGTGTGGTGCTGAATATCGTGAGTATTCATACCAACGGCTATTACGGCCTGGGCATGTACGGTATGAACGGAAATTCGCACGCGAAGATTAGTTCTGACGAAGCGGATTCTTGGAGAACTCTTTCCAAATAACCGACGGACGAATTCCCGCCGTGAGCGTATCCGTAGGGCGCGTTGTTGAAGCGGGCCTTCTCGTTGCTGTTGCCGCGGGAGTTCTTGCGTTCGGAGGCACGGCTCCTCAGTTTTTCGCTATAACACAAGGAATTGTTCTCCTTCTCGGAATTCTTCAGCTGGTAGTGGGACGACGCTCCCCCGGAACGGCTGTCCGTTTTCCTGTCACCGTCCCGTTCATTTTAATTGCCCTCATTCTCTTACAAATTCTTCCGCTCCCCATTTCCATCGCACCAGCACTGGGAATCCGAGCGGCTGATCCCCCTGGTCACTCCCTCCCCACGGTCAGCGCCGCTCCTTACCAGACAATTTCACAACTGCTGATGCTTGTGACTTATGTTACCGCCTTCTATCTCGTTCTCATGCTATGTGAGGCGCAAAAATCAAGAAAACGGCTGGTCTTCGGTCTCCTGACGATCGGTATGTTCGAGGCCTTCTACGGCCTCATTCAGTACCTGACCGGTTGGCAGCAGATCTTTACCTATGTGAAGCAATTTTATCTGCAAGAGGCAACGGGCACTTACATTAACCGGAATCATTATGCGGGACTGCTGGAAATGATTCTGCCCTTCGCCGTCGTCATGGCCTTACAAAAGGTTTGGACCTTGCGCCGCAACGTGCCGGACGAACCAAGCCGCACGAAAAAGATCCTCGCCAGTATGGAATTCCCCTTTTTGGCGCTTTGGATTTTCGTCGCGGCTGTGCTCTTCGCGGCCCTGGTCTTCTCGCGCTCGCGGATGGGAATCATCTCTGCACTCGTCTCCCTGATTGCCCTACTCGCGCGGGCTGGGACATCATCGCTGCCGCCAAGGACCCGTATTGCCACCGGGGTCCTGTTTCTTCTCGGGATTGTTGGTCTTTCTGTTTGGATCGGAAGCGATCCCGTGATCACCCGCTTTGAGACGCTTGACGACCAATACAACCACCCAGGACAGGATCGCCTTTCGATCTGGCGCGATACGCTGCATTTAATTCGTCGTGACCCTCTTCTTGGAAGCGGATTCGGGACTTTCGCCGTTGTTTATCCCTCCGTGCAAACTGCATTTCTCGGTCATCTCGTGGACTATGCCCACTGCGATTATCTGCAGATCGCTGCTGAGCTGGGAGTGCCCGGCGGCATCCTTCTGTTCGGCGCAATCTTCTGGATCTTGGGACTAACCGTCCGGCATTGCAGCACAGCCGGTCGGGAGCACGACAAAGCCATTTCCTTGGCCTGTCTGGGGAGTATTACCGCAATCTTGCTTCACAGCCTGGCCGATTTCAATTTGTACATTCCGGCCAATGCTTTGGTATTCGCTATCGTCCTGGCACTAGCATGGTCCAACGCCACTCACATACCAAGGGTTTAGAGCGAATCCATTCGTTGGAGTTAAGGAGAATGGTGCGAGCTCAGAATCCATTTTCGGCTCCGGACCGGGCGTGTCACGAAGCCGTCTTTGTTGATCATCCGCGTTCCCTCCTCTGGCTTTGGCACGTCGCGCGGCGATTTTCATCTAGCGCAATCATCCGCTGCCTTTGAAAAACATTGAGCGCTGCCCGCTGCACCCGTGAGCGGGGGAATTGACGAACGTTCTGAAATTGACTTAATTTAATTGGCAATGTTTTAGGTTCGCGAACTTCGCGTCGGGGGAAAAACAGTGGGGCAAAATGATCTCTAAAGGGCGTCTGTATTTCTTTGCATATTTCCACAATTGGAATCTTGTGACAGTGGCTTTCCTACTTTTCTTGTCATCCGCGTCTATGATCTGGGCACAATCAGAGTCCATCAACGGCACAATTCGAGGCCGCGTTAGCGACCCGAGCGATCAGCCTGTATCTGGATCGAACGTGACGGCAGTCAACAATGCTACTGGGTATGCCCGAAGCATCGCCTCGGCCGAAGACGGCTACTATGTCATCGCTTCGCTGCCGATCGGAACCTACACCGTCACGATTACCAAGGACGGCTTCGAGACCCTGAAGTTTACCGAAATCGTCCTCCAGGCCGGCCGCGACGCAGTTGTTGACGGAGCTCTCAAGTTGGGATCGGTGAGCACGTCCATCGAAGTCAGTGGCGGCGCCCCCGTGGTCGATCCCGCCCGGACAAATATCAGCCGCACCATCAGCGCGGCCGAAGTAGAAACGCTTCCGCTGACCTCGCGCAATCCCTATAACTGGATCATGTTCCAGCCCGGCGTCAGCGGGCACCCCAATCCGGAGCTGGGCATCCCTCGCACGCTGAACACCAATGGCTTTGTGGACCGAGTCAATTATCAGATGGATGGAATGACCGATACGGAGAGCGATCGCTACGGACTTCGCCTCTTCCCGATTTCTTCCGTTTACGTCAGTGAGGTCCAAACGGTTAGCAACAGCTTCGCTCCGGAATTTGGCGGGACTACCGGCAACATCTATAACGTCATCACGGGATCGGGCAGCAATGAGCTCCATGGCATGTTCCAGTGGATCCGCGGTCCCGTCGATGCCACCGCGAGACCAATTCTTCTGTCTCCTACGGCGCCCAAGCCTAACTTGTTGATGAATTCCTTCGGCATGAATGCTGGTGGCCCCATCAAGAGAGGCAAACTGTTTATTTACGGCGCCTACGAGCACCTGTACCGCGCGCTTCCGGTTCCAATTACCGTCAGTGCTGCGAACCAGACGGCTCTCGAAGCTGTGGGGATTCCCGCTTCGCAGTTCGGGACTGCGCCTTCCGTGCAGCACGCTCAGTTCCTGGACGTGCGCGGAGACTGGGACATCAACCAAAAGAATCGCGTGTTCGTTCGCGTGAACTACTTCCGCAACGAGTATCCCTTCAACACGGCTGTGGGCGGGCTGAACCTGATCGCTGCGGAAGCCGACTTCCGCGACCGAGCCCACGTTGGAGGGCTCGAGTGGGTGAGCACGATTTCACCCCGGCTGCTGAATGAGTTCCGCTTTTCCTATCCCTACCGGAACGAGAAGCACATCGCCGGTCCACTGACCGGACCGCAACCCGCCGTCACGATTTCAGGCGTGGCGAATTTCAGCGGAAGTACGGCCACAGGCGACGTGTTGGCGGAAAAAATACCCAGTTGGAACGACAATCTCACCTACATTCGTGGCCCGCATACTTTCAAGACCGGTTTCGGCTATTCGCGCATCATCGATGTGCAGGAGGGAGACAGCTTCACGCAGTACGTCTTCCCGACAATTGCGGCGTATCAAGCCGCGGT
>Ga0307479_10001655_pt1 | contig 20357 bp, 16 predicted proteins | sample atmos_gasesECM4C_FD_203743 | JGI IMG/M metagenome (GOLD analysis project Ga0307479, IMG submission 203743) | Hardwood forest soil microbial communities from Morgan-Monroe State Forest, Indiana, United States - atmos_gasesECM4C_515 | ecosystem: Environmental > Terrestrial > Soil > Temperate...
CTGGCGGCCGGGAGGATCAGCCCGTTGGGGGCCACCTGGGCTCCGGGCGCGCTGGGCACGGGGGTGTTGCCGCTCTTCGAGCCGCTGCCCTGACCGCCCGAACCACTACCGGAGCCACCGCCCGAACCACCGCTGTGTCCACCCGACGCGGTCGGCGAAGGAGTCGGCGGCGGCGGTTGGTCGACGGTGAACGGCGTCGTCGCCGCGGTGCTGGTTCCCGACGGCGTCAGGGTGATCGTCGCATCGCCCGGCGCCAGGTCACCGGGCAGCGTGACGACGACGGACTTGTCGCCCCACACGCCGACCGTGGCGCTCTCGCCGGCGACCTGGACGGTGCCCTGGCTGGTGCCGAACGTCGTCCCGTCGATCTCGACGTACGAGCCGGCGGTGGCGTGTCCTGGCGTTGTGCCGGTCACGCGGGGCAGCACGGTGAACGCGGACGGCGACGGCGCGTTGGTGCCGTTGGTCGAGATGTTCAGCGTCGTCGCGCCGGGGGCGGGACCGTCAGGGACGCTCAGCGTGATCGACGTCGCCGACCACTGCGACACCGGCGCGGAGATGCCGCCGATGCTGACGCTGCCCGTCTGGGTGCCGAAGCCGCTGCCGCTGACGGTGACGGTGTCGCCCACGGCGCCCTGGCTCGGCGCGACGCAGCTGCCGCAGACCGAGGCGTTGACGCCGAGGCTGCCCGGCGAGAACGTCTGCCCGTCGGCGGACCGCTTCAACACCAGCGGACCGCTGGTCGCGTTGGTCGGCACGGTGACGGTCACCGCGGTGTCCGTCCACGACGACGGTGCGCTCAGGTTGTTGAGCGTCGCGCTGCCCGAGGTGCTGAAGCCGGAGCCGGTGACGGTGACGGTCTGTCCCGGCGCCGCCGAGCTGCGCGACATGCCCGACAGCGACGGTGCGATGTCGAACGGAGCGGTGAACGTGAAGGCGGTGCGCGTCGCGGGATCGGTGGACGCCGTGTTGTTGGCGTCCTTGGGGACGCTGATGGTCACGTCGACGCTGCCGTTGCAGTACTGGGACGGCATCGGTAGCCCGATCGACGTGGCGCCGAGGGACAGCGGGCCAGTGGGATTGCTGCTGCAGCCGTGGTACGCCGACGACGACGTCTCCCACCCGCTCGACGGACCGAAGCCGCCGAAGGTGAAGCCGCTGCCCTGCATGTGCACCGTGGCGTTGACGTTGGGCGTCGAGTTGTCGAGCCCGGGAGTGTAGTTCGGGTCGGTGACGAAGATGAGGTGGTTGTCGCTGGGCGGGCTGCTGCTGCCGTCGTTCATGGTCACCCGCACCCGGCCGTTCCAGTTCTGGCCGGTGGCGAAGGTGATGTGGGTGCCGCTGCTGTCCGCGCTGGGGTTGGACACCGACTGCCCGCCGACGTCGACCTGCAGCGTGCAGCCGAGACCCGGCGAGAAGCCGCTGCCGTTGATGGTCACCGACACGCCCGAGGCGCCGTCATAGGTGCTCAGGGAGCTCTCCACCGGCGTGCTGCAGAACACAGCCGCCGCAGTTCGGGGCAGAAGTGGCAGCAACGCGCCGCTGCACACGGCCAGCGCCGACGTCAGAGCGGCGGCGCGGCGCTTCACGCCTTGTTCCCCGCCGGGTCGGCGATGAACACCAGCCGATCGCCGGCCAGCGCGCCCTGCCAGAGCGGCCAGCAGGTGGTCAGGTAGAGGTGCTCGCCGGGCTCGGGATTGCGCACCACGTTCTGGTCGTTGCCGTTGACGATCTCGCGCTTGCTGATGGTGTACGTGTAGCGGCCGTACCCCATCTCCAGCTGGATGGTGTCACCGGTGTGCAGGTCGCCCCAGCTCAGCGAGAAGCCGTTGTGGTTGCCGATCAGGATGATGCGTCCCTCTCCGGGGTAGCCGGTGTGGTCCTCGTGTCCCGGTCCGGCGCTGAGGATGCCGGAGTCCGAGCCTTCGGTGACGATCGCCTCGAAGCCGATGCGGGGGATGGTCAGGCGGGCCAGCGACTGCCCGTCGGCGAGGTGGGGCTGCAGCTGGGTGAAGGCCGCGTCGGCGTTGCCGGTGGCGGGCTTGACGTCGGCGACGGTGCCCGCGGGATGCGCCGTGTTCCAGGCGGATTCGAGGCGATGCTGCTGGACGCTCTGGTAGCCGACCAGGACGCCGACGTAAGCGATCAGGAGAACGCCGACGCTCATCAGCGCCCAACTCGCCCGCCGCATCCAGCGATGAGACCGGGAGCGCATGGGTGGGAGAGTCCCTGTTCTTTGAGCCGGGTTTTTGGATATGGGAGAGCCAGCCCGGGCGGGTCGCAGGCCACCCGGGCTGGCGTCGGTCAGGGTCGAGTTATCGCACGCGCCGCAGCCGCGTCCGCAGGCCGGGAGCCACTCGGAGCGAGATTGCGACAGCGATGAGAAGCAGGCCGGCGGGGATGGCGAAGCTGCCGAGCATGCCGGTCTTGGGGAGCGAGGTGATGCTGGTGGTCGGGGTGACCGGCGGGGTGGGCGGGTTGTTGCCGCCCACGAAGAGGTGGCTGACGGGGCACAGGCTGGGGTTGGTGGTGCAGTCGGACGGCACGGGCACATCCGTGGCCACGTGCACCGCGGTGTCGGACACGGCCGCGCCGAGCAGCGGGCCGTCGGCGCCCAGCGCCTCGATGCCATTGCTGCCGTTGCCGGTCGAGGCCGTGCGAGGCGCTGCCGCATTGGTGCCTGTGAGCCCGCTGATGACACCTGCCACAGCGTCACTGCAGGCGTTCACGCCACAGCCATTGATCAGCTTGATGCTCAGCGCGGCCATGCTGACGGCCTTCTCCGTGGCGGAGTTGATGGACGTCTGCTGAAGGCCCCGCGTGATGTCAAGGGTCAGCCAGCCGTCGCCAAGATTGGCACCGAGGCCGGGGAAACGGAAGGACTTGACGGTCTCCGTGCCGGGCTTCACGCCGAGCGCGTACGCGACGTCGATGTTCTGGCCGAGGATGCTGAGGCTCTTGAAGGCGGACGTCCCGCTCGGAGCGTCGGCGTTGCCGGGAGCGACTGTGGCGGTCGACGCCGAGTCGATGCCGCCGATGGAGAGCAGCGCCGTCGTGGGAGTGACGTTGGGAAGCGCCGAGAGGAGGCCGGCCAACTGGCTGCCGATGGGCAACACGTCCAGCGAGCCCAGACTCGACGTCGCGAGGGCGGTGACGCCTCCGCCCGCGACCGGCGCCGTGCTGGTCGTGGCGATGCTCTCGGTCGCGTGCACCAGATTGCTGACGTCGGGCAGGCTGGCGGCGGCAGTGATCACGGCGTTGAGGCCGTCCAGCGTCGCCGAGAGCTTGGCTGTCCACACCTTCAGGGCGTTGACGTCAACCGGGACCGAGACCGGCGCCGCACCGGTCGCGCCGCTCACCGTGCCGGTGACGTCGCTGACCGCCTTGTTGACCAGTCCGCCGAGGGTGCTCAGGGTGCCCTGCAACGCGGGAGGCACGTTGGGGACGTTGTTGAGGATGTTGCCGGCGTTGGAGGGATCGGCGATCGCCTTGCTGAGCGCGTCGATCAGCGAGTGCAGCTCGGCGGACAGCCCCTGCAGGCCGGCAGCGTTGATGCCGCTGACCACGAAGGCGGGAAGGCCCGCGCCGACGGTGGTGTTGGCCGCCGACACCTGTGGACCCTTGGTCCCGTCGGTCGCGGTCGTCGCGGCGTTGAGCGCATAGGCGTTGAAGGGATCGACATTGACCTTGGCGCCGTCAACTGGGGTCTTGGTGGCGTTCTGGTTGACCGTCACCTGCACTGCGTTGGCGGTCTGCCAGGGAGTGTCAGCGGCGTTGGGCTGGTTGAGGCTGGCGGCGACAGTGCCGAGAATGTTGAACTCGGCGGTGCCCAGCGGCTGACCGTTGATCGTCAGCTGGCCGGGGCCGCTGCTGGTCAGGAAACTGGTCAGGGCGCTCGCGCCACCCTGGGTGAGGGCCTGCGTGCCGCCCTGGATCAGGCTGGTCAGCGCCGTCTGCAGCACGCCAAGGTTGGTGTTGAGGACGGTCCAGTCGGTGTTGACCGGCGTGGAGTCCGACGCGCCGCCGACCACGTCGGTCGCGGTGGTGTTGAAGATGGCCTTCGACTCAGCCTGGCCGACGTGCACCGTCAGGCTGCTGGGCAGCGAGTCCGGCAGCCTCAGGCTGCACGCCAGCGGCACGGCGGGGGCCGACGGCACGGGCGCGGGGGCGCCAGTGTTGATCGGGCAGAGCGCGCCCTGAAGCTTCGAGTACGCCGAGGCCAGCGCACCGAATGCGGTGCCGGCCACGTCCTGCCCGCTCGTCTTGAGCGCCGCCGTGACCGGCGCGAGGGAGATCTGGAGTGTGAGGGTCGAGGCCGTCGCCGACCCCGCGGGAGCGGCCGGCGCGGAATCCGCCGATGCCGTGAGTGGGAGAGCGGCCACGCCGGCCATCAGGCCGCCTGCCAGCACTGCCTTTCTGATCTTCACGTGTCCCCGTGCCTCCTTCCCATGGTCCGTTCGGGCTGCTGACGAACCGAACGGCCGGAGCGGGCGCTGCTTGGGGGGTCCCCTGGCGCACACTGTCGGCCTGTAGGTCGTTTGACGCTTCTTGGAACGCTTCCTGTTGACCAATCCTTGCGCAGCGTTGAAACAAACCGGTGACACCGGCTGTCTATGACACCCGCGGTATCCAGAAACCGCTCCTGGCGGGTGCGATTTGCCCCCTCCCCGACTGGGGCACTGCACATCGGCTCGCTGCGGACGGCCCTCTTCAACTGGCTCGCCGCGCGCTCCAACGGCGGCGCCTTCCTGCTCCGCATCGAGGACACCGACCAGGGGCGCTACGTCCCCGGCAGCGAGGAGCAGATCACCGAGTCGCTGGCCTGGCTGGGCGTCCAGTGGGACGAGGGGCCCGGCGTCGGCGGCCCCCACGCTCCCTACATCCAGTCGCTACGCACAGACCTCTATAAGGAGCGCGGCGCCGAGCTCGCCGAGGGCGGCCACGCCTACTGGTGCACCTGCACCCCCGAACGTCTCGCCGAGATGCGCGACGCGCAGCGCAGGGCCGGCCAACCCACCCGCTACGACCGCCGCTGCCTGGGCCGCCAGGAGGAGGTCGCCAGCGAGCGCGCAGCCGGCATGTCCGCCGTGCTCCGCCAGCTGATGCCGCCGGGGCAGTCCTGCTGGGAGGACCTGATCCGCGGCGAGGTCTGCTTCGACAACGCCGACGTCGACGACTCGGTGCTGCTCAAGGGCGACGGCTTCCCCACCTACCACCTGGCCAACGTCGTCGACGACCGCGAGATGGAGATCAGCCACGTCATCCGCGCGGAGGAGTGGATCCCAAGCACGCCGAAGCACCTCGCCCTGTACGCCGCCTTCGGCTGGGAGCCGCCGCGCTTTGCCCACGTCCCGGTGGTGCTCGGCGAGGACAGGCACAAGCTGTCCAAGCGGCGCGGCGCCCGCAGCGTCCTCGAGTACCGCGACCTCGGCTACCTGCCCGCGGCGCTGGCCAACGCCATGGCGCTGCTCGGCTGGTCGTCGGGCAGCGAGGACGAGGTCTTCACCCTGCCCGAGCTGGTGGAGCGCTTCTCCATCGACCGGGTCAACCCCGCGCCCGCCGTCTTCGACCCCAAGCGCCTCGATGCCCTGCAGGGACTGCACGTCCGACGCCTGCCGGCCGAGGAGCTGGCCACCCTGCTGGAGCCGTGGCTGCCCGACGCAACCTACGAGCAGCGCCGCGCCCTGGTGCCGCTCCTGCAGGAACGGATCACCACGCTGGCCGACGCCGCCGCCCTGGCCGCGCCGCTGCTCGGCGACGCGCCGTGGCAGGAGGGCGTCACGTTGCCGCCGAAGAAGGTGGACGTGGACACCGCCGCCGTCCTCCTCGACGTCAGCATCGCCGCGGTGGAGGGCGGCGCGCTCGCCGACCCGGTGGCGCTGCGCGAGAAGCTGACCGCGATGCTGGACGAACGCGGCGTCAAGGCGCGCGACGGCTTCCGGGTGCTCTACATTGCCATGCTGGGCAGCCCGGCGGGGGTGCCGGTCTTCGATGCCATGGCGTTCGTGGGCGCCCACACCACGGTGTCACGTTTGCGCCATGCACGACAGAAACTGGACGAGGTCACCCAGGAGGCAACCCGATGAGCGCCGTCGACATCGACTCGCTGCGCGACACCGTCGAGGCCTTCGTCCGCGACTCCAACCGCGAGTTCTACCTGCACGGCAGCGGCCAGAAGGAGCAGCTGGAGATCGCCGCCATCGTGGCCCGCTACGGCGAGGCGTTCACGCCGGAGGCGATGCGGACATGTCTCGACGCCGCCAATGCAGCGACCGATCCGGCCGAGAAGCGCCGCAACACCGCTCTCGCCCAGGCCGTGGCCGAGTCCTGCATGGAGCGCGAGCTGGCTGCGCTCGGCGACGAGCTGGCCACGGCTGAGGCGACGGCGACGGTCGACCTCGACGGCGAGCGCATCCCCTACTTCTCCGCCGCCGTCATGGAGCAGAACGAGCGCGACCGCGACCGCCGCCGCGCCATCGCCACCGCCCGCCGCCAGGTGGTCGCCGAGCTCAACCCGCTGCGCGAGCGGCTCTTCCGCCGCCATCACGAGCTGATCGCCGAGCTCGGCTTTCCCGGCTATGTCGAGTTCTACAGCACGCTCAAGGGCATCGACGTGCGCGCCCTCGGCGAGCAGATGCAGGCCTTCCTCGACCGCACCCACGACCTCTACACCGAGCACATGGCGCCGTGGTTCGAGCAGGTCATCGGCGCGCCCTGGGCGGACGCCGAACGGCACGACGCGGCCCTGCTCTTCCGCATGGCCGAGCAGGACGCGTGGTTCAGGTCCGACCTCATGCTGCCGACGCTGCGCGACACGCTGCTCGGGCTCGGCGTCGCCATCGACGACCAGCCCAACGTGCACCTCGACACCGAGGACCGTCCCAAGAAGAACCCGCGCGCCTTCTGCGCGCCGGTGCGCACCCCCGACGAGGTGTACCTGGTGATCCGCCCCAGCGGCGGGTACCAGGACTTCCGCGCCCTGTTCCACGAGGCCGGACACACCGAGCACTTCGCCAACACCGAGCGCACCCGCCCCTTCGAGGAGCGCGACCTCGGCGACAACAGCGTCACCGAGGCCTTCGCCTTCACCATGGAGCACCTGCTCCTCGACCGCGACTGGATCGGCGACTCGCTCGCCGTCGACGGCGCCGAGCTGCGCACCTTCGCGCACCACGCGCACGTCTACTACCTCTACATGATCCGCCGCTACAGCGCCAAGCTGGTCTACGAGCTGGCGCTGCACGGCGCAGGGCCGAGCGGCATGGCCGAGATGCCGCAGCGCTACGCGGAGACGCTCACAAGAAACGTCGGCTTCCGCTACGCGCCGGAGGGCTGGCTGGACGACGTCGATCCGGGTTTCTACTGCTCCCAGTACCTGCGCGCGTGGATGCTCGAGGCCCAGCTGCGCGAGCGCTGGCGGCAGCGGCACGGCGAGCGGTGGTGGCGTCCCGGCGCAGCGGGTGACGAGCTGCGCGGGCTGTGGTCGTTGGGCCAGGCGCTCCCCGCCCACCTGCTCGCCGGCGAATTGGGCATGCCGGGCCTGGGCATCGACGCCCTGGAGCGGCGCATCCGCGAGGGACTGGAGGCGACTGCGTGACCGACCGCGTCGCGGTGGTCACCGGGGCGAGCAGCGGCATCGGCGCCGCGACGGTGCGACTGCTGCGCGCCGCCCAGCTCGACGTGTACGCGGGGGCGCGGCGCCTCGACAGGCTGCACGCCGTGTGCGACCCCGTCGGCGCGCACGCGCTGCAGCTCGACGTGACCCAGCAGGCGAGCGTCGACGCGTTCGTCGCCGCGCTGCCGTCGTGTGCGGTGCTGGTCAACAACGCGGGCGGCGCGCTGGGCCTGAACCACGTCGAGGACGCGCGCGACGACGAGTGGCGGACGATGTTCGAGACCAACGTCCTCGGCCTGATGCGCATGACCCGCGCGCTCGTCCCGCTGCTGCAGCGTGCCGACCCGGGGCACATCGTCAACGTGGTCAGCACCGCGGGACTTGAGGTGTATCCCAACGGCGGCGGCTACACCGCTGCGAAGCACGCCGCCCACGCGGTGACCCGGACGCTGCGCATGGAGTTGCTCGGCCGTCCGGTGCGGGTCACCGAGGTCGATCCCGGCCTGGTGGAGACCGAGTTCTCCCTGGTGCGGCTGGGCGACGAGGCCCGGGCGCGCGCCGTCTACGAGGGCATGACGCCGCTCACCGCCGACGACGTCGCCGACGCCATCACCTGGGTGGTGACGCGTCCGAAGCACGTCGACATCGACCAGGTGGTGATGCGCCCGCTGGACCAGGCGACGTCGACCATGGTGCACCGCCGCGCCTGAGCGACGGCCGGGCGTCAGCCCTGCACGTTGGGTCCCGCGCGCTCCACGGTGATGCGGATCATGACGCGCTGCTCGCGCTGCATGGCCGCGCGGTACTCGTCCCAGTCGGGGTGCTCGCCGAAGCCGTTGCGGTAGTAGCGGATCAGCGAGTCCATGGCCTCGGGCAGCGACTCGATCTGCACCGGCCCCTCCGCCTGCACCCACCGGCCGCCGAAGAACGTGTCAGGAATGACACAAACAGCGGCGTGAGGACGCTTGCGCAGGTTCTTCGTCTTGACCGCCGTCTCCCGGCTGCTGACCAGCAGGGTGCCGTCGTCGTCGGGGACGACCGCCACCGGTGACATCTGCACGCCGCCGTCACCTCGGGTGGTGGCCAGCACGGCGCGGTGCTGCGAACGGATGAGCGCGATCGCCTCGTCGGGCGTCATCGTGGTGCCTCCTGCTGCCGGACGTACCCAGCGACGATAATCCCCAGCGCCGTCCGCCCGCTGCGCGACGCCACAGGAGGGAAGCCCACCGTGCCCATCATCGACGACGCCGTGCTGGCGCCCGCCGCCGAGCTGGTCGACCGCCTAAGCGGCGGCAGCATCTCCCCCGTCGAGCTGGTCGACGCCGTGCTGGAGCGCATCGACCGCCACAACGGGACCATCAACGCCTACGTGCTGGTCCTCGCCGAGCAGGCGCGCGCCCAGGCCCGCGACAGCGAGGAGCGCATCCGCCGCGGCGAGGCGCGGCCACTGGAAGGACTTCCCGTCGCCATCAAGGACAACGTCCACCTCGCCGGGACGCCGATGACCCTGGCGTCCGAAGCCGTCGACGCGGCGCCGAGCCCCATCGACTCCTACGTTGTCAGCCGGCTGCGCGAAGCGGGCGCGGTGTTCGTCGGCAAGACCAACCTGCCCGAGCTGGGCACGGTGCCGACCAGCGAGAACCGCCGCTTCGGGGCCACGCGCAACCCGTGGGACACCTCGCGCACCGCCGGCGGATCGAGTGGCGGCTCCGCCGCCGCGGTGGCGTCCGGCATGGCGCCGGCGGCGCACGGCAACGACGCGGGCGGCTCGCTGCGCATCCCCGCAGCGTGCGTCGGGCTGTTCTCCATCAAGCCGAGTCGCGGCCGCATCTCCATGGCGCCCGGGGGCGATCCGCCCTTCGGGCTGAACGTGGAAGGCTTCATCACCCGCACCGTCCGTGACACGGCGCTGCTGCTCGACGCGACCCACGGCACCATGCCCGGCGACCTGCATCCCGCGGCGCCGCCGGCGCGTCCCTTCAGCGACGAGGTCGGCGCCGACCCGGGCAGGCTGCGCATCGGCTTCACCGCCAAGCCGCCGCTGCAGCTCGCCGTCGAGCCCGAGTACGTCGATGGTCTGCGCCGCGCCGCGACCCTCTGCGAGCAGCTCGGCCACCACGTCGAGGAGATCGAGCCGCACTGGCAGAACGACGACCTGCTCGGCCTGTTCAACCAGATCTGGGCGGGCTTCTTCGGCAACGTGGTCCAGGAGGTGCTCGACGGCGGCGGCGACCTGGAGCGCATCGAGCCGCTGAACCGCGCGCTGTACGAGATGAGCCGCGAGATCACCTCGGGCCAGTACTGGCGGGCCAGCACGCGGATGCAGGCAGTGGTCCGCGACATCGCCGCCGCGCAGTCCGCCTACGACGTGGTGCTGACACCGGCGCTGGCCAAGCCGCCGATCCCCATCGGCGCGCTCTGGGAGGGCCAGGAGCTCGACCCCACCATGCCGATGATCAACGCGGCGCTGTTCACGCCCTTCACCGTTCCCGCCAACCTCGGCGGGCAGCCGGCGGCCAACCTGCCGCTCTTCGAGCACGACGGGCTGCCGCTGTGCGTCCAGGCGATCGGCCGGGTCGGCGACGAGGCGACGCTGATCCGGCTGGCGTCGCAGCTGGAGCAGGCGCTTCCCTGGGAGCAGCGCAGGCCGCCGCTCCCCTAGAACTCCAGCTCGGGCTCCTCGACCGCCTCGGCGAGCGGGTCGACGAGGTCGTGCACGTCCAGCTCCATGAGGCGCTCGGACGGTGGACCGAAGCCGAACTTGGCGTAGAGCGAGTGCGCGTCCTTGGTGTGCAGCAGCCAGCGGCGCACCGGCGGACCGTTGACGATGGCCTCGCGCACCAGCTCCACGCCGAGGCCGTGGCCCCGGTGGGCGTCGAGGACGTAGACGTCGGCGAGATAGGCCAGGTTGCTGCCGTCGGAGACGGTGCGGCAGTAGCCCACCTGGGTGCCGTCCTTGTACAGCCCGAGGACGCGGAAGGAGTCGCGCATCTGCTGGGCGACCATCTCGTAGGGGCGCCCAGCGGCCCAATACGATTGCGTCGCCAGATAATCGTGGACGGCGCGGAGGTCGACCCGGTCGCGGGCGTCGTCGAGCTGGTAGCCGTCGCCCAGGTCGCGCTGAGCCATGTCGACTGGCCATTATCGCTGCGCCACGCTCGCCGCGAAGCTGTGACGGAGGGCCGTGCAGGTGCCGACTCCGTTGCATCATGCTGCTCCCACGGTCGGTGGCTTCACCCGGAGGGCAGCAGGTGGGATCGATCAGGCTGAGCGCGGCGCTGGAGGGTCGGCGAGGTCGCCTGGCGGCCGCGCTGATCGCGTCGGTCGTGGCCGGCGTGGCCACCGGGCTCCGCGCCGAGGCCGCTGCGCCGACCGCCCCCGCCCAGGTCGGCGCCGTGGGCATGGCGGCCGGCAAGGACGGCAACGGCTACTGGATTGCCGCCTCCTACGGCGACGTGCTCAACTTCGGCAGCGCTGCGCAGCTCGGCGCGCCCAACACCGTCGCCCTCAACGCTCCGGTGGTCGGGGTCGCCCACAATCCCGCCGGCAGTGGCTACTGGGTGGTCGCCTCCGACGGCGGCGTCTTCCCCTTCGGCGACGCCGCCGGCCGCGGCTCGCTCGGCGGCGCGACGCTGAACGCGCCCGTGGTCGGCATGGCGGCCACGCCCGACGGCGGCGGCTACTGGCTGGTCGCCTCCGACGGCGGCGTCTTCCCCTTCGGTGATGCCGTCGGCCGCGGCTCGCTCGGCGACGTGGCACTGAACGCGCCCGTGGTGGGCATGGCGGCGACGCCCGACGGCGGCGGCTACTGGCTGGTCGCCTCGGACGGTGGGATCTTCCCCTTCGGTGATGCGGTGGGTCGCGGCTCGCTCGGCAATGTCGCGCTGAACGCGCCCGTGGTCGGCATGGCGGCGACGCCCGACGGCGGCGGCTACTGGCTGGCCGCCTCCGACGGCGGCGTCTTCCCCTTCGGTGACGCCGTCGGCCGTGGCTCGCTCGGCGCCGTCGCGCTCTACAAGCCGGTGGTCGGCATGGCCACAACCCCCGACGGCAAGGGCTACTGGCTGGTCGCCGCGGACGGCGGCATCTTCCCCTTCGGCGACGCGCCCGGGCTGGGCTCGGGGGCCGGCCGCATCCGCGTCGGCAACGACGTGGCCTCGACACCCGCGTGCGGCGTGCCCTCGAACGCGGTGACGCCGGGCAAGGTGATCGTCATCAGCCTCGCCTGCCAGGAGCTCAGCGCCTACGACAACGGCGTGCCGCTGCTGACCACCTTCATCACCACCGGGCGTCCCGCGCTGCCCACGCCGCCGGGACAGTATTCGGTGCTGCGCAAGGTGTCGCCCTGGCTGATGACGTCGGACTGGCCGCAGAGCTCGCCGTACTGGTACCCGCCCAGCTGGGTGACGTACACTCTGTGGTTCCGCAACGACGGCTACGCCATCCACGACGCGCCCTGGCGTGCCGCCTACGGCCCGGGCACCGAGGCGAACGGCTCGCACGGCTGCGTCAACGTGCCCATGCCGACGATGACTCAGCTCTACAGCTGGGCCGACGTCGGCATCGCGGTGCGCGTCTACTAGCCGGACTGGGGCCGTAGACTTCGCCGCCATGGCGACACTGGCGTCGGCGAAGGCTGGACTGAAGGCCGGCGCCGGTCGCGCCCGGAAGACGGCCGGCGCCTCGGCGGCGCTGCGAGCCGCGCTGACCCCCTTCCTGGCGGCGAAGGCGGTCGCGATCTTCGTCCCCATCCTGGTGGTGTGGAGCACGAGCCAGACGCCGGGCCATCCCTCATACCAGGAGATCACCCAGACCTTCGGCTACTGGGACGGCCGGAACTACATCGACATCGCCGAGAAGGGCTACCCGAGCGGCCCGCTCGACCTGATCCCCGGCCACCCGGGCCATCTGTGGGGCTTCTTCCCGGGGCTGCCGATCCTGCTCAAGGCGTTCAGCTTCGTGTTCCGCGACACCATCACGTCGGGGATCGTCATCAACACGATCGGCGAGTTCTTCGCACTGTTCTTCCTCGCCCGACTCGTGCTGCTGGAGCGCAACGGCGATGCGGGCGCCGCGCGTTTCGCCTGCTGGCTGCTCGCCTTCTGGCCTGACGCGGTGTACCTCACCGTGGTCTACACCGACAGCGTGTTCATGGCCTCGGCGATCGCCTCGCTCTACTACATGCGGCGCGGTGACTACGGTCGCGCCTCGATCGCCGCAGGGATCGCCGTCTTCATGCGCATCACCGGGGTGATCCTGGTGCCGGTGCTGCTCGCCGACTACATCTGGCGAAGACGGCGCGTCGACACCGGGGTCGCCGGGATCCTCTGCGCACTCGCCCCGCTGCTGATCTTCGCCCAGTACGCCGCGTCGAGGACCGGCGACTTCTTCGCGTACAACACGGTGCAGCACTCGGTGTCGTACGGCAGTCGCAGCTTCGTGCCGCCGTGGACGGGCCTGCGGACCACGTGGGAAACAGCGACGGGGGGTGGCCCCGCCGGCTACAACTTCCTCTTCCTCTCCGACGTGGTGTGGGGAGTGGCAGGCTTCGCGCTGCTGGTGTTGTTCGCTGCGAACTGGCGGCGCATACCGTGGCAGCTGACGTTGTTCAGCGCCGGCGTGTGGGTGCTGATCACCTCGTTCACCTTCTGGCAGGGGCTGATGCGCTACGAGATGGCGATGATCCCCATCTACCTTGTCGGCGCCGACCTGTGGCGAAAGCGCCCGCAGCTGGCTACCGTTGTGCTGTCGCTGTCGGCGGCCTGGATGGTGGTGCAGACCTACACCTTCGCCACCGGACGGTTCGGCGTGTAGGGCGCCAGGCCCTAGACGACCTCGACGACCTTCAGCACCATCTCCCCCGCCGGTGCGGCAACCTTCGCCGTGTCGCCCGCGCGCTTGCCGATCAGCGCGCTGCCGATCGGCGACTGCGCGGAGATCCGCCCGGCGGCAGGGTCGACCTCCGTCGGGCCCACGATGAAGTACGTCGACTTCCCGTACGCGTCTTCGACGGTCACCCGCGCACCCATGCGGGCGACCCCGTCCGGCGCCCCCTCCTCGATGATCACCGCATCGCGCAGGGACGCGCGCAGCTCGGCGATGCGCCCCTCCACGTGGCCCTGATCCTCCTTGGCCTGGTGGTACCCGGCGTTCTCGCTGAGGTCGCCCTCGGAGCGGGTCGAGGAGATGCGGGCCACGATCTCGGGGCGGCGGACGTTCTCCAGCTCGGCCAGCTCCGCCTCGAGGGCGGCGCGGCCGGCGGCGGTCATGTGGACGGGTCGCGTGGACACGCGGCGGAAGTCTAGCGGCCGACCCCGCGCCGGCGGCGGCGGAGCAGGACCACGCCGCCCAGCGAGATGCCCGCGGCGAGCAGACCGGCCGCGGCGGGTGCGGCCTCGATCTCCGAGGTGTCGGGCAGCCCGACCACGGAGGCGTCGCCACCGCCGGTCGACGCCGCGACGAGGCCCTTGACGTGCGTCCCCGACACGCTCGGGCACCACGGGTTGCTGGGAACACCGCTGCACGGGTCGGGCATGGTCGCCTGGTTGAACGGGATGGGCATGAGCTTGACGCCGTCGGGCTGCGGGTAGCTGGTCACCACCGGCTCATTGCACGCCGGCGTAACGGGACCGAAGCTGAGCGCGCCAGGGGTCGAGCAGACCAGCTGCACGAAGCTCGGACCGAGGTTGCCCTGGTTGGGGACGTTGCACGTCCCCAGCACCGTCTGGATCTGCTGCGGGTCGCTGCTCAGCGTGCCCGAGGTATCGGTGTTGCCGCTGAAGCAGTTGCCGTTGTGCGGTGCGCTGGGGAGGGCGGCGACGGCGAGGTCGGCGTTGCCCGGGTTGCGGTAGCCGGCGTTGTTGCTGAAGGTGTTGTTGCTGACCTGGTTGCCGTAGGCCTGGTAGTAGCAGAGCTCCTGCGCCGGGGTGCTCGCGTCGGTGCCGCCGCGGCAGGCGGCGCCGGCGGCGACCGCGTCGGCCGGTGGCGTCTCGGTGTCGGGGAAGTCGTTGACGACCACGCCCCACGCCTTGTTGCCGGTGACGGTGTTGCCGGTCACGGTGAAGTTCTCGACGCCGCTCAGGAGAATGCCCGTGCCGGGCGGCACCGAGCCCGCGATGCCGAACGACGGCGAGTCGACGTTGTTGTTGTCGTGCACGTTGTTGCCGGTGATCACGCTGCACGATCCGGTGCCGCCTGGGCAGGCGCCGTTGGCGGGAGAGGGCCAGTCGTCGTTGTTCAGCGTGTTGGGACCGATGCCCGTCTTGTTGTTGTCCCACTCGCCGTTCTCGATGGTGAGACGGCCACCGGCGTTGGTGCCGCTGAAGCCCAGCGCGCTGTTCTGCGCGTGCGCGTGGTTGAGGACCATGTTGCAGTCGCTGCAGGCGCCGATGTAGTACGCGCTGTCGCCCATGTTGCTGGAATACGTGTGGTCGATGACGCCCGGACCGCCTTCGTTGCTGGTGAAGATGCCGTACTGCCCCATCGGCACCGTGGTGCTGCCGTGGTTGGCGGGGTCGGTCCCGTAGTTGTACGAGGAGCTGGCGGTGAGGTAGCTGCCCCACAGCGAGTGCAGGCCGATCTGGCCACCGCCGTCGCCGCCGTTCCACCAGATCTGGTTGCCGTTGTGGCCGTCGCTGCCGCTCAGGAAGTTGCAGACCAGCAGGTTGTCGACGTACACGCCGTCCGCCTTGTAGACCTCGATGCCGTTGCGGCCGACGGTGCCGCCGCTGCCGTCCGAGGCGCCGAAGCTCTGCGCCAAGGGCGACGCGTCGCAGGGCTGCGAGCCCGCCTTGGTGCCGTCGACGATGACCGTGTTGCGGTTCATGCCGCGCAGGTGCAGGTTCGGCGTGGTGATCAGCACGCCCGCCTTCTGCGGCGCGCTCGGCACGCCGTTCTCGTGGTAGTCACCCGGGGCGACGAGGATCCAGTCGCCGGGACGCGCCGCGTTGATCGCGTCCTGGATCGAGGTGAACTGGCCCCCGACGCCGTTGAACGTCCCCACCCGCCACACGTGGGGGCCGGCCGCCTGGGCGGCGCTCCCCGAGAACGCGGCGGCGACCACCACCGGGACAACCGTCAACGCGACCGCGTACCTGCGTCCACCCATGCTTCTCTGCTCTCCTCGGCAACCGCGGGCGCGCGTGCCCGTCAGGAGTACGACGCCCGGGGCACCCTGGGCATTGCGCGCCGAGAGAGCGCCTCAGCCCAATGCGACGCTCAGAGGCGCTCGAGGATGGTGGCGTTGGCCAGGCCGCCCGCCTCGCACATGGTCTGCAGCCCGAAGTGCGCGTCGCGCTGCTCCATGGCGTTGACCAGCGTGGTCATGATGCGGGCGCCGCTGGCGCCGAGCGGGTGGCCGATGGCGATGGCGCCGCCGTTGACGTTCACCTTGTCCAGGCTGACCCCGGTCGAGCGCTGCCAGGACAGCACCACGCTGGCGAAGGCCTCGTTGACCTCGAACAGGTCGATGTCGGCGAGGCTCAGCCCGGCCCGGCGCAGCACCTTCTCGGTGGCGGGCATGATCGCTGTCAGCATCAGAACCGGGTCGTCGCCGGCGACGGCGAACGAGTGCAGCCGCGCCCTCGGCTTCAACCCCAGCTCGCGGGCGCGCTCGCCGCTCATGATCAGCAGCGCCGCGGCGCCGTCGTTGATGGGGCTGCTGTTGCCCGCGGTCACCTGCCAGCCGATCTGCGGGAAGCGCTCGCCGTAGGCGTCGCTCTGGAACGCGGGACGCAGTCCTGCCAGCACCTCGGCGGTGGTCGTGGGACGGATCGACTCGTCGTGCTCGACCAGGTGTCCATCCCCGTTCGCACCGACGTGCACCGGGACGATCTCGTTGCTGAACCGCCCAGCCGCCGCCGCCGCTGCCGCGCGCTGGTGGCTCAGCGCCGCGAACTCGTCGAGCTCGGCGCGACTCAGGTCCCACTTGGCGGCGATCAGCTCGGCGCTGATCCCCTGCGGCACCAGGCCGTCGGGGTAGCGCGCCGCCACGCTGGGGCCGAAGGGGTCGGCGCCGGCGGGGACGTTGGACCACATCGGCACCCGGCTCATGCTCTCGATGCCGCAGGCGATGACCGCGTCGTAGGCCCCGGCGATGACGCCCTGGGCGGCGAAGTGCACCGCCTGCTGCGACGAGCCGCACTGCCGGTCGACGGTGGTGGCGGGCAGCGACTCGGGGAGGCCCGCGGCCAGCACCGCGTAGCGCGTCGTGTTCATCGCCTGCTCGCCGACCTGGTCGACGCAGCCGCCGATGACGTCGTCGATGGTGGCCGGGTCGACGCCGGTGCGCTCCACCAGGGACTTGAGCGTGTGGGCAAGCAGCTCGACGGGATGGACGGAGGACAGCGCGCCGCCCGGCTTGCCCTTGCCGACCGGGGTCCTCACCGCATCGACGATCACCGCGTCACGCATCGCTCTCCTCCACGCCCCGCTCCAATGCTGCTCCTCACCTGAGCACCGTACCACGAGTTAGTTTTCTCAAGCAACTGATATTCTGGATGTGGCGACTGCAGAGTGCTACGATCCGCCGCGTGCCACCCCGGGTGATCGTTCTGGGTGCGGGGTTCGGGGGCTTGGAGCTCGCCACCGTCCTCTCTGACGAGCTCGGCGAGAACCTCGATCTCACCCTGATCGACAAGGGCGACGTGTTCGTCTTCGGCTACAGCAAGCTCGACGTGATGTTCGGGCGCACCACGCCCGAAGCGGTGCGCCTGCCCTACCGCCACGTGGCCAAGCCTGGAGTGCGCCTGCTCCAGGAGACGATCACGGACATCGACGCCGCCAAGAAGCGGGTCACCACCGATGCGGGCGTGCACCAGGGCGACTTCCTGGTGGTCGCCCTCGGCGCCGACTACGACGTCGCGGCCACGCCGGGACTCGCCGAGGCGGGCCGCGAGTTCTACACGATGGAAGGCGCAGCCGGCCTGGTGGGAACGCTTGCGTCCTTTTCACGGGGACACGCGGTGATCGGCGTGTGTGGTGCGCCGTACAAGTGTCCCCCTGCGCCCAGTGAGACCGCGCTGCTGCTCCACGACATGCTGCTCACGCGCGGCGTCCGCGACGACTGCGAGATCTCCTTCACCGTGCCGATGGCCTCGCCGGTGCCGCCGTCACCGGAGATGTCCACGGCGCTGCTCGCCGCGTTCGTCGAGCGCGGCATCGCCTTCGCGCCCGGCAGGAAGGTCACCCACCTCGAGCCGGGACGTCGCGTCGCCGTCTACGACGACGGCAGCGAGGTCCCCTTCGACCTGTTCCTCGGCGTGCCCAGGCACCGCGTTCCGGACGTGGTGGCGCGCTCCTTCGAGCTGCACGCCGACGGCTTCATCCCGGTGGACCGCAGCATGGCCACCGCCGTCCCCGGTGTTTATGCCATCGGTGACGTCAACTCCTGGGGCGGGCCCAAGGCGGGCATGATCGCCGAGCGGCACGGGCGCGCCGCGGCACGGGGACTGCTGGCGGCGATGCGCGGCGAGGAGCCGGTGCAGTACGACGGACGGGGCTCCTGCTATGTCGAGTTCGGGGCCGGCCTGGTGGGCCGCGTCGACGTCGACTTCTTCTCCGGGCCGGCGCCGACCGGCACCTACCACCAGCCCTCCGCCGACCTGCTCGCCGAGAAGCACGAGTTCGGCTCGAGCCGCGCGGCGCGCTGGTTCGGCACGGCGTTGCCCGCAACGGCGTAGTGTGGTGACCGCGACCGCGGGGACGACCGCGGGAGCGAGGACAGCAGCAGGAGAGACACGATGACATCTGTTGACACGACAGCAATCTCGGCGGGACTGCGGCTCGGTGACACCGCGCCTGACTTCGAGGCGGACACCACCCAGGGACGGATCAGGTTCCACGACTGGATCGGCGACTCCTGGGCGGTGCTCTTCTCCCACCCCAAGGACTTCACGCCCGTCTGCACCACCGAGCTCGGCTACATGGCCCGCATCGAGCCCGAGTTCGCAAAGCGCAACGTCAAGATCATCGGGCTCTCCGTCGATCCCGTCGGCAAGCACGAGCAGTGGGCCGACGACATCGAGGAGACGCAGGGCGCCCGTCCCACCTACCCCATCATCGGCGACAGCGACTTCAACGTGTCGAAGCTCTACGGCATGCTGCCGGCGTCGACGTCGGGCGATCCGGCGACGCGCACGCCCGCCGACAACCAGACGGTGCGCAACGTCTTCGTCATCGGTCCTGACAAGAAGGTCAAGCTGATCCTCGTCTACCCGATGACCACCGGGCGCAACTTCGACGAGGTGTTGCGCGTCATCGACTCGCTGCAGCTCACCGCCAAGCACCGCGTCTCGACACCGGTGAACTGGAAGCAGGGCGAGGACGTGATCATCGCCGGCTCGGTCTCCGACGACGAGGCCAAGCAGATCTTCCCCGGCTACCGCGCCCCCAAGCCCTACCTGCGCATCACCCCGCAGCCCAAGTAGGGGCGGGACTTCCAGGAATTCTTGCGGCTCCCCGCGGCGCGCTGTGCGTCGTGGGGAGCCGCTCTTGTTTGGCGCGGTCGATCAGTGCCCGGGTGGCGCGACCAGCGTCAGACCGTGGCGCGAGCCGATCGCCACCAGGCGCTCGACGTCCGGCGGTCCCGTGGGCGGCGGCGGCACCTCACGGCGCTGGGCGCGCTCGCCGGCCTCCGCGAAGAACTTCTCCATCCCACCGGCCGGCGAATACACGCCGAGCATGCGCAGGTTGGTGGTCGGCTCGAAGGTCTCCTGGGCGCCCCTGGGGATGAACAGCACCGAGCCGGGGCCGACGTCGGTGGTGGTGCCGTTGGCGTGGTACTTGGCGGTCCCCTCCAGGATGTAGACCGTCTCGTCCACGTCGTGCATGTGCGGAGGCGGGCCCATGCCTTCCGGCACGGTGAACTCGATCATCGTCACCGCTCCGCCCGTCTCGGCGCCGCTCAGCCGCACCTCGTACAACCCGCCGAGCATCCACAGCGCGTCCCCCTCGCCGTTGCCGTGGATGGCGATCCTTCCGGTGGTGGCCTGGTCAGTCATGCCTCGTACCCCCGTGACCGGTTGTGAGGCCCCGAACTCTACCCCTTGATTGCCCGCGGTGCACGCGGCTACCATCCCCGCGGCGGCGGGGGACCCCGGTCTCGCCGGCGGTGAGCGATCCAGGTTGGAAGGGACGAGCACATGCACAGTGCCGCCAGGGTTCTCGGGCTGCGGTGGCGACGCGCCGCCGTGTCGCTGGCAGCAGCGACCGCGCTGACCACGGGGTTCGTCGCCGCGACGCCGCACGTCGCCTACGCGAACCTGACGCCGACGATGGGCAACACGGTGCTCTTCGTCCACGGCTTCAGCCTCAACCAGTCGACCGACTGCAACGGCGACTTCTCTCAGATGATGAGCTGGATGCGGTCGATGGGCTTCACCGGCTCGTTGGTGAAGATCGGCTACTACACCGGCGACAGCAACTGCGACGTCAACCTGCACAACTACGGCAGCTACGGCGACACCGACTCGTGGAAGAGCATCGCTGCCGCCTTCTCCCATTACGTCTCCACCACCTACACCTCGCACGGCACGACGGTCGACATCGTCGGCTACTCGATGGGCGGACTGGTGACGCGCGGGGCGGTCTACGGAGCGTCCACAGGGAGCTCGGGCTTCTCGTCGCCGATCAACGTGTCCGACGTCGTCACCCTGGGCACGCCGCACGATGGCGCAGCCTGGTACACCCAGTACTGCTCGTCGGCGCAGTGCCAGTCCATGGTGCAGGGTTCGACGGACCTGAA
>Ga0307479_10001656_pt1 | contig 20353 bp, 17 predicted proteins | sample atmos_gasesECM4C_FD_203743 | JGI IMG/M metagenome (GOLD analysis project Ga0307479, IMG submission 203743) | Hardwood forest soil microbial communities from Morgan-Monroe State Forest, Indiana, United States - atmos_gasesECM4C_515 | ecosystem: Environmental > Terrestrial > Soil > Temperate...
ACAGCAGCGGCGGGCGCGTTCCAGCTGCGAAAATCGCGGTTCAGGCCACCGATTCTTCTTTCCAGCGTGAAGTTTTGTCGGACAAGAGTGGCGAATTCCGCCTCGACGAACTGCCACCGGGTTCTTACACCGTGACCGTGCAGACCAAGGGGTTTGCGGAAGCGAGGTCATCGGTACGAATCGATGTGAGTTCGGTTCGCGTAATCACGGTGACTTTGAAACTGCAACCGGTGCAACAAACCATCATCTTGGATAACGGGCCAGAAACCATCACGACGCAACACATCGATACAGAAAGCGCGGTGCACCAGACGGTCATCGGCTCGCAGGACCTCGAGACGATTCCGCTCGCAGCGCGCAGCTTCGCCAATATTGCTTATCTGGCTCCGGGGACAGAACCCGTGGAGCCTTCCGATCCTACCAAGGCGCGGATCACGGCGGTTTCGACGGGCGGAAGTTCAGGCTTGAATAATGATCTTTCCGTGGACGGCGCCGACAACACCGATGATTGGATTGGAGGTTTCCTGGAGAGCTTTTCTCCCGAGGCCATCGAGGAATTCTCCGTGCGCACGGCTCAGGAGGATGCAGACACTGGCCGGACAACGGCCGCGTCCGTGATGATTACGACCAAGAGCGGAACGAATTTGTGGCATGGCTCCGCAGGATTCTACGGCCGGGCCGCCGATCTCAACGCGCGGTTTCCCATCGACAATCCCGCGCCCGATCCCAAACAGCCGTTCTCCCGCCAAAATTACGTGGGGACACTTGGCGGGCCGTTGGTGAGAGACAAGCTCTGGTTTTTCTCTTCGCTCGAATACATCCACGAAGACGCGAGCGTTGCGTATAGCCCGTCGAGCCAAACCGAGTTCAACGCTTTGGCCCAGCTTGCCGCCGGCGGTGCGCTTCGGGATAGCGCGGCGGGCGTAAACATCAGCTCGGTTGCCGTTCCGAAAAACGTTGTGGTCCCTTTTCGCGACTACCTGGCGAACGTGCGTCTGGATTGGGCGCAGACCAATCAGTTGCGGTGGTTTCTGCGCGCCTCCACCGACAGTTACCTGACGCGCAATACCTTGGTGCAACAGGCAGCGCTCCCTTCGACCGGCGCCACTTCGCACAACAACTACCTGAACCTGGTGATCAACAACCAGGAAACTTTCAGCACCGGCTGGTTGGGCTCCTTTCTGTTCAACGCCAGCGGGCTGCACCTGACCGACACGCGCAACGGGAATTTCGGTTTCGCACTGGATTTCCCGTTCACCTCGACGCGCAGCACGATCTCCGGGTTGGAAACCTTTGGCGACAATCAGTTCGTTACCGCGATCACCGCGTTTCCCGTGCTGCGAAACCAGGAAAAATATCAGTTGCGCTACGACGTTAGCCACGTCAGGGGCCCGCATTCCATTCGGTTCGGTGTCAATTTCATTCATGAGCCGGTGCTGAGCGGCGCGCTGGCGGCAACGAAGGAAACCGTGCTTTCTTATGCGAATGATCCGAGCTTCTACGCGGCCAATCCCTCTCAGTTTTACTTCAATTTGAGTTGCGCTCCTCCGGTCCCCGCCGATGTCACTTGCACAGCCACGCCTGCGGGGGACGGCAGCTTTTCACAAAATGTTCAAAGGCTCGGACTTTATGTACAGGATTCCTGGCGCCTCGCGCGAAGTCTTACGGTGAACTACGGCCTGAGGTACGACACAACCTTTGGCCTGTTCAATGCTTCCGGCCACGATGAGAGTTTCAATCCCGCGCTGGCCGGCAACGGAATCATTTCAGGAATTCCGCACGATTACCGCAAAGCGTTTGGACCGCGCCTGGGCATCGCCTACGCGCCCGGCGCTTCCTCCTCAACCGTGCTGCGCGGAGGAGTTGGCCTATACTTCAACGATCTCGCGCAGAACGGTTGGGCGGAAGCGTTCATCGCCGTAAACCCGTTCAATGTCCGGAACGTTTCTGGGCCCGCGTCATTGATCGATCCGAACTACCACACACCGTATGCCCTGCAGGCCACCGCAGGGGTACAACACGCCTTCAATTCCGACTGGATTCTGAGCGCTGACTGGACGCTGCAAACCGGAATGCACGGTTACCGGCGCTACGATTATCCGAACGTATCCGTATTTCGCACCGACAACCGCTCCAGCTACAAGGCGCTGCTGCTGCATTTGCAGGGGCATGTTTCCAAGCGGCTGGATTTGGTGGCCAACTATACGCTTTCCAGCGCAAAGACGTGGGGCTGCAGAGTCGGGGAGCTTTTCGATTACGTGAATGGCGTATGCGATCCTTTCAACGCGTTTGCCCCGGGAGATTACGGCCCGTCAGGGGAGGATGTGCGAAACCGCGTGGCCCTTGCGGGAACGATGCATGTGCCGGCAGGAATCGAAGTCACGTTTCTCTCACAGGCGGAGACCGCGCGGCCGATCACGCTAACCACGCCGGTTGGCGACCGTGCGGTCATCAACGGCGTGAAATCCTCGCTCGATCAGTTCCGCGGGGCTCCTTACGTGCAGACAGACCTGCGCGCAAGCCGTCCGATCAAGTTCCGCGAGCGCTGGACACTTACGCCCTTTGTCGAGTTCTTCAATCTTTTCAATCGCAACAATCCCGGCAACAATTTTGTCAGCAACATCAGCGCCTTGCCGACCCCCGTGAACAATCTCGCCAACGTTACATCGATTTGTTTGAATCCGCCCTCGTGCACGCAGAATCGCCCCGTCACCAGTGGGAATCAGTTGCTGGTTCCCGCTGGCGCGCTGGGAGACTTCTTCGGCCCGGGAACGACGGTGGGCATTCCCTTCGCCGCGCAGGTGGGCATCAAACTGAGTTTCTGACTGACCCTTTTGGATTTCGCTCCTTCTCGAAGCAAAGAGAGCACGGAGCTTCTTTTCCAGTGTTTCTGCCGGCAGATCCTAAGCTTTTGTTCCGCGCTTCAGCTCCGGGAGTCTGGCAGGCCGGCCTATCCAAGCAGGCGGGTCGCTTGCCGGAAACGATTCCATTGACGCTTCTTCCACAATGTCCGTCGATTCCTCCGTCTGAGACACTTCGTCCGCATCACCAGAAGGCTGCACTCTTCCCTGGGCTTCCTTTGCCATAGTGGTCCTATTCTACTGCCGTGGCAAATTCAGGGAAATTCGATAATCTTCGACGTGGTACGTCTCCCGCGCCAAACTGCTATTCTTGAAGGGACAAGCAAGAGGGAATCGCGCGACCTATGTTTGAGAACCTGACCGAAAAGCTGCAACGAGCGTTCAAGAATCTGCGTGGGCAGGGAAAGCTCACCGATGAGCACTTGGACGCGGCGCTAGCGGAGATTCGTGAAGCGCTGCTCGAAGGCGACGTCAATGTAGGCGTGGCCGACGAGCTGCTCGCCAACATCCGGAAGCAAACCATCGGCAGCGAAGTGATGCTGCAACTGTCACCGGACCAGCAAGTGCTAAAAGTAGTGCGTGATGAGCTGACCGCGCTGCTGGGCAAACACGCCAAGCCGCTGTTCGCCTCGCGGCCGCCTTCGGTGTGGATGATCGTGGGGTTGCAGGGCTCGGGCAAAACGACCACGACCGGCAAGCTGGCGAAATGGCTGGCGCAACACGGGCACCGCCCCATCGTCGTTTCGACCGACGTCTATCGCCCCGCCGCCCGCGAGCAGCTTGCCCAGGTGGCCAAGGCGGTAGGCACGGCGATCTGGCCTGGCGCGGGTTCGGACAAACCTCTCGAAATCGTCAAGGGGGCCATCAAGGAAGCCAAGCTTTCGGCAAGTGATGTGATCCTGGTGGACACCGCCGGCCGCTTGCACATCGACGATGAGCTGATGACCGAGCTGAGCCTGCTAAAAAAGGAACTGCAGCCCAGTGAAATCCTGTTCATCGCCGACGCCATGATCGGCCAGGACGCGGTGCGCTCGGCGGGAGAATTTCACAAGCGGCTGGGACTGACCGGCGTGATTCTAACCAAGCTCGACGGCGACGCGCGCGGCGGCGCGGCGCTGAGCATCAGCAAAGTTTCCGGCGCTCCGGTGAAGTTCGTCGGGCTGGGTGAAAAATACGACGCCCTGGAAGGCTTTTATCCCGAGCGCATCGTGTCGCGAGTGCTGGGCATGGGCGACATCCTTTCGCTCATCGAGCGTGCCGAGCAGACGGTGGACCACAAAGCGGCCGAGGAACTCGAACGAAAACTTCGCAAGTCGGAGTTCACGCTGGAGGATTTTCGCGACCAGCTCAAACAAGTGCGCAAGATGGGCCCGCTCGAGCAGCTCGTGGACATGCTGCCAAAGATGGGGCCGCTCGCGAATTTGCCCAAAAACGCAAGCGTGGACGAGAAAAAACTCACACAGGTGGAGGCCATCATCAATTCGATGACCAACGAGGAGCGGCTCGACCACAACGTGATCGACGGCAGGCGGCGCAAGCGCATCGCCAAGGGCAGCGGCACCACCGTGCAGGACGTCAATACCGTCCTGAAACAGTACCTCCAGATGCGCACCATGATGAAGCAGTACGGTGCGCTGACCATGCACGGCAAAATGAAAGGCCTCGGCAAACTCTCCGGCTTATCTTAGAGTGATAAAAGATCGAAATTGTTCGTGTCAGTGGCTAGAGAAAACCAAGTCTGCAACTTGGGCCGACAGCGTTTTTGCGTCGAGGTCAGTGCGATTGCAGAGGATGACAACAGTCAGCTTGTCTTCAGCGAACCGCTCAATCACGGTGCGAAATCCCTCCGTACTTCCCGTGTGCCACATCCGTTGGTGGCTTTCGTACGGATCTAGAAACCACCCAAAACCGTAGGACACCGGCTTGCCCGGATGTAGATTGTCACTATTCCGCTCCTTTGGCCAATTCGGCTGGGAGCCGTCATTCAGCTTCACAGGCACCAGGGCGGGCTGAAACTCCTTTTCGCTTAGCAAACTGTGATTGCGCAGCGCGTCGTCCCACTTCGCCAAATCGTCCAGGCTCGTGTAGATGCCACCATCCCCTTGCGTCGCCGAGGTCGGGCTCTGGTCGGTTTCCTTGAACTCGCCCGTTTCCTTTTCCTTTGTGTAGCCATAGGCCCGGTTTGTCACTTCGTTCTTGCCCTTCACATACATCAAGGTGTGGTCCATGTGCAGCGGAAAGAAAATGCGTTCGGCTAGGAAGTCACCGAAAGGCTTTCCGGAAACCTTGGCAATCACGAGGCCGAGAACAACGTAGCCGGAATTGCTGTACGCCCAGCTTGTTCCGGGGGCGAATAATCCGTTGGACGCTTTCTCCAACAGTCGCAGAGCTTCTTCGTCCTGAATCTGATGTTCCGGGGTCCAAAGCGGGCCTTTTGCTTTTTCCTCCGCCTCCATCAAGTCTTCGTAGTCCGGAAGACCCGAAGTGTGATTTAGAAGGTTACGAATGGTGATGTCATTGCCGTAGGCGGGAAAGCCCGGGAAAAACTTCGTCAGCCTATCCTCGTAATACAGCTTGCCGTCGTGCACGAGCAGCATGATGGCCATGGCCGTAAATTGTTTGGTGAAGGAGGCCAAGCGGAAATTCGCGCGCACATCGATTTTCGTCTTCGTGCACAGATCGCGCACGCCATACCCTCGCTCAAAGACGGTCTTGCCATTCTGCCGAACCAACGCCGCAAGACCCGGCGCATCCCGGGAGGTCACGACCAGGAAAAGCGAGTCCACTTTCTTTTCCAGAGAGGAATCCGGAGATTGCGCGCGCGATGGCTGTGGCGCGGTCACGGCGAGGAAAACCAGAGTAAGAATGATGAAAATTCTCTTCACTGAGCCTCCTGGATGCGCTGAAGAATAGCACGGGAACATTGCAGAAACTCGCGAGGGCGTAGGCAAATTTAGTTTGGCGAAAAACCTGCGCAGCTGACCGGAAGAGGAAGAAAACGAGCAATTCTTCAGTAGCGGCTTGGCCTCGCTCGGTATCGTTCCCCGGCGCATAAGCTCTCGACATTCCCTATCCGGTGAATTACAGTTTGAAGTTGACTGCCGGTAACGAGCGGCCCGATCGCGGGCCAGGAGCGGAGGGCATTTGCATGATTGTGGGCGAGCGGCTGCGCACCATGCGCGAAATGAAACAATTGTCCCAGGGCGATATCGAGAAGCGTTCGGGCCTCTTGCGCTGTTACATCTCCCGCGTGGAGAACGGACACACAGTGCCGGCGCTGGAAACCCTGGAGAAACTGGCGCGGGCGCTGGACGTGCCTTTGTACCAACTTTTGTATGAGGGCGAGGAGCCGCCAAAGCCACACTTCACCGCCGGCGGTTCGTCGCGTGCAGACCTGTGGGGAACCTCCGGTAAAGAAGCGCGATACCTGAGGAAGCTACAGCAGTGCCTGGCGCGCATGAAAGCAGCGGATAGGAACCTTCTGCTCTCCACCGTCGCAAAAATGAGCCAGCACAAAAGGAACGAAAAGACTCGGTAACCTTGGTCGCAGTCGCTGGAGAGCCTCCCAGCGCCCCACTAACCGTCGAACCCGCTCAATTCGTCAATTCTTCCGACTCTCCGATTTGCCGGATCATGTCCTCATACGACCGCATAGCCTCGTCCACGAGCGGCCTGGCCGTTTCGAGGGTTGAGTTCAAATTGTTTTTATACGCGAGAACGTCCTCTGGCTCTTGCAAGACGGTGCGTCGCAGCGCGGCGACATCCGCCATCAGTGCACCGAGGGTGGCATGCAGAGTTTTGACTTGCAGAATAGTTGCTTGCATGAGCTGGTGCAGGCTCTGAACATGAACATCGTGAATTTCGCAGGCTGGGTCGGGCATGGAGTCTCCTTTCTGAAGCGCAGAATTGACAAAAACATCTGCTCACCCGTCGAATCAAGACTGGCGCCTCAGGACAATGAAACTTCCTTGCCAAGCTGCCCGCCCTAGACGACGATTTCTAAAAACCTCCAGGAAAATGGCAACTTTCTCAGATAGATGGGACGCGCCGAAGAAGAATGTTCGCACTTAGGCCTGGGAGCACGCTGTCCTCGGCGCGGCCATCTTCGTGCGCAAGAAACCGGAAGACAATGCCGGAATCTACGTACGTTAAAACCCGTACCTGCCAGCGGAGCACTTAGAAGGCGGCGAACGGGGTAGCACAATAAGTTAATTGCCGACTATTTATATATCACAAATAGGTAACTAACTTATTGAAGGCAAATTGGCTTCCGAAGGCGGCTGACCGGAATATCGGTTCTTAGCAAAAATTTACCAGGGGAGTTACCTCGGATCTAAACAGCGGCAAGAAGGAGGGATGCCCGTGCTCGTTATGGAAGCCCAATTCTCCTCCCAAGGCCTGATGCCTCACGGTTTCTGCTACCAGTGGAATCCAGCTCTAATCTGGCTCCACAGTATCTCCGACATGCTCATTGCCATCGCATATTTTTCCATTCCTCCCACCTTAATCTACCTGGTCAGAAAAAAAAGGAGCATTCCATTTGACTGGATGTTTGTTTGCTTCGGCGTCTTTATCGCGGCCTGTGGGGCGACACACTTGATGGAGATTGTGACGCTTTGGACCCCCGTATACTGGCTCTCGGGAGGGGTAAAGGTCATCACAGCCTTTGCTTCGTTGCCGACTGCATTCCTGTTGGCGAAGGTAGTTCCGCGAGTTCTTGAATTACCAACAACGCAGGAATTGCGGGAGAGCGAGGATCGCTACCGCGATTTGGTCGAGAACAGCCACGATCTAATCTGTACGCATGATTTGCAGGGGCGGTTACTCTCCGTGAACGATATGCCCGCCAAGATTCTCGGTTACTCGCGCGAAGAACTGCTCAACAAGCCGATGCGAGATTTTCTCGTGCCCGAAGGGCGGGCGCTATTCGACGAGTATTTGACAGCTATTCTAGAGACTGGGTCCGCGAAGGGCGCTCTCGCTGTTTTGACCAAGGGCGGAGAGCGCCGGATCTGGGAATTCCACAATACCCTTCGCACGGATGGCGTTGCCACGCCCGTAGTGCGCGGAATTGCCCACGACGTCACTGAGCGTAGGCTTGCCGAGAAGGCCGTACGCTTGTCAGAGGAGAAATTCTCGAAGGCTTTCCGGTCCAGCCCCAGTGTGCTGTCCATCAGTTCCATGAAGGATGGGCGCTTCATTGATGTCAATGAGGGATTTGAACGCCTCAGCGGATACTCGAGGCAAGAAATCATCGGGCACACCTCGCAAGAACTCAACCTCTGGCGGGATCCCGGAGAAAGGCAAACTTGGCTTGAAGAAATTGCGACGCACGGGCACATCAGGGACCGCGAGGTCCAGTTTTGCGCGAAATCAGGGAAGCCGGTCGTCCTTATGCTTTCCGCGGAAATCATCGAATTAGCAGGCCAAAAATGCTTGTTGAAGGTTGGTCAAGATATCACCGAGCGCAAGCGCGCTGAAGAGGCGCTTCGCCAGAGCGAAGAGTTGCTCCGGGCCGCATTTGAGCAGGTTGGTGTGGGCTTCTCGATGAACGATTTGCAGGGCCGCTTCCTAAAGGTCAACGAAGCCTACTGCCGAATTACGGGTTATTCCGAGCAAGAGCTCCTGAAGATGGACTTCCAATCCATTACTTATCCAGAGGATTTGCCGGCAAACCTCGCCCAAGCGGCAACCTTGCTTGCGGGTAAAACCAGCACGTTTCTGCATCAAAAGCGTTACGTCAGAAAATCCGGAGAAGTTGTTTGGGTCCAAAACAGTGTTTCCGCCCTGTCGTATGGCACCGGCAAGATTGCAGGTTTCATTGCCTTTACGGAAGACATCACAGAACGCAAGCGTGCGGAAGAAGCCCTGCAAAGGCTTTCCGGGCGCCTGCTCCAATTGCAAGATGAAGAACGGCGAAAGATCGCCCGCGATTTGCACGACGTAACCGGGCAGGATCTCGTGGCCCTGTCCGGCACGCTCAGCCATCTGCATGCGACCATTTCGTCGTCCAGCCGCAAGGCGCGCAGCGCCATCGCGCAATGCCTGGGCTTGGCGGACCGCTGCATTCGTGAAGTCCGCACACTTTCCTACCTCTTGCATCCACCGATGCTCGATGAAGCGGGGCTGGAGGACGCTATTCGCCACTATGTTATTGGCTTTGCGGAACGCACCGGAATCGAAGCAAAACTCCGAGTGTCTGCGAACTTCGGAAGGCTGGCCCAGGAAGAAGAAATGGCTCTGTTCCGAGTGATGCAGGAAAGCCTGGTCAACATTCATCGTCATTCCGGAAGTTTCAACGCGAACGTACTGCTGGATCGCACTCCGCGCAAAGTCTCCCTCAGGGTGAGCGACCGGGGACGCGGCATGCAAGGGAACGGCCAGGGAAAAATTAGAGGTCCATCCCGTGCCGGCGGTGTAGGCATTCAAAGCATGCGCGAGTGCATGAAACAGGTCGGAGGCCAGCTGGAAATCGAATCCAGCGCGGATGGCACGACCATACTTGCCGTAATACCAACCAATGCCTAAGCGCAATCCCAAGGCTACGAGCAGGCTGCGCATCGTGGTCGCCGACGATCACGAACTGGTGCGCCGGGGAATACGGAATTTGCTCGAAACCCGACCTGGCTGGAGAGTGATTGGTGAAGCGGCCGGCGGTTACGACGCTGTGGATCAAGCGAAAAAACTGAAACCCGATATCCTCATCGTGGACATCACCATGCCCGACATGGACGGACTCGAAGCCACGCGGCAGATTCACGAGGCGCGCGTGTCAACGCGCATCTTGATTCTAACGATGCATGAGTCAGACCAAATGGTTCGGCGCGTCTTGGAAGCCGGAGCGTTAGGGTATGTCTTGAAATCAGACATGGCGGCGCAATTGGTCCGGGCAGTCGAGGATTTGGCGCAGGGCAAGATTTCTTTGACGCCGAAGGTTTCGAAAATTGTCCTGGAGGGCTTTCTCAAAACGCAAGGCGGACGCAAAGAGGCGGAGCATTCCCAGGCCCGGCCGACAGCCCGGGAGAGACAAGTGGTGCGGCTGCTGGCCGAGGGAAAGCTGAACAAGGAAATTGCCGCGGAGCTGGCCATCACCGTGAGAACCGTTGAAACACACCGCGCGAGGGTCATGTCGAAAATGGGATTTCATTCCCTTAGCGACCTGATTCGCTATGCCATCCGCGAGAAGATCGTCGCTATACCCGAAGCCTGAGCCCATTTCGAAGGGCGCAAACCGCCCAACAAGCTAGACATTATCATCCCGAGCCCATTCGTCACCCATGGGCAAAGAATCTCAGCCGGTTGAGACCGCCGGCCGTGTTCGGAGGAGGTTCCTTCGCTTCATTCAGGATGACACTGGATGGCCGTGCGGCGGCATCATTTTTCCGCTTTGCGAGGAATTCCCGCAGAGCTTGTTGGAGATTGGCAGGCGGACAGGCTACAATGGATGGGTTCAGGAGGATTAACTTAGTGTTGACGATTCGGCTCTCCAGGATTGGCAAGAAAAAGAAGCCCTTTTACCGCGTGGTGGTCATTGAGAGAACCCGGCCGCGAAACGGGCGCATCAAAGAGGCCGTGGGCACTTACGACCCGCTGAAAAAGCCCGCCGAAATTAAGCTCGACGCAGAGCGCATCAAGCATTGGATCGGCCTGGGGGCCCAGCCCAGCGATACGGTACGCAGTTTTCTCCGCCAGCAGAAAATCGCGTAAACGCACACCCAGCTCGTTGAATAGCGCACTACGGGTGTCGGCCCGCGGCGGTGGTTCTCACTCCATGGTCTCATTGACGCGTTGACCGCTTGTCCCAGGCGCGGTAAGGTGCAGTCTTGAGCTCGCGTGCAAGCGGAGTTCCCCGATGAAGGAACTGGTCGAAGCCATCGCCAAGGCCCTGGTGGATCATCCCGAAGATGTGAAGGTGAAATCCGCCGAGGGCTCTCAAATGACCGTACTCGAGTTGCGCGTGCATCAGGAAGACTTGGGGAAGGTCATCGGGCGGCAGGGGAGGACGGCGAAGGCTATGCGCGCGTTGCTGGGGGCGGCGGGCACGAAGTTACGGAAGCGCTTCACCCTTGAGATTCTCGAAGACTGACATTCCCGCTGTCGCTTCCGGTGTTCGCAGGTCCTGGTTGACCGCCATTGAGCTCTGAGACTCCACGATGGTTCTTAGTGGCGCGCGTTCTTCGCGCGCGAGGCAACCGGGGTGAAGTCGCCGCCGAAATCCTTACGGATTTTCCGCAAAGGCTCGCCAAACTGCAGGAAATCTTTCTGGGAGAGGCGCACGGCGCGCAGGAGCCGCGGCGCTTGCGGCTGAAATCATTCTGGCTCAGCCAGAATCACCGCGGGCAGGCAGTTTTCCACTTCGAGGGTGTGAATTCGATTTCCGAAGCGGAGAAGCTTCGCGGGTGCGAGGTCCTGCTGCCTTTCGAACAGCGCGTGACACTGCCGGCGGGCCAGTATTTCGTTTCAGACCTGATCGGCTGCAGTGTGTTCGCGACGGCTGTGTTCGCGGCGGCCGCAACTCCGCCCGGTGAGGCATCGCCGTCGCGTTTGCTGGCCGAGGCTGCGGCACTCCTTGGAGTGGTCCGGGACGTGCAGTTTCCAGGGGAGGAGCTGAAGGGAACGCCGCTTTTGCAGGTGGACACTTCGCAGGGAGAAATGCTGATTCCTCTGGCGGCCGACATCTGCACGAAAATTGACCCTGCTGCACGACGCATCGACGTGGTCCTGCCCGAAGGATTGCGAGACTTGAATCCTGCGTGAGAATTCCGTTCCTCAGCACCCCGGTGCATAATGCTGTGTCCCGAAGAACTGCCATATAACGCATGCGCTTCGATCTCATCACTATTTTCCCCGAGTTTTTCACCGGGCCGCTCGAACATGGCATTGTGCGCCGTGCCCGCGAAGCTGGGCTCATTCACGTGCACGTCCAGGATTTGCGGGAGTTCACGAAGGACCGCCATCGCACCGTGGATGACCGGCCGTTCGGCGGCGGGGAGGGCATGGTCCTGAAGCCGGAGCCGCTGTTCGAGGCTGTGGAGTCGCTGCTGAGTCGCAGCCTGGGAGACGCGTCTGCGCAAACGGCCGTAGACCAGAGCACGGCGGTTGTCCTGCTGTCGGCGGCAGGAAAGCTCTTTGATCAGCAAGTGGCTCGACGGTACGCGCGGCTTGAGCGGATCTTTTTTATTTGCGGGCGCTATGAGGGCGTCGACGAGCGCGTGGCCGAGCATCTGGCAACGGAAGAAATCTCCGTAGGCGATTTTGTCCTGAGCGGCGGCGAGCTTCCGGCGATGATGGTGATGGACGCGGTTACGCGACTGCTGCCGGGCGCGCTGGGAAACGAGGCATCTTCGCAGAACGAATCCTTTAGCGAAACACTCGTCGTTCGGGGCGCCGCCGGCTCCAAATCACAACACGCCATTCACGATTCGCCAGCCACCAGCCACCCGCTCCTGGATTTTCCGCACTACACGCGCCCGGCGGAATACCGCGGCTGGAAAGTGCCGGAAATCCTCATCAGTGGGAACCACGCGGAAGTGGCAAAATGGCGGCGCGAGGCGGCCTTCGCGAAAACGAAGCGCAACCGCCCGGACCTACTCTGAGGAATCGCGGCAGCGCAGAACATGCTCTTGTTGATCGCACGAAGTGGCCGCAATTTCGCTAGGTATTTTGCTCTATTTTCCTTATAATTGCAGTTTATCCAGACAGCGTCGGCCCTGCCTGAGTGGGTCTAAAAGGGAACACGAAAATGAATCCGGTTATCCGTAAATTACACGAAGCGCAACTGCGCAAAGACCTCCCCGATTTCCGCCCGGGTGACACCATTCGCGTAAATGTCCGCCTGAAGGAAGGCGAAGGCGAAAAAGAGAAGGAACGTCTTCAGGCGTTTGAGGGCGTAGTGATTTCGAAGAAAGGCCGGGCCTCCAGCGCCAGTTTCACGGTGCGCCGCGTGAGTTTTGGCGTAGGTATCGAACGTATCTTCCCGCTGCACTCGCCGTCGATCAGCTCGATTGAAGTGGTGGGCAAGGGCAAGGTTCGCCGGGCACGGCTTTATTACCTGCGCGATTTGCGGGGCAAAGCGGCGCGCATCCGGCGCGCCGACCGCGAAGAAGAGTCGGCCGTTGCCGCCACGGCGGGCACCGAAGCCAAGGTCTGAGCGACAAGCTTCGTGGGTTAGGTCAAAACGATTTTCGAAGAAGCCCCGGTTACCCGGGGCTTTTTTGTTGATGGGCGCCGGATGCAAGCGCTCTGGTTCTTACTGCTGATCCAGAAAACCTTGTTCACGAACTCCGGTTACAAGAGACTAGGGTTGGACGTTGGTGACGCCTTCGGCGCCGGGCTTGGGGAAATGTTTCTCGTACCAGGCAATGCAGCGGTCGGTGGAATCGATGACGTGCTTGGTTTCCGCTAAGCCGTGGCCTTCGCGCGGATAGCGCACAAAAATCGCTTCAGTTCCCACATCTTTCAGCGCGATGAAGAATTGCTCGGCCTCCGCGATGGGCACGTCGTTGTCGTTTTCGCCGTGCATGAGCATCGTGGGAGTATGCGCCGCGGCTACGTGCTTCAGAGCGGAGCGCTCCCAGGCGAAGTCCATCAAGTTCCCCTGGTGCAGAAACTGGCCGAACTCCATTTCTTCATACTGGTTGTAGTAAGTCGTGTAGTTGTAGCTCACCAGGTTGGAGATGCCTGCGATGGGAATGGCGGCCTTGAATTCGTTGGTTTGGGTAATCAGCCAGTCGGTGAGCTGGCCGCCGTAACTGACGCCTTCGACGCCCAAACGTTCGCGGTCGATCCACGGATAGCGGCGCACAGCAGCGCTGACGCCGTAGAGAACGTCCTGGCCCTCGTTGCCGTTCTGGTCGCCGAAGACCGCGTCGGCAAATTCCTGGCCGTAACCTGTAGAACCTCGAAAGTTCACGTTCAGCGTGGCCCAGCCGCGCGCCGCGTACACCTGATTCTTGAAGTTGAATGCCGGGCCGTTCTGGCCGTGCGGCCCGCCGTGAATGTTGACGATCATGGGGTGCTTGGAAGTTGCGGTCATGCCGAGCGGCTTGGTGAGGAACGCTTCGACCTCATACTTATTGTCGTTGCTGATGAAAGTGAAGGATTCGACTTCGGCGATTTGTTTTCCAGCGAGAAGCTGGGCGTTCGAGTCTGTAAGTTTGCGCGGAGCGCCCCCGCCGCTTTTCAGATAGAGCTCCCCCAGATCACGCGGCGAAGCGTAGCTATAGGCTACTGTGCCGTCTTTTCCGACGGAGAACCCGCCGACAAAACCAGGCTCGTTCACCACGTACTCCGGCTTGCCGCCGGTAAGGGATAAGCGGACCAAATGGACGCTGCCGCGCTCCTGCACGGTGAAGTACACGGAGTTGCCGTCGGGCGCCCAGCGGGCCGTGCCCTGACGGTCGTCAATCGCGGCCCCGATTTCGCGGCGGCCGCTGCCGTCAGCGTTCATGACACACACATGAGCGTCTTCCATAGTGGTTTCGCGATCGGTGAGGCCGCGGCGGGTACCGCGAAACAGAATGCGCTTGCCGTCGGGAGACCAGCGCGGGTCGTACTCAATGGATTCAGTCGCGGTGATGCGCCGGCTGGTATTGTCGGCCACTTTGAGCGCGTAAACGTCATAGTTGAAGAACTCGTCCTGATTCGGCTCGGGATTGGTCAGGTACAGGATTTCTTTGCCATCCGGCGACCAGTCGATGGAATGCTCGTCGGTATCGCCTTTCGTTAGCTGGCGAGTTTGTCTGGAGGCCACATCCACCAGGAAAATGTGCAGCCGCTGATTGTCGTTGAAGCGCGTCATGCCTTCGCCGGCGTCAGGTTTGTAGAGATAGCGTGTGATGACCATGGGATCGCCCTCAGCCTCGGCGGCCCTGCTGTCCGGTGACGACGAAATGTATGCAATCTGTTTTCCGTCTGGCGACCAGGTGAATTCATTGCCGATTCCCGGCAGAGGACTGTTCGTTCCTTCCGGCGATGCCAAAATAGCGACGTCCGAGCCATCCGGCCTGGCGATCATCAAGCCGTGCTTGTCAGCCTGCCGGCCGAAGAACGCAATCCATTTGCCGTCTGGGGACCACAGCGGCGAGCTGCCGCGGTCCTTGTCGCCTCCAAACCGAATCGACTTCTGCGTGGCCAGGTTCATGACCCACAGCTGGCCGTAGGGCCGCCCCGGCTCATCGCGCATGGCCACGGTATAAGCAAGGTGCTGGCCGTCAGGCGAAAGCGCGGCGCTGCCTATGGAACGGAGCTTGGATAAATCGCTGCTCGTCAAGCCTTGTGCGGCGCCAAGAGGAGCGAACAACAGAAGCGTAAGGAGAAAAACAGTCAAATGGTTGGCGTGTGGCGAAACAGGCGCAAGCCGTGAACACATCGAATATCCTCCTTTTTAGGCTGACGCACCACTTCGAGAAAGAGGGATTTCTCGCTTCGCTCGAAATGACGCGCTTCCGCATTTCTAAATTCCGCGAGAGTAATGTCAGAAATTGCTCCGGCCACGTGGGCGTTACTTCAAATACTGATCCATCCATTCAACCCAGCGGTGGAAGACGTCCATGCGACGAACGGGATCGCCGGGAGAGTGGCCGGCTATCGGAAAGGCAATGAACTTCACCGGCACGCCGTTGTCTTTGAGCGCGTGGTAGAGCGAGTAGCCTTGCGTGACGGTGACGCGGGCATCCCCCGTGTCGTGCATGATGAGGGTGGGAGTTTTCATGTTGGAAGCGTAGGTAATGGGCGATTGCGCGCGATAGTCCTTTAGGTTGTCGCCGGTATAAGGAGAACCCCGGAACTGGTAACGCGCCGTCACGTTGCCGTCGGACAGATTGTATTCGTCGTACAAGTCGCTCACCGGCGCTCCGGCCATGGCCGCCTTCCAGATTTGGTAGTGGCCGATGAGCCAGGAGGTCATGTACCCGCCGTAGCTCCATCCCGTCACGCCGATTTTGGATTCGTCGGCGAATCTCATTTTTTTGACGGCATCGATGCCGGCGATGACGTCGCGGCCGGGGCCGTCGCCGGCGTCATTCCAGATGGCGCGCTGGTAGGCGTTGCCGAGATTGTCGCTGCCGCGATAGTTCGGGGAAAACACAATGTAGCCATGCGTGGCCATGAGCTGGGGAAGAAAACTAAACGCGGTGGTAGAAGCGGCCGTCGGGCCACCGTGAATGATGAGCACCAGCGGATACTTGTGGTCTTTCTGAAAATCCGGTGGATACGTGAGCACGCCGTCTTCCTGAAAGTTGTCGGGGCCTTTCCAGGAAATCTTCTCGGCTTTGCCCAAGGCGAGCGCTGGAATCTCGTGATTGAAGTCCGTTAGCCGCCTGGGTAAATCGCTGGCGGAAGCCATGTAATACAACTCGGATGGCTGGGTGGGGGTGCTGCCGGTGAAGGCGATGTCGCCTTTGCGGCCGACGAAGGCATCAATCCAGAAAGACCAGGAGGGGCTGATATCGCCGAGCGCTAGCTTCTTCACGGCGCCGCCGCCGACCGGCTGCATCCACATGGAGACTTGTGTGCTGTCATTGCCGCCCACGAGCAACGAATTGCCGTCAGGCATCCAGATGACGCGCATCAGGTCATGGTCGATGGCCCGCGTTGTATCGGTCCCATCGCCGCCTGACGTTTGCGTGACGTAAATCTCGTTTTCGTTGTTAGGGTCGCCATCGCGCGGATACCAGTAGGCCACGTGGGAGCCGTCCGGCGAGAACACGCCAAAGCTCTCGAATTTCTCATGTTTAGTCAGCTTGCGGGTCTCGCCCGTATCCACATCAAGCAGTTGCAGCGTGGTCAGATCCGCGTCGCCCTGCTGGGGATGTTCCTGGCGGGTGAACAGCAGCCATTTGCCATCGGGCGACCACGAGATCGGCGAGGCCGGCGAACTGGGAGGCGCGCTCTTTGGCAGGCTCCACGCGCCGGACGTCAACCGTTTCGCTTTCCCGCCAACTGCGGAAACCAGCCAGATGTGTGATGGCGTGGGAGCTTCGGTGGCCAGATAGTCGTTGTCGCCCACTTCGAAAGCGTCCTTGTGCTTTTCGACTTCTTTCTTGTTGGGGGCTTCGTCGGAGGTCACATAGGCGATTTCCTGTCCGTTGGGCCGCCAGGCGAATTGCTCGATGCCGTTGGGCGCGTCGGTGATTTTCTTCGCTTCACCGCCGTTCATGGAAAGAACGAAGACTTGCGGCTTCGCCTCCTTCCCCGCGCCGTCGTTGGCCGTGAAGGCCAGGCGGTCACCACTCGGCGACCAGCGCGGCGAACCGGTGGTCTTGCGGTCATAGGTGAGAGCATGCTGCGCTCCGCTCGAGATATCTACTTGCAAGAGTTCGCGCTCATTGCGGTCTTGCTCGAGGTTGGCTCGCGAGACGACAACCACGATGCTTTTCCCGTCCGGCGAGATTTGCGGATCTGCCACGGAAACGATCTTGGTGAAGTCGCTCAATTCGAGGTGGCGCGCTTGCGGGAAGGCCAGGGCGGCGCCGATCAGAGTGATGAACAATGAGGGCGCAGCGCGACGCAAAAGGCGCGCAATGTTGCGCGCAAGTGCCCGGAAAAGCTGGGGGGGATGATCATGGTCGTTATGGTCCCTTCTGTTCATGCGCTCTCTCCCGTCGACGTGTCGATTGCGATGGTTTGCTGAGCCTGAGCTGGCAGGCGCGGTATGGTGTCACGCGGGAAGCGGGGCGTCAAGAAAAGCAGCCCGGAGAGCGGGAAGGCGGCACGGGCAAAAGCCGTTTTGTTCTTTTATCTCAGCGGCCCGCGGTGGCGGCCAAGGCTGCTTCGGTCCTCCGCGATTCTTGCCATAGCGCGAGGTAGGGCTGCAGCTCACGCATCATTTTTTGGAACTGCGCCAGGTCCAGCGATTGCGCGCCGTCGCTGATCGCTTTCTCCGGCGCGGGGTGCACTTCCACGATTAAACCGTCCGCGCCAATCGCCACGCCGGCGCGCGAAATCGCCGGCACCAGGCTGCGCTTCCCCGTGGCGTGGCTCGGGTCGAGGATCACCGGCAGATGCGTCAGCTCATTCAGCACGGGAATCGCCGATATATCGCATGTATTCCGCGTCGCGGTTTCAAACGTGCGAATTCCCCGTTCGCACAGAATCACGTCGGGATTTCCGTGTGCCGTGATATATTCCGCGGACATCAGCAGCTCCTTCACCGTGCTGCTCAGCCCGCGCTTCAGCAGGACCGGGCGCCCGCATTTTCCCAGCGCCTTCAGCAGCATGAAGTTCTGCATGTTGCGCGCGCCCACTTGCATTACGTCCGCATAGTCCGCCACCAGATCCACGTCGCGGTCGGTCATCACTTCCGTGACGATCGCCAACCCGGTGGCCTGCTTCGCTTTCTGCAGCAGCTTCAATCCTTCTTCCTCCATGCCTTGGAAATCGTACGGCGAAGTGCGCGGCTTGAACGCGCCGCCGCGCAGCAACTTCGCGCCCGATTTGGCCACACTTTCCGCCGACTGCATGATTTGCTTTTCCGATTCCACGGAGCACGGCCCGGCTATCACGACGAATTCACCGCCGCCAATCGCCGTGCCGTTCACTCGGATCTGCGTCTTTCCCTTGCGGAACTCCTTACTCACGAATTTGTAAGGCGCGGAAATGCGCACGACCTTATCCACTTGCGGCATGGCCTCGATCGACTCCATGCACGCCGTCACGTCGCCAACGCCCACGACGCCGATGACCACGCGCTCCTCTCCCTCGATGGAGTGCACCTTGTAGCCGAACTGCTCCACTTGCTTGCGCACTTCGTCGATTTCTTCCCGTGTTGCGTGCAGTTTCATGGAAATGATCATCTTTGCTGCCTCCATCCTTTTTTTTCCAATCGCCAGCCAGCTGTCAGAAAAACACAAGCACGATACGATAGCGCGCAAATCCCGGGGCCTCGCTGGTGCGGCACGCTCCCACGGTAACGTTGCCGTAAGGTTCCTTGCGAATTTTGCTTTCCAGTTCGGGCGCAATCGCGCTGAGGTCTGTAGTATCGAATCGCACGATGGACAGAGATCCCATGCCCTTCATTTCCGCTTTGCCGTCGCACGCTTTTCGCGCATCATCCGCCGAACCTGTCACGCGCAAACCCTTCGCGGTCAGCAGCGACGCGACTTGTTTTTCCTGCTGTTCCAGGCTCATGTCGGTCACGGATTGCGAGAAATCCTCCACGGCGAAGAGCCCTCCCGTGCCGCGTACCACCGCGATGCCCACGGCTGAGGCGCGATTGCTGAGAATATTGGCGCGGTGGCCGGGAGAATCCATCCATGCGGAATGGATGGCGCGGGAATCCTTGCCCACGGCAATGTTCTCCGCGATGTAACTGAAGCGCGCGCCGACCGCGGTGACCCGCTCCTCGAGACTGGGCTCGCCGGGAAGTTGGTGGGCGAACAAATTGATATCCACCATGCGCAAGGCGTGCTGGCGCGCAGCCTTGAAGAGCGCGTCGTCCCAGCGCAACTCCGGGAGGTTGTTCGCCACGCGTTCGTGATTGAGCAGGTCAAGGAGCTCACGCTCGGAATTGTTTCGTTGCAGGGCCGGCGATTGCGGGCCCGCGGAGGCGGCGGCAAAAAATGCTAAAGCTGCGAGCGCGATCAAAAGTTTTGCGGCTCTAGCAAGAACTGTTGCGGCGCTCGCGGGGACCTTGGCCGCAAGCGGAGGCGGCGCGGAACTCTTTCCGTGCAGCGAAACCTTGGCCCCAAGGGGAGGCGGCGCAAGATTTTTCATGCCGGCAATCAGCCGCGAACGCGGACCGCGCTGAAGCTGAGGACCACGTGCCCGCCGGCGGTAGGACGGCCGAAGCTGAGCATGGGGCTAAAGCGGGAGAAGAGCAGCATCTGGTCCAACTGGCGGCGCAGCTCCAGGCTGCTGGGACCGGAAAGAATCTGATAAGCGGTCATGTGGCCTTGCGCGTCCACGGTCACGTCCACCAAAAGGCCGTGGGGCAAGGAAAGCTCCAGGTCATGTTGCTCCGGCGCCCAGGATTGCGGGTAATCGGAGAGCGAGACGAGCTCCGCGGGACGCATGAGATTGATCGGCACATCATTCTCGACAGCGCGCACGGTGATGCCGGGAACAATCATCTGGAAGACCAGGGCAAAAACGAGCATGGCGGAAAACAATCCGCCGGTAGCCGGCACGGTCAGCGGGCGAAATACATTGTCGAGGAGGATTTCCGCGCGGTCCCGCAAGCGCTGGAAACGGCCGGACCAATCGTGGGCGTGCTGGGCCTGGGCCGCCGCCACTTTGATGCGCACGGCAAGGTCCGCGGGAGGATCGTTCTTCGGGACGCGCGACAGGAGCACGGCCAGCTTGCGGAAGCGCTGCAATTCCTCGCGGCAGGCGCCGCAATGATCCAAATGCAGGCGCACGGCGGCGCGTTCGCGCGCGCTCTTTTCGCCCACCCAGGCATCATCGAGATAGCCCGCAAGATTTTTTCGTACGGTAGTGCACTTCATGAGAGGCCCTCCCCCGCAGTTCCTGCCCGCGAGGACTTGCTTTGTAAT
>Ga0307479_10001657_pt1 | contig 20344 bp, 21 predicted proteins | sample atmos_gasesECM4C_FD_203743 | JGI IMG/M metagenome (GOLD analysis project Ga0307479, IMG submission 203743) | Hardwood forest soil microbial communities from Morgan-Monroe State Forest, Indiana, United States - atmos_gasesECM4C_515 | ecosystem: Environmental > Terrestrial > Soil > Temperate...
ATGACCACCTGGTCCATGATCGCGGTGTAGAGGCTCGGCATGTCCATGCCCGATTCCGGCGTGTTGCGGAAATCGTAGACGGTGCCGACGCGAAGGGGTGGACGCATGACGCTTGTTCTCCGCTGGTCAGGATGTCCTCCGTGGCCCGAGGATACGAGGCGTCGGGTCGCTTGAACAGGTGTCAGCGCGTGCCGGGAGGCTGCCATGAACGGCGGCTCCCCGATGCCCTCGCCGCGTGCCATGATAGCGTCTGGAAGGCGCCGATCGAACGCGCCGCTCGATCCGGGAAGGAACCACCGTCATGAAATTCGCGCTGCACTTCGGCAACAACACGTTCTCCGACCCTGAAGGCGCGCGCCGTCTGGTGCGCTTGGCGGAGGCGGCCGGTTTCGATTCGGTGTTCGCTGTCGAGCACGTCGTGTTTCCCGACAACTACACGAGCGTCTATCCCTATGCGCCGGGCGGCCGATTGCCGGGCGGTCCATCGGCGAAACTGCCCGATCCCCTGATCTGGCTGACGTGGGTCGCCGCCGCCACCACGCGGCTGCGCTTCATGACGGCCGTGATGATCCTGCCGCAACGCAACCCACTGGTGCTGGCCAAGGAGGTCGCCACGCTCGACTATCTCAGCGGCGGCCGGATCGAACTCGGCATCGGGGTGGGTTGGTTAAAAGAGGAGTTCGAGGCGCTCGGCATTCCTTTCGAGCGCCGCGGCAAGCGCGCCGATGAATATGTCGCGGCCATGCGCGCATTGTGGGCCAGCGACGGTGCCAGCTTCGCGGGCGAGTTTGTGAAATTCGACAAGGTCAGCTGCAATCCGAAGCCAGTCGCGAAATCGGTGCCGATCGTCGTCGGTGGCCACTCGGAAGCGGCCGCCCGCCGCGCCGGCCGCCTGGGCGACGGCTTCTTCCCCTCGATCGGTGCCCAGGTCGACACCATACCGTTGCTCGACGTCGCGCGCCGTTCGGCCGAGCAGGCCGGCCGCGATCCCGCCATGGTGGAATTGATCCTCAGCTGTCCCGGTGCGCTGCCGAATTCCGGCTCCGACCCGCGCGCGGCGGTCGAGGAGCGCATCGCGCGGGGCGCGGGCCGCCTTGCGCTGCCAGTGCACGCGTTCCTGCCCGATCTCGAAACGACGCTGGCCAGCTTCGGCGAGGAGATCATCAGGCCTTACGCGAACGCGTGAGAGTCCGAAGCCTATTGGCGTTGCGACCCCGCTGCCATCGCGAACGAACGGAGGATCTTTCGACGGCCAAGGGTGTCTGTTACCGAGCGGAAAATATCTGCTCGTTCCGAGTATTTCTCAGTTTGACCGGCAACCGATATCGCTTAACGCCCGCATCCCTCCGTTCAAATGACGGACTGTGTTATGCGTTGGTTTCGCGCCAGGTGCGCGCGGACGTCGTCAGGCCAGCGCGGCAACGCCCATGGCCCGCCCGTAGCGGCGACCGCATTCAAGAAAATCGCCGTACTTCCTGTGCACGGCGGTATGCTGTACGCACGCAAGCAGCAACCGGTCGCGGTCGAAACTGCGGTTCTTCGCGTAGTCCTCAAGCAGGCACTGAGCGATCTCCTGGTTGTGCGGGTCGTTACCGAGGCGGCAGGCGGTCAGCGCCAACTGCTGCACTAACGTTTCGCGGTCGCCGCTGCTCGCGAGATACGCCCTGGCCCAAGCGACGGCCAGGGGTCCATCGAGTGCGACGATGGCGGCCATGGTGCGCTCCAGTAGTTGCAGCTCGCTCATTCGCTCGGCGCCGGCAGGAAGCTCAGCCACATAAGCCCTTGCATCGCCAATATTCTTCTGATGCCAGGCGTTGCGGTTGAGGAATGAGGCGGCCGAGTACAGCAGCTTCAGGCGTTGCGGATGCTCGAAGGAATCGTAGAACCAGCCGAGCGTGTTGCAGTATTCGTAGCAGTGCTGCGAAATGGAGAAGTTGAGGCTGTCCTGCGTCTCGAGCAACACCTGTGCGGCGCCGATCTGCAAAACGTCGAGGATTTGGCGCGGCCCTTTGCCCGCGAGCAGCAGCCGGCTCAACTGCTCAAGATAGGTCGGCTCGTGCTGACGCAACACGACTTCGAGGAATGCCTCCGCCTCGGTCGCGGTCAGCGGCTCGGAATTTGCAAGCAGTGCCAATTCCCTGGCCGTGGTGCCCGCGTAGGGGACTGCAGAGATTTTCTGCTGCTCGAGGTAGTGGGTAACGCAGTTGCACGCCATCTCGTAGGTCGAATACCAGCGCGGACCGACGGCGATATCCAGCGCCCCGGCATAGAGCACCGCATGCGCGTCGTCCCAGCCGATGACCGTTCCCAGCTCGACCGTGGCGCGCGCCCGATAGGACTTGTGGCCGGTGGTATAGGAACGGTTGAGGAAGGCACGGTCCTGCAAATCGATAAGGCCGGCGAACACCAGCTCGGCGAGTACCGCTTTGCGCTCCGGCTTGTTTTGCATGAGTCCGAGAAAGACGCGATAAGCTTCGAGCACGCGGCCGCGATGCACCAGCGTCATCCATTGGTCGAGGCGGTCGCGCAACGGCCCGTCGAGACGCTCCGGCTCTTGGTCCGGCCAGTGTACGACGGGCTTCGGCGGTGCGCTTTTCTGGGGCGCCATGCCACGGGCGTAGTGGCCGGGTGCCTTGTTGATCTTTTGGTTCCAGATGTCGAGACCGGTCGGAATGTACCAAATGGTCTGCGCCATCGGTAGTCCGGCCATCTCTGCAGGCAGCCACTTCGACAGGTGCAACGTGGCCCGGGCACTTAAAAGGCAATGGTCGTTGTTGACAAAGTTGACGAAGCCGTTGTCGATCCGCTCGTGGTAGGGAACGTGCGTGTAGGGCCCATGGATGCGCACAGCCTCGCGCAACATCTCGGGGAGCGGCCGACCGTCACGCACCAGATCGTAGTAGAATTCACTGGCACCGACTTGATCGCGAGCAAGGACGCGATCCTCAAGCTTTTCGTAGAGAGCACGCGCCGATGCGCCCTGGTCATTCACAGCTTCGGTAAGCGACATCGCAATGACTCCCTGCTCGAGAATCCCTTACATCCGGTTCGCCAGAGGACGGACTACGCCAAACTCCATGATGTCACATTGGGAAAGGAAATGGGATAGCGTTCAAGCATATCTGTCGTTGCCCGTATGCGGGGGCTTCGACCCTCGGACTTGGCGAAGGCGTGCGTGGAATCCGGCGAAATAGGCGTGTACCTAAAGATCCACGATGTCGGCTTGGCTCCCGAAGGGTGGCTGCGGAGTAAACATGGATCAGGTACGTTACGAGGCCAATTCCCGACATAGGCAAAAATATCTGATCTATCAGAGGGACAGACATCGGCTTTCGGAAATTACTGTCGAGACAAACTCCATCACAGAGCGCACCGCAGGGTTTTTGCGCAGGTCGCGGTGAACCAGAAGCCAGATATCGCGCGCGAACGGCGGAACGTCCTCACCGATCCGGACGAGATCGTGGTCTCTGTCCCCGATAAAGCGGGGCAAGCCGGCCACACCCACCCGGGCTCGCGCGGCCATCAGGTGCTCACTGATGTGGTTCAGTTCGCAGGCGACCGGGCGATCGCCAGCAATGCCGAGCAGCCATCGTTGCTGCGGCATGTCGGCGAAGTTCTGATCGAAGGCGATGAACTGCCACCGTTCGGGCGCGGCCAGATGAGCATAGGATCGGTGCGCATAGAGATCGAAGGCCATCGCTCCGACCTTCCGCGTCACGCTGCCCGCTTCATCCGGCCGCACGAGCCGCACGGCAAGGTCAGCTTCGCGACGACTTAGCGATATCTGCTGCCCCTGGGCAGAAAGCGAAAGCCGGATTTCCGGATACTCAGCACGGAAGCGCGCCAAGTGCTCGACGAAAAGATGCGTAACCAGAACAGGCGGTGCGCTGAGCGTCACCCGGCCGACAAGCGGCGCATGGGCAGCCGTTGCCAGGCGGGCGATGCCATGAGCGCCGGCTTCCATTTCCTTGGCTCGCTCCAGCACCTGCCGGCCGACTGTGGTGAGTCGGCAGGATCGCGGCAGGCGGTCGACAAGACGCACGTCGAGCGCGACCTCAAGCGCGGCAAGCCTCCGGCTAACCGTGGCATGGTCCACTTTCAGATTGCGCGCAGCGCCAGAGAGCGTGCCGCTTTGCGCCACGGCCAGGAAATGCCGGATGTCTTCCCAATCAACCATCTGTGCGGATTCTCAAGGATCACTCGCATATATACCGAATTTTCGCATAGAACACCCGGGCGTATTCGCGAGGCGGGGGGATGCGAAGGAGAACAGAACGCCATGTCAGGACAACGCTTCGGGGTCGGTATCGTCGGCGTAGAGCCGGGTAGGAGCTGGGCTGCGCGAAGCCATATTCCTGCGCTGCGCGCTCTGCCCGAGATCTTTGAAATCATCGGCATCGCCAACACGAGCAAAGCCAGCGCCGAAGCGGCCGCCGCCGCGACCGGGCTGCCGAGAGCCTTCGCCGGCGTCGCCGAGCTGGTCGCGGCGCCAGAGGTCGACATCGTCACCGTCGCGGTGAAGGTGCCTCCTCACCTGGAGATCGTGAAGGCGGCGATCGGCGCTGGCAAGCACGTCTATTGCGAATGGCCGCTCGGTAATGGCTTGGCCGAAGCCAGGGAAATGGCTGCGCTCGCGGAGGCAAAAGGAGTGCTGGGTGTGGTCGGAACCCAGGCGCGTGTCGCCCCGGAGATCGAGTATTTGAGGTACCTGATCGCGGACGGCTTTGTCGGCGACGTGCTGTCGACCACGCTGGTTGCGCGAGGCGGCGCCTTGCAGGGAGGCGGCACCATCCCCGACAAGAAAACTTGGGCCTATTTGCTGGACCGTTCCAATGGTGCCACCCTCTTGACGATCCCGGTGGGCCACACGCTGGCGGCTCTCAGGGACGTGTTCGGTGAGGTCGCAGAAGTTTCTTCGGTATTGGCCGTCCGGCGACCGACGGCGCTCGCGGTTGACACGGGGGAGATACTGCCCGTAACGGCCCCAGACCAAGTGTTGGTCAGCGGTGTGTTTGCCTCCGGCGTGCCCATCTCCATCCATTATCGCGGCGGCGCGGCGAGGGACGGCGACGGCCTGTTCTGGGACATTCATGGCACGGAAGGCGACATCCGGGTGTCGGGTCCGTCCGGTCACACACAGATGGTGCAACTCTCCCTCAACGGCGCGCGCGGACGTGAAAAGACGTTTCAGCCGCTGGAGGTGCCCGCCTCATTCCGTTCTGGCTGGCCACAGGACGTGGAGCCGGGAAATGTCGCACGCCTCTATGCAAGAATGGCCAGCGATCTGCGTGAGGGCACTCGCTCAGCGCCAAGCTTCGAGGATGCCGTCGCGGTACATCGCATCATCGCCGCGATCGAGAGGTCGGCCGGAAGTGGAAGTCGCATTGCGCCTTGATCCAGTTTTGAGCATCAGTTTTCCGAGACACGGACTCCTTAAATCCCGACGAAGCCGAGGCGGCCGTAAGGAGTCAGATGAACGAAGCTATGCAGCATCCCCAATAAGGCGCTAGAAGAGGACCCCGGGAACAACAAAGAAGAATCCGATCGGGAGTTTTAAGGAAATGCCGCTGCCCAGGGAAGAAGTCGACGCCACCACGCCGAAGTTCCTACGCGACAAGTACGCCGTCGTCGGCGTCGGCGAGACCGCCTATACGCGTGGCTCGAACATGACGACGCGGGCGCTTGCAACAATCGCGGTCCGCAACGCCATGCTCGATGCGGGACTCAAAGCCTCCGAGATCGACGGCATGCTGTCGTATCAATCGAACGACTCAGTGTTTTCGCCGTTCGTCGCCGGCGACCTCGGCATCCGGCTCAATTTCTATATGGACGTGTTCGGTGGGGGATCGTCGACCGAGGCGTTGATCGGCATCGCGATCGGCGTCATCGAGGCCGGCATGTGCAAGACGGTGGTGATCTTCCGCTCGATGAACGGCTTCTCGCAGGTGCGGATCGGTGGCACCGGCGTGCGCGCCGCAGCTCCCGTTTCGGGCGATGCGCTGCACAGCCGCGCCTATGGCTGGCAGAGCGCGGGACAGTCGTTCGCGCCGACCTTCATGCGCCACATGTACGACTTTGGCACTACCGCCGAGCAGGTCGCTCATGTCCGCGTTGCCCACAGCCATCACGCCTCGAACAATCCTAAAGCCTACTACAAGAAGCGCCTCACGGTGGACGATGTCATCAACAGCCGCATGATCTTCAAGCCACTGCACCTGCTCGACTGCTGCGTCGAGACAGACAATGCCAACGCCATCATCGTGACGAGTGCCGCGCGTGCGAAAGACCTGAAGCAGCCGCTGGTGCGGATCCGCGGCGTGGTGGGCCGCTGCTCGAAGCCGCGGGTCGACATGCACTACCAGGCCGGGCCGATCTCAACCGTCGCCGGCCACTACGCCAAGGACATCCTCTGGCCGAATTCCGGCGTCGGCCCGGAGGACATCGACCTCACGGGCTCCTATGACGCCTTTACCTTCACCACCATGCTGCAACTCGAGGATTACGGTTTCTGCAAGAAGGGCGAGGGCGGACACTATGTCTCGGACGGCACCATCATGCTCGGTGGAAAAAGGCCGAACAACACGTCGGGTGGCCATCTCTGTGAGGGCTACACCCACGGCATCGCCATGGTGATCGAGAACGTCCGCCAGCTTCGCCACGATGCGGACGATAGCTGTCCGATCGGGCCCGACGGCAGCCGCCAGCACACCTACGATCATCGCGAGGGAGGTTGCCGCCAGGTGAGGAACGCCGAGCTATCGGCCAATCTCGGCTGGGCGATGCCCGGCACGGGATCGGCGATGGTGATGCGGCGAGGGTAGTCCCGATGCGAGCCGAGAGGCTTCGTTGGTGATCTCAAATCAACAACCAGAATCGACGAGAAGGAAGCAAGATGAAAGCATCGATATTCTGCCTGCCGAGCGTCGGCTCGCGCGCCGAGATCGAGGCGGGCATGGCTGCGACGCGGCCCGAGCTCTATCAGCGTATGCTGAAGGAGTTGACCGAACTCGTCAAACTTGCCGATGACCTCGGCTACGACTCGGTGAGCTTTACCGAGCATCACTTCCACATCGAGGGGTTCGAGCTTTCCAACAACCCCGTGCTGCTGGATCTTTACTTCGCGATGCAGACGAAGCGGATCCGCGTCGGCCAGCTTGGTATCGTGCTGCCGGCCGCCAACCCGATCCGCGTCGCCGAGGACATCGCGATGCTCGATCACATGACCGGCGGTCGGGCCTGCGCCGGCTTTGCCCGCGGCTACCAGCGGCGCTGGGTCGACGTCATGGCGCAGCAGACGCACGGCGTCTCGGGGACCTTGCCGCACCATCATGATGCGATCGATCAGACCAACCGCGAGGCGTTCGAGGAGAACTGGCAGATCATCAAGAAGTGCTGGACCGAGGAGATGCTGACGTTCAAGGGCAAATACTGGAAGGTACCGGCCGGCGCTACGCCCTGGGATCTCGAAACCACGGTGAAATACGGCAAGGGCGTCGAGAATGGCATGCTGACCTCGGTCGGCGTGGTGCCGAAGCCGTTGCAGAAGCCGTACCCGCCGGTGTTCCTGCCGTTCGCATCGTCACCGAACTCCATTCGCTGGGCTGCGCGCGAGGGCGTCACCGCGATCCTGCCGCCGATGCACGAAGCCTACGCGTCACCGCTCTACGACCTTTATGCCGAGGTGTCGGGAAAGCCCCGCGGAGAGGGCACGGGCTTGTTGCGCGATGTCATCATTGCGGACTCCGACGAGGAGGCCATGGCGTTGTGGGAGGACTCCGGGCGTTTCTCCGGCAAGGCGTGGTTCGAGCCGTTCGGCTTCCGCCGCGGCCTGATGGACCCGGTGACGAAGAACTTCGCGACCGCGAAGGAATCGATCGACCTCGGCTACGCGTTGGTCGGCACCGTCGATACCGTGACGCGCGCGCTCGAGGTCAACATGAAGCGGCAGCCGGTCGATTGGTTGTTCTGCTACACCTATAACGCGCTGGTTCCGCACAGCAAGTTGATGAAGTCGACCGAGGCATTGTGGACCAAGGTGCTGCCGAAGTTCATGTGAGTGATGAGAGCAAACACGGTGAAAAAATGATAACCGCGCACTATCTCGGCATGCCGCTCGAGATCCATGATCTCGACCATCAGAACCTCGACTACTTCGCCTACTGTGCGAAGCACGATTTCCGCCTGCAGCGATGCGCCTCGTGCAAGCTGTTCCGCTACCCGCCGACCACCGCATGCCCTTGGTGCGCCGGGCCGGATTCGGAATGGGTGTCGGTCGAGGGCCGCGGCACCGTGCATTCCTACACCGAGGTTCACCATGCCATTCAGCCGGCGTTCAAGCAGTACACGCCATATCTCGTGCTGCTGGTCGAACTGGACACCCAGAGCGGCAAGCCGACGAAGGAGGAGGGACTGCGTGTGATCGGCAACCTGGCGCGGCCTGACGGCGTGCTCGCGCCGAAGAGCGAGGTCGAGCGTGTCGGCATCGGCACCCGCGTGCGCATGGTGTTTACCGATGTCGCGCCGGGGCTGGCGCTGCCGCAATGGACCATTGACGAGAGTGCCGCCGGCGACACGCCGTGGCGATACCGGGGGTAGCGGAGCGCAGCCCGGTTCGCGAACGCCAAAGCCTTACCACTCGATCCTGAATTGGAGGTTGCCGACGGAAGATGAATTCAGGGTCAGGCTTGGCCGGATCGGTAACCGCCGCGGCCGCAAGGCCGGCGGCTACATCCGAGACGATCGCGCCAACAGGGATGGGATCCGAGGTCGGTTCGGCGCTTCTGGCGCGGCCGCGCGCGAAGAGGGTGGTCGCATCGCCTACGCGCGCAATCTGTGACAAACCCTGGAGCGCCACGAACTTGCAGAGGCCGCGGCGCGGATCGCCAGCGAAACCGGACTTGGCTATGCGGAGATCAAGCAAGGCGACCGGCTGAACGGGACCTATCGGCGCAGGCTCAACAGCGGCCGTTTCGCACTGATCGAGCGTGCGCTTCATTTTGTCTCGTCCCCCTGACGGACGAGCGCTTGCTTGTCAGGATGTTGACCAAACGAAGCCTTCGATTATTGCCTGCTAAGCGCGATGATCAAAATCATGAAGGGCAATTCGCGTCTCGCGGGCAAGGTAAACGAGCGACAGGACGAAAAATCCCAGCGCGGCAACAAACAAGATCGCAACGCCGTATTCGTGCGCCATGTGAAACATGGCGCACGCAAATGCAACGATGATCAGTAATGCGGTGATGATGGCGCACACGGTCGAGTAGAATACCGACCTGTTCAGCAGCTCAGCACGGAGTTTCAGGCGCGGAATGTCCGCCTTGAGATATGATCTGGCCTTGTCACCATCGGCGATGCTGTGGAGGAATTGCGACCGGTCGATCACACGATTCATGCGCGATATCAGTATGGCGATGAATGCCGCGACGGCGCCCAGCAGAAACGCCGGCGCCGCGACACTGCCGATGATGCGGGACAGTTGTTCAATCGAGGGCGTTTCAGGCAGCATGTCATTCACCCGATGTCGCTTCGAAAACTCTTTGAAGCAAAATTGGGGGCCATGCAAAAAGCGAACAATTTCGAGCACGCCTAGCTCACGCTTAGAGCAGGAGAGGTCGCGATTTTCGGAAGGTCGGCCGCCCGGCGTTTCTCGCACTCCTCCATCATAAACCTGGCCACAGGATCGTCAGGAACGTTGTCAAGAATAGTGCGATAGCCGCGCTCCGCCGCCGCAAAATCGTCCGCCTCGAAATGTTGCGAGGCGCGCCATCGCGAACTCTTAGCTCCGGATCATCGCTCGCGCGAATACCAAGCAACTCGTAGATCATGAACTCAGTCTTTCGGCCCTTCACCTGAACCCGCTTCAATGGCCGCGCGAGCATCTGGTACATCGTCTTGTAGTTCATCACGATCGGAAGGCCATAGATGAAGCCTGCCTCTGCGATGTCCTTTGTCGCGAAGAAGCCCGGTCGGTCGGCGCTTGTCTGTGCCAGCACCGGCACGGACTTTGCCGCAGCATGGTGACTGTCGTCATCGCAGCGGTGCAAAGCAGTTCGCGTTTGGTCAACATTTGGATCCTCCTCGAGATTAACTCGCATCAGCTTCTCACGATCGGTCTTTTGCCCGAATCGTCAGGGCTCTATGACACCCGGTTCACTCCGGGAGGCTTCCAGGTCCCTTGCCCGACAGGCAGGATCGAAGGTGGCTCGGTCTTCGGCCAGTAGAGCCGCATCGCCAGGTAGATCGGGCCGTCTGGTGCCGGCAGCCAGTTCGATTCCTTGTCGGCGCCCGGTGACTTGTTCTGAATGTAGAGCGTCAACGAACCGTCGGGATTCCTCTTGAGGTTCGGAAGCATTGGCGAATTGATCAGATACCGGTCGATCGGATTCTTGATCAGCAGTTGCGTCTTGCCGTCATACATCGTCACCGACCAGAAGGCGCTCACCGGCGGTAGCTGACCCTGAGGGAATGTCAGCGAATAATTGTGTTTGCTGCCGTCGAGCGTCTGACCGTCGCTGTCGACCCGCGTGAGCGGATACGTCGCCTCCTCGGCATCGTTGCCATAAATGCCTGCTTTGGCGCCGGCGGCGCGCTTCAGCCAGTCACCGTTGTAAAAGGCACTGTCACCGAACCATGAGCTGATCCGCCATCCATTCACATTTGCGCCAGCATTGGTTATGGCCTCATCGATCTTTCGCTCGCCTTCTTTCATGCCCAAGCCGACCTCCAGCTTGTCCTTCTCCGAGAGCTCCTTGAAGTTGAAGGTCTTGCCCGCTCCGACGCCAATGCGCGCAAGCTGAGCGCGTATCTCCTTTTCGTTCTCCTGCGCGGGCGCAAACTGCAGCGCGAAATCGAGGTATTCGAAAAAGTTCGTTTTCACGAGTTCCTTGTCGACTTTCGGAAAGTCGATGGCTTTCGCGGCTGCAGCCGTAATCGGCTGCTTCAGATAGGCGGAAAGCGTCTGCACCTTATAGCCGGCCTGGACCTTCTTGATGTTGTCGAGGTCGTCCGGGTTGAAGAGCTGGGTGCGATATCCCGCCAACGAAAACTGTGTGCTCGAGCGGAACACCTTCTTGATGCCGGGCGGGGTCGCGCCCTTCCAGTCCGGCCCGACAACTATGTAATGGCCGGCCTCGCTTCCCGTGGTGCGGCTGCCGATATAGCCGTAGTTGTAGGTATTGCCGTCTTCGAGCTGCACCGCGTAGTAGCGCTTCGGGTCCACCGTCGGGACCGAAAGGACGATCGGCTCCGCCCGCAGGTCCATCCAGACGAACGAATAGGGCGTGTCGCTGTTCGGCGTGACGACCGCGGTGTCTTTGTAGGTGAAGACGTTGGGTTCATTCTTGATCTGATTAAACGGCGCCTTGAATTGCCCCGAGTTACGATCAACGGTGTACGCATACATGACGGCATAGTTCATCACGATCGGAAGGCCGTAAATGAACCCAGCCTCGGCAATGTCTTTTGCCTTGAAGAAGCCGGGGCGGTGGGCGTCGGCTTGCGCAAACGCGGGCATGGACTTTGCTGTCGTAGCTGTCGTCACAGCCAGGGCGGCGGAACGAAGAAGATCGCGTTTCGTCAACATTTGAACTATCCCTTCTTTCAAATGGTCGAGCGCGTGTGCGCCACGTTCCGGATAGTGGTCGATAAAAGCTATGCGCGCCCTGCACCGAGGACTATGCAGAATCAGACGGCGCGAGAGAAATCGGTCGATGCGGTGGAACGGACGAAATTCGCGCCTCGTCAGCATTCGAAAATGCCTTCTTCAATTGTTAAGCGACCGCACGACATTCAAGAACTCGTTCGGCCAGGACCACGCACGCGAGCTAGCTATGCAAAATCGGATAATTCGAGCGCGCCCAGCTCGGGCCGAGAGCAGTAGACGCCACGAATTTCGGAAGGTCGACCGCTCGACCTTTCTCGCATTCCTCAACCATGAACCTGGCCACAGGATCGTCAGGAGATTCGTCAAGGATAGTGCGGTAGGTCGGCTCTGCCGCGCAAAATCGCTAGCCTCGAATTATGGACTCGGTTTTGCGGCCCTTCATCTGAACCCGCTTCATGGCGGGCGAAATCTGCGAGATGCGCTGCTTAGCGATGGATCTTGCGAGCGTTGATCGTGTGCGGCGATGAGAAAACGGCAAGCGCAAGTAGCCGCTAGCGGTGTAAGCACAATCTCCCGATAGCGGTGGGCGATCAGGAAAACTGCCGATTTCGCATAGACGAGCAGTTGCAGCACTGGCCTAGATCCGGGTCTCCGCCCGCCGGATTGTCCTTCGGGCGTGGCAGGAGGGCTGTGGAGGGGGGACCGGCAAATGGTGACGAAATGAGGATCGCCTTGGGCTGGCTTAGGTGAGCGCCGCGTCGCGAACCGCGACGGCCAGCTCGCTCCAAATCGATTTCGTGGCGGCAACGCATGAAGCACATTGCAGGTAGCCGACGGTGGCGGATTGTTCTCGCTTCCTTGCCCATGGTAACGCGCACCGCCGAGGTATTCCGGGAGACGCGCTTAATGTTGGGCTTGTGGGCAGCACCAACGATGTCCTCCGCGCCATGCACGTTGCCGGCTGGGTTCCGGCCGATCCGACTACTTTGGCACGAAGGCGATCCATACCATACGGATGGCGAAATCGACGTCGCCAGTCTTGTCATCGACGGCGCCAAGCGAACAGAGGCGCCGATGACACTACCACCGCCCCCGCTGATCGCGCTGAAGGATCAGATCTGGCACACCGTCAACAACGCAGTCAGCCAATAATTCTTTCTCGACATCGCCTCGATATCGTTCAAGCGTGTGCGAAGATTCCGCGCCTCTGGTGCCAGTTTGCTCAGGCCGCGGAAGCAACTCCGGGTCTTGTCGCAAGCATCGTTCGTCGATCGTGAATCAGGTTTTCCAACCGATGGGCTGCCACGTTCAATGTCACGGCATCCACCGCGTTCTCGTCGCCACTGGCGGATTTGGCGCGTTCGGCTTTGAGGATGTTGTCGATCTCCTCTTCGATCGCCGACAACTCGCCCTCTGTGTCGACGTTCCGGATCCGGCGAGCCAAGGCATAGAGAGTATCCAAAGGGCCTACTGGAGCGGCGGGCCCGCCGATCCCAAGAAATTTCCAGGCCGCCGCGAGAATGGTTGCGGCGCCTCCCAACACCATCGGCGTCAAATAGATCCAGTTGCCGTACTCATCCATAAAGCTCTGTTGAGTGCCGTTGTAAAAGGCTGCCGCGCCGGGGTGCAGCGGAAGATAGGCGTCCTGGTCGGTACTCGGACCAGTGATTTGCGCGAAAATAGGGTGCTCGCCGAGAAGATCCCTGCGCACGCTCAAAATCGTCTGCGTGAGGGTGGTTACCAGATCAGTGCCTAGCTTCTTGTTCGCAACCAGATAAAATGTGGCCCTCAAGGTCGTCAGGTCATCGTCCGGAACGGGCGGCGATCCCCGCAGCGTGCCCTTCGGGACGTCGAAGCTTTCGAAGGCGCGGTCGGCCTCCGCGATCGCCCCTGCAGACTCGATCGGGATCAGCACCGGCGCCGCCTTGGGGCCGAGCTGAAAGAGTCCGCGCACGAGCGACAGATATTTTTCCGTCAAGGGGATCACGACAAGCAGGGCGCTGACGGCCTTTGATTGGATCGCCTGCCGGGCATCTGGCCGAGCGATGTCCTTGAACTCTACCTTCGCGCGGGCCAGGTCGTATTCCTTGCTCAACACCTCAACGACCCTGGCGTTCGCTGCTCCGCCAACCACGCCAACTGTGTGGCCCTTCAACATGTCCATGCTGTCGATGGGCGACCCCGGCGGCGTGACGATCAGAACGACCACATGGGTAACAAGGACGATGGCTTGTGCTTGTGACAAGTCGCCGACGTCGCTGCGAACCACAGCGAGATCCACTTTACCTGCCGCAAAAGCGTCAGCAGCGCCGAGCGCCGTCCCGCTGTCAATAACCCTAAGCCGCACCGGTGCGTTCGTCGAAACGAGACGGCTTGCGATGGCTGACATTGCCTTGGCAGCCTCACCATCGAGCGAGCCGACTGCCAGAGTGAGCGTTGCCGGACGAGTAAAGTAGCGATAGGCAAACAGGCTTGCACCTGCCGCAAGAACAATGGCGCCTGCCAGAAGAGTAGCACGGAGCCAGAGAGGCAATTTGATCGCCTTTATCGAAGCCATGCTCGTCACTCTCAATGCTCTGCCCATCAAAACCGCTACGGGCTCGATCTAGGTCGCCATTCGGTCGCACATGCTCATCTTGTCGATCTGACGCTCTCCAAGGAGAAAGCGGCAACGGCCGGCATGTCGAGCTGCGAAGGTTATCGGCGCTCCGTACAGTCCACTATGCAAAATCCGACAATTCGGGCTGGTCACCTGGGAGCGGTCATCTATCGCGAGAGCGCTTGGCTAGCGTCGAGAAAACAACTCGCGACATCCTTTCATTTCCGAATGAGTGAGGCTCTCCCGCCACGACGTCCGATTCTGCATAGGCAGGCAATCCTGCGGGTTCGTATGGATAAGGTCGCGTGAGAATGTAGCCGCGGGAAAAACGGTGGGCTGGATCTCGGACATCAAGGAGCAGCGAGCTTTTCGGTGAGAACCTGTCAACACGTCCTGGCTATCACTCTTCTGATTCTTGCTCGTCTGGTCCTTGGCCTCGAATCCTCTATGAGACCCATTCTGAATGCAGGCAGTAGCCTTACGGGATTCACCGCACAGGCTGCAGAGGATGCGCCGCAAGCCGTGCTCGCAGCCCAGATAAGGACGCAAGGTTTTGCTTGCGACAAACCGCTCAGCGTAGCAAAGGACGCGAAGCGTTCGCAGCCGGATCACGCGGTCAGGATTCTCAAATGCAGCAACGCGACATACAGGGTAAGCCGCTTCCCGGATATGGCGGAAGGTGAAGCGGCTTCGATAGCCGTTAGAACTGGCCAGGTTGAGCTGGCGGGCCAGGCCAATCGGATCGGATGTTGTTCGGGTTGTTGCGATCAAACAGGTCTTGCCTGCAGAAAAAGCCGCTCCTGCAGCTATCCACTACGGGTGCGACTTGGCGAGCACCGGAGGCCGCGACAACTTTTGTGCGGGTAGTCTTGGCGAGAGCGGGCGTCGCGAACGCCGCTCCCAACGCAAAAAATACGGCAAGCATGCCTGTCTTTGTCATTGGAAGGCTCTCCTCGAACAGGCGAGCTTCTGGATGTTGCGATAAGGTCACTCAACACGCCGCCGTTGCGACGCGATCCGTAGAAATACGGGTTCTTAAACTCTGAAAGAAAAACTGTCCTGGACGGCACGGCTGACCAGAAGAGTCCCGCCGCGTGCGCCGCCGTAGCGTCTGCGAAGGGCTTTCGCCGAACACCTTGCGGTACTCGACGGAGAAGCGCCCCAACTCCAGAAAGCCGCAACCGGTCGCAATCTCCGTTACGGTCACAAGCTTGCGGTCGGCGGTTAACAGCGTGCGTCTTGCCTCGGACAGACGCAACATTCGAAGCTGCCGGCAGGGCGAAAGGCCACGAGCCTCGTGGAATGCCTTGCGAAGCGTTCGCTCGCTTACCTTGAGGGCGCTGCACAGAGCCGAAATGTGGAGCGGCCCGTCCAGGTCCGCGAGCGCCAACTGTTCTGCTTGTTCAACGAGATCGCGGCATGACCTGCTTTGCTGCGCGGAAGATGCTTCCGCAAGAGTTGCGGCCCACTGATGGATGGGCATTGGAGACCCCCGTACTGATGGGTTCAACGGGGTGCAGCACACCACCGGGCGCGTTCAAGCGATATTGTCCTTTGGGGCAAAAGGACGGTTGCTCAACCCTGTGGCGAGGTGCGGAGGTGAGGTCAAAATGGACGCGGGAGCTCTATGACGTGCTCTTTGCTTCGGAAGCGGCTGACGGCTCCAGAAGGCCCACCCGCTCCGCGATAGACACTGCCTCTGCAAGTGATCGAACCTGCAGCTTCTGCATCACCATATGGCGATGAGCCTTGACCGTCCGTTCGGAGGTACCGATGAGATGGGCAATTTGCTTGTTCAGTTTACCGCGGACCATCAGCGCAAAGACTTCGGCCTCTCGGGCGGTCAGCATAGCGACAAGCGATCTCAGGGAATCAAGCTGGTCCTTCTTCTGCTGCATCGCTGCATGGCGGGCAAACGCGCGTTCGATCGCTTCCAGAAGCGTCTCCCTGGGCACGGGCTTGGAAAGGAAGTCTTCGGCGCCGGCCTTGATGGCGCGCACGCTCATGGGGATATCCCCATGGCCTGTCATAAAAATAATTGGCCAACTCCGGGACAGCCTCGCGAGTTCGTCCTGGAGCTGCAGGCCACCCAAATCCGGCATCTTGACGTCGAGAAGGATGCAGCCGGGTTTGGCACTTGCAAGGCCGCGCAAGAAGCTGATGGCGGAATCATAGTCTGCGACCTGATAGCCAGAAGCTCTCAGCAGTCGCGAAATCGCCGTCCGAAGCGATAGGTCGTCGTCCACGATGTGAATCACGGGAGCGCCAGCCATTGGTTTTCGCTCTCGGATGGAAATCTGGTCAGATCGGCAACTCGAAGGCCCCCCGCGTAGGCGTGCGGCATCGGAACAAGTACGAGACAATAGCGCCAATTCGAGCTGCGCGTCCCCGTCTAGATACGACAATAATGGTGTCTTATTCCGGTGGGAATTGGCCTTGGCGAGGCGAAGCCCAACTCGTCGCAGCGCGTTCGGTGGACTCTACAGGTAGGCAGTATGGGCGCTAATCCAGACCAGAATGGAGGCGAGAAGCCCGATAACGCCGGCATTTTCGGCAAATGCCGTCGCGTTTCCGGACATTCCTGGTCGCAGTGAGTCTCGGCTCATTTCATCCGGAATTGAAATTCCCGCCGGAAAGACTGTCGCACCGCCAATAGCATGGGTGCCGGCGAGCGTTCCCCGAGGTGGCAACCTGCCCCTGACCGACACCTTTTGGAATATCAGAAATCCAGGCGTGATAGATGCGGCCCGGGTCGTTGTCGAAAACGATATCGACGGGAGCGCCGATCTTTATTGTATGGAAGCCATTTTGCGAAAACATTCCGACGATCGTAATCTCATTCTCGACAATAAACGACATAACCGAACTGTGCTGTAATGCACGATCGCCGAAGCGGAGTGGGAGTTCGCAGCGCGCGGCGGACGTGATGGCGAAGACGACTGGAGCAGCGCCTATGATGGTGAAGGCAAGCCAATCGCGAATTCCTGAACACGAACGAGGATGGCTATGCCGAAACGGCTCCCGTGGGGTGTTTTCCTCCGAATGGCTTTGGCCTCTACGACATGATCGGCAACGTCTGGGAATGGACCGGCGATTGGTGCAAGTCGGGTCACCCGAAAGCGGCGGCAACTAACCCGAAGGAACCGGAACTGGCCAGCTTTCGGATCGCGTCCGGGCAAACGCCGAGCCGCGTCATCAAGGGCGGCTCATATCTGTGCTCCATGAACTATTGTTCTCGCTATCGCCCCGCCGCAAGGCAGCCTCAGGAAACCGATCTGGCGGCTGCGCATCTGGGTTTTCGTACGGTGCTCGCGAAGCTAGGCCGCTGACCGCCAGCGTCCGGTCGATGCCGGAGAGTTGCCTGGGTCGGGGTGTCGCCAAATATCAGCCTTGCGCCAGATTTTGCATAGCGTGGCCAACCCCGCTGCAGCAGGGTGGTCTGCAAGGTGGACGAATCACACAGACCCGACATGCGCATGGCGTTGGAAAGGCATTCAGTTGGGGGGGCATTCCCCCACAGATGCCCGATGTTTGCTTGCGGCCGCCTGGAAATCTCTGCGCCGCCTCATACGGATTGCCGACCGCATGCACACCATCGCTATCGTTGAAGACGACCCAAGCATGCTGCAAGGCCTTAATCGCCTATTGGCGGCGCACGGATTCCACGTCGAGAGGTTTACGTCGGCAGAATCGTTTCTGGAGCACGTTGCCAGATGTGACGCGAAGTGCCTTCTCGCTGATATTCATCTCGGCGGGATGTCCGGTATCGAGCTGAAGCGGCGGCTGAGTTCATCAGGCAGCAACATGCCCGTTATCTTCATGACCGCCATCGATAATGCAGCCACTCGCCAGGAGGCGCTTGAAGCGGGCTGCGTCGCTTACCTCAGAAAACCTTTTTTTGCTAAGCTGCTCATTGATGCAATCGATAGCATCGCGTGAAGGTATTTATTTACAGTCAGTGCATGCTACTTTCGCGTGCAGAACTGATCTAGATCAAGTATCGTTCTGCTGCGCCGCCTGCATAGTCAGGCGCCGGTTGATCCCAAAGATAGTTCCAAAAGATACCTGCCAATTGTTCAGTGACCGCCCAAATTCATTGCTAGTGGCTTCGCGAGAGCATGAGAGTTCGAATACTCGTGAGTGCGCTTGTATTGCTATTCGCCATGGCCGGCGGGGCGTTTTCCGAGCCTAGGCGCGTCCTGCTCCTGCATTCCTTCGGCCCGGAATTTGCACCTTGGAACGAACTCGCAAGGGTCCTCCGTGAGGATCTGCGTCGGCAATCGAAAGAGCCTCTCGATATCTTCGAGGCGTCGCTCGCGACCGCGCGTTACGCCGGCGATGAAGAGGGACCGTTTGCCGATTACTTGCGGGCTCTCTTCGCCAAACGCCGGCTCGATCTGGCGATTACGATCGGCTCTCCGGCTGCAACCTTCGTCCGGCGGTATCGGCAGCAGCTCTTTCCTTCCACCCCGGCCCTGTACGCGGGTCTGGATCAGCGGCGAGTACCGCCTCTCACGGAGAATGACGCAGTGGTGGCGGTCGCGCTCGACCCCGCTGGTACAGTTGAGAGCATTCTGCGTGTGCTTCCGAAGACGACCAGTGTGGCTGTTGTGATCGGCAGTTCGCCCATCGAGAAGTTTTGGCTGGAGCTCGCGCGTGCCGAGTTCCATCCGCTTGAGAGCCGAGTCAAGTTTGTCTGGTTCAATGAATTGCCGTTCGAGGAGATGCTCAAGCGAGCTTCCGCACTTCCGCCCCAGTCAGCCGTCCTCTTTGGCATGCTGGTGGTGGATGCGACGGGGGGGACGCACGAAGAGGGAAAAGCGTTCGCCGCGCTGCACGCGGTCTCCAATGCGCCCATGTTTGGAGTACTGGATCCGTTCTTTGGCCAGGGGATCGTTGGCGGACCGCTAACCAGCATGGCGGATTTGAGCCGACAGGCCGCCATCGTTGCGGTGCGTATCATGGACGGAGAGGCGCCCAGCTCCGTCAAGGTGCCCCCAATCGGGCCAGGAACACCGAAATACGACTGGAGGGAGCTGCAGCGCTGGAATATCAGTGAGAATCAGCTGCCGGCTGGAAGCGAGATTTATTTTCGCGTTCCGGGCGCATGGCAACAGTACGGACTGCAGATCAGTGCCGTGCTGGCCGCTCTGCTGCTCCAGGCCGCGGTAATTTCCTGGCTGGTCGTCGAGCATCGCCGACGAAACTCCGCAGAAGCCGAAGCGAGCGATCGGCGTCGCGAAGTTATCCGCTTGAACCGAATTGCGACCGCAAACGTATTGTCGTCATCCATAGCGCATGAACTCAACCAGCCCTTGGGGGCGATATTGAGCAACACGGAAGCCGCGCAGATGCTGCTCAAGGCAATTCCGCCTGATCTCGCCCAGATCGATGAAATCCTTTCCGACATTGTCCGTGACGAACAGCGCGCGGGTGAAATCATTCTCGGTCTGAAAAAGTTGCACTACCCTAGAAATGAGGCCGATCTGGAAGCGGTTGATCTGAATGAAACGGTTCCAGAGCTGATCAAATTTGTCACTCCAGAAATAGCCAAGCGGAACATAACGCTTCGGACCATACTTGCGCCGGAGTCGTTGCCGGTGCGGGCCGATCCGATTCGTATGCAGCAAGTGGTCATGAATCTCGTCATGAATGCCATTGACGCCATGGCAGACGCGCCCCGACCGCGCAACCTGACCATCCGGACCGACCGAAATGCGAAGTCCGCCGAACTGAGAATATCTGATTCCGGAACAGGTATTCGCGAAGAAAACCTGGAGCATATCTTCGATGCATTTGTCACCACGAAGCCGCAAGGAACAGGGCTCGGATTGCCCATCGCGCGCACGATCATCGAAAGCTACGGCGGCGCCATCTGGGCGGAGAGTCGCCAGCGCGGCGCCGTTTTTTGCTTCACGCTTCCGTTGGCCCAGACGAATGCACGGTGACTTAATTCGCGGCGATAGGGCTGGACAGGGCGTCCTTAGAACTGACCGACAGTACGATCGCGCCTAGTCTACTTCCCGGCGCAAAATTAAGCGGCGTTGGTCCGGGTTGAGAATCGGCCTGTCTGCGGAAAGCTGCAAGGTCGGACGGACTGCGCTTGATTTGTTTGATTGCGTCTGATTCATTTTTGTAAATGA
>Ga0307479_10001659_pt1 | contig 20327 bp, 16 predicted proteins | sample atmos_gasesECM4C_FD_203743 | JGI IMG/M metagenome (GOLD analysis project Ga0307479, IMG submission 203743) | Hardwood forest soil microbial communities from Morgan-Monroe State Forest, Indiana, United States - atmos_gasesECM4C_515 | ecosystem: Environmental > Terrestrial > Soil > Temperate...
CGATGAAGGTTGAGCCTGGTGGAATGATTGTGAGATTGCCGATGCCGCCAAGATTCTGCAAGACGCGCAGCTTCTTACGATGACTATAAAACGCAACATCGAGAAGCGGAACCAGCGGAGCGCCGGTCCCGCCGGCAGCCATGTCGGCCGGACGAAAGTCGGAGACGACCGGCACTCTGAGATGAGCCGCTATGATCGCGCCTTCACCTGTTTGCCAGGTTGTGGCCAGGCGGTGTCCCAAAAAGGAACTTGCGGCGCCTTGATGGTAGAGAGTCTGTCCATGGCAGCCGACGAGTTCGACATTGGTATGCTGACGTCTGCAAGCACTCGCAACCGCGTCTGAATAGAGTTCGCCCAATAGGAAATTAAGTCGTGCCAGATTGGCAACGCGCGCTGCTCCTGCATTCATTGCCGACAGAACAGCTTGACGCACAGCCTTGGAGTAGGGGGAGTGCTCATGGGCAAGCAGCTTGATTTTTAGAGTCGAACGGCTGCCAGATATTCGTACCAGCGCAACGTCGATACCGTCCGCAGAGGTTCCGCTCATCACCCCGGCGACGATCATAGCCGACCTGCAGCGGACTCCTTCTGAACCTCTTGTCCAAAATCGAGCATTCTCGTCCTAAGTTTCTCGACCTCTCCGGCACTCGGTTCCTTGATGGTCGTTTGCCGCAGCGGCTTGCTGGAGACCTTTAGCCGCAAGACCCTGTCCGCTGCTCGCGTAACCAATTCGGCAAATTTGCGGTTGCGCTCTGCCTCTTGCAGGACGGCCTCGTAGCAGCGCCAAACGAACTCTTCCTTTTGGCAAACCAGGAAGATGTCGGAACCTGCGCGGATGGTCTCCAATGCGGCCTCTTCCATTGACGCGGCAGCAAGCACGCCTCCCATCTCGAGATCGTCGGAGATCACCAACCCTCGATAGCCGATCTTCTTCTTCAAAACGTCCGTAATCCATCGCGGGGAAAGCGAAGCCGGGGTGCCACCATCTTTCTTCATCGCGAGAGGATAGATCGCGTGGGCAACCATGATGAACGGCACATGGTCGCACAGTTCGCGGTAAGGCAGCAGGTCTTCGGACCACATGGTGTCCCAGGTGCGCTGAATGGCAGGCAGTTCCTTGTGCGTGTCGAGATTCGCTCCGCCCAATCCGGGAAAATGCTTGCCGCAACCGAGAATGCCTGCGCCGGTGAGCCCTTTGAGGAACTTGCGCGCATAGTGGATTATCTTTCGCGGATCGTCCGAGGCAGTGCGCGACGTGAGCACGTTGCGAGACTCCGGCAAATCGAGATCGAATACCGGAGCGAAATCGACGTTGAAACCGAGCGCTCGCACCTCCTCGCCGATGACGCGTCCATGCTTCTCAAAGAGCTTGTCAGAGCCGGTACGAATCACTTCCGCTACCGAGGGCGCAGGCGCAACGATATTGCGCAGACGATCGACCGTACCGCCTTCGAGATCGACGCAGCGAAAGAGCGGAGTCTTCACGGCCGCCTGGCAAATGCGCAACAACTGCGCGCATTGATGCGGCGACTGAATGTTGCGGGCAAACAGAATGATGCCTGCGGGGTGCATGCTGGTTAGCAGGCGCGCGGTAGCAGGAGGCGTGTCAGGTCCTTCGAGGCCCATGATGATCAGTTGTCCGACGCGATGGCGAAGGGGAAGCGAGGCGGCTTTCATGTGGTCAGTCGAGTGTAAAGCATCAGACCCGCATGGGAATGCATGAGTGACGCGATGCCAATCTAATCGAGCTGCCGCTTGAGTTGATCCAAGAGCGTCAGAGCCTCGATAGGCGTCAGCCGATTTACGTCGGTGGCTTTTAACTTATCGACGATCTGCTGCGAGAGTGGAGTGAACATCGCAAGCTGGACGGAGGCATCTTCACTCTGCTGACGCTTAGGCGAATGCGGCTCCTGTCCTTCGTGTTGGATGAGCACTTCCCGCGCCCGTCGAGTCACCTCGACTGGCAATCCCGCGAGTTTAGCGACTTCGATGCCATAGCTTTTATCGGCAGCGCCCGGCTCGACTTTACGAAGAAACACGATTCCGCCGGGCGTCTCTTTGATGGAGACGCGATAGTTCTTCACCAGCGGAAGATCGTTCGCCAAAGAAGTGAGTTCGTGGTAATGAGTGGCAAACAGCGTTTTTGCCCGAACCACGGAGTGCAGATATTCGAGTGTCGCCCAGGCCAAGGCCAGGCCATCGTAAGTGGCGGTTCCGCGTCCCATTTCGTCCAGGAGCACCAGCGAGCGCGGTGTCGCGGTGTTGAGGATGGCTGCAGTTTCCGTCATCTCCACCATAAACGTGGAGCGGCCACGCGCAAGGTTGTCGCTGGCTCCGATGCGCGTAAAGATACGATCGACGATACCGATGCGGGCGGCACGCGCGGGAACAAACGATCCCATCTGCGCCATGATGACGATCAGAGCTGTCTGGCGCAGGTAAGTGGATTTCCCTCCCATGTTGGGGCCGGTGAGAAGCACGATGAGGTCCGATTCGGGATTGAGCAAGAGATCGTTCGGAACGAACCGCTCGGCACCGCTCATCACCTGCTGCTCCACAACCGGATGCCGCGCCTCGATCAGTTCGACAACACCAGAATCGTCGAGAGCCGGTCGAACGTATCCGCGCGTGGCTGCGATATTGGCAAGCGCCAGCAGAACATCGGCCTCGGCCAGCGCCAGAGAGGTTTGTCGAATTCGCCGTGCCTCGCCGGCGATGGCCGTTCTCAGTTCAAAAAATAGACGGCGCTCGATCTCGACGATTTTTTCTTCCGCTTCAAGGACTCTGGTCTCATATTGCTTCAACTCTGGAGTCGTAAAGCGTTCGGCATTAACCAGAGTCTGCTTGCGCTCAAAATCTGAAGGCACCAGATGCAGGTTGGGTTTGGTGACTTCGAGGTAGTAGCCGAAAACGGAATTGAACTTGACCTTGAGGGAATTGATTCCGGTACGCTGGCGCTCGCGCTCTTCAATCTTCGCAATGTACCGCTTGCTGTTTCGGCTGAGATCGCGCAGCTCATCCAGTTCGGGATCGACGCCGGAGCGAATCACGCCTCCTTCATTGAAAGACAGCGGCGGCTCGGAAACAATGGATGCATCGATGCGCTCGCGCAGATCGGTAAGCGGATCGATGGCAGTGTCGAGTTCCTGCAGACGAGGCGCATTGAGACGTTGAAGTCCTTGCTTGATCTCCGGTAAATGAGCGAAGGATGCGGCCAGGGCCAGCAAGTCACGCGGATTGGCGGTTTCGAGGGTTACACGGCTGAGCAATCTTTCAAGATCCAAAACCCCTTCGAGCTTGCGCCTCAGTTCTTCGCGCGCAATCGTCTCCGTCATGGCAATTGCGACCGCCTCTTGCCGGGCCTGGATTTCGGCGATTTCGATTGACGGCCGCAGCAGCCAGGAACGCAGGAGACGCTTGCCCATCGGCGTGAGCGTCACGTCGAGGGTGCGGAACAGCGTGACCTCTGGTCCTGTTCCCGAGAACAGCGGCTCAACCAATTCGAGATTGCGCACGGTGACGGCATCGAGCACCAGGCAATCCTGCCGGTCGTAGAAGCCGATGCGATCCACGTGCTCCAGCGTCCCACGCTGAGTGCTGCGCACATAATGCAGGATGGCTCCCGCGGCAGTAGCCGCTGCGGGACGAGTTGCCAGTCCGAAGCCTTCGAGCGACAGCACGCCAAACTGGCTTTCGAGCAAAGGAATGGCGTATTCCGGGGAAAAAGCCCAATCTTCTACCGGGGTTTCCGTGAATCTTCTGTCGGCGCTCGCGGACAATTCCGATTCGCTGGCGGCAAATAGGGGGAGCGCCGCTGGATAGAGCACTTCCCGCGGCCGCATGTGTCCAAGCTCTTCATGCAATCGAGGACGATCGTGGCTGGCAAATTCCGTCGCGCGGAACTCGCCAGTGGAGAGATCGAGCGCAGCCAGGCCACAGCGTTCTCCGACCTGCGCGATCGCCGCGAGAAAATTATTTTCTTCCGATGCCAGAGTGGCATCGGCGCTGGTGCCGGGCGTAAGCACTCGCGTGACTTCCCGCCTGACAATGGTCTTGGCCAGCTTGGGATTCTCCATCTGCTCGCAAATGGCGACACGAAATCCCTTGCGCAGCAGCTTTGCCAGATAGCCTTCCGCAGCGTGGTAGGGCACACCGCACATGGGTACGGCGATGTCCTTTTCTTTGTTGCGCGAAGTGAGCGTGATCTGGAGTTCTCTGGCAGCCGTAACCGCATCGTCAAAGAACAACTCGTAAAAATCTCCAAGACGAAAGAACAGCAGAGCATTCGGATGTTGTTTCTTGATGGCAGCGTACTGCCGCATCAGCGGAGTGGAAGCTTCGCTCATCGGTTCGGTTGCGATCCCTGTGGCTTTGCGTTCGGTTGTGCCTGCTGATTCAGCGGTTCGGCATGGAGCGTGTAATCGACGAGCACAATCTTCCAGTCCGCCGAAACCGGCCCCGCTGGCTTGGACTTTGCAGCGTTTTGCGGCCCGAGCTTCTGCAGGATGAATACCTGGTACAGGTCGGCTTCAACTGGCTGTCCCTGGCGGCGCGCTTTATACGAAGTCTTTGTGTAGGCCCACGCCATTTCGGGCGCAGTCACAATTTTTTCTACCTCCCAAGTCGATGGCGGAAGGTTTCGTGAGAAAGTTGGGTAGAGGAAATTGTCGCGATATTCTTCCCAAGTGGAGAATGTCTTTCCGCCTGCAAAGCCCGTCATGTCCGGTGCGACAAACTGGGCAAGGGATTCAACGTTCTTTCCCTGGTACGCCTGGTTGAATTTCTCAAGCAGATCGCGGACCTTCTCCTGGCGGGTCTCGGCCGTCTCCTTTTCCCGCACTTGGGCAGACAGAATTAGACAGGACAGCAACACGAGTGCTGTCGCGCAGACTCGCCGAAGAACCATGGCGAAGATTATGCGCTATGCAAGGCGGGGTGTCAGCAGAGGATGGCTGTTGAAAACCGCGTCACTTCATGAAGGCAAATTCCCTGCATCAGCGAATTTAGCAGCGAATTTTTCTGCTTTGATCGAAGAATTATGCAGATTCTGCCCATAATCGGCAGATTTGTCTCAGACACCAGGGAAGCTTGCAGTGAATCACGGGAATTTCCTGCTTAAGCCCATTCATGTGTGAGAGTTACTGTGCCTTTTTCGCCTGCAACAAGAGCTTGAGCAGGGAATTTAACAAGGAATTCTGTTCCTAACTGTGCGGGCTGTCTTTTTCTGGCCTGCTTGACCGTGCCTATACCAGCCCGAACACGACGGCAGAAGTGCGGTTCAGAGTAGCGCTCTCCGAACTGGCTGACTGATCCATTCACTTGATTTTTGCGCAGCAGTTGTCAGACTGGACACGATTAACGCAAAGCTGCGTTGACTCGTTTCAGCGCCCCAGCGAACTTTGGGGCGTTATAGGCAGAGGGATTATCAAGTTGCGGCAAGAGAGCATCGATTGCCGAACGAACCTCTCCGTTACCGCTGCCTCCAGCCTTGGAATAAGCGATATAGAGAGAATCGAGAGCCATGGCGGCTTGCTCGGCGCTACGTTCTCCCTGGTTGGCAATGTAATCGGCATCGGCGGAAATGGCGCGCATCACGCGCGCGGTCTTTTCTCGGTCGAAGCTGGCATTGCGCAGCTCGCCCGCCAGTCTGCCAGACAAATCTCCTGCCTGCGTGGCGAGTTGTTCGATTTGATCGCGATCGGGCTGCAGAGAACCCACTAACGCTGCAAGTTTGGTCATCGTGCTCTGGAGCTGTTTGGCTGATGCGGCATCGACCTCGCTGGCCAAATGCTGGAAGACCACGACTCGCGATAAGTTATATGGAGGATCGCCTGCCCTCCGCGCCTGGTAATAGCCGCGGCCACCTCGCGGATCTTCGGTGGCGCTTCGCAAACGCCAACTGTCTTCAGTCGCTGTCAGGCTATGGTGGCACGCGAAGCAGTCCAGTTCGCCGTACTCAGGCCAGACTAGCCCTTTCTTACCTTCTGTTCCCTTTGCGCGCCGGATGAGCCGATTCATGCTCTGCTGAAGTTGAATCGCTTGTCCGACGCTCCACTGTCGGACGCCGAGAAGCGGATCTTTCTCAGGCTGATCGGGATGGCCCGGCACCTTCTCGACCCAATGTACAGGTTCGACTGCCTGGAAAGAATCCAGTTCGAAGAGCAGATCGGGATGACCGGCCGCAATCATTTCGTGATCGACATACTTTTCCGCGGTTCCCAGATGGCAAGTCAGGCATTTTTCCGTGCGTAGCTGAAGATTCTTGGTGTCGTACATCCCCACGGCGACGGATTTCTCGTGTGGCCAATCGCGTGCAGTATGTGGACCCAGCCATTGCGATGAGGGACCATGGCAGCTCTCGCAACTGACACCGTCGTTCAGATCGAATTCGCGAGCCTTCTCGTCATTAGACACATACAGCGCATGGCACGCGAGACACTTGGGAGCGTGCGCGGCGTCTCCCGCGCCCAGGCTGGCTGGTCCAAGAATTTTCGCAATGCGCTGCGAAACCGGATTGTTGAGCACATTCCAGGCTCGCGCATGTTTGTCCTGGAGGACCCAAGTGCTGTACTCGTTCTGGAGAACTTTGGTCTGCGTAAGCGCTCGTACCGAGCCGTGGCAGGCAGTAGCGCTGCATGAGCCAGGTCCCACGTAGCGGGCCTCAGCGGCAGAAACCGGCTGCAGAAAACCATATTTAACCGGAGTTTGAGCGCAAAGCGGAAGAACCAAAACGAAAACCACACAGAGCCTGACGACGCCAGCGGTTAACCGTAGAAGAGCGCAGCACAGCCGTGGGTTCATTAGGCGTATCGAGAGTCCAGCGGAATGAATTTAAGGCGTGTGCCCTTATACGCTCGTGGGCCTCAGAAATCAATCGGCGCAAGGGACGCACCAGTACGACCTATTGAGTTTGACTCCAACCTCAGCTTTACCGCGCTTGCGCACTTTGTTATAGTCCGCCTCTGACTCCGTTACAAACCTAAATTGGTTTGCGCAATCTGCACGACATTGTCTTGGCGGAGCCCAAGGTTCTATTTGTGGCAAATCCTGGTTCTTCGTTAGTCCGGCCTGGTCCAACGGCGCACAATACCGATGGCATCTTTGAGGACCTCAAGGCGATTCAGCGGGAGTTCGGATATCTTCCCGCGTCCAAGCTTGCGGCAATCGCCGAGGCTCGTGGCATGCACGTCCGCGAAGTGCATGCCGTCGCCAGCTTTTATCCGCATTTTCACCTACACCCTCCGGCACGGGTGGATGTGCGCGTGTGCACCGATATGTCCTGCCACCTGCGCGGGGCGGACACGCTAAAACAGCAGCTTGACGATCGGCTGAAGGCGCGCGGTACTTCCGATTGCAGTATTCGCGAGATCTCCTGTCTGGGCCGATGCGACGGAGCGCCCGCCGTCCTGATCTCTACCAGGGCAGAGGAACAGATTTATGACAACATCAACGCCGACCGCACAGCAGATATTGTGCTGCGCAATCTCGAAGGACAGCATTTGCCACACACGCGTCCCGATCGTCTGAAGCAGCCGCTTCAATCCGATCCCTACGCCGGCAAGGAAAAGTATGGGGTTCTGCGGAACTTAGTAGAGACCCGCGATTATGCCGGCGTGATTACTCAGCTCAAAGCCAGCGGCCTGCGCGGCATGGGTGGGGCAGGCTTCCCAACCGGCAACAAATGGGAGATGGTTCGGAACTGTGAAGGCGATGAAAAGTACGTAGTATGCAATGCCGATGAGAGCGAACCAGGGACAATCAAAGATCGCTTCATCATGCAGCACCTGCCGCATCTGCTAATCGAAGGCATGATTGTCGCCGGTCTGGTAACGGGAGCAAAGAGTGGAGTTCTCTATATCCGGCATGAGTATGAACATCCTAAAGAAGCCTGCCAGGACGAGATTGACACCTGCTATAACGCGGGCTTGCTGGGAAAGAACATCCTGGATACCGACTTGCAGTTCGATTTGTCGATATTTGTCAGTCCCGGCGGGTATATCTGTGGAGAAGAAACCGCTCTTATTGAAGCAATTGAGGGCAAGCGCTCTGAGCCGCGAAATAAGCCGCCTTTTCCCGTCCTCCAGGGTCTCTGGCACAAGCCCACGGCCTTGAACAACGTCGAAACTTTTGCTTTGGCGACGGTAATCCTCGCGCGAGGTGCCGAGTGGTTCAAGAATTACGGGCGCAGCGGTTCTCCCGGAATTAAGTTTGTCGGCATTAGCGGAGAGGTGCGCAATCCTGGAGTTTTTGAAGTGCCGATGGGAACTACTTACGACGAACTTATCAATGGTCTTGCCGGTGGAGCTCTCCCCGGAAAGACCATCAAGGCCTTCGCTCCTTCGGGGCCCTCATCCGGATACTTACCCGCATCGATGCTGAATCTGCCACTCGATTGGGATGTGATGGCAAAGCCTCCAGTTAGTTCCATGGTTGGCTCCGGAGCCGTGGTCGTGTGCTCCAACGATGCGTGCATGCTCGACATGGCACTCAACGCCGTCAAGTTCTATCGTAATGAATCCTGCGGTAAGTGCGTGCCCTGCCGGGTAGGATCGCAGAAGCTGGTGGATATGCTCACTTCCTGGACGCTGGGAAAGCAGCATTCCACCGATCTTCAGGTGCTGGACGAACTTTCCCACGCGATGATGCTCACGTCCATCTGCGGGCTAGGTCAAATCGTTCCCGCTCCGATCCAATCGGTGCTGCGGCACTTCCGCGAAGAGGTGGACGCGCATGTGAAAGGTAAGCGCTGTCCGGCAGGAGTGTGCAAAGTGGGAGGAGCGGCATGAGCACCTTCGGCACTCCCGCAAAGTTGGTCTCGCTCACTATCGACGAGCAACAGGTCAAAGTTCCCGCCGGCACCACGATTTTCGACGCTGCCCGCATGAACGGCATTCCCATTCCGACACTCTGCCATCAGCAAAATGAAACCCCGGTGGGTGTTTGCCGGGTCTGCGTAGTCGATGTCGGAGCACGGGTCTATACCGCCGCCTGCATCCGCGAAGCGGAAAACAACATGGTGGTGAAGACCAATAGCGATAAGGTGCAAGCGGCGCGCAATACTTTAGTGGAACTGCTGATGGCGGACCACCCTTCTCCCTGCGCCCGCGAGCAACACTCCGGCGACTGTGAGCTTGAAGGACTCGCCAGACGGTACAGCCTGGGTGCTCCGCGCTTCGCTAAACGACTCACGCCCTCGCATGCGAAAGACGAATCTTCCCTGAGCATCATGGTGGACCACTCCGCCTGCATCCTGTGCGACCGCTGCGTTCGAGGATGTTCAGAGATTCGCCACAACTTCGTGATTGCCCGCCAGGGCAAGGGTTACGACGCCGCCATCTCTTTCGACACCGATCTGCCCATGGGCAGCTCCTCGTGTGTCTCCTGCGGCGAGTGCATGGTTTCCTGTCCGACCGGCGCATTGACAAACAAGGGAGTTGTCGGTCAGCACCTGGAACTCGAAGGCAGTTCCGTTCAGGTGCAGGAACTCCTTGAGCTCGATGTGTTCAAGGGAGTTTCCGGCACATTCCTGGAGCTGAACAAAGGCGCGGTCGTCAGGCGTGAGTTTAAAAAAGGAGAGGTCATCTGCCGCGAAGGCGACTATGGATCGACTGCTTTTTTTATTCTGGGCGGCAAGGTGGACATCTTCATTTCGTCTCCGCGTGCGCACGTCGATACCGAGGGCTCGGACAAAGGATTTCTCAGTAAGTTGGCCAGCAAGCTCAAGCCGCGCAAAGAACACCAGCGCGACGAAGAGAACACGGCGCGAAAGTATATCCACATCGACGCGCCTGTCGATCTGGAATATGACAATCCAGTAGCGCAGCTCCATGCCGGCGATCTCTTTGGCGAGATGACCTGCATGAACTTTTATCCGCGCAGCGCTACGGTGGTTGCTGCTGACTATACGGTCTGCCTTGAAATGCTGCGCAACGTGCTCGACGTCCTGCAGAAAAACAAGACATTCCGCGCCAAACTCGACGCCAACTACCGCATTCGCGCGCTGGAGACTCACCTCAGGAGCGTTCCCGTTTTCTCCTCTCTCACCCAGGACTTCATCGATTATCTGCGCGATCGCGTGGAGCTGCTGCGCTTCGCTCCGGGGCAGGTAATCTGCCGCCAGGGAGATCCCGCGGGCAGCTTCTATCTTGTGCGCATCGGCTTCGTTAAGGTCAGCGAGCACCATCCCGGCGGCGAATTGGTGCTCTCCTACCTTGCCCGCGGCAACTACTTCGGTGAGATCGGACTGCTCTCGGACGAAGGCCTTCGCACCGCCACCTGCACCGCCCTCGATCATGTGGAAGTGGTGCGAATACACCGCGCCGATTTCCGCGAAATGGTGTCACGCTTTCCCCAAGTGCGTCAGAGCCTGGAAGCCGTAGCACAGGAGCGCATCGAAGAAAACCGCAGCCGCGTGCATAACCTGCAAAACGTCCCAGTGGACGACTTCCTCCGCCAGGGACTGATGGATGCACAGAGCCTTCTGGTTCTCGATCTGGACCGCTGCACGCGCTGCGATCAATGCGTAAAAGCGTGTGCAGACGCGCACGACGGCGTTACCCGACTCATTCGCGATGGCTTGCGATTCGACCATTATCTGGTTGCCACATCTTGCCGGCAGTGTCGCGATCCGCTCTGCATGGTGGGCTGTCCAGTGGGCTCGATACGCCGGCGCAATTCTCTGGAAGTGATCATCGAAGACTGGTGCGTGGGCTGTGGCCTCTGCGCAACCAACTGCCCTTATGGAAATATCAATTTGCACGAGTTTCCCGTTCCGGGAGGCACAGGGCAAAAGGCCACGGTAAAGAAGGCCACGTCGTGCAACCTCTGTTACGACCATCCCGAGCCGAGCTGCGTGTATGCCTGCCCGCACGACGCGGCGCATCGCGTGAATCCTCCTGAATTCTTCGGCGATATGCTCGGCGGGAAACAGGTCGAGGGAGTGCCGTACACCATGGCTCCTGGGATGATGGACCGGAGATAAGAGAAGCGCCGATGCTCATCGATCAGACACACCGGCCATGGCTCTGGGGCAGCATCGTCGTCCTTGCCATCGCGACCCTGGTTTACATCCCGTATAACCACTTCACTCCGGGCGGCGCGCGAGGTGGAACCGTAATCGGCATCGTCTATGGAGTGGCCGGTTTTGCCTGCATGATCTTTGCCGGCCTCTTAAGCCTGCGGAAAAAGTTCCCTGTATGGCGAATGGGGCGCACGTCCACCTGGATGCGAGGACACCTCTGGTTGGGACTTATCAGCTATCCCATCATTCTGTTTCATTCTGGGTTCAATTTTGGGAAAGGCACACTGACGTGGTGGATGATGCTCATTTTCACAGTAGTCATCGTCAGCGGTCTGCTGGGCGCCCTGCTTCAGCATTACATGCCGAAAATGATGACTGAGCAGGTCCCGTACGAAACCATCTACGCGGAGATCCCCGAGATTCGCAAGCAACTTCTCGATGAGGCTGACATCAAAGTTGCCGAAGTTACAGGAAGCACCGTCAGCGAGACAGCGATGGCGGCCACCGCCGGCAATAGTGGAGGCGTGGTAGTCACAACGCTGCAAATGGAGGATGACGTTCGCAACGAGCTCACCAGGTTCTACGACAACGATCTTCGGCCCTATCTCGAACAGCAAGGGGGGAAGGGATGCCCCATCGCCGATCGCACGGCCTCAGCGACCATGTTTGTGAATGTTCGCACCCGACTGCCTTCGGCTGTCCATCCTGTAGTGGCCGATCTTGAGAGCATTTGCGAGGAGAAGCGACAGCTCGATCACCAGATGCGTATGCACCGGGTGCTGCATGGATGGCTCCTGATTCATCTGCCTCTATCTCTTGCCCTGCTGCTGATGGGCGCAGTTCATGCGGTGATAGCTCTGCGGTACTGACAAGACCATGGCCGGACGCAAACGCACAGCCAAGAGCCTGGGACAACGCCACGACTTCAATTACTTCAAGCGTTGGGGACGCTGGCGTTCAACTCGCACTTTCCTCATGATTGCCTTTCCGGCGATCGCCGGCTTCTGGCTGCTCGGTTTTGCCCTGCATCGCGATGCGGAGCCTTTTGCCACCGGGCCACTGTCCACCTCTCATTCGTTCACCGGCAAACGCTGCGAGACCTGTCATCTACCGGTATTGAATGCCGGATTCCTGAAGGTGGGCTTCCGCCGCCACGTGACCGACTCGGCCTGCCTGAGTTGCCATCAGGCTCCTGCGCATCAGGCCCTCCAGACATTCACGCCGAGCTGCGCCTCCTGTCATATCGAACATGTGGGGTCGCAACATCTGCGCCAGACGGCGGACGAAACCTGCGTGCAGTGTCATGGAGATTTGAAAGTGCGGAGCGGTTCTCCGCATTATCAGGTAGCCATCTACAACTTCGACACCAGGCATCCGGAGTTTGCGCCGCTGCGGGGCGGATTCCGCGATCCGGGGACCATCAAGCTCAACCATGCCGTTCACATGCGCGCCGGACTCCTGGGGCCTCGCTCGCAGCCGGTACAGATGCAGTGTCAGGACTGCCATCGCACACCCGCCGACCAGGTGGCGCCCTGGAAGTACGGGCAACCGCGCGTCGTCGATACTGTGTTGCGCCAGCAAGCCACATTGCAACCTGACGCCCCGCACAATCCGGGTATGCCTGGAGAACCGATTCGCCCGAGTGCCGGTCGGGCGTACATGGCTGCTCCGACCTACGCCAGCGCTTGCCAGAACTGCCATGCGCTACAGTTTGACGGCCATTTTTCCGATTCGGTGCCGCATGACAAGCCGCAGGTAGTCCACGATTTCATCGTGAGCAGACTAAATGAGTACATTCGCCAGCATCCGGAGGCGGTGCACGAATCTCCACGCCCGGTGCGCGTGATGTTCGGAGGAACGATTTCACGAACGCCGCAGACTGCTCGGATCGCGCACAGCGCTGAAGAATGGGTAAGATTCCACACCGAAGATGCGGAAAACCTGTTGTGGCACAAGACCTGCCAGCAGTGTCACACACTCACGTATCGCCAAAGCGATCAGAATGGACTGATGGGCCTGCCTGACGTAGCTCCTTCGAACATCAAGCCGGTATGGCTGCCGAGCGCGGTGTTTAGCCATTACGCGCACACCAGCATTAACTGTCAGTCGTGCCATACCAAGACCATCACCAGCCAGGAAACGTCCGACGTGCTGATTCCCAGCATCACCATCTGCCAGCAATGTCACAACGGCCGGCCAATCAAACTCGGTCAGTCGGAGAACGGATGCTTCCTCTGCCACCAGTATCACGATTGGAAGCAGCACCGCGAACCGTTCATTCCCAGCCACAGCATCGACCAGCTTCGTGGCGCGAATGGGCAACCTGACTCAGCCCCTGCAAAGGAATTGGGAGTCGCAGTTTCGGAAATGTTCCTGCGCTGAGGTTCACTGCGAATACTGAATTAGGGCCTTCGCTGATCGCGTATTCGATCTGTCGTAAAAACCCGTCGCGGTTTGGGCTAACCAACCATTAGAACCTAGGCATACACCGGGAACGATTTTCCGAACATTGGATTTCCGCTCTTGGACTGCTCTTCGGTCGCTTCGTCCTGGATCACGTCCCAATGCTCGACAAGAATTCCGTTTTGAATGCGCACAATATCCGCGGCAATCCAATTCGCAGGAGCACCGAAACCGCTAAATCGCCCGTGCACGATCACGAGGTCTCCCGCAGCAACGATCGTTCCCGGTTCGTACTTCAACGTTGGTGGAAGGCTCTTGATGAGATTGAACAGACCTTCACGACCCGGTTCGATGTGCGCACTGTGCTGGATGTACTCCGGCGACCAGAATCGTTCTGCGGCCGCATAGTCGCGCTTGTTGAAGAGTGTGTCGAACGCTTCCAGAACGAGCGCCTTGTTATGTTCGGGTGTAGTCTTCGGCATCGGATCCTTTCTTGCTTTGAGACGATCTGTAAGAGCAAACTGCTGAGTAATGCGTTTAGGACGTCACTTCGATTGCATCGACTCTTGAGGGATAAAAGGCCAGGTGTTCTTTAATGCTGGCGACCGCCTCATAAGGTTTCTCGTAGGTCCACACGGCATATTCCGATTTCGTTCCCCCGATGGGAATGCTGTAGTACGTACAATCGCCTTTATACGGACAATAGCTGTAATGCTTCGTCCGAACGAGCAACGACATATCCGCATCGTTGCGCGGCAAGTAGAAGACAGGCGGATATCCCTTCTCCTCCAGCCGAAGTGCTCGCGTCGATTCAGCAACCATCCTCCCGGCGACCGTCACACGCACTTTGCCCTCAGCCGGAGAAATCGTGATGGGATGGTCAGGTCCAGGAATTCTGATCTCCTTGCCTTTGCTCGCCTTGGTATTCATTGCGCTCCTCACGTTGTCAGTTAAAGCTTCGAGCCGCCATCGACTGGGATACTCGCACCTGAAATCCAGCGCGCACCATCGGATGCCAAAAAAGCTACTACATCGGCTACGTCATCAGGCTTGCCGATCCGCTTCAATGCTTGCATTGCCAGCGTGGCCTCGCGACCCGCTTCTGTCTTCGTAAAATTCGACATATCGGTGTCGATTACTCCTGGTGCGACAGCATTTACGCGTATACCCTGGGGCCCGAGAATAGCGGCCCAGTTTTTAACCAGAGTCTCGAGGGCGCCCTTGGTGGACGTGTAAGCAAGGATCGAAGGATTGTCCAAGGCGGGCTTCCCAACTACGGAACGGGCGCCAATGGAAGAGATCACAACTATGTTGGAGCCTTCCCCAAGAACGGGCAGGAGTTGCTGCACCAGGAAGAACGGGCTTCGGACGTTTGTTGCAAATAGGTTGTCAAAGTCCTCTACTGTGTAATCCGCGATGCGCGCCGCCTTGCTGATTCCGGCGTTGAGCACAAGCACATCCAATCGATCCCCGGCGATTGAGCGCACCTGTTTGGCTAGCAGCGCAGCGCCGTTCGGGGTTCCCAGATCCGCCGAGATTGCGTTTGCGCGTCCACCTTTGGATTGGATCTCGGAGACGAGAGATTCCGCTTCCTGCGTGGAGCGGCCATAGTGGACCAGGACATGTGCCCCGGCATCAGCAAGCGCGGATGCTGTAGCGCGCCCAATTCCCCGTGACGCGCCGGTCACGAGCGCTGTCTTGTTTTGAAGCGTGGCCATCTCACGTACCTCTCAATCACACGAACTAGAGTTCTTTCAGTCATGTTTTTGCCTTCGGATAATCATGTCGATCGATCAGATTTGCGCCCTGCCTCCGTCAACGAATAGTTCGATTCCCGTTACGAAACTGGAGTCATCCGACGCCAGAAACAACGCCGCTTTCGCAACTTCATCGGGTTCCCCCATGCGTCCCATCGGGATTGTGGACACAATCCGCGCAATCACGTCCGCAGGTTGCCGGTTCACAAGTGGGGTGTTGATCGGACCCGGACTCACGACGTTTGAGCGGATATGACGGTCCCTCAGATCTGTAGTCCAGGTACGCACGAAAGAACGGATTGCAGCCTTACTTGCGGCGTAAACGCCGAAGGCGGCCGTGCCTTTAGCACTTGCGACGGAACCGTTGAGAATGATCGAGCCACCATCCTTCATTAGCGGTAAGGCCTTTTGCACCGTGAACAGCGTTCCCCTTACGTTGATGTTGAATAGTTTGTCGAAATGCTCTTCGGTAACGGCCCCAAAGGGAACGAATTCGCCCGCACCCGCGTTGGCGAAAACAATATCGATTCGCCCCTTCATCTCAGCGATGGTCTCGTAGAGACGATCAAGGTCGGACAGTTTGGCAACGTCTCCCTGAACACCAGATACGTTGCTGCCGATCGTCTTCACGGCCTCGTCGAGTTCCTTCCGGCGACGGCCGGTAATGAAGACATACGCACCCTCCTGGGCGAATAGTTTTGCAGTAGCAAACCCAATCCCTTCGGTGCCGCCTGTGACGACAGCGGTCTTACCTTCGAGCTTCTTAGGCATTGTCTTTAGTCTTTCTGCCCTTGTTGTGGGAGCTGGAACTCTCCGAACCGGCGCTACCTGGGCGCTGGCCCTAAGCAGCTTTCCCCTGATATGCAGGCACAAAGAAGTCCCGCACAAAGTTTTCAAACGAAGTCGGTGTGGTGTTCTCCCGTGAACGCGGCTCCTGCGCAGCGAGGACACCAGCGTTGATCGCCTTGAACATCTCGATGTACACCGCGGCTTTCTTCTGCGGCATGCCCATTTGCTCTAACACCTGCTGCACCTGGTCGTAAGGAAACTGCACGTAACGCAGATCCGGTTTGCCAATGCCGCGCGCAATGATCGCGGTGGCTTCCGCCATCGACAGGTCGCGCTCGCCAAGCAGCTCGCGGGTTTCCTTGCCGGAAAAATCCAGGTCGAGGAGGCGTTGCGCGGCGTAGTCGCCGACGTCGCGTGTCGCGATCATCGGCAGCTTCAGGTCGGGTAGCAGTGCATGTCCGAAGATTCCCATCTCCTGAATCATGCTGATCGCCGTCAGATTGTTCTCCATGAAATACGCGGCGCGCAGGTGCAGAACGTTCAAACCGCCGATAGCGTTGAGTTTTTGCTCCGAAGAATGCAGCCCCGTGACTGGCCCGGTGCCTTTCGGGACATGAGCGCCGTAGCTGCTTAAGTACACCGCGTAACGCAGGCCGGAGTCCGTCACGGCCTTCGCGATCGCATCGCTTTCCCTCTCCTGGTCTTCCCGGGAGGTGATCGGGGGCAACAACAAGTATGCGGCGCGCGCACCCTTGAAGGCTTTCGTGAGCGCGGCTGCATCGCTCAGGTCGCCCGTGAACGCCTCCGCACCTTGGCGCACAAAGCGCTGCAGTCGCCCCGCGTCGCGCCCCACGACGCGCACCTTCTTGCCCTTCGATAGCAAGAAATCGGCGACGATCGAGCCGGTGTTCCCGGTCGCCCCCAAGATCACGTACGTGGCATCCGTTGCGACATCCGCTTTGTCCTTGAGGCTGTTCATATTCGTTTCTCCTTTTCTTGGGCACCCCAGTTGGCACTGAAACAAGCACCCCATTGTTTGCTTTGGAGAGCTTGGAGAGCGACTTGCGAATGAAGGTGGGGTCTCCTGCGCAGTATGTGATGCTCAACATCACAATTGGTTATTTCTTTTTTTGCGCCGAGGTGGGTAACGCAAAATTATCTGAAACTGATCGGTCTCAAACGGCATCAGGGTCAACGAGAGGCTTCCAATGACAAACGAACAGAGCTTCGTCTCCGCCGATCACGTCGATCTCCCTTCACACATCAGCTGCAGCTTCGGAAACAAGGCCTCAGCGGGACATCAAAACCGGGAGGCTGGCCTCGCGCAGGACCATTCGCGTCACGCTACCGAACATCCACTCCCTCAGATGAGAGTGGCCATACGCACCCATGACGACGAGATCCGCGCCGAAAGCGTCAGCCTGTGACAGAAGAAGATGACCCACTTCTTTTCCGTCCGACGACAAACGTTGTACCTTCGCGTTCACACCGCGACGCGCCAAGTGGCGCTTGATGTCCGCGCCCGGTTCCTGGCCGTGCCCCGTTGGGTGGCGCTCATAGTCGATCATCAGGGCTTCGACTACCTCGGCCCTGACAAGCAGTGGCAAGGCGTCCGCCACGGCTGTTTTCATGAACCCCGCTCCCTCAGACTTCCTCTCCTAATCTGAGGCCATACGTCGGCTTTTCAAGCGACGCTCCTGCAACTGGCCTCGCTCTGTTCAACGTCCCGCGTGGGTCGGTTCAGGCGTTCATTCCGCCGTCCACGGTAAGATTCGCGCCGGTAATGTACGAGGACTCCGGACCGGCGACAAACGCCACCATCGCGGCGATCTCATCCACACGCCCGTAACGATCGAGCGCTGTGGCGGCCTTCTGCGGCACCGCCCAATCACCCGAGGCGGGATTCAATTCCGTGTCGATCGGGCCCGGCTGCACGTTGTTGACCGTGATGCCTCGGCCCCCGATCTCTCTGGCCAGCGCCTGAGTGAACATCTTGACGGCTCCCTTCGTGCCCGCGTATGGCACAAGCCCGGGCGCTGCGACACGTTCGCCGACGGCCGAACCGATCGTGATGACGCGACCGCCGCTCTTCATGTGCTTCAGCGCCGCCTGAGTCGCGACGTACACGCCACGAACGTTGATGTCGAGCACGCGATCCATCTCTTCCAGCGTCGCCTCCTCAAACGGTTTTGGAATGGCCGTGCCGGCGTTGTTCACCAGCACATCCAGTCGACCGAAGGTTGCAAACGTCTTTTCGACCGCGGCTTTAACCGCGTCGGCATCTGCGGCGTCCGCCTGAATCGCGATCGCCTTTCGGCCTGCGCGTTCAATCTGCTTGACGACTGACGCGGCCGCATCGGCACCTTTCGTGTAGGTGATGGCAACGTCCGCTCCGTCCGCGGCCAGACGCTTAGCGATTGCAGCACCAATTCCGCGGGAGCCGCCCGTAATGAGTGCAATCTTCCCTTCCAGTTTCTTTGACATTGTGGTTTCTCCTTGAACTAGACGTATGCCCATCAGGCATGAGTTGGAAATCTTATGGCTCGCCTAACGCATTCCAGTCACTTCATTGGAGTAGGAAACTAGGGAATAGTCGCACCATGGAGCATACTTTGTTAAGCATGGGAGCCATGCTTCAGAGGTATGGGGGGAGAAAATGGAATTACGACATCTTCGTTATTTCGTCGCAGTTGCTGAGGCGGGAAGTCTAACGGTGGCGGCAGCGCGAAAACTGCACACGTCACAACCTTCGTTGAGCCGGCAGATTCGAGATCTTGAGGACGAGGTGGGTACCCAACTCCTGACGCGAACAGCTCGCGGTATCGAACTGACACCCGCGGGTCGAGCCTTTCTCGATCACGCTCGCCTGGTGCTGTCGCAGGTAGAAGCGGCGGCCGAAGCTGCGCGCCGGGTCGCACATCCTGCCAAGCCATGCTTTTCGATGGGCTTTCTGACCGGACACGAATTGACGTGGATGCCCGAAGCCCTGCGGATCTTGCGCGACGAACTGCCCAATATCGACGTGATGATATCGAGTCAATACTCGCCGCTGCTCGCGGACGGCCTCTTGAAAGGAAAAATCGATGCAGCTTTTCTTCGACGGGAAAAAGGGGCGCCAGAGTTGGCGTTCCGTCTTCTGGTCAAGGAACCTTTAATGGCGGTCTTTCCAAATGACCATCGCCTCGCTTCGCTTAAATCCATTAGTCCTGAGGATCTAGTGGACGAGACATTCGTGACCGTGTCGGACACGGCTCCTGTACTCCGCATGGTCATCGACAATTACCTGAAGCGGTCCCGAGTCAATATCACGCCAGTTCACGAGGCGGACCATCTCGCCATGGGAATGTCCTTAATCGCATCGACGGGGGGCGTAGGGCTGTTACCTGCTTACGCACAGAACTTTCTGCCCTCATCGGTAACGAGTCGTCCGCTGAAGGGATATACGCCAACTGTCGATCTGGTGCTCGGCTACCGAAAGTCCAACCAGTCTCCCGTCCTAAAGCTCTTGCTTTCGAGATTGGACGAGTTGGTTGGTCGTGTCTCGAACAAAACACATTAGGGGGAATTTCTCACGACGATTCGATCAGAACACTCTGGCTCATAAACCTGATCAGAGCGTCGGGTGTTCCAGCGTTGCGTTTTGTTTCCGTTGACGAGCCTACCAAGAGGGTGCGCTACCCTCCATGATTTGAGGGCCTTTCGGAAGAATCTCATCCTTGAGTCTGAGTCTCGGCTAGCGGCAGCCAAACTTGAAAACGCGTGTCGCCGGGTTTGGAATTCACCTGAATATTTCCTCGATGTTTCTTTACGATTCGCTGCACGGTGTCGAGACCGAGGCCGGTGCCCTCGCCGACTCCTTTGGTAGTGAAAAAGGGTTCAAAGATGTGCGGTTGCACTTCGGCTGAAATGCCAGGGCCGTTGTCTGCGATCTCCACTACGGCACAGCCGTCGTCACGATAGGTTCGGACGCGAAGCTCGCCTTTTCCCTTCATCGCGTCAATGGCGTTGTCGATAATGTTGGTCCACACCTGGTTGAGCTCGCTCCCAAATGAATTGACCAGAAGAACGGGCTGGTAATCGCGGTGGACTACCACCCCGTGTTTCAATTTGTGATTCAAGATGGTAAGTGTGGTTTCCAGGCTCTTGACGATGTCCACGTTTTGCACCGGCGACTGGTCCATGTAGGTGTATTCCTTGATGGCGCCGACCAGGTCCGAGATTCGCGCGGTGCTGCTCTCAATTTCGTGTAACAGGCTCGCGGCTTCCACCGAAGCGGCGATCCTCACCAGAGCGGCTCGGGCAGTCGCTGGGCCCAGGTTTGCGAACAGCGATTCGAGGAGATTGGGTTTGATATTGCG
>Ga0307479_10001660_pt1 | contig 20324 bp, 17 predicted proteins | sample atmos_gasesECM4C_FD_203743 | JGI IMG/M metagenome (GOLD analysis project Ga0307479, IMG submission 203743) | Hardwood forest soil microbial communities from Morgan-Monroe State Forest, Indiana, United States - atmos_gasesECM4C_515 | ecosystem: Environmental > Terrestrial > Soil > Temperate...
ACCCCAGCGTCCCACCCGCCCCGCCTGCCGCCGCTCCGCCACCTGCTGAGGAGCAGCCGCAGGGTGACTCCATGCCCCCTGAAACCGCGCCGCAGCCCGGCGACCCGCAGCCCGCTCCGAACTAGGAATTGCTGGATTCTGGACAAGGGATTTCTGGTCTAGGGATCCTGGCCTAGGGGTTTCCGGCAAGCGAGATCAACCATCCCGTTGTCATCTCGAGCACGTTGTCATCCCGAGCGCAGTGAGGCGCCAGCCGAACGGAGTCGAGGGACCTTGTGTCTCAGGCCGCTGACTACGCGGAACACTAGATAGAGCTCGCAGTTCCAGTTCATCCGGTGAGATTCCTGAAGGTTGACGGTGCAAGAATCTCGAATTACTACCGGTGGATCAGCCGCACTGGAACGGCGGAGGCATTCCCCGTGTACACCGGTGCCGCGGTGGCCCCGCTGCCGCATCCCGACACGTTCACAATCGTCACGTCGAACGACCCCGCCTTGGGCCCGCCGCCCCCGGGCCACGCCCGGACGATGAATAGCTGCAGAAAGCCGATGATTTTCACCCCCGGGGTGGTGGTGGGCGGAATCAGCGTTCCGTCGTACACCGGCACCGTCACCAGCGAATCGCTGGTCGTGATGTAGTCGTTCGCGGAAAGCGAGGGTGATCTCGCCGGATTATCGTTCCCCACCTGAATCAGCAGCGGATAGGTGATCGGTGTCGTCAGCGTGTCCATCCCGCTGCCCCCCGTCTGGTGAATCAGGCACTCCACGCCGCTCTGCGCCGGTCCGCCTCCGCCCTCGGGAAAAACCGTACCGTCCAGCGAAAGTGAATCCACAATGGGCGCGGTCGGCACGGTGTTGCTGCACGAGATCGGACTGGGATTCGAACACTCAATATCGGTTTCAAAATTCGTGCCGCCGCCGCACGTCGACGGACACGCATCGGGCGCGGTCGGCAATGCTGCAGGGTAGTACTGCCCGGCCGTCGGCGCTCCTGGCGTGCATCCCGGTCCCGCCCCCTGACAAGCTGAACTTACGTTGAACGTCTCGCCGATGATCCCGGTTGGCGCCAGCCCGGGATTCGTAATTGCGCCTGTCGCCGCGTTGAAGAAGGTGGGATTTCCTGCGCCGCAGGGCGACCCCGGGTTGCTCGCATTCACCGGATCGCAATTCGGCAGCAGGAACGGCTTCACCCCGCGGGCAATGACCGGCACGCCGATCCCACCATTCAGGGCCTGTGAATTCGAAGGATTAAACCCCTCCGCCGTGGCCGTCGCCCGCACCGTGAGCGCCGCCCGGCTCCAGATGCGCGCAAAGAATGTCGGCAGGTTCGTATTCTGCACGACGACGTTCACTGTGGGGTTTATTCCGAAACTCGCGGTTCCGCTATTCGGAAACGTCACCGCCACGTCCGCCACCGCTATCGGGCGTCCTGCGATCGTCGACTGCCCCGCCACGCTCTGCGCCGCCTGCGTCGCCAGCGTTAGCGCCGTGCTCTGCACCGTCGGGTTGATCAGCGTCGGATCCCCCGTGACCCCCGCATCCACGAGCATCTTGCCCGCCGCCAGCGCCGCCGCATCCGCCGCCCGCTGCGCCTCGCTGCGCGCCGCATACAGCGTGATCACGTCGACCGCAAGCGCCACCATCGCCAGCATGCTCATCATGGCGATCACCACGATGATCATAGTCACGCCGCGTTCGCCATTTCTCGCCCGTGGATTGCCGCGGTAACGCATGTTGCTTCCCCTAGGTCTGATTCTCCAGCGTGGCATTCACCTGGATCTGCGTCGTCGCCGGATAGCTCGCGCCCGAAACCAACAGCCCGATCACGCGGTTGAATTGCCAGTTATACGGATAGGCGATCGACACATTCGTCGATAAAATCTTTACCGGATTCCCGCCCGCCGTCACGCTGCTCGTGAACACGTACCCCCGGTCGACGGCCAGCACGAAACTGCCCCCGCCCGGACACGTCGCCGTGAAGGTCCATTTCCATGGCGTCGCCGCCCCGGCCGCGGTGGCCGCGGCCGCACCGAGTCCGCAGTCGTTGATCCTGGCAGTTCGCAGGTAATTCACCACCAGATCGCGAATCGCCAATACCGAAGTCGGCGCCGGATTGGTCAAATCGTTAGTCGCCGAACTGGCTCCCAGCCGCGCCGCCTCGCGCGCCGCGTTCGTCAGTTTCTGCTTCATGTTGAACGCGCTGCCAAAATCGAAAATGCCGACCGCCAGCACCAGCAGCAGCGGCAGCGCCACCGCAAATTCCACGATCTGCGAAGCGCGCGTGTCGTTCGCAAGCCCGCTCAGAGCCTCGGCAACCCCACGCCTTCGCCGGATGGAATTCACTGGTTGTTCTCGGCCTGCATCTGCGCCGTGGCCTTCAGATTGAGAGTGAAAGTCTGGAACGGAAGGTTGAAGTTGTAGGGATACTGAAACGACACCGACGTCCCGCAGGCCTGCCTGGCCCCCGCCGTGTTGGTGAGAATCACATTCTGCTGCACGCAAATCGACGGCGTTGCCCCCGTGCCCGCAGGATCGCAAGCCACCGGAGTTCCGCAGCCCACCGTGCCGCACAGGCACGCCACGGGGCTCAGAGGTACAACGTTCCCAGGATTCAGATGCGAGGCCTGCAGCGTCGGCCCCACATAGTTGATGGCAATCTGGTCCGCGGTCAGCGGCGCATTGCCGCAGGTCGCGCACGCCGGAACCACCGCCGCGCGCGCCCCCTGCATCGCCGCCTGCGCGATCGTGCCGTTCACGTTGTAAGCGCGCCCGAAGAAAAATATCGCCAGCATCACCGTGAACAGGATCGGCAGGACCGCCGCGGCTTCGGCGATCTCAGCCCCGCTCGTATCGAGCAAAACTGCCTTCACTCCGCGCATCTTCCCCTCAAATCCCACTCGCCACCTGCCGAGCCCCTAACAGAAGCACCGTCACCGCCACCGCCACCCCAAACGGAATCTTCGCCGATTCCGGATTGTCGAGCGACACTTCCGCTCCCGGCAGCTGCAGCCTCAGAAATGCTCCCAGCATGTGGCCCATATTCTTCAAACTCTGTCGCACCCGGCCCTTGTACACAATCAAAGCGGCCGCCATCATTCCCGCCACCAGCATCGAGACAATCAGCACATCCACCACCCGCCCCGGTCCCAAAAACGCGCCCACAGCGCCGACCAGCTTGAAATCCCCGCCGCCTAAAGCCCGTATCAGCACGAACGGCAGCAGAACCAACAACCCCAAACCCGCACCCAGCAGCGAAGCCTTCGCTCCCGGCCATCCGCTCAATATCGTGTTTACCACGACTCCAACCACCAGCCCGGGCACCGTCAGCCAGTTCGGGATGCGCCGGTAGCGCCAGTCCATCCCGCCCGCCCACAAAGCCAAAAACGCCGCCAACAGCCAAACGCTGTGTTTCAGCATGCCCGCTCGCTTGCCGGAACCCGACTCTGGCGACCCTTCGACGGAAGCATCATGACCAGTGGTTCCCGGTTGCCATAAGGAGGCGCACCGAACAGCCACGGCATTCGCGCAAAAAACCTGCTAATGGGCGGATTTTCACACGTTTAGCTGGGCAAGTCAACGAAGAGAAAGGACAGGGGGAGGGGCAGTTTCGATTGCCGAATACCAAATGGCGATTGCCTCAACCGACGAGCAAAGGCCCGGAAAATCTTCCCGGGCCTCAAAATCGCCATTCGCCATTCGGCAACCGCCGCTCGCCCCTATTGGTTCAGCACGTGAGCCGAGTTATGCTCGGCGATCACCTGCTTGGCATGGTCTTCCAGGGCACGGGCTTGGGGCAACAGGTCCAGAGCCTTAATGATCTGCGGATCGTTTTCCGCCCGGATCTTCAGCCCCTCATCCTGACCGAACTGGTCGACGAAGACCTCGCTCTTGATGCTGTAGCGGAGCCAGTCGTTGTTTTCCACCAGGTCTGACTCGGTGTAAGGAATCTTCTCCTCGTCCAGGAACTTGTGGAACTCCTGCATGATGTTGTCGTCGGCCGTGAAGCTCTTGCTGACGTTGTTCTTCACTACGTAGCGCTTGGCAAAGTTGAAGAACGCGTAGTGCTGCAGCAGCGTGTCCTGGAAGTGGTTGCTCTTCACCGGAGGCACGTTCACGTCGGGGGTGATACCACCGCCTCCGTATACAGTGCGCCCGCCATCGGTCAATTTCACTTCGTGATTGGCGTTGTTCGCATCGCTATCGCGGTTGTAGTAGTAGTCGTAGAGTGACACGTTCGAATAATCGCGCTGGATCAGTCGTCCGCTCGGCGTGTAGTAGCGCGCCGTCGTGAGCGCCAAGCCAGTGTTCTCAGCCAGCGGATAGACGGTCTGCACCAATCCCTTACCGAAAGTGGTCTCTCCCACGATCAAGCCGCGATCGTGATCCTGGATCGCTCCGGCCACGATCTCCGCGGCCGATGCAGTGCCCTTGTTCACCAACACCACCATCGGATATTCCTTGCCGCCGTTGCCGTGACTTGCCGTATAGCGCTTCTCCGGGGAAGAGCGCCCATGATGCGAAACGATCAGTTGACCTTTCTTCAGGAACTTGTCGGCTACGCCCACGCCTTCACTCAACAATCCGCCCGGATTCTGGCGCAGGTCGAGAACCAGTCCTTTCATATCGCCGAACTTGTCGAGCGCGTCCGCCACTTCATGCTCGGTGGTCTCCTGGAAACCGGTAATGTGGAGATAGCCCACGCCCGGCTTGATCAGGAACGCCAGGTCCACGCTGTTGCGCGGAATCTCGTCGCGGACCAGGCTGAACTCCATCGGCTTGTCGACGCCTTCGCGCAAGATCGTGATGTGAACTGTCGTCCCCTTGGGCCCCTTCAGCAGGTCGGCCACATCGGACGTGCTCATGTTGTCGGTCGACTTGCCGTCAACCGCGATGATGACGTCGCCCGGGTGGATGCCCGCCTTGTAGGCCGGCGTTCCGACGAACGGGAAGATGACGATGACTTTGTTATTGCGCGGGCCGACGGTCATGCCCACGCCGTAGTACTTGCCGCGCTGTTCTTCGCGCAGCAGCGAGTACGACTTGGGATCGAAGAAATTGGAGTGCGGGTCGAGCGCGTGCAGCATGCCGGGAATCGCGCCGTTATAGATGGCTTTGTCCGCGTTGACCGGTTCGGCGTAGTTGTCCTCGACGACCTGGTAGACCTGGGTAAACTGCTTCAGGCTGTCCTTGACATCAGAGTCGTCGCCACGCGGCGTGTACGGACTCCTCTGCGCGAACAGCATTCCGAGACAGCCACAGGTTACCAGGATTACGACGAAGAAGAAGAGAGAGCGACGAGAACTACCAGCCATCTTCAGTTTCCTTAGGATTTGAGGCACACGAGGCCCCCTATACCGCACAATTTGCGCAGTATAGCACGCCAAACCGTGTCGCTATGAGACGGATTCGAGCCCGGGAGGTTACCAAAGCGGGTATCCGGCCCTCCCATACTGAGATGTTAACTTAGCGGTCCGCGATGCGTTGAAAAATGGAAAGATCCCAACCACCCAGCGGTTCCCTCAGGCCTCCTATTACCCTCCCGGAGAACTTGAGGACCGAGTCGAAGACGTTTTGGTCCGTCAGTCGGGAAAAATTGAGAGCAGCTTGCGTCAAGCGTACGAAGATAAAGAAACTAAACAACTTACAATACCGATCACCCGATGACGCTTCCTCCGGAGTCTGCCCCAACGCTCGCTCGCCGAATTTCTCCTTGGATTGCCGACGGCCGGCGTAGCGAGGGTCGCTCACATGCGGCACAATCCAGCTATAGCTAGGACCGCGCCCAAAATACCAGCTCGTTGAAATTTCGGCTGTGGATTGCCTCATTCCGCGTAAGGACAGCCGCCCCCCGGCTGTCCGGCGGCCGAGGTGTATCGGGCCGCAGTCCACGCTCGCGAACGCTCCGCAAACGCGCTCGTTACCCGCCGACCCGGGTGTGGCAGGCAAGCACTGCATTTGCACAAACTCCCTCGACCACTCCAATCACCCCATCGGACCCGTGCAAATTTCACGGACGCAGCCTACTCCCCCCGCGCCCCACCGGGGCGGCAGGCTCCCATCACCCCAGCCCCGCAACGGGCGGCAGGATGTGTCCAGCTCGCGGCGTAAGCCGTGGGAAAGCGTCGCAATTTGAAAAGCGAGTCCCGTAGGGACGAACACACCGCGAGGCGGGCGCGAGCCCGCGAGCCGTGCGGCATGCGACGCCGCGCCATTCCGACCGCACCGCCCGTTGCGAAGAGACGAACCAACGGCGCGAGCCCCCGAAATACCTTCAACTGTGAAAAACTTGGTGTCCTTTCCTCGAATGCCCTATGCCCCCGGCGGCACTGCGGCGTCGCGTTCCCCAGAACCGCCGCCCGCACTTCGCGAGCTCGCCACAAAGGGCCACATCCGCCCCGGGAGATGCCGCGGGCAATTCGCGGCACCGCTGTGTGTGTTCGACAACGCGTCGCGCACCGTCAATTCCATCGCAGCCGATCGAAACTCAGCCGGTGTCAGATCGCGCACCCGAAAATGTACCCAGCCCTCGCGCGGTACCCCACACTCAAGCTGTTCCCGGGTGTCGAGCTCCGCAACCGTCTCCTGGGCGGCGCGAATCATCACCACATCCCACGAATTCGCCTCCTTGTTCAGCCTCCCCAGACGCCAGCTGCCGAGGTCCCCACGAATGCGCTCGATTTGCACGTCGTGGCTATTGGACGCTGCGATTTTCAGTTCGGGGCCTTCGACGATCTGCACCGCAAGCTCGCTTTCGTTGACCAGCCAGCAATGCAGAAACAATTCCAGTTCGAGCCCGGTCTGATTCGGATCAAGGATTTCCTGGAACTTCCCGCCGCGCTGGGCTCGCGCGTGAACTTCCTTCACCAGAAAAAGAATTTTGGCTTTCTCACCCTGAGAGCGAGCGGCGCTCTTCCCGTCGCGGAGAGTTCCCTTGGCTTGGGACGAAACCAGCAGCACCAAACCGACGATCAAACAGCACGACGCGAATAACAGCCCACCCATCCCTCCCGCAACAAATCCGAGGGCCGCACCGACGGCCAACACGGCGACACCAACAAGCTTGGGTTTCAGCATCTGTGCGCCTCACACAAGCGGAAGTATGACCCCATCGGCGTTCAAACCCTCGACCGGAGGGGTCCACCGATATTCAACGCAGCGGCGAGAACAGCGACTTGCAAAGTATTGTACGAAATTTTGGCCGTCGCCGACCGTCCCGCAACAGGCTTTAGCACGAACTCTTCCCCGCGCACCCTCTATGCGATCCTTGGGTACGCTAAAATGTGTATGTCGAGGTGGCCGTGGCCCAAGTGACCCCGAAGTTTCTAGGCTGCTGGAACGGGCACTCTCCCTCTCTGTGGAAGAGCAAGAAGCGCTGGCCGCTTCACTGACCGCCAGCCTCGGCGACAAGGTTGAAGCAGGTGTCCTGGCGGCTTGGGACGAGGAAATCCGGAAGCGCATCGCCGAACTAGATTCCGGCAAAGCTGAAACGGTTCCTTGGACCGAGGTTCGACAAAGGAACCTGGGTAAGCTGCCGCGTGCCCACTAAGCACGTCGATCTTCTCGAACCGGCAGCAGCTGAGTACGATGCGGCCTTCGACTGGTACCCCGACCCGGGGCCCCAAAGCGGCTCGCGACTTCAAAGCGGAGGTTACGCGGGCGGTCGCACAGACACTTCAGTCCCCACAGCGCTGGGCTGCCGGTCCGCATCAGACTCGGCGATATCTCCTCAGGAAGTTCCCCTTCGTCGTAATCTACCGCGTGCGATCAGAATCGCTAATCCAGATCGTGGCCTTCGCCCACACTCGCCGGAAGCCCGGACATTGGAAGTCACGGACCGGGAGCTGATTTTTCGATACTTGGGTCCGTGCGAACCGTTCCCGGCACCTACGGCACCGTCACCGTGACGGTAGCGCTCGTAGGACTGTACTGGTTGGTCGCGTACAAGGTGTAGGTCGTGTTCGCCGCAGGCTTGACCGTCGCGCTGCTGCCGCGCACCGCGCCCACGCCTGGAGACACCACAAGATACGACGCCCCACTCACGTTCCACGCCAGACTCACGCTTCCTCCCGCCGACACGTGGCCCGGAGTCACCGTGAAGCTGCCGATGCTGGGTGCAGCCCCCGACGGCACATTCGCCGCTGTGTAAATCGGAGTCATCTGCACGACTTCAAAAGCGGTCCCCGGCACGTTCTTCAGACTGTCCAGATCGCTGCCCGCGCGCCAATTCACCGATCTGAGGCAGTTCCAAAAACTCAACACACAAAATCGTTACACGCCTCGCGTTGCTGCCAATCCGACTCCGGCAGTATGATGACGGCATGCTCGGTTTTGGAGAGATGGCCTTCCTCTTCGTTCTGGCCCTGCTGGTGTTCGGGCCGAAGAAGCTGCCGGAGATCGCCCGGCAGGTTGGGAAGGCCCTGAACGAATTCAAACGCGCGTCGAACGAGTTCCGCTCGCAGATCGAGTCGGAGATCTCCAATCTCGAACGCGAGACCAGACCCCAGATTCTCCCTCCCACCGAACCTCCCCAGGGCGCCGTGGCCAGCGGAACGGTGATTGAAGCGGCCACGGCGGAACACGTGCCGGCGCAACTCACCGCGCAGTCTGATTCCACCCCCAAGGCCCCCGATGCCTGAAATGACCGCCGACGTCTCTTCCCCGGGAGACGGAAAAGAACAAATGCCCGCCATGGGCTTTCTCGAGCACCTCGAGGAACTCCGCCAAAGGATCTTTTACGCCCTGGGCGCGGTCGTTGTCGGCTTCTTCGCCTGCTGGGCCTACGCGGAGCGAATCTACGAAGTCATGCAACGTCCTATCATGGACGCTCTCCGGCACAACAACATGCCGGAGAAACTCGTCTACCTGAATCCCACCGAACCCTTCAATATGTACTTGAAGGTGGCCTTCCTGGCCGGCCTGTTCGTGACCTCGCCTTTCGTCCTCTATCAGGTCTGGGCCTTCATCGCCCCCGGCCTCTACCGTCACGAAAAACGCTACGTCACCCCCTTCATGATCTCAACCGTAGCGTTGTTTTTGGCCGGCGGCTACTTCGGCTACAAACTCGTCTACCCGCAAGCCCTCGAGTTTCTGATCGGCTACGGCAAACAATTCCAACCCATGATCACGATTGGGGAGTATACGAATTTGTTTTTGACCATCATTATTGGGATGGGTGTGATTTTTGAGATGCCCATCTTAGTCTTTTTTCTTTCGTTGATGGGGATTGTCAGCGCGGGGTGGATGTGGCGGAATTTGCGGTATTCGATCCTGGTGATTTTTATCATTGCGGCCATCATCACGCCGACCACCGACATCATGAATATGTGCATATTTGCTGCTCCGATGGTGGCTTTGTACGTGGTCAGTATTGCGATTGCATGGCTGGTGCATCCCAAGCAGCGGCGGGCGCGGGCGGAGAAGAAGAAGTCGTAGAAAAGAGAGAACACAAGGTCCCCTTCGACTTCGCCTCATTGCGCCCGGAATGACAGATTTCTTGTTCTCATGGCAATTCTTGAACCGCGAACGACGCAAGAAAAACCGATAGGTCTCGTGGATTTTGGGCTGCCCACGCGCTTCCGGCTGGGGCGGATGGGAGTGCTGTTGCTGGGGCTGGTCTCGGTGGCGTGTTCGGCGGGGCGGGGGCCGAAGACCGCACCGGCAAGTCCTGCGGAGACTTCTTCCGCATCTGCGGCTACGACGGCGCCGGCTGCTCCCACACCTCCGGCGGTTGAGGCGGGGCCGGCTCCGACGATTAATGCTGCGCGGGCCTTCCAGTACACGAGGGAAGTGGTGGCCTTCGGAGCACGGCCTATCGGGAGCGCGAATCACAGGAAGCTGGAGCAATACATCGCGGGGCATCTGAAGGGCGACGAGGTGGAGGACGATAGCTTCATGGCCGACACGTTGGAAGGAAAGTTTCCGGTGCGTAACATCATCGCGAAGTATCCGGGGACCAAGGACGGCATCATCGTGATCGCGGGGCACTACGACACGAACTATCCGCTGCGGAATACCGCGTTTGTGGGGGCCAATGACGGCGGGTCTTCGACGGCGATCCTGCTGGAGTTTGCGAACCATTTGCGCGGCAAGAAGCGAGAGGGCTACAGCGTGTGGCTGGTGTGGACAGATGGCGAAGAGGCGGTGCGGCAGTGGAGTGAGACCGACAGCGTGTACGGCACGAAACATCTTGCGGCCCGCTGGCAGAAAGACGGGACGATCAAGAAGATCAAGGCGTTTCTGCTGGCCGACATGATCGGCGACGCCGACCTGAATATTGAGCGGGAATCGCACTCAACGCCCTGGCTGGAGGATCTCGTGTATGAGGCGGCGACGAAACTGGGTTACCAGTCACATTTTTTTGCGCGCACGCTGGAGATCGATGATGATCACCTGCCGTTTGTGAAGCTGGGCGTGCCGTGCGCCGACATCATCGACCTGGACTACGGGTACGGCAACGTGTTCCACCATTCGCCACAAGACACGATGGACAAGTTGAGCCCGAAGAGCCTGCAGATTGCGGGGGACGTGATTCTGCAGACGGTGTGGATGCTGGACGGGAGATGAAGGCGAATGGCGATTTGCGAATGCCGAATGGCCCCTGCGTTATTTCGTACGATGGAATTTCGAACGCGGCGATTCATGAATGGTTTCTCGGGCGATCGCCGGTGAGGTTCCGTCATTCGCCAATCGGCAATCGCCGCTCATCCAGTCCTTTCTGTTTTCTTCTATTTGACTTCTAATGGCCGCGCCTATGAAAAACTCCCACAAGCTGGTGTTGTGCCCGCTCGTTTGTTTCTTCGCCGTCTGCTTCATTTCTCTGGCGCAGGCGCAGTCTGACGCGGACCGCCTGATCGCCGAAGCTTTGAAGCCTTCGCCCATCGAGCAGAACCTGCGGCATCTGACCGACGAAATCGGCGGACGCGTGCCGGGAACGCGGGCGCTCGACCGGGCGGTGGCGTGGGGTGTCGCGGCGTTTGAGGTGGCGGGTGCCGACAAGGTACACGCGGAGGAGTTCACGTTGCCGACGTCCTGGGCAGAGGGGGCGACCGAGGTTCGGGTTTCGTCGATTGGGACGGCGACGGACCCGAACCTCTCGTCGCTTCCGCCGGTGGAGTTCAAGGTGCGGGCGGTGTCGCTCGCGTGGGCACCGGCTCTGAGTGCGAAGCACGTTCCTGTGGTGGATGTGGGCGCGGGAACGGAAGCCGACTTCAAAAAGGCGGGCGATATTTCGGGGAAGCTGGTGCTGGTGCACTCGAATGTCCTGAAGACGTGGGCCGACCTGTTCGATGAATACATGAAAGCTCCTCCGGTGATCGAGGCATCGGTGAAGGGCAAGGCCAAGGCGATTGCGTTTATCGCGACGCGCGAGCAGGACGTGCTGTACCGGCACATCAACACGATGACAGGCGAGATCGACCGTATCCCGATGCTGCTGGTGGCGCGTGAGGATGGGCAGCGGATGGGACGGTTGCTGGCTTCGGGGCACCCGGTGTGGGCCGATCTTTCGATTCCGAACAAGATCGGCGGACCGGTGAAGGCTTCGAATGTGATCGCGGAAATCAAGGGGAGCGAAAAGCCGGAGGAGTTCGTGGTGCTGGGCGCGCACCTGGATTCATGGGAACTGGGCACGGGCGCGCTGGACAACGGCTGCAACGCCGCCCTGGTAGTGGATGCGCTGCGGACGATCAAGGCGTCGGGGTTGAAGCCGCGGCGTTCGATCCGGTTCATTCTGTTCACGGGAGAGGAGCAAGGCATGCTCGGGTCACGGGCGTATGCGACGGCCCATCGCAGCGAGCTGGATAACGCCGCGGGCGTGGCCGTTATCGATGCGGGTATCGGCCGGGTCACGGGATTTACTTTAGGAGGGCGGAAAGATATTGCCGATGCCGTGGGCGCAATCGCCAAGCCGCTGGCGCAATTCAATGCGAATGTTCTTACCACTGACGATGTGGAATGGGGCACGGACAATTTCGATTTCCTGCTGGAAGGCGTGCCGACGCTGGTGGCCAACCAGGAGGAAGGGAATTACCTGGTGAACTATCACGCGACCTCGGACACCTTCGACAAGGTGGACTTCCCGCGATTGAAGAAGCACACGGCGGTGATGACGGTGGTGGCGTTCGGGATGGCGAACGCGGCGGAGCGGATTGGGCCACGATACACGCGCGCGCAGATTAAGAAGGAACTGCGGGACACGCACGCTGACGAACAACTGAAGCCGCTGGGGATCTGGGCGGAGTGGGAGAGCGGGAAACGGGGAAGGGAGTAGGAATGGCGAATGGCGAATGGCGATTGCCGAAGGCCGAATGAAGGCGGATGAGGTCGGGACGATCAGGGAGGATGAGTCTCGGTTCTGGGCTCTCGGCTTTCGGATTCGCCCTGGAGGAAACGCCAGGTCCCTCGACTGCGTTCGACTGACGCCTCACTGCGCTCGGGATGACAGATTGAGGAAACCATTTGCCATTTGCCATTCGCCATTCGGCATTTCTAATTCTGGGGTCTTGATTGATTCTTTTCTGGGTTCTTTTCAACCTGTTCGTGCTGGCGATGCTGGTGCTCGACCTGGGCGTGTTCAATCGCCGGGCGCATAGCTACAGCTTTCGCGAGGCGCTGCGGTGGAGCGCGCTGTGGGTGGGGCTGGCGGCGGGATTCGCGGTCCTGGTGTATTTCTGGCATGGGCGCGCGGCCAGCCTGGAGTTCACGACGGGGTACCTGATCGAACTCTCGCTCAGCGTCGACAATCTCTTCGTTTTCCTGGTTATCTTCCGGTTCTTTCGGGTGCCCGGCGAGTTGCAGCACCGGGTGTTGTTTTGGGGGATCCTGGGGGCGCTGATCACGCGCGGGTTCTTCATCCTGGCGGGGGTGGGGCTGATCCGGCGCTTTCACTGGATTATTTACATCTTTGGCGCGCTGCTGGTGTGGAGCGGGGTCAAGCTGATGCGGCAGGGCGATACGGATATCGATCCGGAGAAGAACCCGGTATTGCGGATGTTCCGGCGCTGGATGCCGGTAACCGACGACTACGTGGGCGAGAAGTTCTGGGTGCGGCAGCCCGGGCTGTACGCCACGCCGCTGGTGGTGGTGCTGCTGGTGGTGGAGACGACCGATATTCTGTTCGCTGTCGATTCGATTCCCGCGGTACTGGCGATCACGCTGAACGCCTTCATTGTGTACACCTCGAACGTATTCGCGATCATCGGGCTGCGATCGATGTACTTCGCGGTAGCCGGGATGATGGATCTGTTCGAGTACCTGCACTACGGACTGTCGGTGGTGCTGATGTTTATTGGCGGGAAAATGCTGCTGTCGCACTACTACACGGTGCCGACGCACGTGGCGCTGGGAACGGTGGTGGGGGTGATCGCGCTGTCGGTGGCGGCGTCGCTGGTGTGGCCGAGGAAGGGGTAAGGGGCGCGACCAAGGAATCCGAAAGGCAACCGCCACAGGCGCCGCATTCTCAACCAGGCTGCCAATGCTGCATTCAAGCATAAAGGAAGCATCTTCGAGATCGTTTACCGTCGCCTAGAACTGCGCCTAGGACACAAGAAAACGGTCGGAGCAATTGCGCATCGCGTCTGCCAGCTGATCTGGACACCCTTGCATACCGGCGTCCGCTATGACGAACGCGGCCCAGCAGTGTGCCAGGGGTCCAAGCGAGCCCGCACTCTGCGAATGATCCGAACACTCCGAACCCTTGGTTACCGTGTCGAACCGTTACCTAATCCAGCATGAGCACCGTGATTTTCGAGCCTGTTTTCGCCAATTGAGACACACCAGCTTCAAGATCAGGCCTTCTCACTAGCACATGCTGTCACCCCATTTCGGAGCTAATCTTGAAATGACGGCTCCAAATAAATCGGACACGGAGGAAACCATTGGCAAAAGTAATCGTCGGGATGACCATCTCGCTTGACGGGTTTGTAGCCGACCAAAATGGCAACGCAGGCCGCCTCTATCCCGACTTGGCGGCGCTCAGACACACCGCTTACATGAAGGACGCTATCGAACAGACTGGTGCAGTCCTCATGGGGAGAAGGACGTTCGAGATGGGGGACCCGGACTCGTACGTCGGCAACTACGAATTCCAAGTGCCGATTTTCGTGTTGACCCATCACCCGCCGAGCGTTGCACCGAAACAAGACGAGAACCTGACCTTCACGTTCGCAACCAACGGTGTGGAATCAGCAGTCGCCCAAGCAAAAGCTGCCGCCCGCGATAAGGCAGTTCAGTTGGTCGGCGGCGTCAGCCTAGCCCAACCGCTGCTGGCAGCGGGACTGGTCGACGAGCTTCATGTTGATATCATGCCGGTATTTTTAGGCATCGGTCTGCGGTCGTTTGAAAGTTCCAGGCTTGAGCGCGTCCGGCTCGAGAAAATCAAGGTGCAGGAAGTCGGCGCGAGAACAAGCCTCAGATTCCGCGTGGAGCCGTAATTGACCTTCCGGGCTGACTTCAAGGATGCAAGCGCTCAGTTCATCGAAAAAGATCGCCACTCAACGGGCGTTAATAAATTCCTGGTGATCACTTGTGTAATGACCTCGCCTGCCGGTACAGGGTCTTCGATAGAATCCAGCCTGATAAGTCATCGTTGAAGCGTGCGAGCCGTCGGTCGTCCGCCGGCGCTCGGAGGGCTTTGCTTCCCTACGCTATGATGGGATGCAGATGACGACGATCGAAGTCGCGGTACAGCCTCGTCCATACGAGGTGCGCATTGAAAGCGGATTGCTGGGCAAGGCGGGCGAGGCTTTGCGGAGCCTGCTGCCGGGAGGGAGCCATCTGTTCGTGGTGACGGTCGCGCCGCTGCGGCGCAAGTGGGCGAGGAAGTTGATCAGCTCGCTTCGGGCTGCAGGCTTCGCGGCGGACGTCATCGAGATGCAGGAAGGCGAGCGCTTCAAGCGGCTGGCCACGGTGGGAAAGCTGGCGGAGAAACTTGTGGCGCTCGACGCGGACCGGAACGCGGTGATCCTGGCGTTTGGGGGTGGAGTGGCGGGGGATGTGGCGGGATTTCTCGCGTCGCTATACATGCGGGGGATCGACGTAGTGCAGGTGCCGACCACGGTGCTGGCGCAGGTGGATGCGGCGATCGGCGGCAAGACCGGGGTCAATTTGAGAGCAGGGAAGAATTTGGTGGGGACGTTTCACCAGCCGCGGATGGTGTTGATCGATCCTGAAGTGCTTTCGACGCTGCCGGATCGCGAGTACCGGGCGGGCTTGTACGAGGTGTTGAAGTGCGGGGTGATTGGGAACGCGGGACTCTTCCGGGAATTTGAGGAGAACCGGGAAGCAATCATGAAGCGAGATCGGGCGACGGTCGAGCGGCTGATTGTGGAGTCGGTGCGGCTGAAAGCGCACGTGGTGTCGGTGGACGAGAAGGAAAATGGGCTGCGGCGAGTGTTGAATTTCGGGCACACGATCGGGCACGCGCTGGAGGCGGAGACCGGGTATCGGACGCTGCTGCATGGCGAGGCGGTGGGTTGGGGGATGGTAGCGGCGGCGTGGATCGCGGGCGAGGTGGGAAAACTGGATCGGGAGTCGGCGCGCAGAATCCGCGAGGCTACGCTTGGAGTCGGCCGGTTGCCGAAGGTGGATGTGCGCGGGCGGAGTATCCTGCGGCGGTTGCAGGCGGATAAGAAGACGCGGAACGGACGTGTGCATTTCGTGCTGCCGACGGAGATCGGAAAGGTGGAAGTCGTGAGCGACGTGCCGGAGAAGGTGGTGCTGGGGGCGGTGGCGGAGGTGCGGGGGCTGTCGAAATGACGAATTGCAAATGGCGAATGGCGATTGGGAGAGCGCGGGTGGGGTGGCGATTGCTGGGGCGCTGCGACAGGTCGAGGAGACGCCAGGTCCCTCCACTAGGTTCGTTGACACCACGTTTCGAAAAACGCGAAACGTGGGGCACCCGCGCTGCAGTTCGGTCGGGATGACAGTGTGGGGGAGAGAGTGACGGTTTGTGGATTCTCTTGATGAATGGCAAATGGCGAATGAGCGGCGTGTGCTCGAAGGATGGTAAGCGAAACGCCTTGAACCAGCGGAACAAGTCGATGGTGATTGGGGCGGCGCCGGAGGGAACGGGCGATCAGGCGTCCGCGGCGCGCGCGGTACAAGAGATGTTTTCGTCTATCGCGCCGCGCTATGACCTGCTCAATCATCTTTTGTCCTTCAATATTGACCGCTGGTGGTGGTGGCGGACGGCGCGGACGTTCGAGCATATTCTGGCGCGGCCGGAGGCAACGGTGCTGGATCTTTGCTGCGGCACGGGAGATATGGCGTTTGCCTTGCGCCGACGGGCCGGTCCGTCTGGGGCCAAGATTCTGGGCGCCGATTTTGCGCACCCGATGCTCGAGCGGGCGGCGGCAAAATCGGATGGAGCGAAGGTTCGGTGGGTGGAAGCGGACGCGCTGAACTTGCCGCTTCCGGATGCTTCGTTCGATCTGGTGACGTCGGCGTTCGGGTTCCGGAACCTGGCAGACTACGATGCGGGGCTGCGCGAGATCGTGCGAGTGCTTCGGCCCGGCGGGGAATGTGGAATTCTCGAATGCAGCGAGCCCGATGGCGTGATCGGCCAGCTGTACGGCGTGTATTTCCGGCGCGTACTGCCGGCGGTGGGCACGGCGATTTCAGGAGTGAAGGGGCCGTATGCGTACCTGCCCGCGTCGGTGGGGCGGTTCCCGGCGCCGGCGGAGATGAGGGAGCGGATGGGCGGAGCGGGATTCGGCGATGCCTCTTGGACGCCGTACACGTTTGGGACGGCGGGGTTGTATTGGGGCAAGAAGTAGAAATGGCGAATGGCAAATGGCGAATTGCGAAGGGGAGACAGTTGAGAGGCTCTCGCGACCGGAGGCGAGACGTCCGCGCTACTTGCTGGCAGCGGTGGGTTGGGCGATGGGGGCGGGGGCTTTGAGGGAGTCCAGAAAAGCGTCTGCGATGGTGTAGCGGATGACTTTCTCGTAATCGTCACCGAGAAATTTCTTCAAGCGCTCGGTGCTCATGATGTATTGGCCCGTCATATAGGGAACCGCTTCGGGCGGGACTGCCGAGACGCCGCGTTTCCAAAGAAATTGCAGGACGGCCCGCATGGCCCACTTTCCGGGCACGCGGACCAGTTTCGCATGGGCGGAGTTGATGCACTGCTCAAGGGTGAGCGGTTCTCCGCGGCCGGCAACGTTCATGACGGTGAGGCGGCGGGCTTCGGGCTCGCGCTGCAGGATCCAAGCAATGAGACGGGCCATATCGTCGACATGGACAAACTGGATCTTGTGGTCGAGATACTTCTGGCCATACGGCAGGAGGCAAGGGAGGCGCTTGCCTTCTTTTTTCATTTGCGCGGCGCGTTTCCCTTTGCCGTTGGGAATCCCGCGGAAAGCGCCGAGCATGTAATTCTCCACGCTGGCTCCCGCGAAGATGTGTGGCCGGAGGATATACGCGCTGCAGCCGCGGAGCGATGGCGCGCGCTGCTGCACGACTTGATCGGATTCTTTCTTGTGGATGGCGTAGGGCAGGGTGTGGGCTGCGAGGGCGTAGTCTTCGACGACCGGGCCGGGCAGATCGGGGCCGTAGGCGGCGACGCTGCTGGGAAAGACGAACTGGCGGATGCCGCTGTCTTCGTTGCGATTGGCTTCAGTAATGGCTTCCATGACGCGCGCGGTGCCAGCAACGTTGATCTGCCACATTCGATTGACGTCGAGAACGCCGGTGCGCAGGGGGTCGAGGACGAAGGCGAGGTGCACGACGGCGAAGGGACGAGTCTCCTGAAAAAGGTTAAGGAGGACGCGAGTGGAGTCTTCGACCCCGAGGTCAAGACGGATGAAGCGGATGGACGACGTGTCGGTCTTTGGGGGCGCCATGTCGATGCCGATTACGGAGAAGTTGGCGAGCAGCGGCAAGAGGCGCAGGCCGAGGTTTCCCGAGATTCCGGTGACGACGACAGTTGGTTTGGCCGTGGTCATTCCTTGGGCTGGGCGGGCGGCGGATTGGGCGCAGGGCGCGTGCCGCCGGAGGGTATGGGGCGCTGAGCACCGGGCATTCCGGGCGGATTGGCGCGCGCGTCGCCGAAGTAGTCTTTGTTGAGGTCGGCGGAGACGGCGTCCTGCATGGCCTGGCGCATGGCTTGCGAACGCTGGGTGCGCAGGGTGGTGCGGATCTCGTCTTTGACGTCGGCCAGCGGGAGAGGTGTTTTCGAAACCACTTTGAAAAAGTAGAAACCGGTGGGGTCGTTGAGAACAGCGGAGACTTGGCCGGGCGGCAAATCGAAGACTGCCGCCTGCGCGACGGTCCCGTTGCCGCGACGGACATTCGCGTTCAAGGTCGGGGGTGGGGTTGCCTTCACCCCGGCGGCGTCGTACGCGTCTTTCTGGAGTTCGGCGAAATTCTCGCCGGAGAGAGCGCGGTCGTGCAGTTCGTCGGCGACGTGTTTCATGTCGGCCTCGGAATTTTTGCGGACGGCCTCGGCGTCGGCGGGGGTGGCGCCGTCCTTCGGAGTGTCGGACGGGCGGGCTTTGGGAACGTACACGCGGAGGAAAGAGGTCTGGTCGAAGTTGGCGGGATTTTTCTTGTAGAAATCAGCGATTTCGGAGTCAGGAACCTTGTCGGCTTCTTCTTGAATTGAGCGCTCCAGTTCGAGCTTGAGCAACTCCATCTTGGTGAACTTGAGGACTTGCAGGTAGTGAGGATTCGTTTCCAAGCCGCGCTTGCGAGCTTGCTCCGCCATAAACAGGATCTGGGGATATTGAGTCGCGAGCTGTTTGCGGACTTGGGGCGGCATGTTGGGCTGCAGGTTGTTGGCGAGCTTTTCGAATTCGGCGCGGGTAATCACGGTGGTGCAGCCGGATTTGGAGGCGGCCGATCCAGCGGTGGGAGTTTCACAATAGCCGTGGATGGTGATGACGGGCGCGGTGGGCGGGAGGGTGGCGGCTTTTGGGGCGACGGTGGAATGGCCTTCGGCTTCCCCCCTCTGCAGCGAGGAGGGCTGAGGATTCTGCGGAGGGGGTGGCGCCGGAGAGGATGGGGCCAGTTGGGCGACGGCCAGGTCAGCCACGATCAGGGCGACGAACAGGCACGCAGGCAGGCGGAATCTTTGCATTGGGATGAGTTCCCTCCGGAAGCAGTCCAGTAACTTCCTCGGAATCGTAGCACAGGGGGTTGTGCGAATCGGCGGAGCGAACCTTGGAAGTTCACCGGAGCGGGCGCCACGGGAATCGGTTGGCGCGAAGTGCTGGGAGCGTTGATAATCACGGATATGTCGGAATCGCTAATGCCGTATTCGTCCGCGACCATGCGGGCGGAAAAGCGCTCGGTCGCGGGCAATTCCGTATTGGCGGCGCTGGCGATCACGGCGATGAAGATTGTAGTTGGAGTGACCACGGGGAGCCTGGGCATTCTTTCGGAAGCTGCACACTCCGGGCTCGACCTGATTGCGGCCATCATCACGTTCTTTTCGGTGCGGGTTTCGGATAAACCGGCGGATGCGGACCACCAGTACGGGCACGGCAAGGTCGAGAATTTTTCGGCGTTCATCGAAACGGGCCTGCTACTGGTGACCTGCGTCTGGATCGTGTCGGAAGCGGTCAAGCGCCTCTTTTTCAAAAGTGTCGAGATTGAACCGACGCGGGCGGCGTTCGTGGTGATGCTCCTGTCGATCGGAGTCGATGTATGGCGGTCGCGCGCTTTGGGCAAGATCGCGGTGAAGTACGACAGCCAGGCGCTCGAAGCCGACGCGCTGCACTTTGCGACGGACGTTTGGTCGAGCGGCACGGTCATTCTGGGCCTGCTGCTGGTACTTGCGGGCCGGACCTATCACATTGGATGGCTGCGTGATGCGGATCCGGTGGCGGCGCTGGTGGTCGCGGGGATCGTGGTGCACGTGAGTTGGCGACTGGCGCGCAAGACCATCGACGCGCTGCTAGACGCAGCTCCGGCGGGAGTGAGGAACCAGATCATTGGCGCGGTGCAAAAGGTTGACGGTGTTCTGGAGGTGGACCGGGCGCGCATTCGACGCGCGGGCAATCATTATTTTGCGGATCTCTCGATCGGTCTGGCGCGGACGGTGACGTTTCAGCACTCCGAGCAGGTGGCCGACGCGGTGACGGAGGCTGTTCACCGCGTACTCCCCGACGCGGATGTAACCGTGCACTCGATTCCCCGCGCCGGCCGCACGGAAAACATTTTCGACCGGATTCGGGCGGTGGCGACGCGCCATAACCTGAATGTCCACGACGTCAGCGTGCAGGACTTAAGAGGACGACTGCACGTGGAGCAACACCTGGAAATGGACGAGCGGCTGTCCTTGAAGGACGCGCACGACCGAGTAACGGCCTTGGAGGCAGAGATGCG